>ENA-OOZY01000001-OOZY01000001.1-human-gut-metagenome-genome-assembly--contig:-NODE-1-length-340681-cov-7.181272_pt1 | contig 340681 bp, 278 predicted proteins | sample MGYA00241047_ERZ501410 | MGnify/ENA primary metagenome ERZ501410 (study PRJEB25962, sample SAMEA2042621) | human gut metagenome | biome: human gut; feature: human-associated habitat; material: faeces... | reverse complement strand
TACACATGAACAAATTTCGGAAATAATTTCTGAAATCACAAATGGGGAATCCGGTTTACAAGGCTTGGTAAAACAAGGCCTGGAGAGCTTAATGGTGTCTGAGCGTCGTCTTTATAATTCAGATCATCCGGACGTGAGCAAATGTTTATTGAGAGTTCTAACGAACCCCACGATTATGTCGTTTTGATATTAATAGTTACAAAGAAAACACAGATCAATATAACTTTAACAGCTCAATGGACAATCTTCTTCAGGTAGCCATATATATAAAAAGGCCGGGAAATATGAAGTTATGATAGTATCTATAAAAATGGACTGTTTGGATTTTTATGATTTTAAAATGAGAGAGAGATTGAAAATAGAGTTTAAGCATGTTCATTATTGGTCGACTATTCCACTTTCTTATTTTATGACTATATTTTGTTTCCTTATTAAGGATTATAATAAAGCTTTGAAATATTTAAACTATTATATTAAAACATCCAAAATTCAAAAAGACACCTATTATGATGAAGTAATCAAGTGTTTTTAATTATCTTAGTCAAGGAAAAGACAGACAATTTTTAAAACGAAATATTTCTTTTGAAATACTTTCAGATTTTAACGAGGCTGATATTTGGAATAAAATAGATTTACTGGAATGTCCGAATTGTTTTATTTGTAAATTAAAAGAAGCATGCAATACACAGGGTAAATATATTCTTGAAAAAAGGATATTGGAAAAGAAAAAGGAGTGTGTTATAAATCAATCTGAATTTAATCAATTTTGCAATTAAGATGTTAATGTATATTAATTGGAATGTCGATCCCGTTTTTTTAAATTTAGGCGTAATTGAATTACGTTATTACAGTTGTTTGTTTGCTTTAGGGATATTTATTGGCTACAATTTAGTAGCAAAGTTGTATAAACTGGAAAATATACCTCAAGAAAAAGTTTATTCTCTGTTTGTTTATGCTGTTTTGGGTATTGTTATTGGAGCCCGTTTAGGGCATTGCCTGTTTTATGACTGGGATTATTTCAGTAAACATCCGTTGGAAATTATATTACCTTTTAAATTTCAACCTGGTTTCAAATTTGTCGGTTATCAGGGGTTGGCGAGTCATGGCGGAACTATGGGTGTTTTGATAGCCCTGTATTTGTATAGTAAGAAATATAAACTGAATTATTTAGGAACTATAGATAAAGTTGCGATAGTAGCACCTTTAACGGGGGCTTTTATTCGATTTGGTAATTTAATGAATTCTGAGATTATAGGAAAAGAATCAACCGCTCCTTTTGCTTTTATTTTTAAGCGTATTGATTTTATACCGCGTCATCCCAGCCAGTTGTATGAGGCTTTGGCTTATTTGTTTATTTTCATTGTTTTGTGGATATTGTTTAAAGCATTAAGAAGTAGAGTTGCTTATGGTTTTTTTACGGGATTAGCTATTGCTTTGATATTTCTGGCCAGATTTTTTATCGAATTTACGAAAGAATACCAAGTCGGTTTTGAGGATGGAATGTTTTTTAAAATGGGGCAATTGTTAAGTATTCCATTTGTTATGATAGGGATAGGACTGGCAGTTTTTAAATGGAGATCCTCGAAGTGTAGTAATGTACGAAAATGACCGATACTATTTTAGAAATTAAAAATTTGAGGAAAAGTTATTTTTAGAATTCAAAATGTAATAGTGTTTTGAAAGCGATAAATGCGTGCTGGGGGGGAAAAATGAGATTATAGGAATTATAGGGAATAATGGTGTCGGCAAGACGACATTGATAAAATCCTGTTTGGATATATTAACTTATGAAGGTGAAATTCTGTATTTGGACAGGAATCTTCGTAAAATGAATAAAGCAGAAAAAGTTAAGACTTATTCTGCTTTATTGGAGGGGAACCGTAATTTATATTGGAAATTGACACCTATTGAGAATATCAACTACTTTGCTGCATTAAAAGGTGTGAAATATTCCCATATATCAGAAATGGCAGAATATTTGTTAATGGAGTTGAATTTGTTTGAACAACGTAATCAGTTGGTTGAGAATCTTTCAAGAGGAATGCAGCAGAAGGTTGCTTTTATAATAACAATTGTTTTGAACACTCCTGTGATTTTTCTGGATGAACCTACACTTGGCGTTGATGTAGAGTCTAAGAAATCTATGATTGATTTCCTTTTGAAATCGGGTTATTTTCAAAAGAAACTGGTAATCGTAACATCGCATGATCTACATTTTATTCAAACTATTGCAACTTCTGTTTTTAAGTTGAAAAATGGATTATTAGACGTGATGTCTAATCTTTCCGGTCCTGACCAGCATTACATATTTAAAGTTTTGGGTGATGAAAAGGTAATATTGGATATGCTTCCTGCCAAGCTTAAAAAGACTGGGATGTTTTATGAATTTGAAATAGATTTAAGGGAAATTGAATTGTCTGTAACTATGCAATTATTAATAGATTCTAAAGTGGATATTGTATCTATCGAAAATGTAAAATTTAATATGGAACATTTTTATTGCAATTAAAGTATGTATATATCTAATCTTATATATGTCAATACGTTGAAGGAACTGAAATATATGTTTAGATATGGATTCAATACTCTTTTCAGTACTATTGTGTACGCTATTGTCTTTATTGCACTTGCATTGGGTTTGGATGAATCGGGAATGCCTATTTAAATTTATAAAACGTAAGAACAAGAAAACTATTCTCCAGTAAGCTGTGGAGAACAAGATATATCCTTAAACTTATCGGTCGGGGAACGCTTAGTGCCAAGGGGCGGGATCACCTGTCCCGACGAGCGTAAAAGTTTTATAACCTAATATATAGCGAATCTATTGTTATAGCACATATCGAAAAGAACTGAATTCTTCTGTCATTCTTAACAGAAGGGACTTTCTTTCTTTACTATTATTTTAAAATTATTTATTTATACCTTTGTAAAGGAAATCACATTTAATATTTATCTATGAAAACACTTTGTTTACTTTATTTTCTTTTTCTGTTTTCAATTTCGCCCAATGCCCAATCTTATACTCCTGATTGGCAATCCTTAGATAAGCGGCCTAGTCCGTCATGGTTTAAAGACGCCAAATTTGGAATTTTTATTCACTGGGGTTTATATTCCGTTCCCATGTGGTCGCCTAAAGGGACTTACGAGGAATGGTACAAATACTGGCTCGACAACAAAAAATTATTTGGTAACGGTAATTTCACAGGAACCGAAGTTTATGACTATCACACCAAGACCTATGGGGCAGATTTTGAATACGGACAATTTGCCCGGATGTTTAAAGCACAGGATTACGATCCCGTGGCTTGGGCAGCATTGTTTAGAAAATCAGGAGCCAAATACATTGTGCTGACGACTAAACATCACGAGGGATTTGCCTTATGGCCCAGCAAAGAAGCGTCGCGCGACTACGGGCGGCCCTGGAATAGTATGGAGATTGGAGCTCACCGGGATTTGGTCGGTGAATATGCTGAAGCACTTAGACAGGCAAACCTGAAAGTAGGATGCTATTTTTCACTTCGGGAGTGGGATAATCCCTTATATAAGCCCGAAACAATGGAACTTTTCGTCGACCGTCATTTATTTCCGCAGCTGAAAGATTTAGTAAACAATTACAAACCTGATCTGATCTGGGTTGACGGGCCGGATCAATACAATGACAAGCAATGGAAAACACCTGAGATACTGGCCTGGCTTTACAATGAGTCACCGGTAAAAGACAGTGTGGTTGTAAATGACCGTTGGGCTAGCAATACCGGCCAGCGCCACGGAGATTTTTACACACGTGAATACAGCAATACCAACAGCACTTTTGAGAAACCTTGGGAAGAATGTCGTGGAATTGGTTTTTCTTTCGGTTTCAATCAAAACGAAGACCTGGAAGATTACACCCAACCTCAGGCCTTGGTTCTCACGTTGGTCAATATTGTCTGCCAGGGTGGCAATTTGCTGCTGGGCATCGGTCCTACTGCAAATGGGAAAATTCCACCCATCATGCAAGAACGTCTGTTACAAATAGGAAAATGGCTGGAGGTAAACGGTGAAGCCATTTATGGTTCGCGTCCCTGGAAACAAAACATTCAATGGTCTAAAGGAGATCAGAATTGGAAACCCCAGGGCAAACACTATGTCAGCGGTAACGAAATTCTGAAACAAACTGTAAATCCAGAACCGGGCTATGCCGTAAAAGAAGTTTTTTTTACGACAGGTGGTGATGATTGTGTGTATGCAATTCTTCCCCGCATTCCCAAAGGCAACTTTACCCTGAAAAATGTTCAGGCTACTTCTAAAACAAAAGTCTGCTTGCTGGGGTTAAAGAAAAAAGTGACATGGAAACAAAAGGGAAAAGACCTGATCGTCAATATTCCCTTGATTGCCTTTGACGAAATCCCCTGCGATTATGCCTGGACTTTAAAACTGGAACATGTTCGCTAATAACAGCACCCGGGCAGCACCCGGGGACGGGGGTAAAGTGCTATTTTAATACGAACGAAATCTGTGAAATGATAGCACTTTATCTCATCTCCGGGTGTTATTAGCTAGAAATAAGTGCAATCCGGAATCATAGCATAAATCCAAACAGATACCCCAAAGGGTTATACAAGATATGGGCTATTGTTTTAATTGTAAATTTACGTATTTGACAAATTCTTGGGGACGGGAACAGCTGAGAACATAGTTCTTGTTATTAGTGTGAACGAAAATCAAGTTGTTCAAGTCTGTGGCATACATAGTATAACTGCCCAATTTACCATTCTTGAATCGACCTAAATATCCAAACAAGCCACCACTTCCGAAAGTTTGTATAGAATTATCTATGTCAGACTTCGAAATTCGTCTGGTCTCTATTACCTCGTTCAGCGATACTTCCAATGAACCAAGTAACCTGCTTACCGTTATTTTTTTATCATTTGCCTTCAATCGTATTGGGGTATAGCTCACTCCAGCAATAACGGTAGTTAAAAGAACAATTGTCAGCAAATATTTCAACCACAGCATCACTGTCGGCCAGTTAAGTGATGCTATATAAAATCCTGCCCCAGCAAAAACAATCAAAGTTACAATTGTTACAGCCCATACCCCACCGCTCCAATGAAACGGAACGGAAATACTATTATTTTCAAAGCTCATACTATCCCTCCAATTAATTTTCTTCAACATTCGGGGACGGGGGTAAAGTGCTATTTGTATTTGATTATGATTGCTTTACCATCCTCCCGATCTTAAACTGTGTCGTTTTTTATAGTTTTCTATGCGAATGTCGATTTCTTCCTGAGACAGATAGGCTGGGAATTCGAAGGTAGTTCGTGCGCTGATGGCGACATGAATTACTTCACCTATTCTCTTTTTATATTCATTCAATGCATTTTCAGCCGACTGGTTGGATGAACTTTTTTCAGAACGGATGTTTTTATTTTTATCCATATTTTAAATTGTATTTTAGGATTGTCATATTTTTTCTGAAAACGGTTTATCTTCACCTTCATAATGACCTTTGGTCGGAGATAGGAGATATCAGGACGCTGATCTATCTATAGTACAAATATTTATTGCATTCATGCCTCTTTTGCCGCGTTCCAGATCGAACGTTACAATATCGTTCTCGGCAATATCGTTCACTACATTGCTCACATGAAAAAAATATTTATCTGTTCCTGAAAGGTCCTTTATAAAACCGTAACCTTTTGATGTGTTTAAATGTTCTATTCGTCCTTTCAGAACGGCTTGTGCTTCCTTTTTAGGTGTCGATATCCTGATTTCCTCCTGATCTATTTCCTTCTTCTTGCAATTGTTTTCCGGGGGCGTGGATGTGATCATGCCGTTTTCATCGACGTAGGCTATCATATCATCGAAATTACTCACTTTACCGGATCGCTTTCTTTCCTCTTTTCTGTTTTGTTTTTCCACTCTCCGGGCTTGTTTTTTCTTTTCATTTTCACGCTTACCGAGAATTGCAGGTCTTGCCATATAATATGTATTTAATTTATGATGTGAATGAATAATTTTTTTGAATCCGGATAGAATTCAGTGTAATTTAAAATCTGTGCATCAGGCTGAAAGTTCGGCTTTGCAGAGTTTCTTGCCTGTTAATTTTTGAATGTTATTGACCAGTTTACGTTCTTCCTGAGAGCAAAAAGTGAGTGCCGTTCCTGTGTTTCCCGCTCTTCCGGTTCGTCCGATACGGTGTACGTAGGTTTCAGGGACGTCGGGGAGGTCATAATTGATCACCAGCGGTAATTCATTGATGTCGATTCCCCGGGAAGCGATGTCTGTCGCTACCATCACCCGTGTTCTGCCCGATTTAAAATTTCCCAATGCCGCTTGCCTGGCTGCCTGGCTTTTGTTGCCATGAATGGCCTGGCTTCCGATACCGGCTTTGTTCAACGACCGTACAATCCGGTCGGCATTGTGTTTGGTACGTGAAAAGACAAGTACCGATTGATTTTCTGCTTTTCGTAAGAGTGAAATCAGGAGGTGTCCTTTTTCTTCTTTTTTTACAAAATAAATGAATTGCTCGACCGTATCGGTGGTTGATGACACGGGTGTTATTTGTATTTTTACCGGATTTTTCAGTAAAGTGCTTGTCAGAGAAACGATACTGGGCGGCATCGTCGCTGAAAAAAACAGGGTTTGCTTTGCTTTCGGCAGTTTGGGTAAAATCCGTTTGATATCGTGAATGAATCCCATGTCGAGCATCCTGTCGGCCTCGTCGAGTACAAAATACTGTACGCTTTCCAAATGTATATACCCCTGATTCATTAAATCGAGCAGACGTCCCGGAGTAGCTACGAGTATATCCGTACCTTTCTGTAACATCTTTACCTGTGGATGCTGGTTTACTCCTCCGAATATAACTCCGTGATGTACACGGGTGTATTTGGCATAGTCGCCGATACATTCACTGATCTGTAATGCCAGCTCCCGGGTGGGGGTCAGGATCAGGGCTTTGATACCCTTCCGGTTCATCGTCTCTTTGTCTGTTTGTATATGTTGTATGATGGGTATTGCAAACGAGGCGGTTTTACCCGTTCCTGTTTGGGCACACCCCAGCACATCCCTTTGGGCCAGTGCGGCAGGAATTGCTTTTTCCTGGATAGGTGTCGGTACGGTATATCCTTTTTCTTCAATAGCTGCTAAAATAGGTGCGGCTATATTTAATTCTTTAAATGTCATATCTATTATTTTTGCTGTATAGAAAACAGCAGTTATACAAATGCTTCATCCCGGTCTGCAACGGAGAGGATTTTGTCAAAATTCCTTCTTTCTCAGGCCAGACAGTGAGAAGCTGAAAAAAAATCCTTTTTTAAAGTGTGGATTACTTCTTTTACACTTCTTATTTTTTCTGCCAGATAGGCATTGCTGCCCGCAAAGGCATATCCTTTGGTCATATGGCCAATGGCTGCATTATATAGTGCGGCCATAATACAATAAGGGCTTTGCGTATAATCGCAGGTTTTGATACAATGCAACGGACAACATGCAGGTTTTTCCAACCCTTTTTCCACTCTGCGGAGAAATTCTCCGTTGATGGCTCGTCCCGGCATGCCGACAGGACTTTCGATAATGATTATATCTGTGGATTTTGCATGCAGATACACATCTTTAAAAGCCTGGGCGGCATCACACTCCCATGTTGTAACAAAAATACTTCCCAGCTGCACGGCTGAAGCACCGAGCTTAAAAAAGCGGGCAATATCTTTACCGGTGGATATACCGCCAGCAGCAATTACCGGGATGTTTTTTATGTCTTTATAAGCGGATATTGTCGTTAACACTTGGGGAACCAGTGATTCCAGGGCATAATTTTCATCCTTCATTTGGGCTTTCTTGAAACCTAGGTGTCCGCCTGCTTTTGGTCCCTCGACTACAATCGCATCCGGCAGATAAGCGTAATTTTTTTGCCATTTGTCACAAATAATTTTTGCTGCTCTTGCAGAAGAGACAATGGGTATTAATTTCGTACTGCTTCCTTGAGTCAAATAGGAAGGTAAATCGAGCGGCAAGCCTGCTCCGGAAAATATAATATCGGCTTTTTCCCTGATAGCCGTACAAACCATATCGGCATAATTAGAAAGGACTCCCATAATATTTACACCGATAATCCCGTTTGTCTTTTGACGTGCTTTCCGGATTTCTTCTTCTAATCCCCGGATGCATTTTTGGGCGTAATCCCCTTTTTCTTCGGAGTATAGTAATCCTAATCCGGCACAGGAGATAACGCCTATACCTCCTTCGTTAGCAACGGCAGAGGCCAGACCGGATAATGAAATACCGATTCCCATACCCCCTTGGATAACAGGTGTTTTGACCTCAGTGTTTCCAATAAAAAATGATTTCATAAATTTTTGTTATGATAAAACGAGAACAAAAAAGTTTAATAAATCTATTTCAGAATGGAAAGATACAGGCTTGCAAGAACCTGATGCAACATTGAGGAGGGAGAGTAAATTGAACTTAATTGCTGTATACTGTTTCCTAATTGTATACAACAGAAAATTTATTTTCTGTTGTATACAATTAGGGATGTGAATATTATTCGCAACTATTATCGTCTTTCACGGTATCCGCCGTTTGACGGTCTTTCTGTCCGGGGACGCGCAATATTTACCATAATTGTTTTACCGTCGTATTCTGTTCCGTTAAGTTCGTCGATTGCTTTTTGGCCTTCTGTATCGTTTTGCATTTCAACGAAACCGAATCCTCTGGATTTTCCGGTATATCTGTCTGATATGATTTTAGCTGAAGAAACGTCTCCGTACCCTGTAAATAATTCGTTTAAGTCTGCATCATTTGTGCCGTAGCTCAAACCTGAAATGTAAATGTTCATTTGAAATTTTTTAAATAAATACTGAATTAGAGAGAAGGATAATTAAAGGAGAGACCTGCTTAATATGTAAAGAAGAACTATAACGATAATGATTCATAACTCTAATTGCAGACAAAGGTAATACAATAAATAAGATAAGCAATTTTATTTGCCGTTTTTATTATTTGGAATGTTCCGGGAGAAGCAGGCCCGGTGTTATGCACACTCATCTCTCTGTTTACAGCCTGACAGGAACGCGATGGTCCGGTATAAACGGTCTCCGCCGGAATTGTACCGGAATTATCTTATTAATTCCGGTTCGTCCTGTGCGGATAACACAAGACTCTCGTATGTTGTCTATATTCTTTTATTCGGGATGTCTACATTTTTCCAGATGGTCCGGAATTTCTGAAATATATATTCCAGCCACACCATAAAGATACCGATGCCGGCTCCGACAGCCGATTCGCTGAAACGTAAAAGTCCATTCGCCCATGGAGGCAGATCCGGATATTCCCGGGAGATAATAAGAATCACGGATAACGTGATCGTAGCCATTTTCCCATTGTCGGGAACCTTTAAAAGCATACAAATCACTTCCAGAATAAATACGGCAACAATCATTCCGATAATCGTAAATGGATAAAACAGTAGATATATCCAGGCGATAAGAGCTCCCATAAAAGTACCCAATACCCTCAGCCAGCCGTTATGAAGCGAATTTTTCAGATCATTTTCCTGCAATACGACAATAGAAGAGGTACAAGCCAGTATAGCACCGATATAACCGGAATTTTCGTGAAAATGTCCGGTGACGTAATTTCCGAAAAAATAAGATAGTAAGACAGCCATACATTTCAAAAAAGCTGTCTCTGGATGAATACGCCGGATTATATTCAAGAGCTTCATATTCCTGATACAATAATGACTTACATACGCATATTTCCTGTTTTAGTTATGTATTTTATATTTTCACGAATGTATTTTGTTGTTACGGGAATCCCCCGAACTTATTTGTATTATGGCATTTAATTTTGATATTCAGTGTGTTTTTTGCAAATTTATAGAATGGTTAAATTTAATGCGTGTTGTGATGGGGCGGCATTTACAGATACTCCATCGTAAAATATATAAAATCCGGGGACTGCGGGTAATGCTGCAGCGTGGTTTAGCAGAAATGTATAAAATGCTGACAAAAATAGCACTTTAGCCCCGTCCTTAAGTGCTAAAAGAAATTTTTTATTTTTGAGATTAAAATATAATTTTGTGTCACAAATTTTAAAGGCATTAAAATCATGACATTTTTATTTGACTCTTTTTTATACCGGATAAAAATACTTGCCGTTCTTTTTTCTTTGACTTTGTCATTATTTGCGCGGGGTTCTGAACCTTTTGATACCATACCTTTCGAAATATCCCCCGGAGGTAAGATTTATATAGATGTTTGTATTAATCAGGATACTGTTCCATTGCGTTTTATGCTCGACACTGGCTCGAGCGATAATGTGGTGAATACTCGTTCCGAGCGTGCTTTGAAAGCCTTGAGGGGAGGAGTTAAGGAAGCCTTGACAGTAGGTGCAACCGGAGAGTCGCAAACACGTGTTACCGACTTCGACCAGTCGCTTTTTCTCGATTCAACCGAGTTTTCCGGAGTACGTTTTGTTTTGATTCCTTTAGATGAAGAAATAGATGGGATTGTGGGTTGGAACACTCTCACCGGTGCCGACTTTTTTATAGATTTCGACTCCCAAAACATTTTTCTCTATTCCTCGGGGGAGTTGGAGATAAAAGACGAAACCCTATGGCGGCCAATCCAATTCATGCCCAATGGACTTGCGGCAGTGGAATTGGATTTCGTCTGGTGCGGACAGAAAAAACAGGAGTGGTTTTTTCTTGACAGCGGTTCTGATAGAGTAATGGATTTTTTTACTCCCTACTTGGAGTCCAATAAGATGGTAACCGATCAAAAGTCATGGGGAAAATCAAGAATTGCAGGTTTGGAGCCGGGTAAAGGAGTAATTAATGAGGTAATGGTAGATGAATTGGCTATCGGTCCGTATACTCTTTTTCAAATTCCAGCTGGATTGAATCTCTCGGCAAGTGGTATTGCGGCAACCGATTATACTGCTGGTACGCTCGGAAATAACCTGATGCAGCGTTTCAACCAAGCATGGAGTTTTGTAAACCGCAAGGTGGCCTTCATTCCCAATCGCAGGCTTTATTCAACTCCTTATGCCGTAACACAGGCATTAGGGGCTAACCGAGTCACTCTTCGCAGCAGCGGGAACCAAAAATAGAGATTTGAGCGGAAGGCACGGTTTTATATCCGGTTTTGTACTCTATACGTAGTCCGGCGGGTAACATTCCGGACCTACAATCATTGGTTCCGTATGACTTTCCGGAATTTCGACGGCGGTACACCTGTCTCTTGGGTAAATGAATTGTAAAACACTGACAGTGAGTTAAATCCGAGATGTTGGTACAGAGCCTTGATCGGCATGTTGTTCTCCGGATTAGACAGCAGTGCAACAGCTTCCCGTATACGGTAGGAGTTGACGTAGTTGTAAAATGTCATGTTCGCCCCCCGGTTGATGGCCCGCGACACCTCAAACTTGTTGGTCTCCAACAGTCCGGCAATGGCCTCCAGGGACAAGTCGTTCTGGCGCCAAATCCGACGGGTTTGCATCAATTCTTCGATGGCCTCGTACAGTTTCTTTGTCTTCGAGTCGTCCGTTACACTTGTTTCCCTCGGGGCAGTCTGTAGTGCCTGCCGTCTGAGGTCGGTAAGTTGCTGGTATTTCTCGACCAGCCGGCGATACATTTGATTTCGGTGTACATAGCGGGCATATATGCCTGCTGCGATCAGCATGGCAATTACCAGCAAACCGACAATGACCGATATTTGATGCCGGGCCTTCACCAGTCTTAGTTCTTTGGTCTGAATGGCTCTCTCGTGTTCAAGTTGTTCATTGCGCATCAGCAGTCGGTAGAATGAATGCTCACGCTGTAAACGAGCCATGCTGTCTGCAAAAGAGTGGTACTGCCGGTATCGGAGCAGGGCCCCTTTCGTGTCGTTCATTCGGAAGCTGGCTTCGGCCAGCGCAAGTAGCAGCAGTTCCCGATAACGCAGGTTGTTGTTCCTTACGGAGAGGCTGAGACCGTGTTCGAACAAGGTTCGCGCAGAGGCTGCAGCGTTCCTGGAGAGCAGGAAATTGCCGTAATTCAGATCGAAGTATATTCGCACGTTTGTGTCATTTGCGGTATCTGCGAGTTGCAACGCTGCGGTATAGTAAATTGCCGCGCTGTCCTGCTGGCCCAGCCCCTGCAGGGCATTTCCCATGATGATAAGGCTTGTTATCCGGTTGTGTTGCTGCCCCGGGTTGGCAGAAAGCTGTTTCAGGGTGCGTGCCAAAGAGAGCGCCTTGTCGTAGTTGCCGGCCATTTCATGCAGTTGGGACATAACCTGCAAGGCCCGCGCATACACCAGTGTATCGTTTATCTGACGTCCCAGGTTATAGGCTTTGCGGGCGTATTTCAGCCCTGCAGAGTCCTTGCGTATGAGGTAGATCGAAGCAATGTTGCACAGCAGCAGTCCTTCACTGCTCCGGTGTCCGATTTCGTGTGCAATTGTCCGTGCCCGGAAAAAATCGTCCAGAGCCGTTGCGTAATCCAGTCCGGTTTGTATAGCGAGCACTGCACGGAGGTTGTGATAGATCAGGTTCCTGGGACCTGCCTCATCCTGCCGGAGTATCGGAGTTATGGCCTGAAGATAGATTTTTGTTGAATCGTAATGTCCCAGGGGCAGGTGGGCTTGTGCCAGATAGATGCCGGCATCGGCTTTAAGTCGCTCATTCTTGCACGAATCGGCCGCTGTATAAACCGGCCGGGCCTGTTCGATCAATTCGCGAAAATGCTGCGTCCGTATCGCTTGGTCCCACCGTTCGAACAGTGTAGTATCGGTCTCCGGGAGGCGTATCCCGGCATCATCATGTACGTATACGATCCTATCGGCCTCGGATATTGTTGTTCCGTCAGCCGCATGTATATAACCGCAACCGCATCGCACCACCGTCAGAACAATCGTCCAGACTGATAAACGCAGAATTTTTCCGAATGATCCCATGAATATCTACAACATTTAAAGGTAAAGATAAATACCTTTTTCGGATTACGATGTTTTTGCCGGAAGATATTTTGATTGCCGGATCTGAAAATTTTCCGGTAGGTTGCATGTGCATTGCAGCCGGAAAAAATACGTATCCTCCGGTTTTTCGGAAACAAACGGACGCAGTATTTTTGCTGAAGTATTGAGCGGTTCAATACTTCAAATTTAAAACTACTATTTGCTTATGAAAAAGAACTATTTACTTATGAAAAAGATCTGTGCGGTTATGGCGGTCGTTTTACTACTTTCTTGTTCGGAAGAGACAACGCTTGTGGCCGTATCCGGGATTGAAATCCGGTCGGAGGAGTATTCTCTTCGTCCGGGAGAGACGTTGCAGCTGACGGCCTCATTGTCGCCCGACGACGCCACGGGGTTTGATCGTGCGGTGTGGAGTTCGGATGATGAGTCTGTGGCGACAGTTGATCCCTCTGGATTGGTGACCGGTATCCGAGAGGGGGAGGTCACGATTTCGGTGACGACCGGTTATGCTGATGCCTCTCTGACGCTTCGTGTTGGTCCGGACATCTACATTGTCGGGGACCACGGTGGACTCAATACATTGTGGAAAAACGGCAGAAAGGTATGGTCCGACGGATTTGGGGGCAAAATGAGTAGAATTCTCGCACAAGGGGGACATACCTATATAGCGGCATTTGCAACTGATCCGGTTACGGCTTACAATCATGCATGGCTTTATGTTGACGGTGAAGCGACGCAGCTTTCCGGCCGCTTTTCCGAGGCCTATGCCGTAGCTGTTTCGGGCAACGACGTTTATGTGGCAGGTTGTGAATGCGAGGACGAAGAGTATGATATGCTTAAAAATCGGCCCGTATTGTGGCATAACGGAGTTCCCTCTTATCTGGCCGATTATGGTTATGCCAATGATGTGGTCGTTGCGGGAGCGGATATCTATGTTGCAGGATTCGTCACGCATGACTGGAATAATGACGCCACTCTCTGGAAAAACGGTAGGGCGCAGAAACTTTCCGACAGCGGTATTTCCGCGGCCACGGGCATTGCGGTTCACGGGGAGGATGTTTATGTATCGGGAAGCGACGTGGACCCTGAAACGTTCACTACGTATGCCGTAGTCTGGAAAAACGGCATACCGGAGCGTTATGAAGAGCATGCGGTTGTTACTGATATTTGCGTTTCTCCGGAAGGTGATCTCTTTGCTTCAGGCTACGTTGTCGATTACGCTAACCGTACGGCCAGTGCCGCGATGTGGAAAAACCGGCAGCGGATCGATCTCGACAGCGGAGGACTTGAGGCAAACGCAATGAGTATCCGGATCTCCGGTGGCCGGGTCTATGTAGCCGGCATTACTCGCCAGGCAGCCGGGATAAGTGCCACCCGGGCGGTGTTGTGGGTTGACGGCACACTCGTTCCGCTTGAAGACGACCCGAGAACTTCGGCTACGGCCTACTCGGTTGCGATTGTGGAATAAGTCGGTTTGGTAAAAAATACATGTTTAAGCATACTCCAAAATGAACAGAACAATGAACAGAATAATGAACAGAATGATTTCAGCGATGCTCGTATCGCTTTTCCTCCTCCCGTTAGCTTGTTCCGACGATACGACGGTGATCGTTCCGGCAGTCTCCGTTACGATTTCCCCGGGTGACCTAATCCTCACTCCGGGAGAAGAACTTCCCCTCAGCGTCACTCTTTCTCCTGCTAGCACCACCGACAGGCAGGTTGACTGGCAGTCGAGCAATAACGCAGTTGCCACAGTCGACCCAAACGGTGTAGTGCATGCCGTGGCCTATGGGGAAGTTGTCATCACCGCCGGCACGCAATACTCTTCGGGCAGTTGCCGCATCGAAGTCGCTCCGAACATCTATGTCGCCGGTCGTATCGCTGGCCGTAACGGCGAAACTCCGGCACTGTGGCACAATGGCCATCTGCTCTGGAAGGCCGAAAAAGCGGGCCTTATCGGTTCGGGCGGTATGACGGTTGTAAACGGTAACACCTATGTACCAGCCGATGCCTATGACGCATCGCTGCGGAGGAGTACGGCCTGCCTTTATGTAAATGGCGAATACCGGCCGCTGGTAAGCAGGCCTGGGGCTTCATCGTCGGCAATGGGCGTGGCTGTCCGTGGTGATGACATTTATGTGGCCGGATATTGTAATTTTGATGAGGCGCCATACTCCCTGCCCATCGTTTGGAAAAACGGTGACGTAACGTACCTCACCTCCCTGGGTGGGTATGCCAATGACATTGCAGTGAGCGATGCGGGTGATGTCTATGTCACCGGATATTATTTTACTGAAACAGGTGATGCTCGGACTCCGGTCTGGAAAAATGGTGAGGAGCTCTTTGTCTGTGCATGCGATGGCTCTTATGCATTCGGTTTTGCAATCGCTTGTCTAGGTAACGATGTCTATGTAGCAGGGAATATCACCGATGCCGACGGTAGCCAGTGGGCAGTTGTCTGGAAAAACGGGGAACTGTATCAGCGTTTGCATAGCGGAAATTCACCTTTCGTATCCGACCTTCGTGTAACTCCGGAGGGAAATATCTATGCCGTAGGTACCCAAAAGGTTTATCCTAACCCCGACAATCCGTTCTTGAGCCTGCAACTTCCGCTCCTATGGGTAAACGGAACGGAACAAACCGTTGGATTCAGTGACCGGAACAACGATCTGACGTCGATCTTTCTGTTTGAGGACCGGGTTTATACGGCTGGTACCTACGCCCTATTCGACGGGCTCAACCAGGGTTTCTATTCGGTCGGCGACCGAAGGGTCGATTTAGGCAGCGACGAGTGGACAACCTCTGCGGCCACGTTGATCTACGTGACGGAGTAGCATTTGCCGGTTCATCATCCGGACATGCCCGGGCCAAACAATGGCTCGGGTGTGTTGCGTTTCCGTCCCGGTTGTATGGCCGGCGGCCGGAGCATAAAGTATCGTGATCATAGGGATCGGGTATTTGTATACACAAATGCCTTGTTTCCGTGTGTTTATTTTATATTGAACATTTTGAATGGTGTAGTAATTATTTTTGTATCATAAAATTTATTATTTCATATATTATCGTTATTTTTGAAAAAGTTGTAAGGGAATATAGGTATCGTATTTTACATCCCTCTCTGAGCGTCGGTAAAATCTTGCTTTGGAAAACGATAGTAGAATCAGAAATATGAAACTGCATGTAAATGACTTAATAGAACGGCTGTATCCTTATTTCGAAGAAGGTAAAATGGGCTTATTATGTGGTGCGGGAATTTCCATATCTTCAGGAATTCCGGATGCTTTTACCATAGTAAAAAATTTACTGGAATATTTGGGATGCGATACAGATGACATCGACAGTTTCTTTTCTGCCAAAGGTGACAACAGGGGAGATTTGCCTATCGCCTTTGAGGCTATCGTCGGTACTCTTGAAAATAATATAGAGTTTGCTGATTCTCAAAAAGATTTCCTGAGTTTATTCGCCGGGAATTTTGATGCATTACCCACCCAAAACCATTTCTTTTGGGCAAGCCAGTTAAAAGTCAATAAATTGCATTTTATTGCAACAACAAATTTTGATACTTGTCTGGAACAAGCGTTAGATATATCTCCGTTATCTGATAGCATTATTGTATCGTATCCCAATAGTTGTGATAGGTTGAGTTGTTTAGAGATAAACAAAAAGATAATAAAATTACATGGGAGTATGATCTCTCCTTCCAATATAGGCACTACTATTGATCAAATCAATAACAAACATAATATTGACAACATTAACCTGCTTGTCGAAAAGATATTTAAGAAAAAAGATCATTCTTCAGTTTTGATTGTCGGATATAGTTGTTCCGATGGAATGGATATCATACCTAAGATACAAAACCTTGGCCGGACATTAACCGAGGATGAGAAAGTCCGAATCATCTACTGGCAATACAAGCGGAATGGAGAGGTATTTGAATGGGATCTTCTCAAAAATGTCGAAGACACTCCGGAACTTATTAAAGTTAAGAACACCTGTCGCGATTTTGAGGACACGATTTTAGTTGCAGGTGATTTAGGGTTATTCATAGAGCGCTTTTCCGGGATAAAGCCTGTTTTTCATGATGGTACTTTTATGCTTAATGCGCCAATCGTGAATCCGTCATTTGTATTGGGGACATTATTCAGTAAAGCAGGGTTATTTGATATCGGAATCAAGTATTACTTGAAAGAATTGGAGGTAATAAACCAATCTGGTGGTCAGCAGGCTGAAATTAAACGTGCAATTTGTTACAGGCATTTAGGGGATGCATATGGTTTGAATGACGAGATTGACAACTCTTTGAAAGTGTTAAAAAAATCCGTCATTATAATTCTTAGGTCAAATGAAAAGCATAATAAAGAATTGGCGGAGTCGTATTATGCATTAAGTGAAACCTACGAAGATGTCGGACTTATAGAAAAAGCGATTCGTACAGCCCATAAAGCAGTGAAAATATATATTGATGAATATAACGATGAGTTTCATCCTGAATTGGCAAAAATATACAGCACTTTAGGCGAATTTTATATGAAAGATGAAAAGCCTGAGATTGGTTTGGAATATTGCAAAAAATCACTCAAAATAAGGATGGAATACTATGCCGAAAGACATCCCGATGTAGCTAATACTTATACAAATATGGGGACTTGTTATAGTGCAATGGGACAAAAATTCTATGATAATGCTTATATATGTCATTTCAAATCATTAGAGATACGGAAAAATGTTTTTGGCCTGTATCACGAAAGAGTGGCGCAGGCATATAACAATGTCGGGTATATTTTGTACCGTAAAAAAGAGTATTCATCGGCATTGGATTACTATAAAAAGGTAATTGCGGTATATGAGAAAATGTCCAAAGGATTTAACTTTTATCTGGTGGGAGCTACTTATGAAAATATAGGATTAGTATTTTACGAGCAAGGACAGAATGCTGAATCGTTGAGATATTTTTTCGCAGCATATGAAATATACTATAACATTTTTCGGGATGATACCCGTAATTACAATTTTGCGCGGTTATTTTGTAGTATAGCTAATGCCTGCATATCTTTAGGGCTATGTGATAAAGCAGAAGAATGTTTGAATAGTGCTTTGTTAATTGCAGGAAATATAAATTTGCCTAAGGAACACTCCATATATGGAAAAATAGAGCAATCATTCGGGCATCTTCGCATAAATAAAGGTACAAAGTTTTGACATTTATTGTTTTTTATGGAGGGTATACCGGTAATGCTTCTGTCTGTATGATGTGAATTTTTCCATAATAAATAAATTCTGAAAGAGTCCGTCTTTCAGAAGGTACTTTTGCATCAGTAGGTCGTATACTTATGGCTACATATACGACGGTGCAGGGACGGTATAACTGCGGTATAAGAACGGTCCCCGCCGGAGTTGTACTGCAGTTATACCGGAGTTAATAAAGCGAATCCCCGGCGAATCTCCGGTTAATTCTATGCGGGAATGTTACTGAAAGCTTTCGATAAATATAGTACCGAATTGATGTATGCAGAAGTCCACTTTCCTTCGGCCGGCAATATGCGTGCTTGTGTGTTCAATCGTTTCAGGAGCAGGTGACAATATATTTATTTGTAGTACAGCTTTCGCAGCAGGTATTCATCGAATTGAATAAAACTGGTCTTCCCTGGTGCTATTGGCAATATGTGACGGTCGGGTTGCAGGAAGCCGTCTGAAAACGGGAGGGAGAGTTACATCGCAACATACTTGTTTATCGGTGTGGTGCCGCGGTCGGTGTGGCTGGGCTTGACATACAATCACGTACAATCGCATCATATACTGACGGCCTATCTGCCGGTACAATATTCTGCATGAGTGAATATAGCACTTTAGCCCCGTCCCCGGGTGCTATTTGTGTTTTTTTCGTGTAATATTGGGGTTAATAAAAACGATATATTGCATTTTTTATATTTTTGCCTGTGTATCTGATCGATTATGGTGGAAAAAGATAAATTATTGGAAAAAGTCTGTTGCGGGGATGAGCGGGCCTATCAGGGTTTGTTCAGGATGTATTATGCGGATCTGGTGGCTTTTGCCTATAGTTTGTTGAAGGATTTGGGGAAGGCGGAAGATGTGGTGCAGGAGTTTTTTGTCAATTTCTGGTGCGAAAAAAAATATAAGAATGTACATTCTTCTCTGGACAGTTATCTGTTCCGGGCGGTGAAGAATGCGTGCCTCAACCATATCCGCGATGAGCGGTACCGCGTTAGGAAGCTGGAGGAGGTATGGAAGAACCGGGAAGAGGAGGAGACAGACAAGGAGGAGGAGACAGAGGAAAAGGAGGTGGTGTATAAGGCTATTGCCGAATTGCCGGAGCAATGCCGGCGTATTTTTATGATGTGTTGCGTGGAGGGGAAAAAGTACCAGGAGGCTGCCGATGCTTTGAATATTTCCGTAAATACCGTCCGTACGCAGATGGGGAGAGCTTTTAAGACGTTGCGGGAAAAGCTGGCCGGAAAAACTTATTCTATGTTGCTTTTGCATTTTTTTACCGGAGGGTGGAAATTTGTTCCGGAAGATAGCGGAATGTAATGTCCGGAGTGTCGTTAAAACTGTTTCCCGGTGAGTCATTTGAAGGTATCCGTTTCCCGGATGCGGTTATTCCGGTAGCTGTGTCCCCGAAAATTTCATATCCGGATGTCCTTAAGCCTGTTTTTGAGTTTATGCCTGATACCGTCTTTACGGAGGGGCTTGTATTGCGGAAAAGACCGGGTAAATGCGGTCGTGTGCGAGGCAATGGCGGTTGCCGTTTCGGGTGTATTTTTCCGGTGGTTGTTGTTTTGGGGTAATGCTGTGATCGGATAGATACCGGATAAGAAAAAAATTAAAAAATAATTACACTTTTTGTCATACGATCGGAAAGTTTGTGTGTCTTTTGGGTATAAAGTGGAGAAATGTGTGTTTAAGGGAAAGATTATAAAATTGGTAAAGATGGATTTTAGAAACGACAGGATGTGGGAAATTATTGCAGCCTATTTGTGTGGAGAAGCGGTGGAGGCTGCCGATATGGAACGGTTGCAGCAGTGGCTGGAAACCGGGGATCACCGCCGTGAATTGAGACAGTTGGAGCGTTATTATAAGGAACAATCGGTTCGGCAAGGAATAGACGAGGAGAGGGCTTATCATTCGGTGTTCGGAAAGATACGGGAGGAGAAACGAGGCAGGCGTTTGGGGGTGATCCGGTGGTGGGGTGCGGTGGCTTCGATTGTGATGCTCGGCATCGTTACGGCGACAGTTTTATTGCGTACAGGTGCATTCCGGCCTGAGGTTTTGGAGGTGGCCGGAAACGATTTCACCGTGTCCGATCCGATGGAGGTGGTTTTGCAGTTAGCCAGCGGACAACAGATTTTGTTGGAGGAGGACGATAAACTGTCTTTGCCGGATGAGTACGGGGCGGTTTATAATCAGAACGGTGTGTTGAGTTTCGGAACTGCCTGTCCGAAAGGGGGTACGGGCGAGAAGTATAATGTGTTGAAGGTACCGAGGGGAAAAGAGTATCAGGTTATTTTGCCGGACAGCACCCGGGTGTGGCTGAATGCAGACAGCCGGTTGCGTTTCCCGTTGGCTTTCGGAGAGAAGGAACGGCGTGTATTTCTGGAAGGAGAGGCTTATTTCGATGTGAAGAAAGCAAAAGATTGTCCTTTTATCGTGGAAACCGACCGGATCGATGTGGAAGTGTTGGGTACTCGTTTCGATGTCAAGGCCTATTCTGATGAGGAAACCGTATATACGACTTTGCTGACCGGATCGGTGCGGATTGTTGCAGACGGGTTGCGTGACCGGAATGTGGAGTTGAAACCGGCTCAGCAATATAGCCTGGACCGGAAATCCAGACAGCAGAAGGTGGAAGAAGTCGATCCTTCGTTGTATGTGGCCTGGATGGACCGGATGTTTGTTTTTTGGAATCAGCGTCTGGAAGATGTGATGAAGGATCTGACCAAATGGTATGATGTGGAGTTTGTCTTTGCCGATGAAGTTGCCGCAGATATGAGGATTTCAGGGAATATCGAACGTTCCAGGGATTTGACTGCGGTGTTGGATATGATTACGGGGTTGAGGAAGGTGGAGATCGTGCAACGGGACGGAAAATATGTGGTACGTGCTAAATAAAAACAGGACGAGCCGATGTTGCAGCACCGGTCTCGCCCTTACTGGTTGTTTAATCTTAATAAACATTACAAAGTTATGAAAAAAGTAAGTGAAAACGTTTTCCCTCCGTCCGGGAAAATAAAAAAATTGTGGTTGACCATGAAATTTTCTTTTTTGATCTTGTTTTGCCTTGCAATGCAATCTTTTATCGAGTTGGAGGCACAGAAGCTGACGGTAAAGATGGAGAACGCTTCTTTGGAAGAAATTTTATGGAACTTACGAAAGCAAACCAAGTTCGTATTTTTGTACAGCAATCAGGATGTGGCGCCTTTTAAGGGATTGAATGTATCGGTGGAAAATGAGAATATGGAGGTGGTGATGAAGGAGGTGCTGAAAAATACAAATCTGGAATACAGTGTGACGAACGATGCTATCGTGATCCGGAAAAAGATGCCCGACAACCGGGTGAAATTTGCTGCTGCACAGCAAAAAATGCGGACGATTCAGGGAACGGTGATGGATAAAAGAAAGGAGTTGCTTCCCGGGGTTACTATTATGGTGAAGGGAACGACTTACGGAGGGACTACGGATATAAACGGAAAATTTTCCTTTCAGGTTCCCGATAAACCGGAAACCGAGCTGAGTGTCAGTTATGTGGGCATGGTGCCCCAAAAGATCGTGTTGGGCGACCGGACCGAATTGCATATCGTTATGGAAGAAATGGTGGAGACGATGGAGGAGGTTATGGTGGTGGCTTATGGGACGGTAAAGAAGGAGTCGTTTACGGGGTCTGCCGCTGTGGTGAAAGGAGATCAGATTATGAGGGAATCGGCACCTGTTTCGGCAGAGAAGGCTTTGCAGGGGTATGTGGCGGGGGTGCGTATTACCCAGACTGACGGGCAGCCGGGTGCCAAGGCTACGGTGCAGATTCGCGGTATCGGATCGATCAACGGTAATATAGAGCCGTTGTATGTGATCGACGGGGTACCGGTGATTTCCGGGGATATGTCGCAGGTGATGTCTTCTTCCAATGTGATGACGGCTCTGAATCCGAATGATATCGAATCGATGACCGTTTTGAAGGACGCTGCCGCCACTTCCCTTTACGGCTCCCGGGCTGCAAACGGGGTCATTATTATTACCACGAAGCAGGGGCGTGCGGGTAAAACCGTTTTTAATGCCGATTATGAGCACGGTTGGACGACAACGGCTATGCCGCATGAGTTGTTCGGTTTGTATATGACCGGGAAGGAGTATACGGAATATGCTTTGGAAGGCTTGAAAAACCGTTATCTCTATGACCGGAACGCTTTGCCGGGGCAAGCCGCTTACGATGCCGGAAATGCCGGGATTGTGGAGGATGCGATGGCCTATGCTTACAGTAACCTGAATAGCCGGGCCAAGGTGATTCATCCGGACGATCCGTTGGACGGGTCTTTTGATTATAAGCAGGCAGACCCTAAAAAATATTTGTCCCACGCCCGCAATACCGATTGGGCAAAAGCTTTATTCAGTACCGGAAAGGAGGACCGTTTCAATTTTTCGGCCCGGGGAGGAAACGATAAGCTGAAATTTTTCTCTTCTTTTGGGTATATGAAACAAGTCGGTTTGCTGCCTACCAGCAAGTTTCAGCGGGTGACCGGGAAAATCAATGTGGAAAGCCGGGTAAATAAACAAATCAAGTATGCCATCAACCAGACTTTAGCCCAAACGGATCAGTCGGGTACGGCTTCCGGAGGTTATTATTCGAATCCGATCTGGGGAGTGAAGAATACCAATCCGACGGCACCGGTTTATATGCCGAACGGGGAATATTACCGGTATCCCGGTTTCGTTACCAAAATTCCGAATTATAAGAAGAATGTACGGGAGCAGGTGAGGGAATCCTCGAACTTCCGGAGTATGACGACGGTTTCTCTGACGATTGACTTTACCGACTGGCTGACTTTCCGTACGGTGAACGGCATCGACTATCTGCATCTGACGGAGTCTTCCTTTTCGGGGATCGACAGTCATGACGGCCGGAACGAAAAAGGAAATCTGGGTGAGTATTTGACGAAGGTATACGATTTGACGACGTCCAATACCCTGAATTTTACCAAATCTTTCGGGCAGCATAATCTGACAGTATTGGGAGGATATGAGGCCAAGAAGTATAAAAATAAATATTTCGGCGCCTATGGAACGGGTTTTATTTCCGATAAGTTTCTGCAATTGGACAATGCGGCCAACGCTGCAGAGGTCGGCGGGGCATACAGTGACGACCGGTTGGTTTCCTGGTTGCTGAAAGCCGATTACAATTACAAGAATAAATATTATCTTTCTGGTAGTGTGCGTCGTGACGGATCTTCCCGTTTGGCGCTGAAAGAGCGTTGGGGAAATTTCTTTGCAGCCTCGGCAGCCTGGACGATGTCGCAGGAAAAGTTTATGAAGCCGGTGACGTGGATAGATAATCTGCGGTTGAAGATTTCTTTCGGAACGACCGGAAATTTACCTTCCACTTATTTCGGATCACAGTCTTTATTTTCTCTGGAGAACAAATACAACGGGAATCCTGTTTTTTTCCTGAAAACGGTAGGAAATCCGAAGCTGACCTGGGAACATTCCTATACCTGGAATGCCGGGATCGATTTTCGCTTGTTCGGTTCCCGTTTGTCCGGCGGTATAGAGTATTATAACAAGATGACGGATAATTTGCTGAACAATGCTTCGGTTTCTGTCAATACGGGTTTTTCCAGTATATTGGTTAACGAAGGCCGGTTGAGAAATTCCGGCGTGGAACTGACTTTAAGCAGCCAGAATGTTGTCGGGGAGGGGTTTAACTGGAGCACCGATTTCAATATTTCCTGGATGACAGCCAAAGTGGAGTCTCTGAAAGACGATGTGATCAGTTCCCAGCGTATTTTCCGGGAGGGAGAAAAGCTTTATTCATTCTATATGCGGGAATGGGCCGGTGTTGACGGACAAACCGGACGTCCTTTGTGGCATAAGAATGTTTACGGCCCTGACGGTAAGACTCCGGTGAAGGATGGAAGTACCACCAGTAAGGTGGCAGAATCGAACCGGGTGGTGCTTTGTAAGGCATATCCGGATTTTTACGGGGGTATGACCAACCGTTTTTCTTACCAGGGAATCGAATTGTCGTTTTTGCTGACGTTTACTTTGGGAGGAAATATGTTTCACAATCTGGACCGTTTGAGTGCCGACGGTCGTTATATCGGTACTTACAATCCGTCCAAGAATGCCGCTGAAGGGGTATGGAGAAAGCCCGGCGACAAGGCTTCAAAGCCTTTGATTATTTACAATAATCCTTACCAGTCCCAGGAATATTCCAGCCGCTATATTCATTCTACCGACCATTTGCGGGTAAAGAATATTTCTCTTTCTTATAATTTGCCGAAAAGGTGGATGGAGAGATGGGGGATTGCCAATACCAAGGTTTATTTTAATGCCACAGATGTACTGACTTTCTATAAATATAATTACATCAATCCGGAAGTGAGTTATACGGGTAATACGAATTCAGGCTCCAGTTATCCGGCGATTAAGTCTTACCGTTTCGGTATTCAGGTTCAATTTTAAAATCGACGAATTATGAAAATGAAATTATATATAGCCGTGTTGTTCAGCTTGCTGTGTTGTTCTTGCGGCAATGATTTTTTAGATATTTCACCCTCGAATTCTGCCGGAGACGCTAATCTGATCAATTCCGTTTCCGATCTCAGGATTGCTACGGAAGGTGTTTATGAGGTGTTGACCAGTTCTTCCTATTATGCGGGAGAATATACATTTGTGGCCGATCTGATGGGGGATCATATGATGGAACCGTCCTGGGGAAGCCAGCATTTGAAGTATTTTTATGCTTACGGTTTAACTAAAGTATCTGCCGGCACCGGTTTTTACCGGTTGATATATCTGGGGGTACAGGATATCAATCTGATTATCGAGAAGGCGGATAAACTGGAGAATACGCCTGAAAAGAAAGCGTTGATTGCCGAATTGAGGACGTTGCGGGCTTTGCTGCATTTTGATCTGGTTCGTATGTACGGTCCGATGTACGGTAATCTCGGTAAAGGCACAATCAAATCCGATGCGTTGGGTATTCGTGTTGCCGGGAAAGCTTACAAGGATGTAAGGGAGGTGTTTTACAGGAGTAAGGTGTCCGACGTGTATGGTTTTATCTGTACGGAGTTGGAGGAAGCCGTGCCTTTGTTGTCAGTAAAGAAGCGAAACGGTTATTTCGATTATTGGGGAGGGCGCGCTTTGCAGGCTAAGGTGTACCTGTATATGGAAAAGGACGCACTGGCTCTTGCGGCAGCCGAAGATGTCATTAAAAACAGCGGTTGTGAACTTTATTCGCGTGACGAATATGTCGCTTCCTGGGGTAAGGAATACGGCTCGGAGTCTTTGTTGGAGTTGCCTACTTCCCTGGAGGACAATGCCGGTTATACTTCGTTGGGGTGGATTTGTTCGGAGGCGGGCTATAAGACGGTGGTGCCTACCCGGGATTTTCTGGATTTGGCAGAAGCCGATCCTGAAGATGTACGTTTTAAGTTACTCCGGTATTCAAGTAAGGATAAGTGTTATTATATCTCCGGTAAATATCCGGGCCGGGAAGGAAATATCAAAATCAATAACCCGAAGGTGTTGCGGTTGAGCGAGGTGTATCTGATAGCAGCCGAAGCCGCGTTGAAGGTAAATGATATGAAAAAGGCAAGGGATTATTTGGGAGATTTGCGCAGGGAGAGGACGACGACCGATCCGGATAAGTACAATACAAGGGTGACGTTGGAGGATGTCCTTTACGAACGTGCTGTCGAGTTGTACGGCGAGGGCAGCAGGGCCTGGGATTTGTGGAGAAACCGTAAACCGGTGATCCGCTGGCGTACTCCACAGGAAAAGGATGAAAAAGGACATACGGATAATCTGGAGAGTGGAGTGATTTCTTTTGATTTTTTCCAGACCATTTATCCGATCAATGAACGGGAATTGGAGTTGTTGCCGTTAAAAGACCGGGAGTCGCAACAAAATCCCGGTTATTGATACATTATATTGCAATAGGGTTAGTTTACAGATGATCGAAGGAGCTGTCTTTCGGGGCAGTTCTTTCCTAAAAAAGAAAGATATGATAAAAAAATATATACTTTGTCTGGGTTTGTGTATCGGTATGTTTATGTCCCAGGCCCAGCGTGAATATACGGCTTTCGATAAAGCGTTCCACTCTGTTTCCAGCAATGAAATCATGGAGTTCGTTTATGAAATGTGTAAACCGGAACATAAGGGACGCTTGGCCGGATCACCGGAATATACCCGTTGTGCTCATTGGGCTGCGAATTATTTCTCCGCCTGGGGACTGACACCGGGAGGGGATAACGGGTTTTATTTTCAGAATTTTCCCGTACAATATACCGATGTCAAGGATGCCGGAGTGCTGAAGGTGAAAGGAGAGGATATGGATGTAACTTACCGGATGCCGGACGATTATTATCCGGGTACACATACGGCTTCCGGCGTATTGAAAGGTGAACCCGTTTATGTGGGCTTCGGTATTACGGCACCGGATTTGGGGTATGACGATTATGCCGGGATTGATGTGCGGGGAAAGATTGTGGTCATCGAACCGGGAGTGCCTTGTGAGCGTGAGAATCAGGCGTATGCCCGTTGGGATGAATTTTATTCGGGCTCTGTTTATAAGATTAAAAATGCGGTCAGTCATGGTGCCGCAGGGGCTTTGTTTACCGGAAAATTTTCCCATCCCGGAATTCTCTATAATGACGGTTTTATTTATTGCCATGTCAGCGATAAGGTGGTGAACGATTTATTGACCGGAACATCCTGGACAGCGCGGATTCTGAAGGATAAGATCAGAGGCGATAAGCGTCCTCATTCCATGGTATTGACGGGGAAAGAAGTGGAGATGATGTTCCGGTCTTTTCATGCGCCGAGCCAGACTCAGAATGTGATCGGTTATATTCCGGGGACAGACAAGCGGTTGAAGGATGCACCGATTATCATAGGTGCTCACCTGGATCATCTGGGGTGTCCGGGTATTCTCTTCCCCGGGGCTTTGGACAATGCTTCGGGTAGTGCTATTGTGATGGAGACGGCTAAGGCTTTTGCACAGAGCGGGGTTAAACCTTTGCGTCCGGTGGTGTTTATTCTGTTCGGGGCAGAGGAGCCGGGAATGCTGGGGTCTAAGTTCTATGTCAAACATCCGCTTTTCCCTTTGGAGAAAACATTATGTATGTTCAATCTGGATATGGTGGGGAATGGAACGGAGTTGCGGGTAGGAGGGGTGAATACTTTTCCTGAATTGAAAAAATATTTTACGGAAGCAAATGAACAGTATCTCCGCCGGATTTTACATACTTCGGATTACAGCAAAGCTTCGGGCAGGATGTATACGGACGGTGAGATTTTCAATTTTAACGGTGTACCGGCTTTTTCGCTGGGTACCCGGAATAAGGTGGGAAGAACGTATTATCATGTACCCCAGGATGTGCCTGAAACGCTGACGCCTGAAATTATGGAGGATGTTTCCAAGCTATTGTATACGGTTTTGTGTAAATTGGCATGTGATCCTCACATCCGGCTTTCTGAATGAGATTTTAATATTGAACCATATAATTGATACGATTATGCGAAATACATTTTTTTCTGTTTTTTTAGGTCTGTTATTTGCTTTGCCGGCTCTTCCGACGCTGGGACAGAGCGGTTATCAGCATCCGCCGAAAGCCGTGGAAGATTTGGTTCTTGCTCCGGCTACTCCGGCTTTCTCTCTCAGTCCGCGTATGGATTGTTATCTGATTATCCGGCAAACGGATATTCCTGCGATCCGGGAGCAGGCTCAAGCCGAGTTGAAACTGGCCGGCCGGCGTGTGTTGGCTGCAACGAATTGTCCGAAGATGAGGACAAAAATAAAAGAACTGGAAATCAAATCTTTACCGGGAAAGAAAGTGAAGGAGGGCGTGATTACCGGTTTTCCGGCGGATGTCAACCTGATTAGTTATAAGTGGTCGCCGGATGGCAGCCGTGTCGCTGTTTGTGAAGAGCGACCGGACGGTATTTATTTATGGGTGGTGGATGTTGCCGACTTGAGGGCCCGGTTGCTGACCGGGCGAAAGCTGAATTTCTTTTTCGGGCCGGGGATGTATAGTTGGTCACCCGACAGTAAACACCTTGTGGTAGCTTTGATTCCTGCGAACCGGGGAGCAATGCCTGCGGATAAGATGCAGAATATCGTTCCCGTCATTCAGACGAGCGAAGGAAAGAGCAATCAGGCGCCGACATATCAGGATTTACTGACTGATGCGTACAGTGAATCGGTGTTCGATTATTACGCTACCTCGGAGCTGGGTATCGTATCTGCCGATAACGGAGAGTTTATGCCGAACGGAAAAGCAGCGGTGTATCTGCCGGCAACTTATTCTCCGGATGGAAAATATCTTTTGGTACGGTATCTGAACCGTCCTTATTCGTATGTTGTTCCGTATACTTTTTTCCCGTCTACAATTGAGATCCGGGATCCGGAAGGGAAGTCGGTGAAGCAGGTTTATCAGAAACCTTTGGTAGAATATGAGTATATCAGTAATAATTCGGCTTCTCCCGAGCCTCGCGGATACGATTGGCGGGCCGATCAACCGGCAACCCTGTATTGGGTAGAGCCTTTGGATGGCGGAAACGGTAAGGTTAAGGCGGAATTCCGGGACCGGGTGATGTTTCTGGAAGCTCCTTTTGAAGGTCAGGCCCGGGAGCTGGTAAAAACGGAGAAACGATATGACGATATTCTTTGGGGGGACGCCCGGCATGCTTTTCTGATGACGTATGATTACGATACCCGTCAGAAAAAATGTTGTCTGTTCGATCCTTCCGAACCGGGAAAAATGCAGGTCGTTTACGATCAGAGTGCAGAGGATTTGTATGCGGATTGCGGTAGGTTGGTTACGACTAAAAATGCTTTCGGACAATATGTGGTGTTTAGCGGTGATAAATATAAGACGGTGTATTTCAGCGGGCGCGGATACTCGCCCCGGGGGGCTTATCCGTTTATTGATGCCCGTCGGTTGGGGACGAACCGAACCACCCGTTTGTGGCAATCGGAGGATCCCTGGTACGAGTATCCGGTGGCTTATCCGGATTTGCTCAAAGGGGAAATCATTACTTCCAGGGAATCCAATACAGAAGCACCGAATTATTATCTGGTGAATTTCAAAAAGAAAAAACAGGTGGCTTTGACTGATTTTCCCGATCCTTATCCGGGGATGAAGGGGGTAACCAAACAGGTGGTCGAGTATACCCGGAACGATGGCGTGAAGTTGAGCGGAACGTTGTTTTTACCTGCCGGGTATAAGAAGGAGAACGGACCTTTGCCCGTTTTGATCTGGGCTTATCCTTCGGAGTATAAAAGCAGTGCCAATGCCGGCCAGCGAAGGGATGCCCCGAATCAATTTATCCGTTATACCCGGACGTCCCCGATCCTTTGGGTGGCGGAAGGTTATGCCGTATTGAACAACGCTTCGTTCCCCATTATCGGAGAAGGTGAAAAAGAGCCTAACGATACTTATGTCGAACAACTGGTTGCCAATGCCAAAGCGGCTGTCGATAAGCTGGTGGAGATGGGAGTAGGTGATCCGAAACGAATGGCTGTGGGCGGTCATTCCTACGGTGCTTTTATGACAGCCAATCTATTGGCCAATTGTGATCTGTTTGCGGCCGGCATAGCCCGCAGCGGAGCCTATAACCGGACACTGACTCCTTTTGGTTTCCAAAATGAAATGCGTACTTTTTGGGAAGCTCCGGAGGTTTATCTGAAAATGTCACCTTTTGTAAAAGCGGATAAATTGAAGACTCCGATTTTACTGATTCACGGACAAGCCGACAATAATACGGGTACTTTCACGATGCAAAGCGAGCGTTTGTATACGGCTCTCCGGGGGAACGGCGGTACGGTGCGTTTGGTGTTGCTGCCTTATGAAAGTCACGGTTATGTAGCCAAAGAATCCATATTGCATCAAGCGTGGGAAACTTACCGGTGGTTGGAAAAATACGTTAAAAATAAATAATTACCGATAGGAAGGGGAAAATAGTGCTGCAAATGTACGTAGGCATTTGCAGTACTATTCCCCTGATTTATTTTGTATCTCAGTTCGGTACGATTCGTTTTACTTTTGTCAGCTCCTTTCCGATTCATTTTCCTGCTTTTTGTTTCCGGTGTGCCGGTAAACCATCCGGACTTTGTCGTTTTAAACGATACCATCCGAAAAAACGGATCCGGTCCGATATGATCTGTTGTTTTACGGGTATTGAGTTAATTCCGTTATTTTCCTGTTTTAGAAAAGCTTAGATTCGGGGAATAATTTTTATATTCGCAATCGCTATTACCGGTAGTTGATATGATTTCATCATCCGGCAGGAGTAGGGAAATTGCCGTCCGGGGTGACGGTTACTGTGCCATATTATTTTAATTCGCTGATACAATAGATGATTTCGGTAAGAAGGAGATACAGTTATTTTTTTTGTGCGGTTCTTTTCTGTCTTTTATTTGGGGGGATATGGTATTGGGGAATTCAAAATAAAGAGGAGGTAAAGAGGCGGATTGTTTTGTTGCATTCTTTTACGGAGGATACCGGTGTGTACGGAAAATTTCAGGAATTGCTGGAGAAACAATTGAGTCAGGACGGTGTGGAGGTAGAAACACAGGTGTTTTATCTGGATTGCGGGCCATTGAATGAGCAGCAGGAAATTGAGAAGACAAGGAGCTTTCTGAATACATTGGCGGATGATATGCCTGATTTATTACTGGCAGTGGGCGATCAGTCTTCGTATGCTTTACTGATGACGGAGCATCCTATCCTGAAAGAGCTTCCGGTGATTCTTTGTAATGTGCATTATCCCAACGGGCCGGTACTTGAAAATTATAAGGACGACCGGGTTTATATGCTTAGTGATGTGCCTGATTTTCAAAAAAATATAGATTTCATTCGGAGGTTGTATAACCGGGACAATATCAATATCATTTACAATCTGGAACTGACCTATCTGGGGCGTCAGTCGTACAAGGTTCTGAAAGAACAGGTAGACAGAAACAGTATTCATTTTTGGGGCAGGGAATGGGGAATCGGTAATGAAGTGATTTATGAGAAGATAAAAAAGCTGCTGGAATGGGATTCGATTCCGGAATATCCGAATTTCAAATTAAGAGAGAAGATTTCTCCTACCATCGATCTTTTTCCGTTTCGTTATATGCAGGGATTTTCCATGATAACCGCTATGAGTCAATTGAAAGATACCCAGTATTATCAGACGTTTTTAATGGATCGTTCGGATATTGTTTTGGTGCCTTATATTTTGAATATCCCGGCTTTCAGTTGTATTCGGGAGGGCTTTAACGAACAACTGAAGATTATCGGGGGATATATGGCGACAGACGAGAATTCGGCCGCTGCCGCTGCGCAGTTGGCATTGCCGTTATTGTTGGGAAAAAATATAGAAGAGCCTAAAATACAACCCTTGAAAAAGGAGTATGTTATTGATTGGACTTATTTCTCTGTTTTCGATGTATTTGATGCGAAATATATTCCGTTGGGGACAAAAGTTATCAATTATCCGTTTTATGTCCGTTATCGCAAGGATTTGTATATCGGTTTTGGGTTGTTTGTGGTTGTGTTTATCGTTTTGGTCGTCAGTTTAGTTCAGGTGCGTTATAAGTCGCGGATGGAGCGAATGGATATGAAAGCTTTGAAAAAAATTCAGGAGCATTTATCGCTTTCGATTCACGGCGGTCATATTTCGTTGTGGAATATCAGGGGAAAGGAGTTGCATTTCGACCGGAATATTATAGCATTGACCGGGATATCGCAACTGGTTTATGTCTTAACGGATTTTTTGAAATTCGTTCATCCTGAGGATTTGATTTTTATTCATCGGGTATTCGGGGAAATTCACGGGCGGCGTATTGTTATTCAGCGTTTGCGATTGTGCTTTGACGATAGTCAGGCATACCGGTGGTATGAGATCCGTTGCAATAGTATGACGGATAATGCGGGACAATTAATTATAGCCGGTATTATCCAGAGCATCCAGGGGGTGGTGGAGCGTGAGCAGGAATTGATCAAAGCGAAAGAATTGGCCGAACAAGCGGAGTTGAAGCAATCGTTTCTGGCGAATATGAGTCATGAAATCCGCACACCTTTGAATGCGATTGTCGGTTTTACCAATTTGTTGCTTAGTGAAGATTCTGCTGTCGGCGAGGATGAAAGAAAGGAAATTCTCTCGATTATTAATCAGAGTTCGGATTCCTTACTTAAGCTGATCGGGGATGTGTTGGAAATATCCCGTCTGGATTCCGGGAATATGGAGTTTCATATCGAGGAGTACGATCTTACGAAGGTGTTGAAGGAAATATACCGTACTCATCAGGTCGTACTCCATTCTCATTTACAATTTAATCTGGTGATGGAAGAGGAGTTGCCGGTTCGGGTGAATATCGACAAGCTTCGTTTTAACCAGGTGATTTCCAATTTTTTAAGTAATGCGAATAAATTTACGTCAGAAGGCTATATAACTTTGGGCTGCGAGATCCGGCGGGAGGAACAGGAAGTGGTTGTGTATGTAGAAGATTCCGGACGGGGAATAGATGAGGGACATCTGATGCTGATTTTCGATCGTTTTTATAAGACAGATGAATTTGCCCAAGGTACGGGCTTGGGGCTTGCTATCAGTAAAGTGATTATGGAGAGACTTTCCGGCCGTATTGAAGTTGTTTCTCAGGCCGGAAAGGGGAGTCGCTTCTCTGCTGTTTTACCTTTGGTTTAGATTTATTTAAAACAATCTTTTGCGTAAGGAGAATACAAATTCCAGTCCGCCGCTTTTCCGGTTTTTGGCGGAAATCTGTCCTTTATGGAATAATACGGCATTTTTTACGATGGACAGGCCTAATCCCGAACCTCCGTTTTTCCGGCTCCGGCCTTCGTTTATACGATAGAAGCGATCGAATATCCGTTCGAGATGAGCTTCGTCTACCCCACGTCCTGTGTCGTACAGGGAGAAATAGTAGAATTCATTGTCTTCTGCATATTTGTCGATACTGATGGTGATGCCTTCTCCGGCGTAGTTGATCGCATTATCGATCAGGTTTTGGAAAATGGAATATAACAAGGTATGATTTCCTTCAATTTCGACTGCTTCTTCAACGTGATTCTGTACTGTGATGCGGTTGTTCTGAATTTGATTTTGCAGGTCGTTGGTGACTTCGTTGATCGTGTCCCTGATGTTTACGTCTTCTTTTTCAAAGAGATCCGCCGCTTCTTCGGTTTTGGTAATCAGAGCAACGTCCCGTATCAGTTCGGAGAGACGAATGACCTGGGTATAGGTACGTTCCAGGAAAAATTTTTGCTTGGCCGGATCGATATTTTGCTGTTCCAATAGTGTTTCGATGTATCCCCGTATGCTGCTTACCGGTGTTTTTAATTCGTGGGCAATGTTATTGGTCATTTCCTGTTTCAACAGCCGGTTTTTTTCTGAGGAGGAAATATTGTTCAGGGTGATTTCGAAACAATTGTCTGTGAATATCAGTAATTTGACGGCGAAGTGTTTACCGTTTTTCGATATTTTGCTTTGATAGATGGGAAGGGTGTTGGCTTGCGGATTGACAGGGGTATGTTTTTTCAGGAATATCCGCAGGTCTTTGAAATCCGGTTCTTCGAGGATCATATCAACGTCGAATGTCGGTTCGTCCAATATGGTATTGACGTATTGGATAAAGTGGGTGTTGGCATAAATTTTTTTCTGGTCGGCGGTGAAAATACAAATTCCTTCTTCCGAGTAATGAAAATGGCGGAGTAATTTTTCTTTTTCCTGATTGAGCTGATTTTTGCTTTCCTGCAACAATTTATAGTTTGCAATGATTTTATTTCCGATTTCTCCTAATTCCGTATCCGGGAAGCTGATTTTATCGTAATCGGGCTGGTCGTTTTCAGCAGACGTGATAAATTCGTTAAGTCCTGTAATTGCCCTCCCGAAACGGTCGGCCAGATACAATAGGGATATCAGAGCAATAAAGAAAAGCAATACGATAAAGTACATGAAGATGTTGTCGCCTTCCAGGAAATCTTTGAGAGTGATGTTATAAGGAAGGGCTACGCGGGTAAAGTAGGGTGCGGTGAAGCGTGCGTAGTAGTAGTAGTCCATGTCGTTGGTGGCCGAGAAACGGATGGTTGAGCCGTTGCCGTGGATAAGTGCCGAAGATATTTCGGGCCGGCTCAGGTGATTTTCCAATTCCCGGTCATCGATAACGGTGTTATCGAATAGTACTTCTCCTTTCTGATCGACAATGGTGACTCGTAAATCAGGAGGGAGCAGGGAGAGTATCTGATTAACAGAATCCATCTCTGTTACAGAATGCAGATTTTTCTTTTGGATATAATTGGCGATGACTTCTGCGTAAGCATTCAAGTTGGTACGCAGGTTTTCCGTTTTGTATATTTTTTCCCGGTTTCTTTGAACGAGAACGATAACCGCTGTAAATACGGTGAATACCAGGAAGAAATAGAGGAACAGTTTCTTTTTATAAGATAAACGCATGGAGAATACGGTTTATGGTTTATTCCGGCCGGTCCTTGCAGGACTCACCGGGTGATATGATGTTGTTAATTTTAAAGTTCAAAGCAATAGCCGTAGCCGGAACGATTGATGATGTGTTTTCCGAAATCGCCGAGTTTTTTACGCAATCGGGTGATGTGTACATCGACGGTTCTTTCCAGTACATAACCGTCATCATTCCAGACTTTGCTCAGAAAATCCTCTCTGGAGAATATGCGTCCCGGAGATTGTGCCATTGTACTGAGTATTTCGAATTCTTTTTTCGTCAACAGTATGGATTTTCCGTTTAACGTTACATTTTTGGTTGTCAGGTCGATCAATAGGTCGCCCGCTTCCACAATACGTTTTATTTCCGGTATATCGGCGTTTCCGCTTCTTTTTAAGACGGCTTTCACTCTGGCGCTGACTTCTTTGATGGAAAACGGTTTGGGAATATAGTCGTCCGCTCCCAGGCTGAAGCCGGTGAGCATATCGTTTTCCGTATCTTTGGCTGTCAGGAAGATTATCGGTACATTCAGATGCAATTCTTTACGTACTTTTTCTGCCATTTTGAATCCGGACATGCCTTCCATCATGACATCCAACAGGACAAGCTGATAGTCGGCAGAAATGATTTTAAGTGCTTCTTCGGCAGAATTGGCGATATCTACGGCAAAGCCTTCGCTTTCGAGATTGAACTGCAGGATTTCGCATAAATCCTCTTCATCGTCGACGACTAAAATTTTTTTACGTTCCATAATACTGTATAATCCAAAGTTAAAAGATTGAAGTTATTGGTCTCTCATTTCCCCTTCGCTTCCGGCCATCAGAATGTCTTTTCCTTCATTTTCCCGGTGTTTGATATTTTTTCCTTCCATCAGGTATATGGCAGCTTCTGCAATATTTGTCGCATTGTCTCCGATACGTTCAATGTTGTAGGAGATTCCGCTGAGGCAAAGAATATCGGTCAGATGCTGCTCTTTCAGTGTCTGATTACCGTAGCCGCGCAGCCGCCGGATGATGTCGTGGTGTAAGGTGTCGACCATATCGTCCAAATCAATCGTATCTTTAGCCAATTTATTATCCTGGCATGTAAAAGCAAATATAGCATTTTGTGTCATGTTTTCGGCTGATGACAGTAATTTTGATAAATCTGCGTGAAAATGAGGGAAGACAGCTCCTTTCAAATCGATTTGCTGCATGAATCTCCTTATGTTCATCAGCAGGTCGCCGATACGTTCGAGGTAAGCCGTCATATCGTAGTAGGACATGATTTTGCGCAGGTCTGTCGCTCGCGGACTATAGAGGACGATGACGTTTATCACTTCGTTGCGCAGTTTGACATCCAGGCTGTCGATGATGCGTTCTGTGTTGTCTATTTCGGTATATAACTCCGGATCGGAGTTATCATCCAATAATCTGGCCGTTTGATTGATTTGCTGGATGACTATTTTCGACAAGACTTCAAAGTCCTGGTTGATTCTTTCAAAAAATTTTTCTCTTATGTTCATAGCTAAAATGTCTGTTGTCCGGGGATTAGCCGAATTGTCCGTTGAGGTATTCTTCTGTCCTTTTGTCTTTCGGGTTGGTGAACATGTTTTTGGTTTTGTCATATTCGATCAGTTCTCCGAGGTACATAAACATGGAATAGTCGGAAATCCGTGCTGCCTGGGACATATTGTGGGTTACAATGATGATGGTAACCTCTTCTTTTAATTGCAATAATAGTTCTTCTATGCGATTGGTGGCAATCGGGTCCAGGGCTGAGGTCGGTTCGTCCATCAGTAAGACTTCTGGTTTCAGAGCCAGAGCCCTTGCGATGCAAAGCCGTTGTTGCTGTCCGCCGGAGAGGAAAGTGCCTTTTTTGAGCAGGGAATCTTTTACTTCGTTCCAAAGTCCGACGTTTGTCAGGCAGTTTTCTACCAGTTCGTCTTTTTCACGTTTGGAAAGACGGATTCCGTTCAATTTATAACCGGCGAGTACATTATCGTAAATGCTCATGGTCGGAAACGGGTTGGGACGTTGGAATACCATGCCGGCAATCCGTCTTACTTCCATGGGGTTCATTTTTAAAATGTTCCGGTTGTCCATCAGAATTTCTCCCGATATCCGGATATCCGGGTATAGTTCGTGCATCCGGTTGATGGCCCGGAGAAGGGTGCTCTTACCGCATCCGGAAGGGCCCATGATAGCCGTAATCCGCTTCTTTTTTATGTCGGCATTTACGTCATTCACGGCATTTTTACCGGGAGTGTAAGATATGGAGACGTGTTTCAGTTGTAATATAGGATCTTCAATAGGAATCATAGATGATTTTCATTTTAATTATTAAGCCGTTTTCCATTTTTTAGCTACCTGTTTGGCAATGATATTCAGTACCAGTATCAATAAAAGTAAGAATAATGATGAGCTCCAGATCATATCAATCAGGTTGGGATCGTTGTAAAATTCCCAGATCAGCAGCGGTACTGCACTTGTCGGTTGGAGTACATCCCAGTTGATGGCGGAACTGCCCAAGGCCGTCAGCATCAGAGGAGCTGTTTCTCCCATAACCCGGGAGATGGCCAGTAGTATGCCGGTAAACAAGCCTCCGAATGCCGAAGGAATCAATACTTTTATTACAACACTGGTGTACGAACAACCTAGTGCCAGTCCGGCTTCCTTTAAGCTTCCGGGCAGCATTTTCAATGTCTCTTCCGTGGAGCGGATGATCAGGGGGAGCATCATAATGGCCAGTGCTGTACTTCCGGCAATGGCGGAATAACTGCCCAAGGGTTTTACAACCCAACTGTAAGCAATGATACCGATCACGATCGACGGACTTCCTTGTACCAGGTCTGTCAGAAAACGGATAACGGAAGTAAAGACGGCTTTCGGCTTTTCGGCCAGGTATACACCTCCCAAAATACCAACCGGGATAGCGATAGCAGAGGCCATGGCTACCATCATCAATGTACCGGTAATGCCGTTGGCAATACCGCCTGGGATCAGTTCACCGCTATTGCGGGCAAGCATGGCGTCCAATGTACTCGGAGCCGTTTCTACGAAAAAACGGAGGTTGATTTGTTTGTATCCCTTTTTGACAACTTCCCAAATGATTAAGAATAGGGGAATAGCCGTAAGAGAAGCGAAAAAGCAGACACTCCAGAAAAAGAGCCGGTCTTTAAATGTTCGGTAACCTAATGCTGACATATGTTCTTTTTTAAGCGGTTATCTGTCGTTTTTGTCTGTTCATATCCAAATACATCGGGGAAATCATCAGCTATATACTTTCATAATCATTTTACCGATAAAGTTGATTATAGCGGTAATCAGGAATAGGAGTAAGCCGATTCCAATCAGAGAACTCAGTTTCAGACCATCCGCTTCTCCGAATTGGTTGGCGATGACACTGGCCATGGTGTTACCGGTAGCTGTCAGTGAGTCGGGAAGGTTGTTTGTATTCCCGATCAGCATGGTGACTGCCATTGTTTCTCCCAAGGCTCTTCCCAATGCCAGTATATAGCTGGCGAAGATACCTGATCCGGAAACCGGAAAAATAACGTTACGGATGACATCCAGGCGGGTCGCTCCCAGACTGTAAGCACCTTCTTTCAGTTCTTTGGGCACCATGGAGATAAATTCGGAACTCAGTGAGGCTGCGTAGGGAATAATCATGATGGCCAGAACGAGGGAGGCCGTGAGTATTCCGAAGCCTTGTGAAGATAAACCGAGGTCGGTGATCAGCGGACGTAAGGTGTAAAATCCCCATAAACCGTAGACGATAGAAGGAATACCGGCTAACAGATCTATGACGGCACTGATGACAGAAGCGATTTTTTTACCTTTGAAATACTCTCCGGTGAATAAAGCTACCGGCAGGGAGAAAGGGATACAAAACAGCAATGCCAGAAACGAAGTAAGTACCGTACCGGTGATGAAAGATAAGGCTCCGTATTGTTCTGCATCCGGATGCGGGTCCCATTCGGTGGAACCGATGAACCGGAAGAATCCGAAATGCTCGAAGGCCGGAGTCGCTCCGCTGATTAAGGAGTAGAACATTCCTCCGCATATCAGTATGATAATCAGGGCGCAGACAAATAGGAGCCGTTTAAAAATATAATCCCGCATTTACAATGATGTTGAGTATGAAATATTATTCAGAAAGGGGAATTCCATTATAAGTTACCGATTGCAGCAAAAGTTTTGCATTATCTTTGGCACTGACCGGTAGCGGAGAGTAGTGTACTTTTGTGGTCAGGTTTTGTGCTTCGTCTCCCAGCATCCAGTTCAACAGTTTTACCGTAGCTTCAGCTTGTTCTTTTTTACGGTTGTTATAGTTTTGCTCTTTATAGATGAGGATCCAGGTAAAGCAACTGATCGGATAAGCATCGGCCGCCGGAGAATCGGTTATCATCGTACGCGTGTCTGCCGGTAGTTCCGTCTGAGCTGCTGCGGATATGCTTTCAGTGCTTGGAGTAATGAAATTACCTGCTTTGTTCTGTAAGAGGGCAACGGGTATTTTTAAGGCAAATGCATATTCGGAGCCGATGTAACCGATGGCACCTTCTGTTTGGCTGATGGTTCCTGCGACTCCGGGATTACCTTTAGCTGCAATACCTGCCGGCCATTTTAACGCTTTTCCGGTACCGACCTGGGTATTCCAATCCTGACTCACTTTTGACAGATAATCGCTGAAAACATAGGTGGTTCCACTGCCGTCCGACCGATATACGGCATTGATGGCTTTATCCGGAAGTGTAATGCCGGGATTGACCGCCTGTATTTGAGAATCGTTCCAACGGTTGATTTTTCCCAGGTATATATCGGCGATAATTTTGCCGTTCAACCGCAGGTCTTTTACTTCGGGGAGATTATAGGCCAGTACGACAGCTCCCATGCAAGTCGGGATATGAATGGTGGGAGCCGGCATTTCTTCCATTTCTTTTGCAGATAGAAAAGCATCGCTTCCGGCAAAATCAACAATTTTATCTTTTAAGCTTCTGATTCCTCCGCCACTGCCGATTCCTCCGTAGGTTACGCTAACTCCGGTCGAATCTTTATACGTTTTGAAGGCCAGATTGTAGTAAGGCAAAGGGAATGTTGCGCCGGCTCCCGTAAGGGTGATGTCTGAAGCCGTATTTTTCCCCGATTTTTTCGAATTACCGCATGCCGTTAAGGCTAAAGCCAGAATAATAATTAAGAATTTGTTCATTTTATTGTCGTTTAATTGATCTCTGTTTTCCTGTTGCAATATTACAAAGGCATTGTGAAGCTGATGTTACGCTTTTGTTACAATAATGTTACATGAAAGATGGGGCCGGTAATGGGCTTATTGCTAATGTTTTGTATCGTATTTTTAATGGGAAGGCGGATGAAAACCCGGGATTCGGAAATTGTGGATTTTAGATTAAAGATAATTTAGAATTTACAATCAAAGATTTAAAATATGATTAATTTTATACAAAAGTAAATTTGTAAGATTCCGGAGATGCTATCGACGGAAAAGTGTGCTGCACAGAAAGAGTACGGAAATAAAATTGTTGTATGGTTTTAAAATATGGTATGTTTTCAAAGGTGCCGTCGGTAGGTGTGATAAAATGAAGTTTGTTTTAAATATTTTTTAAAAGTTGCAGAAAAATGAGTAAAAAACGAAGTTAAAAACAATTATATGTAAAGATAAAGTATGTTTTATTTGTAAGTTTATGATAATTATGCAGATGTATAATGATACCGTTTTTTATCAATATTGTTTTCTGTAAATCGGTAAATAATAAAAAAAATCTTCTTTTTCTCTAATATATTTAGTTTCATATAATTATTAATGTTGTCTATGAATGATTCGTACGGATTTTATTTTTACACTTTATATGATAATTAAAATTATTTTTACAAATATGTGTGTTATTTAACTTAAACTGTGTGTTTTATATAAAGTGAAAACAAATTTTTAACGAAATATAACTTCTAGCTTTATAGGACTTCTGTGCGTTCTGGGGTAAAAAGAATGTTCAAGTATGTGTATGCTATAAAGAAAAAAGTTATGAATAAGAAGACATTGATGCTTTATTATCCTTACGGAGTAAGAGTGGTTGCCGGACCTTATTATAAAGAGTCTTTCCGGGTTGTAGATCTGAAAGAGAAAACGTATATTGTCGTTTCTTGTTGGGAAGAGAAGAAACCCATAGAAATCGATTACGGTTCCCGGTTGTATCAGCCGGCTCTTTATCCGTTTGCAGCCCTTACTTTGCCTATGTGGGTAAACGGAAAAGAAATTATTCCTTTGGAATTGTTGTGTAAGATTGTCTTTGAAGATGCTAATATTTTGAGTTCGGGCAGTACATCCGGTTGGTTTAGAGATTCTCTTCATACCTATTTTATCAACAATGGATGTTGTCCTTTTTCCCGGGATTTGATGAATCGGATTTATTATATTTTGCAGGCTTTGCATTTTGATATTTCGAACTCAATCCGGCAAAGGGAGGCAAAAAATATTTTAAAATTGGGGTATAATCCTTATGTGATAGACCGGATTGTGTTGCCTTAGCAGAAGTCGATAGGAACAAATAATATTGTTCCTATCACTTATTATGAGTTTAGAATACGGCAGTCAGGATTTTACGGATATTGTCGGCTTTGCCCATGGTGTAGTAATGGATTGCCGGAGCGCCCCGGGACAATAGTTCTTTACTTTGCATGGTACACCATTCGATACCGACTTGATAGATTTCTTTATTGTCTTTGCATTTCCGGATTTCTTTCATCAGTTCTTCCGGGATATCGATGCTGAATGTGCGTGGAAGCATTTCGATATGTTTTTGAGTGGAAATCGGTTTTAATCCGGGTATGATGGGGACCGTAATCCCTGCTGCCCTGCATTTTTCAACGAAGCTGAAAAATCTGGTGTTGTCGAAAAACATTTGAGTAACGATGTAATCGGCTCCGGCCTGTACTTTGTGTTTGAGGTTGCAGATGTCGGTTTCGGCATTCGGTGCTTCGTAATGTTTTTCCGGATAGCCGGCTACTCCGATGCAGAAATTGGTCGGGACGGTATCGGTTAAGGTGGTGTCCAGGTATTTACCCCGGTTCATGTTGTGGATATGCTCTACCAGTTCACAACTATATCGGTAGCCATCCGGTTCGGGGGTGAAAAATTTTTGACCGGGTATTGCGTCTCCGCGAAGGGCGACAACATTTTGGATATCCAGAAAGTTGAGATCAATCAGGTCGTTTTCGAGTTTATGTTTTGAAGCACCTCCACAAATCAGGTGGGGGACTACCTCTATTTTGAATTTTTTCATAATAGCGGCTGCAATAGCGACTGATCCGGGACGTTTCGTGACCGTAATTTTTTCGAATGTACCGTCCGGTTTTGGGCGAAATTCGATTTCATCCCGATGGAAGGTGATATTGAGAAAAGGAGGATTGAAATCCATCAGCGGTTCTATGGATTCATATAGTTTATGTACATCGCTGCCCCGCAGGGGAGGAACCAATTCGAAGGAAGCAAACGGGCTTGCTTCCCGATTTAATATATCTGTTATTTTCATTGTCGGTTTATTAAAATGATTGTTTGTATGTAAAAACGGGTCCGGGTGTTTTTTTAATTTCGCATACTTCCATTCTGGTTTTACGGATATCCGCCTTTACGGGCAGTTGCTATTTTATAATATGGCTTAATAGGCGTTTCCCTTCTGTTTCTGATATTCCTTTGTTTTTACAATAAGCCGCGAACTGATCCGGTCCGATTTCTCCGATACCGAAATACCGGGCTTCCGGGTGTGCGATGAGCATACCGCAAATGCTGGTCGAAGGTGTGATAGCATAGGAAGGGGTCAGGGTAACGCCTATTTTTTCCGGGGCATCCAATAGTTCGAATACTTCTTTTTTCAGGGAGTGGTCGGGACAGGCCGGATAGCCGAAGGCCGGCCGGATCATCTGTAATCCGTCATTTACTTGTTCCTGCATCCATACGGCTAAAGCTTCTGTCAGGCGGGCACAGAGACTTTCCCGAAGCAAATGCTCGAAATCCCGGCAGTCCGGACAGTTGTGCCGGTCCGATACTTTCAGGCAAAAAACACCGATCGTACTCGGTTGATCAGCTTGTGGAGAGATAAAATCCGACAGGCAGAGGCAAACCGGACTGTCGCTTTGTTGCCGTAGCATCGGTAATCTGTGTCCGTTATCGAGAATAATGGTGTCGTTTTCCGTATGAGCATTGAAAAAACGTACGACGAGTGAAGCATCGAATTCCTGGCCGGCAATGATCCGGCCGAGCATTTCGAGGGCTGCCTGATAGGTTTTTTCGGCTTCTTCCCGGGTGTAGATGATTTCCGGAAATTTACCTTTGAATCCCCAGAAATGAAAAAAAGGCGTCCAGTCGATGCGTTCTGCGAGTTCTCCCAGGTCTAAGTGTTTTACGGTTAAGTTGTGTTCCCCAAAATTTTCCGGTTGTCTGTAACTTTCCGGGGTGAATACCGGTTTTCGGGAAATCGCTTCCGGATAGGAAATACATTCCGTATGTGATAGCCGGTAAGCTTCGCGGATTTTAGCCTGTTCGGTTTTTATTTCCTGAAGGTAGGCGTCCGGGTGTTGTAGAAAGCGTTTGATTATTCCGGCGGTCCGGGAGGCATCTCCTCCGTGTATCACCCCATAGTTGTATTTGGGGGCCAGTTTGACGGCCGTGTGTACGGACGAAGTGGTTGCACCTCCTACCACTAACGGTATCCGGATGTTTTCTTTTTGTAACAATTCACACAAGGCTTCCATTTCACTCAGGGAGGGAGTGATGAGTCCGCTGATTCCGATAATGTCGGGCTTGTAGGTGTGTATTGCTTCCAGGATGCGTTGGTTGTCGACCATGACTCCCAGATCGATAACTTCCATATTGTTACAGGTCAGTACGATACTGACGATGTTTTTCCCGATATCGTGAACATCTCCTTTGGCTGTTGCGATTACAATTTTATTTCGTTTAATATTCCGGTTACCGCTTTGGTTGTGGCGTTCGATTTCCGGTTGTAATATGGCGACAGCCTCTTTCATAATCCGGGCCGATTTAACGACTTGAGGTAAAAACATTTTGCCTTCTCCGAACAGGGTACCTACTTTATCCATGCCTTTCATCAAAGGGCCTTCGATGATTTCAACAGGAGAGGGGTATCGGGAGAGGGCTTCTTCAATGTCGGCGGGAAGATAGTCCTTGATACCTTTTACGAGTGAATAACTGAGGCGTTCTTCCAGGCTGCGTTCCCGCCATGCTTCGTTTTTTATATTTTTTCCTGTTGTTTTGTTTTCTTTGATTTTTTCAGCCAGTTCGATCAGTTTTTCGGTGGCTTCCGGATATTTGTTAAGTACGACGGCTTCAACCGCTTGCAATAGTTCCGGCTCGATTTCGTCGTATACCTGTAGCATGGAAGGATTGACGATTGCCATATCCAGACCGGCGTTTATGGCATGATACAGGAAAACCGAATGCATGGCTTCTCTTACCGGACTGTTTCCGCGAAATGAGAAAGAGAGGTTGGAGACTCCTCCGGAGGTTTTACATCCCGGAAGATTTTCCTTGATCCATTTTACAGCGCGTATGTAGTCTACAGCATAGTTGTTGTGTTCTTCCAGGCCGGTGCCTATAGCCAGGATATTGACGTCGAAAATGATGTTTTCGGGGTGAAATCCGGCTTTCTGTGTGAGCAGACGATAGGCCCGGCTGCAAATACTGATTTTTCGCTCGTAGCTTACGGCCTGTCCTTTTTCGTCGAAAGCCATAACGACGACGGCAGCCCCCAGACGTCTGATTTCGGATGCTTTACGCAGAAATTCGCCTTCTCCTTCTTTCAGGCTGATGGAGTTGACGATGCATTTTCCCTGTGCATTTTTCAGGCCGGCGAGTATGGTGTTCCAGTCGGACGAATCGATCATCAGGGCGGCTTTGGCGATATCGGGGTCGTTGCTGATAATGCGTGTGAATGTCGCCATTTCTTTGGCACTGTCCAGCATGGCATCGTCCATATTGATATCGATAACTGAAGCTCCGTCCTCAATTTGTTTCCGGGCAATGCCGGCTGCTTCTTCATAAGCCCGGTCATGAATCAGTCTGGCAAATTTTGCCGATCCTGCGACATTGGTACGTTCGCCGATGTTGATAAAGTTGTTTTGGTTTTTATCGACGACAACCGGTTCCAAACCGCTGACAACCAAGTGTGAGGTTGGGGATTGGGGCTGACGCGGGGGGATGCCGGTCATGGCATCGTGTATGGCCCGGATGTGTTCCGGGGTGGTACCGCAGCAACCGCCTGCGATGTTCAGTAACCCTTCCCGGGCCATGTTTTGCAGGCATTGGGCTGTAAAGGCCGGACTTTCGTCGTATTCACCCATCTCGTTCGGTAGTCCGGCGTTGGGATATAAGCTCAGATAGCAGGGCAAAACGGCAGAGAGCCGCTCGACGAAAGGCTGTAGATCGGGAGCTCCGAACGAACAATTCAATCCGAAGCTCAATAGCGGGTAATGGGCAAGGGCTGTGTACAGCGCTTCTAAGGACTGGCCTGTCAGGGTACGTCCGCTTTTGTCGTTAACGGTAGCGGAAACCATGACCGGTATAGTCGTTCCTTTCTCCTGTTGTACCCGGTCGATGGCGTACAGTGCGGCTTTGGCATTCAGTCCGTCGAATACCGTTTCAATCAGCAGTAAGTCGGCTCCGCCGTCGATCAATCCGTTTATTTGGGTCGTGTAAGCCGCTGTCAGGGTATCAAAATCTACCGGACGGAATTCCGGATGATTGACGTCCGGAGACAGGGATAGAGTTTTGGAGGTCGGGCCGATACTACCGGCAACAAATACCGGACGATTGGCCAGTGAAGCGGTTTGTTTTGCCAGGCGGGCTCCTTCGTAATTCAGCGTATATACCAGTTCACTGCAATGATACTCTTCCTGGGAGATTGCATTGGAATTGAACGTATTGGTTTCGATAATATCAGCACCTGCTTCTATGTAAGACCGGTGTATGGACTGAATGACTTCCGGTTTTGTCAGGTTCAATATATCGTTGTTACCTTTCAGGTTTACCGGGTGAGTGACAAAACGTTGTCCTCTGAAATCTTTTTCAGTCAGTCCGAATTTCTGAATAGCCGTGCCTGTGGCTCCGTCTAAGATGAGTATTTTCTCTTTTAATAGCTTTCTCAGCATATATACTACAATATAGATCCGGAGCTTTAAATACGGCAGGTCGTAAAACCTGCCGGTGTATATGTCCGGAAGTTAGTTAAAAAACTTGAGTTCAAATTTACCGACAGCCCCCATTTTATCGTCTTTGATCAGAACAGCCGAGATAATATCTTCTATTTTTCCGATTTTTTCCAGCACCGGATTTATATCCTCGGCTTTTCTGACAAAATTAGCAAAGGCGGTGGCATAGCTGTCAGCTAACAATACGTCTTTACAAATAATCATTACTGCGTCGGCTTTTCCGAAGCTTAATGACGGTCCGACTGTACCGGAAGAGGTACAGATACCCAACGGCGCTTGTGACGCGTTGATGTGTAATCCCACTTTCTCGGAAAGGGGAGAAGCTCCTGCGAATACCGATACGTCAATGTCTTCCAGAATATCGGCATAGATATCCCCTCCGTTTTCAATGATTACTTCTTTAACTCCGAAATGCCTTTTCAGTGCATTTGCAATATACAGAGCAATGGCACCGGCAACGGCACTCATCGGTCCGATATTGGTCCGGTGGGAGATTTCGGACATTTGTGTAAATATGGCCGGAGCATCGGGTTTGGCGTCGTAAGGTACCAGTGATGTCAGATAACAGGGATCTTTTTGCAGATACTTTTCCATGGTATCCCGCAGTTCTGTGATCAATGTATTGCTGTATTCAGGCATCTCAGGGCGGTATGATGTTTTATCTATACCGATCCACAAGTCCGATTCTTTGCATTTTACGACAAAGCTGGTCCAGCGACCTTCCCGAAAATGTTCCCGATAGGTTCTGTTTTTATATTCCATGATCTGTAAGGTTTAGGGTTTATTCTCGATCATAAAATTATAAATTTTCTTCCAGCTTTGGTATCGAAAAATGAGCAAAGTTTGATATTGTACAGACATTTGTCCGCGTTGAAGCCTTATTCCGAAAATTCGATCCGGAAAAGTTTTAACGGGCATGATTTCAGACAAAGCTTACAGACGATGCATTTTTCCGGGTTGAATTTGAGTTTCCAATCCGGTTCTCCGATTGTCAGCGCATGGGAAAAGCAGGCCGAAGCACAGTTGCCGCAATTGATACACTGGCTTTCGTCGTATGAAATTTTACTTGCCAGCGGGCTGACGGTAACTCCGTTGTCGGTCAGAAAGGCAAGACCTTGTTCCAGTAACAGTTCGTCAGCTTCCAGTTCTACGAGTAATTTTCCGGATTTTCCGGCTTCAATTTCTGCTTTTAATATATTGATTCGGATATCGTATCGTTTTACGAGATCGTACATCAACGATCTGTCGGTAGCATCTACCGGGAACGATAATACAACTTTTTTTATCATAGGATTCGTGTTTCAGTGTTTGTGGTTTCAATTTTCCGGTTTGGTTTCGAGCAATGATTTCAGCCCGGTGTTCGTCGGCATCGGACGAACGGGTTCTGTCAGTTGGAAATGGCCTCCGGCAATCCGTTTTTTTAGCATTGCAGCGATTTCCCGGGCTTTTGCCAGGCTGGAAACCGGAGCCGTCCGGACTTTTTGTCCTTTGATTTCAATTTCTCCGCTGTGTAATGCGGCATAGTTCGTTTTGCCCAGTATCTGATTTCCGTTTCCATAATCTACGATCGTCGTTTCGATCTGTTCGTTACGGATGGAGACTCTGCGGGCCAGATCTTCGTCCAGTATGGGAATGGGGATACCGATGCCGACAAACAGGCTTATTCCGTATTTTTCATAATAAGCGGCCCGGAGGTATTCGCTACTCATATTTTTAAGATCTCCGATTACGGCAATGGTACGGGCGTTGCTTGTCGGTATGCCATATTCGTTTACTTCTTTTGTCGAATGAAACTGTGTTCCGTTCCAGGTGACGTAACCTTCTGTACCGCCAAGGAAGATCCGGGTGCCTAACCCGATCGTCCGGCATTCCGGATCGTTAATCAGGGGAGACAGTTCTCCGGCCGTACTGTAGGACGCATTGCGCATACGGGGAAGCAGGGTTCCCATGTAAGTGTATTTAAGCTGGTCCGTGGTATTGGTAGCTACATTGTAATTTTGATATGCGTTTCTCGGATTGTAAAGGATGGCTTCGTTGACGGTGTCTTTATTGATGACCGTTTTGATGTGTTTACGCGGGTAACAGTCGGTGCCTTTTCCCCAAGCTTCCAGTAAAATATCTTTACCGTTGATCAGGTCTTCGATGATATGGGCGCCACCGTATGCGGGACGCTCGGGGTTGCAGTCGGTTGCTCCTATGTAGGTGTCTACCGCTGCCAATCCGCCGCTTACTCTCACACCGTTCAATTCGATTTTTTCCATCCGGATGGGTGGATTGGCGTGTCCGAAGTTGATAAATGCACCGGACGAGCACATTGCTCCGAAAGTACCTGTTGTTACGACATCTACTTTTTGTGCAATTTCTTTGGGGGATAATGTACGGGATAGTTCCGCTACTTCTTCTGCCGTTAACACGACGGCCGTTCCTTTCTTTATTTTTTCGTTTATTTCAGCGTATGACTTAGCCATGGAATTAAAATTGAAATTTGATACAATAAGTTTAAGGTCGAAAAATCTATCGTATACAAGCGGAAACTCCCTTCCGTCCGGGTACTTTAGTTTTTCGTCCGGCTATAATATAAGCCGTTATTGGCGGGGAAAAATAAAAGATCAGCGCATACAGCGCATATACATGAAGAAACCGTTAAGAAAAGAATAGGTTGCCTGAAATACTTTTGTGGACACTTTTACTGAATGACTGTCTGTTTTCATCTGCTTCTCGGTTTAAATTATAATTCCTGATTTTCAGGACGGGTTTTGGCACCTTTCAGAAAGTTCTGAGGTTGTCGGAGTTTCATAGAGCCCGTCTCTCAACTCCTCTTTATAATTCAAACAATCTTTCTTACGGATTGAATTGATGTTGCAAAGAAAAGTCAAAATCTTGTAAATTCCAAAAAAAGGAATAAAAAATGCATTTTTATTTATTTGTACGGCATAAATTCTTACATTTTCTTTTTCTTTGTAAAAAAATGTATTGAGATGTAGCTTGCGTTTTTTTTTAGATGTATGATATGACAAAACAGACAAATCGTTTATTGGCACTGGATGTATTGCGGGGTATTACGATAGCGGGTATGATTTTGGTGAATGATCCCGGTTCGTGGGGAGCTGTATATGCGCCTTTGTGCCATGCTTCCTGGAACGGACTGACTCCTACCGATTTAGTGTTCCCTTTTTTCATGTTTATTATGGGGGTATCCATGTATTTTTCTTTGCGGAAATACGATTTCACTTTTTCCGGGGAAGCGGCCGTAAAGATTTTCCGCCGGGCTACGGTTATTTTTTTGATCGGAGTCGGGATCAATTGGTTTGCTTTGTGGTTCTCGGCTGTCTGTAGTCCGGAGGAGATGCCTTTGGGCGAACGGCTTACCTTGAATTTATTTCCTTTTGACCGGTTGCGGATATTGGGTGTTATGCAACGATTGGCGATTGCTTATCTGGGGGGAGCTTTGTTGAGTCTTTGGATAAAGCCGAAGTATTATCTTGGGGCTGCATTCGGCATTTTATCGGGTTATTTTTTTATTTTATGGGCAGGAGACGGGTTCGCCCGGTCAGCGGATAATATTATTGCCGTGGTAGACCGGACCGTATTCGGTGTGAATCATTTGTATGGCGAATGGTTACCGGACGGGACCCGCATTGCTTTCGACCCGGAAGGTTTGTTGAGTGCTTTGCCTTGTGTGGCGCATGTGTTGTTGGGGATGTTTATCGGCAGGGCGTTGGTGGAGGCTAAGGATAATACGCTGCGTATACAACGGCTTTTTATTTTCGGAACTCTTATTTTATTTGCTGGTTTTCTGCTGCAATACGGTTGTCCGATAAATAAGAAAATATGGAGTCCTACTTACGTGCTGGTTACCTGTGGGTTGGCTTCACAGTTGTTGGCATTGCTGATTTTTGTCATAGATGTAAAGGGGTATAAGCATTGGAGTCGTTTTTTTGAGGCTTTCGGGGTTAATCCGTTGTTTATATATGTATTGGCAGATGTGCTGGCGATTGTTTTAGGGTATGTTCATTTTTTCCGGCAAGGAGAATATATCAGTTTGCAGGGTTACATTTATTCCGTCGGTTTGGCTTCCTGGCTGAATCCTTATTTTGCTTCTCTGGTGTATGCTGTATTGTTTGTATTTTTGAACTGGTGTGTGGCCAGGGTGTTGTATAACAGAAAAATCTACATTAAAATCTGATAAAACGAAATATGAAAAGTATCTGTTTATTTATTTTTTTGTTGTCGGGCTATCTTGGGAATGCCTCACCGGTTCATGAGTTGCTGGACCGGATAGATCCGGGGGCTTCAAAGAAGTTTAAGATTGAGCTGGTTGAAGGTAATACGGATTTTTTTGAGCTGGATCAGGATGGGGACCGGGTGGTTGTGCGGGGAAACAATTATGTCAGTATCGCTACAGGTGTGAACTGGTATTTGAAGTATTATGCCGGAATTCATTTGTCCTGGAACGGTATGAAAGCAAAATTACCTGCTGTTTTACCTCCTGTCGAAAAAAGGGAACGCCGGGAAACATCGTTGAAGTACCGGTATGACCTGAATTATTGTACTTATTCCTATTCGATGGCGTTTTGGGATTGGGAGCGTTGGGAGAAAGAGCTCGACTGGATGGCATTGCATGGGATAAATCTGCCTCTGGCATTGACCGGAACGGAAACGGTTTGGCGCAATGTGTTGTTGCAGTTGGGGTATAGTGCGGAGGAGATCGGAAAGTTTATTGCCGGTCCGGGATTTTTAGCCTGGTGGCACATGAATAATCTGGAAGGGTGGGGAGGTCCTAACCCGGAAAATTGGTATAAACAGCAGGTGCAATTGCAACAGCGTATTTTAAACCGGATGCGGGAATTCGGTATAGAACCCGTTTTCCCGGGGTATGCCGGTATGGTACCTCATGATGTGAAGGAGAAACTGGGGCTGAATGTAACCGATCCGGGTAAGTGGTGCGGTTTTACCCGTCCTGCTTTTCTGCAACCGGAAGACCCGGCATTTCAGCGTGTTGCCGGTTTGTACTATGCGGAAATGGAAAAGCTGTTCGGGAAAGCCCGGTTTTACAGTATGGATCCTTTTCACGAGGGAGGAAGTACGGAGGGGGTTGATCTGGCTGCTGCCGGCAAATCGATTCTGGAAGCCATGAAGCGTGCTAATTCTTCGGCTGTCTGGGTTATTCAGGCCTGGCAGGCTAATCCCCGGCCGCAGATATTGGATGCTATTGAAGCCGGAGATATGTTGGTATTGGATCTTAGCAGCGAGAATCGTCCGATGTGGGGTGATAAGGAGTCGCCCTGGTACCGGGAGAACGGTTATGGAAAGCACGACTGGTTGTATTGTATGTTGTTGAATTTCGGTGGTAATGTCGGGATGTACGGACGGATGGACCGGGTGATCGACGGATTTTATGCTGCCCGGGAGTTGCGGAAAGGTACTTTGTGCGGAGTCGGAATTACAATGGAGGGGATTGAGAATAATCCGGTGATGTACGAGTTGTTGCTGGAGTTGCCCTGGCGGCCGGAAAAATTTACAAAGGAAGAGTGGGTGGAGGGGTATGTGAAGGCCCGTTATGGATGTGACGATTCCCGCTTGCGGCAAGTCTGGCAAATATTGTCGGAGACGGTTTACAATTGTCCGGATATCCGGGAAGGAACTGTGGAGTCTGTATTTTGTGCCCGTCCGGCTGAGGAAGTGCACAGTGCTTCCAGTTGGGGAAGTTCCCGTATGTATTACCCACCGGAGGAATCGGAGAAGGCTGCGAAGCTGATGTTGTCGGTGGCTGACCGTTATGCCGGTAATAATAATTTCGAATATGATTTGGTCGATGTGGTACGACAGGCTATTGCTGATCGTGGAAATCGGCTGCAAAAAGAAGTTACGGCGGCATACCGTGCGGGTAAAAAGGCTGATTTCCAAAGGTTGAGCCGGGAATTTCTGGATTTGATTTTGGTGCAGGACAGTCTTTTGACGACACGCCGGGAATTCAAAGTCGGCAACTGGATTGCACAGGCGCGGAAAATCGGACGGACAGAGGATGAGAAGAGGTTGTATGAATGGAATGCCCGGGTACAAATTACAACGTGGGGGAACCGGAAAGCGGCAGATGAAGGCGGTTTGCGTGATTATTCCCACCGGGAATGGTCCGGTTTGCTGAAAGATTTTTATTATCCCCGTTGGAAGGCCTATTTTGACATGTTGGGACAACGCCTGAACGGTGTGCAAGTCCAGGATATCGACTGGTATGCGATGGAAGAACCCTGGACATGGCTTCGGAACGATTATCCAGCAGAGCCGGAAGAAAATGCAGTGGAAGTAGCTCAGTGGGCTTATGGGAAGGTTTTTGTAAAAATCCGATAGCAAACAGATTGTGTTATCCATCAGCTACTAACAGTTGCTGCACGATAACCTTCCGGACGACGATCTGCCCAAAAGAGAATGGATGCAAAAAGGCTTTTCAGAATTGATGAAACTACCCGATGCCAGACAAGCATGTAGTGAACTACTCCCTGAAATGCCACAAATGGCAGATACAATACAACTTATGGTCTTCAATACCGGTATACAGGAAGTGATCGGCGAATGGAAAGACTTTATTTCCGGGTTATAGCAGTTTTTCATTGAAAATATAAAATAAAGAGTCGCAAAATTCCGAATGGTTTGCGACTCTTTTTATGTATTACGATTCTGTAATTTACGATTCGTTTTTAGATGATCTTGAATCCAAGGGTAAAATTAAAGGAACGGGGAGCTTTGATTTTGATTTCGTCGTTCTGGAATTTTTTAAGTCCCTTCTCATAGTCGATATCGAAGGTCAATTTCCATACGTCGACACCGACACCGATTTTTCCGTTCCACATGGTTTTGTCGTTGTCGATTGCATTGCCGAAGTCTCCTTTATCCCATTTTAATTTACCTGTAAAAGACACAACCGGTCCCAGATAAGCCCTGAGTTTTACGATCGGTAAGTCTAAGATATGCAGCCCTACCATTAACGGAATATCGAACGAATTGTATTTCAGGGAACTGCTATAACCGTCTCCTTTCACTTCTCCCTCTTTATGCGAGTAGTTTAAAGAGGGCTCTACATACAGCGGTCCCAGGTTGACACGGGCAAATACACCGAACATGTAGCCGGTATTGGAACCGTTTTTTAACACAGTAGGTACGTCTTTTACTTTGATTTTGGTGTTGGAAATACCTCCGTGAATACCGAAATTTAGCGGAGATTGTGCCATACAGGTCAATGTACCCAGGCAAACGGCCAAAAGAATAAACAGTTTTTTCATATTTAGCGTTTTAATTGATTTGATTATTTTTACGTTATTTAAAATTAGTTGTTCCGTTTGAATTCCGATAAAATAATACCGGTAGCGACTCCTACATTCAGCGATTCCGTCGAATAAGTACTGTCAGCAAAACTCGGGATGGTCAGTTTACTGTCGATGCAGGATTCGAGTTCCGGACAAATACCTCTGCCTTCGTTGCCCATAATGATAAAGCCTTTGGCTGATAATTCCGTTTTATAAATATTTTCTCCGTTCAGAAAGGTTCCATAGCAATGGAATTCCGGGGAGCTGAATTTTTTCAGCAAACCGACCAGGTTCGTATAGATCGTTTTCACCCGGAAAACAGCTCCCATACTGGCTTGAACACATTTCGGACTGAATGCTCCGGCGCAATCCATATCGCAAAAAACGTACCGGATTCCGAACCAATCGGCTACCCGTAATATCGTACCCAGATTTCCCGGGTCCTGAATGCCGTTTAGAACCAGGGAAAGGGATTGCCGGATCTCGGTTTCTGTGTACCGGTATTCCGGAATTTCGGCTAATGCTATTACTTCCGGTAATGACTGGAAATTGGAAATGGTATGCATTTCCCGTTCGTTTACTTCTACAATTTCCCGTACCCCTTGTATGTCCGGATGTGATGCAAGCCATTGCGGATAAGCCAACAGCATATCGATTTTCAGATCGGATTGCAGCAGTTCGCTTACCAATTTTCCACCTTCTGTCTTGAAGAGATTATATTTATCTCTGAATTTCTTTTTTTCAAGACTTTGGATTATTTTTGTTACATGTTTGCTTAGCATACTGTGAATCGGAATTTCAGATTTAGGCATTTCCTTATTTTGAAACCTAAATCCGAATGAGTTGTATTTCGCTTACAAAAATAATAACATTTTTGATAGTTGGAGAGGTATACCGGATATAAGATCGTATTTGTCGGTCTGTTGTTGTTGTTGTTTTATGCTTGTTCCCCGACGAAATATATCGGTGAAAATGAATATTTGCTCAATAAAGTGACTGTTAAAACGGACGATAAAGCCGTTAGCCGGTCGGATTTAAAGAAAAATATTCGGCAGAAACCCAATACCCGTATTTTAGGGGTGCTGCGCTTTCATTTGGGGATGTATAATTTAAGCGGCCGTAACGGAGAGAAACGCTTTAACAAGTGGTTGCGTACGATTGGAGAAGCTCCTGTCGTTTATAATGATTTTCATACGCAGCGGAGTCTGGCACAACTGAAGTTGTATCTGAATAATAAGGGGTATTATCATGCTTCGATATCGGATACCGTTATCTATAAAAATAAGAAAGCAAATGTGGAATACCGGATATCTCCGGGAAAACAGACGGTAATCGAGGAGTTCGGATACCGGGATAAGCAGGATTATGTGCAGAATCAGCTGGAGGATTCGACGGAGCTGATGCAAATTGTCCTGGCCGATTCGGTACATAGTTTGTTGAAGACGGGTAAACCCTTGGATATGGATTTGTTGGAATCGGAACGGGAACGGGTTACGCGTATGCTTCGGGAAAAAGGATATTTCAATTTCTCTAAAAATTTCATCCAGTTTTATGCAGATACTATTCAGGGACAGGAGGTTGATAAAGCCCATTTGTTGTTGAGTGTGATCGGTAATCCTGCGGATTCCTCTGCCTACCGGAAGTTCAGGATAGGCGAAATCAATATCAATTTCGATTATGATCCGCTGTATCTGGCGTCCGGTGCGGACTCTTCATATGTAGATACGACTTATGGGGGATATGGGATCATCTACCGCGATAAGTTGAAAATCAAGCCGAAGTTGATTGAGGAAACGATTCAATTCAAAGAGGGAGAGCTTTATAATGTACAAAAGGTTGTCGATTCTTATTCGCGTTTGCAGGCTTTAAATCTCTTTAAGTTTATCAATATTGTTTTTAAGGAGAAGGTGGATACGACGGGAGTAAAATCTTTGGTTTGTGATGTACAGTTGATACCGATGAAGCGTCAGTCGTATAATGTTTTTCTGGAGGGAACGCATAATTCGGGTAATATAGGGGTCGGAGGTAATCTGACTTATAATCACCGGAATTTGTTTCAAGGGGGAGAAAATCTGACTTTTAGTATATGGGGGGCTTTGAAGAAGGAGCAGTTGAATGAAAATAAAATTTTCAGTACCCGGGAATTGGGTGCCGAGTTGAAGTTTATCACGCCTCAATTTTGGCTACCGATTTTTAAGATGAAGGATTTCCGTCGCAATTTTGCTCCTAAGACGTCGGTGTCCCTGTCTTATAGCTATGAATATACACCTTTTTATGACCGTCGGGTAGCGAGTGTGAAATTCGGTTATTTGTGGCGTAAAGCGGATAAGAGGTGGCGGTATAATTTCGATTTGGTCGATCTGAATTATGTGATGATGCAGAAGGTGGATTCTGCGTTTCTGTCTGGTTTGAAAAGTGATTATATAAAGAGTGCTTACCGGAGTCACTTGATTTTTTCGGCTAACTTTATGACTATTTTTACCGATCAGCAGTTGAATACTCCCGGAAGTTACAATTATTTCAGGAGCAGTGTGGAAAGTTCCGGTAATTTGCTTTGGGCTGTCGATAATATGTTCGGGGTGAAGCGTATCAAGAGCAGCGGCGATTCATATTACGAAGCTTTGGGGGTACAATATGCCCAGTATGTAAAGGCCGATGGAGAATATCGTTTTCACCATTATCTGAACCGGGCCAATACCATGGTGTATCGTTTTTTCATCGGTTGCGGTTATCCTTACGGGAATATGAAGGTGTTGCCGGTGGAAGAAGCTTTTTACGGAGGCGGTGCGAACGGGATAAGGGCTTGGCAGGCGCGGACTTTAGGTCCCGGAGCTTATGTAGCGACGGATAATTATCCGAATAGTGTCGGGGATTTTAAATTGGAAGCGAATGTGGAATACCGGTTCAAGCTTTTTTGGTTATTGGAGGGAGCTTTGTTTGTGGATATCGGTAATGTGTGGAATATAACTAAATACGAAGACCGTAAAGGGGCAACGCTGGGGGCTGATTTTTACCGGCAACTGGCTATCGGCACAGGGACGGGTTTACGTCTGGATGCCAGTTTTTTCCTGTTGCGCTTCGATTGGGGTATAAAAGTGTCTGATCCGGCGAAACCTGAAAATAGCCGTTTCGTATTGTTTGATAACGGCAAATGGATGAAGCATACGGTTTTCAATATTGCGATCGGTTATCCGTTTTAAGCAGTTAGGATGTTTGTCCGTAAAAAATTATAAATTTACCGTTTGAATGAGAGTCGGAGGGTGCTGCAAGGAATTCTTATAATGCTATAATACAAATTTATGCTATCTACTATTCTGGTATATATGTCGTTGTTGTTTCAGGTACTGGCAGCGGCAATTGCTATCAGCTTGTTTAAACGGACGAAGTTCAATGCTTCCTGGATATTGATTTCAACGGGATTTATATTGATGGTGGTGTCCCGTATATTCGAACTTTTCCCTACAATCTACCCGGAATGGGAAGAGGAGTTGGCTGTGGTGCAGAAGTGTCTGGCTTTTGTGATTTCTTTGGTGTTGTTGATCGGCGTGTTTTATATCCGGAAGATTTTTCAGTTTATGAGACGTCTGGATGAGATTCGCCGGGAAACGGAAAATAAAGTGCTTTCGGCTGTCATCCGGACAGAGGAGCGGGAGCGGCAACGGTTTGCCAAGGAGTTGCACGATGGGCTCGGGCCTTTGTTGAGTGTCGTAAAAATGTTGTTGTCGGGATTAAGCGGGGATGCCAAACCGGAAGTGAATGAAAAAATAAAACAAAATCTGAAACAAGCCGTAGATGAGGCTATTATCAGTGTGAGGGATATCTCTGCCAATATCAGTCCCCACATTTTGAATAATTTCGGGTTGAAGGATGCCGTCGATTCTTTTATTAAGAAATTGCGTTCGGCAAAAGCTCTCGATATCAGTTTTACAACCAATATTGGAAACCGCCGGTTCGGTTATAATGTAGAGGTGATTATGTACCGGGTGATTTGTGAATTGATCAATAATACTTTGCGTCATGCCGAGGCGGATAAAATCCGTATCGAATTGAAGCTTACCGATGAAATTATATATTTGACATATACCGATAACGGTATCGGTTTTGATGTGAGCCGTCAGGCCACAAAATACGGTATGGGGTTGGATAATATGCAATATCGTCTCAAGTCCGGTAACGGGGGAATTGAGATAATGAGTGAACGGGGAAAAGGTATGCAGGCGAAGGCATTTATTAAGTTGTGATGAGTTCATGGACTTATTTAATATTTACGTAGCCTTTTTGAGTATAGAATGTTGCAACCTTGGAACGTATAATTAATTTTGACAGATTACTTATTATAGAAAGTATATGCAGAAATTGAAACTTTATCTGGTAGATGACCATAAGTTGTTCAGGGAAGGGTTGAAGCTGCTGTTGTCGACACAGGATTTCGTAAAGCATATTTACGAAGCTTCGAACGGACGGGAATTTATTGAAAATTTACCATTAACGGAATGTGATGTGGTGCTGATGGATATTGAGATGCCTGAAATGAATGGGATCGAGGCCACCCGGGAAGCTTTGCATTTGCATCCGGAATTGAAAATCATTGTCCTGTCGATGTATGGGGACGAGCAATATTACTATCAGATGATCGATGCCGGAGCCAAGGGCTTTATGCTGAAGAACACCGGGATCGAAAATGTCATCAAGGGAATTCAGAAGGTAGCCGCCGGGGAGAATTTTTTTTCGGAAGAGTTGTTGTTCAATATTCTGAATAATATGCGGGATAACAGTAAAACTACCGCAGATGTTCCTGATAATGAATTATCCGATAGGGAGATGGAGATTTTATACCATGTTTGCAAAGGGGAATCCAATCAGGAGATTGCAGAGGCTTTGTTTATCAGTAAGCGGACGGTAGATAAGCATCGGGCTAATTTATTGAGTAAAACCGGTTGCCGCAATACGGCGGCATTGGTCATGTATGCCATTAAGAACAAGATGATCGAAGTAAATTGATGTTTTAATTTACCAACGAATGTAAAAGAGGACTACGGTCCTCTTTTTTATTTTGTTAAAATTAAGAGGTATTGAAACCGATAACGTTGGAATTCGTTAAACAAATCAAAAAAAGTTGCAATAGCAGGTTTTTATAACTAATCTAAACTAACATTTATGAGAAAACTAATCGGTTTATTGTCTCTCCTGTTTTTTATCGGTTTACAGGTGAGTTACGCTCAGACGCGTACAATCAGCGGTATTGTGACGGATATAAGTGACGGGCTTCCGCTGCCCGGCGTTTCCGTTGTGATAAAAGGAACGCAGACCGGAACGGCTACGGACGTGAACGGTCGTTACACAATTGAAGCAGCGCCTTCAGATGTACTTATTTTTTCTTTTGTCGGCATGAAAACGCAGAACGAGACTGTCGGCAATCGTCAGGTGATTAATGTTGCTTTGGAGAGTGATGCACAGAATCTGGAAGAAGTTGTGGTGACCGGTTATGGAGTGACCCGTAAAAAAGCATTTACGGGGGCAGCTTCTACTGTGGGTTCCAAGGATATTGCCGATAAGACGGATGCCAATCCGATCAAAGCGCTGGAGGGAACCGTGCCCGGATTACAGATGAATGTATCTTCCGGACAACCCGGTGCTCCGGCAACCATTTTCATCCGGGGACGTAATTCTTTGAATTCCGGTACACAGCCTTTGTATGTGATTGACGGTGTTCCTGTTACGGCAGAAACAATGGGGATGCGTTCTTCCGAATCGCAATCGTTGTCTCCGCTTTCAACATTAAGTCCTTCGGATATCGAATCGATGACCGTATTGAAAGACGCTACGGCAACTTCTATTTATGGAGCCCGGGCTGCTAACGGGGTAATCGTCATTACGACAAAGAAGGGCCGGGCCGGAAAGTTGCAGGTGAACCTGACGGTTAAATTGGGTATGGAGATGAAACCTTCCATTCCTAAAGCTTATAAACCGTTGGATGCAAAACGTTACACCGAATTACAGGTGGAAGGGTTGATGAACGATTACGAATTGTATGGGGAGGGCGGTAATGCCGCTTATTATAATAACGTAGTGTTCGGCGGTTATTTCCCTTATACTCCGGAAGGTATGAAGGATATGATGTATGCTTATCTGGAAACCGACGGAAAGACGAATACCAATTGGTTTGACGAGGTGACCCGCGTCGGATTCGTTCAGGAATACAATCTCGATTTACAGGGAGGGGGCAATACGGAAACGGCTCCTAAGTTCTATACGTCTTTCAACTATTTTAATAATAAAGCATTGGTGATCGGTAAGGACCTGGAGCGTTATTCCGGACGTTTTAATTTTTCCCAGTCTCCCAGTAAACTGATCAGTTACGGATTTGCTTTGAATCTTTCTTATACGAAAACCAATATGGGTGCTGGGGGCGGTTATTTTTCCGACCCGATTACCCAGGCTTATATGCAATCTCCTTTGATACCGGTGAAAGATGAGAACGGAGATTGGAATTTCAATACCCTTAACGGATATAATCCTGTGGCTCAACGAAGCAAATACGGGGATAAGAGTGAGGGGAAACAGTACCGTGCGACAATTACTCCTTATCTGACGGTAAATTTCCGGCCGGATTTGATTTTTAATTCCCGTATCGGTATTGATTTTTATGATTTGAAAGAATTCGGGTATTGGTCGTTTTTGCAGCCGCAGGGTGCGGATATGAGGGGTTTGGGCGAACAGGGTACGACAACCCGTACATTGCTCAGTATTACCAATACATTGAGTTATATCAAGTCGATAAACGATGTGCACAATCTCAATCTGATGGTTGGTCAGGAAGTACAGAAAACGAAGGAAAATCTTTCTTACCTGGCAGCTTCCAATTATCCGTTGTTCAATATGAACCAGGTGGCGAATGCTGCTGTGCCCAGTTCTGCCTCGACCAGTAAAAATGATTTTGCGTTGGCTTCTTTCTTTTTTAACGGCCAATACGATTATATGAATAAATATTATTTTTCTGCCAGTGCCCGGGCCGACGGTTCTTCCCGTTTCGGAAAGGATCACAGATGGGCCGGATTCTGGTCTGTCGGAGTCAAATACCGTTTGACGGAAGAAGATTATATGGCATCGGTAAAATCCTGGATGAACAACCTGACTTTACGGGCCAGTTACGGTACTTCCGGTAATCAGGATGTCGGGGATTCGGCATTTGCCCACGGTTGGTATGCTTCCCGGAATTTGTTCGGATTCGGGTATAATTACAACGGTCTGCCGGGAAGTGCACACGAGCAGCAGGGGAATCCCAAGTTGAAATGGGAGCAGACGAATAAATTCAATGTCGGACTGGATGTTTCTTTCCTGGACCGTATTACTTTGGAATTCGATTATTATTACCACCGGACCAAGGATATGGTATTTCTGGTGCCCGTATCCCGGACTACCGGATTGGAGACGATACCTAAAAATATCGGTAAACTGGAAAATCAGGGTATTGAGTTTACGATTAATGCCAAGGTTTTGCGCTTGAACGGTTTTAATTGGGATTTGAGTTTGGTCGCTTCTCACAATAAGAATAAGATTGTCAAGTTGAGTACGGACGAACCTATAGAGGGTGCGATTACAATTGTCGAGAAAGGACGTGATATTTATACGTTTAAGATGAAGAAATATGCCGGTGTGGATCCGCAAACCGGAGAAGCACAATGGTATAAAGGAACGATAGGAAGCGAAATTACGAAGAATTACAACGAAGCCGGCAAACGTTATGTCGGAGCTGCCAGTCCTAAATTTCAGGGGAGTATTATCAGTCGTATGAGTTATAAAGGGTTTGATTTTTCATTTCAGTTGAATTATTCATTAGGCGGTAAGATTTACGGAGATAATCTGACGTATGACGAACAGATCGGAGGTTCCGGATTTGATAATACCACCCGGTATGTATATGACCATCGCTGGCAGAAACCGGGAGACCGTACGGATGTGCCGCGCTTTGTATTCGGAGACGGCTCTGCGGCTAACAACGCTTCTACCCGCTTTTTGATGAACGGGCGTTATTTGAAGATCCGGACGATGTCTTTGGGGTATACATTGCCGAAACGTATTACGGATATGGCTCATTTGGGATCGGCCCGTGTTTTTATGACGGCTGACAATCTGTATACTTTCTGTGCCAAGAATTTCCGGGGATTCGATCCTGCAGGTATCGGCGCTAACGGTATACAATGGTGGAATTATCCGACACCGCGGAATATCATGTTCGGTGTAACCATCGGTTTTTAAAAGATAAAATACAATTGCCGTCCGACGGCTTATAATTAAAAAATCAGTATATGAAAAATAAATTGAAATATTTAATCGGGCTGCCCGTATTGCTGTTATGTTCCTGTAATGATTTTCTGGATTTGGACAATTTCCAGAATGTACCTACGGACGATGCATACAAAACGGTGCAGGATGTACAGAACGGCATGAACGGTATGTACTATGCTTTCGGCTATTATTATTTTTACGGAAGAAATGTCGTAGCTTTGGGAGATATGGCTGCAGACAATGCTGTTGCCAGTGCTTCAACAGGTCATTTCCTGTCTATCAACCGGTATAATTTTTCGGATACCGACGGGAATCTGGACGAAATCTGGCTGGGAGGCTATCAGGTACTCGACCGGGCTACCCGTACGATTGCGGGAGCTAAAGCCGTTTTGGAAAAGGCCGGGGCTTTGCATTTATCGGATAAGGATGTGGCCAGCTTGCATTCGTACATCTCTCAGTGCTATGCATTAAGAGCTTTGTCTCAGCATGTGTTGGTCAACGTATTTGCTTTGCCTTATAAAGCGGGGGAAGCCAATTCTCAATTGGGGATCGTATTGCCGGGAGAAGAACCCATTCCTTCTTTTACAAAGGTAGAACGGGCGACTGTGGATGCAACTTATGCCAATATATTGGCAGACATAGCAGAATCTGCCAAATGGTATACTTATGTTGACAATTACAATCTGAATAATGAGGACGATGTTATTTTGCCGGATCAGTATTATATGAACCGTGCAGCTATTTATGCTTTGGAGGCCCGGGTGTCGTTGTATATGGAAAATTATAACCGGGCGATCGTTGCAGCCGATTCAGCCGTTATTTTACGGAATGCTACGGAGATTTCCAATGAGGCTTATTTGAAGATGTGGTCGTCGACGGCCATCAGTGACGAAGATATTTTTACAATTGCCAAATCGGAGAACGATAATTTGTCGGCCAATTCATTGAATACGCTGTATGGCAGCTACAGGGGTGCTCTTACCGATACGGTTGTCAAAATTTTCGGTGCAGATGATGTCCGGCTGAAGCTGATCGATATAAAAACGCGGCATCCGAAAAAATTCGACGGTATACCGACTTCTCAAGCTGTCAATAATATACCGGTGTTCCGGATTTCAGAGATGAAGCTGATTGAGGCGGAAGCTTATGCCCATCTGAACAATACGGGTGAAGCACAAAAAGCTTTGCTGTATACGGCCAAGCGAAATCCGGCTATCACTGCGGTTACGGACTTACCTTCGGGAACTGCTGATTTGCTGGATTTCATCGCCCAGGAGCGGAGACGGGAGTTTTTCGAAGAAGGTTTCCGCTGGTATGATGCACGGCGTACCGGAATGCTGATCAGTGTATCCAATGGCAGCTATAAGGATTTTAATGTGGCAGCCTTTGTATATCCGATACCCGCTTCCGAAGTAAACGCCGGTTTCGGAGTCGTTCAGAACCCCGATTGGGAAAATAACATGCCTTCTTAATACAGAAGAGCTGTGACCGGTCACTCATGAAGGGGATGTGTCAAAAGTTTACTTTTGACACATCCTCTTTTTCCCATATTATTTCTTTATTTTTGATGTTTGACTTTTTATCTTTAAACTGTATGTATCGGGCTGAAGTATGAGGAAGTTTTTTAAATATCTTTTTCGGACGCTGGGGGTTCTTGTGGCGTTGATTCTACTGCTGGTTAGCTTGCTTTATATACCTGCCGTACAGCGTTATATAAAGAACAGAGTGGTGGAATATGCAGCCTCGCGCTGGGATATGACGGTCGGGATCGGAGAGTTATCTTTGAAATTTCCGGTAGATTTATCTTTGGAAAGGGTATATGCGGGAAAAACGAATACCGATACGTTGGCTTATCTGGGACGTTTACGTCTGGATGCGGGGATAGGCCGTTTAATGTGGGGACAGATTGCCGTAGATGATTTACAACTGGAAGATGTGGTGTTGAATTTGAGAAACGACACTACCGGTATGGTTTTGAAAGTACGTACCGATCGGTTCGGGTTGCAGGCGGATGTGGTTAGCTTACGGGAGAAACGTGTGGATATCAGCCGTCTGTTGTGTTCCGGAGGAGATGTGTTTCTTGCGACCGGCGTGAGCAGGGAAGATCGGGATACTATAAAAAATGCTTCTTCATTCGACTGGACATTTGTTATCCGGCAATTGGAGATCGATCGGGTATATTATACAATGACCTCGGAGGCTTTGTCGCGTTTGTATGCCGGAGTTGGAAAAGGAATAATTGCCGGAGGTGTTGTCGATATGGTGCACCGGCAGGTGAATGTCGATTCTGTGAATTTGTCGGGAGGTGTTTGCGATTTGATTCCAATGGATACGCAGAGTGTAAATCCGGTACAGGGGGCGGTGTCTCCGGATACTGCCGGCTTATGGACCGTAGAAGCCGGCCATCTGGAATTGGAAAATTCGGCTTTTTCAATGTCGGGAACTGAAAATAAAAAGTTTGAGCTTACTTTGACGGATATCGGACTTCGGATCGATAGCGTATATAATCGGGGAGCTGTTGTAAAGGCTGATTTGAGTCGTTTGCAGGTTGTGAGGGCGCAAGGTGGACGGATTGAAAAGATGCAGGCGAATGTCGATATGGGTGAGGAACGGACCGAGTTGGGAAATGTCAGCATCCGGACCCCATACACTAGCATACGTTTGAACGCTTTGTCCGATGCTCCGTTGGCGGAGATAGGCAAAACCGAGCCTTTGCGGGTTGTTCTGGAAGCTTCGGTGGGGATGGAGGATGTCCGTTTGTTTTGGGCGCAGATGCCGTTGGGGATGGAGAGAAAAAGTGTAAAGTTCGATATGGATATTTCTTATCGGGAGGATCGTATCGGTATCCGGAAGTTTATGGCCGTGATGCCCGGTAATTTCGATTTGTCGGGTACGGGGGAGGTGGCTTCATTCCGTGATTTGAATAATCTTGCCGGAGTTTTGAATCTGGAGGGAAATATTCAGGATGTTTCTTTTTTGAATGAAAAGAATAAGCGATTCCGCATACCGGATCAGATGCGATTGTCTTTGGCGGCTCGTGCCGGGGCAGGGGTGTTACATCCCCGTCTGGAACTTTGCCGGGAAGCCGGCTGTGTTACTGTAGACGGCAGTTATGACGTGAAGAATGAAGGGTATGATGTACGTTTGGTATCGGACCGTTTTGATATCGGACGTTTTTTGCCTGCGGATTCTCTCGGAATATTAACGACGGATATTAAGTTGACGGGGCACGGGTATCGGTTCGGAAAGGCTGATGCCCGTTTGACTCTCGATTTACGGGAATTGGTTTATAAAGGACATCGTTACCGGGATATTTTATTGGCAACCGATGTGCAGGGGCCCCGTATAAACGGGCTGTTGAAGAGCGGTGATCCGGCATTGTTGTCGGAGATAGCCTTTAAAGCCGATTCTATCGGGAAAAGGTATGCTGTGGATGTAAACGGAAAGGTAGAAAAAGTCGCTTTGCAGGAACTGCATTGGGTGGCTGAAGAATTTTCTGTCGGGATGAATTTCGATATTAAAGCAAGTCTGGGGAGGCAGGGAGAAATATTGTTGAATACGGATATCCGTCAGGTGAAGGTTGAGGATGCCCGTAATTCTTATGATTTAGGCGGTTTAACTTTGCGCCTGGACAGTGAACCGGCAGAAACGGAAGCGGATTTGGTTTCCGGTGATTTCCGGCTGGCATTCAGGAGCGATACGGCTGTGACTGAGATTTCGGCGATGTTGGGAAATGCCGTCGGCGAGATTCAGCGACAGGTGCGGCAGCGGCGTTTGGCAATGGATAGCATACAGGCGTTGTTACCTTATTATACACTGACAATAGAAGGAAGTGTCGATAATGTCATGGGACGTTATTTGCAGGCTCGGGGCATTCGTTTTAAAGAGGTGTCGTTGAAATCCGCTTCACAAAAAGGCGAAGGAGTAAATATGGAGGCCATGATTGTCGGGCCTGTTTTGGATAAGGTGAAATTCGATTCCGTATGTATCTCTTTGCATCAGCAGGAGAATGGCATGGATTATCGTGTTAAAGTTCTCAATCCACAAGGGATTGTAAAAGATTTGTATGATGTCGTGCTCTACGGCTCTGTTCGGGATAACCGTTTTAAGCTTGCTGCCTTGCAAAAGAATAAGGAGGGGCAGGTCGGTGTGGATTTCGGAGCGGCGTTTACTTTCCGGGATAGTTCTTTTTCGGTTAACTTTTTTCCGCATGATCCGGTTCTGGGATATACGAAATGGATGGTCAACGCCGGTAATGAATTGAATTTTTATAAAGGAGGGGTGATGACTGCGGACTTGCGTATGGCTTATCAGGAGAAGTTGATCAGTTTGCAGTCTTTGGAAGACCACGGAGATGAGAAAAGACGTCTTCAGGTCGAAATCAATGGCATTGATCTGGCTTCGGTTTCGAATATGATTCCTTTTGTGCCGGATATACAAGGTATTCTAGGAACGGATTTGTTGTTTTATACGGTGGATGGACATACGATAGCCGAAGGGGATTTTAATATTCTGAATTTTTATTACCAACAACAGCGGATCGGGGATGTTAATCTGGATGTCAGTTATAGTGCGGCTAACCGGTTTACGGATCATTCCGTCGATTTTACCCTTTATCTGGATGATAAACCGAGGGCTGTGGCCAAAGGTGATTTCTCGACTTCTGACCGGAACAGGGAGATTACCGTGGATGTAGATCTGCCTTCTTTACCGTTATCCGTCGTCAATGCTTTTTTACCGTCGGATTTGTTACGGTTGACGGGAGAGTTACAAGGGAAAATAGACCTCCGGGGAACGATGGATAATATGTCGGTCAACGGAGGAATTGCTTTCCGGGATGCCAAAGCAGATATAACGATGCTGGGGACCGGATTTGTATTGGATACGACTTATATTCCGGTAAAAAGCGGAAAGATTCTTTTCGAGAAGTTCGGTTTTTGGGCACCGAACCGGCATGCACTGACAGTGGACGGTTCGGTTACAGTGATGCCCTTGACGAGGATGGGGATGGATTTGACTCTTGCTGCCAGGGATTTCCAGATTGTGAACGTGAAGGCCAATCCGGAGTCGATGGTGTATGGAAAGGCATATACCGATTTGTCGGCTTCTATCCAGGGACCTTTCGACCACCTGAAGTTGACCGGGAATGTCAAATTGCTGAATAATACGGCAATCAATTATGTGTTACGTAATTCTTCCCCTGAATTAAAGGACCGGAGTGTGGATTTGGTGCGTTTTGTTTCTTTCCGGGATACAACGTTGCTGGAAAAGGATTTGTTGACCAATCGGGTGAATACCGGAAGTTTCAATATGAAAGTGTTTATCGAGATCGGAGATGCCGTGAATGTGAATGTGGATTTGTCGGAAGGGGGGGATAACCAGATTGCTATTCAGGGAGGGGGTAATTTGATTTTTTCGATTACTCCCGAGGAAGGAAATAATTTAAGCGGTAAGTATACGTTGGCAGGAGGTACTGTACGTTATGCCATACCGGTGGTGGGGAATAAACTGTTTACCATACAGAGCGGCAGTTATGTCGAGTGGACCGGGCCTGTCGATAATCCGGCATTTCACATTACGGCCAGCGAATCGGTAAGGGTCAGTGTAACGGAGGATAATCAATCTTCCCGCCTGGTGAATTTCGATGCTATGATTCTGATTCAGGGAAATTTGCAGCAGCCGCAGATTACTTTTGATCTGGCGGCTCCCAATGATCAGGCTATTCAGGTGCAATTGGCGGCTTTCTCTCCGGAAGAAAGGACGAAACAGGCTATGAATCTGCTGATATATGGGACGTATTCAGGACCCGGTACTGTCAATACGGGAAGTACTGCCAACAATACGCTGAATAATTTTGTGGAGAAAGAATTGAATCAGTGGAGTCGTAAATATTTGAAGAATGCCGGGTTGACGTTCGGTATCGATACTTATAATCAGATCGGGGCCGGAGGACAGGAAACGAAACGTACCGATTATTCTTATCAGTTTTCGAAGCAATTGTTCAATGATAAGGTGAATGTAAAGATCGGAGGACGTATATCTGCGGATAATGATCCGGGAAGCAGTATGGAAGATAATTTGGTTGATGATATTGCTATTGAATATATGTTTACCAAGAACCGGAATTGGTTTTTAAAGGTATTTCGTCATACCAATTATGAAAGTGTTCTGGAAGGAGAGGTGACCCAAACGGGTGTCGGTATTGTGTTGCGAAAGAGTTTCCGGAAAGTAAAGGATTTGTTTATACGAAAGTCAAAACGGGAAACCAGGAAATGATGAGAAACTGTATCCTATTGTCCTTTTTCTGTCTGTTGTTTTTTTCTTGTTCTACAACGAAAAAACTGACAGACGGGGAGGTGCTGTATACCGGTGTAAAGAAAATGAAAATTGAAACTCCGCCGAAGTTGAAGCTGAAAGGGCCGGAGAAATCCGCATTGACGTCACCGATGTCTTATCCGCCTAACAATCCTTTGTTTGCACCTTATGTCAGAAGTCCGTTCCCGATTGGTTTGTGGGTGTATAACTGGCATATAAAGAAAGAAAAAGGGCTCAAATGGTGGCTTTATCGTAAGTTGGCGAAAGAACCGGTACTGATATCGGATGTACAACCTGAATTGAGGTTGAAGATGGTGGAAAACAATATGAAAGATTTCGGTTTTTTCGGTCTGGAAAGCCGTTATGAGATTATTCCCCGTAAACGTAATCCGAAAAAGGCCAAAATCAGTTATTGGGTGAAGTTACCCGATCCTTTCCGTTATAGTTCCGTCGATTTATGGGGATGGAAAGGACAGATGGATTCTTTGGTCAGGCAGTCGATGCGGTTTAGTTTGCTCAAGGCCGGCGAACAGTATGATGTAAATGTACTGGAGCAGGAACGACAACGCATATCGGATATATTACGCAATCGGGGATATTATTATTTTCAGCCCCAGTATATCGAATTTTTGGCGGATACCACCCGGCGGCACGGGGAAGTCGATTTGCGTATCGGATTAAAGCAGGGTATCCCGGAAGTGGCTTTTCATCCCTATACAATACGGAATGTGGACGTTTCATTATTCGGGAACGACGATTCGGACCGGCGGGATACCTTGGAATACGATCGCCTGCAAATGGATTATTCGCCTCCCCAGACATTAAAACCGAAAATCTTGTCTCAGGCCGTGAAAGTGCGTCCCGGACAATTGTATACGGCCCGCCGTCAAAACCGGACCCAAAGCGGAATCGTGCAACTGGGGGTATTTAAATTCGTCAATTTGACGATCAATCCGGTCGATACTTCATACGGACGTAAGCTGGATTATAAGATATCGGCGGATTATGCCTTGCCGATAGAAACGGAAGTGGAAGTCGATATCGCCTCAAAATCGAATAATTTATTGGGGCCGGGATTGATCTTGAGTTTGAATAATAAGAATATGTTTAAACGGGCGGAAACTTTTTCTTTAAAATTGACCGGAGCCTATGAATGGCAAGTCGGAGGGGAAAAGACGACGAAAGGCCGTTCCGGGTTGATTAACTCTTATGAGTTGGGCGTCAATCTGAATTTGTCGGTTCCCCGCTTGCTGGTACCCGGCTTTCTGAAATCGGGAAAGGATCGTCAGGAGAGGACTCATTTTCAGATCGGAACGGATTTTCTGAACCGGCATAGCTATTTCCGAATGATTTCGTTTTGGGGAAGCGCTACTTATGATTTTAATTCTTCCCGGCGGAATTATCATTCGGTGGTGCCTTTCAAATTGAATTATACTCATTTGTTGCGAACGTCACATGAGTTTGATTCTACCCTGAACAAAAATCCGGCGATAGCCCTGAGTTTTAAAGATCAGTTTATACCGTCGATGTCGTATACCTATACTTTTGACCGGGCGGCGACCTACCGGAATCCCAACCGGCTTTTCTGGCAAACTTCCATTACACAGGCCGGGAATATTATTTCCGGTATTCAGTATCTGGCCGGGAAAAGGGGAGAAGGGCGTGAGATATTGGGAAATCGCTATTCACAATTTTTGAAATTGACGAGTGAGATTATCAAATATCGTCAGGTATCCGAAAACAGTCAGGTGGCTATGCGGCTTATGGGAGGAATCGGCTATGCATACGGAAATTCGAGAGTGATGCCTTACAGCGAGCAGTTTTATATCGGAGGAGCCAACAGTATCCGGGCTTTTCAGATCCGATCGATCGGACCGGGAAGCTATCATCCGGAAAAACGGTCGGTGACGGCTTACCTGGATCAGACCGGAGATATTAAGCTGGAAGGAAATATCGGTTATCGTTTTAAAATTGCCGGCCGGTTGAATGGAGCTGTATTTGTCGATGCCGGAAATGTTTGGTTGTTGCGGAAAGAAAAGGAACGTCCCGGCGGGGAATTCCGCTTGAAAGATTTGTGGCGGGAAATTGCCTTGGGGACCGGCTTCGGGTTACGTTACGATATTACTTATATCGTTATCCGGGCAGATTTGGGCGTGGCCTTGCATGCTCCTTATAATACGGGGAAACCCGGATATTTTAATATCAGGAATTATGATTTCAGAGACGGATTAGTATTGAATCTGGCCATCGGTTATCCTTTTTAGATTGAAAATAATTCGGGTTCTTGTTATATTATTTACTTTTTTTTCTATCTTTGCCCCGCTGTATTGGAGAGATGCAGGAGTGGCTGAACTGGCTCGCCTGGAAAGCGGGTATACCTCAAAAGGGTATCAGGGGTTCGAATCCCCTTCTCTCCGCTGAAGTTAAAGAGTTAATCGGATCGATTAGCTCTTTTTTAATGTACCGGGATTCGAATGGAAGGATTGCCGGGAGGTGTTGCATACAGAGGTTTGGAATCACCTGAAAAATGCCATTGTGAATATGTTAATGTCGGTTTTTGCAACATTTTTTTATATTTTCAATTCTATCTTTTAATCTGGGATGTTCAATATCGTATTTATCCATTCTTCCCGCAAAGAGTCCGTTTAATTTTGTAAGAGCCGATATATATGTATCAGCACCAATAATTTGAGCTGCGTAACCATCTGCTTTTTTCTCATATTGCTTCATTATTATTCTGAGAAATGGTATTAACCCTCCGGCTAATCCGATTGCTGCGACGATGACATAGGGATTCTTGTTGCTGCTGTAGGATGCAAGAAAACCGGTGAGCATGGTAATATATACGCCGACAATGTCGATAAGTATGAGTTTACGTAAATGCTTGTATTTGATATGTCCAATTTCGTGGAGTAAAATACCTGTATATTCATCTTTAGACAGATTTTCTATAAGATTAGAACCAATCATTATTATTTGACTTTTCTTTGTTATCCCCATAGTACATGCAATATTGGAGTTTTTAATGACAAAAACTTTTCCATGACAGTCGTTATCGGTCAAAAGTTTGGTGTATTCAGGATTCATTTCTTTTTTCCGGAATAAGAGATAATATAACGGGATGACAATGTACTTGTATAAGAATATGGGTGTTGTCATAATTGGCATACTGATAATTAACACGAGGAGTATATATTCATTAGCAATGCCCAATGCAGACAGTCCGAACGGTACGATTACCGATAGTGAAATGACACACATAAAAACAGGAATAATTAAAAGGGATGAGATGAGTGTTTCTTTCCAGCATTCTTTTATATTTTCGCCGTAAAATGTAAAAGAAATAATAAGTCCTGATAGAGATATTCCGATCGAAGCTAATAATATTGTAACCCACATAATTGAGGAATAAAGGATGTTTACTGTTTCAGATGTAATAAATTTGAAGCTCCCAATAAGTTGTTCATTGATTTCGCGGATGCAATGTAGTATGAAATATTTTAACCTGCAACTCGGATTTAGCGAATGGATTTTTACGGTATTTTTACAGGCTTTCCCTTTTTCCATAATTCAAGCAGTTAAGGGAGGTGAGCAAGAAATACCCGGATCCGGGATGAGTTTATAGAGGAAGAAGTGGAGGGTGAAATTTAAGTATCTGTGCGGTTTACCTCCTTTTTTCTTAACTGTTTGTAAGGTATTATCAATTTTATTATCATTATATTTGCACCTTATTGGAAAAAAATGCTCCTGCATATCTATTGTAAAATAAGGCTTGGGAAGTTATATGAAAAGTAAGATGCAGATGTGGAACGTGATATCCCTTTTGGGTGTGATGCTTTTTTATTTGTCCGGTATAGCCTGTGCAGAAGAAAGGATACTTATTCCCGGAGGGGCGGGAGGGGCGACCGTATCGTTGCCTGAAAAAAAAGAAGCGGTTGATTACTTTGCTTCCGATACGGCTTCTCTGCCGTTTTCGCGTCGCTTTATTCATCGATTGAGTGTAGAAGCCCGTCCGGGGTATATTTTTACGACAAATTCTTTTCTGCGGGGAGAGAATATGTATCGGAAACCGATCAAACATACCTTTTCCTCTCATCTGAATTATTCGTTTCAATTTCGTCCCAATACCTGTGCCGACCGGATTTACGGAGGGGCATACCAGGGGGCCGGATTGGCTTACTATACGTTCGGGGACCGGAAGGAAATAGGAAATCCGGTTGCATTTTATTTGCTTCAGGGGGCACGTATCACCCGTTTTACTTCTTATTTGTCACTTAATTATGAGTGGAATTTTGGATTTTCAGTGGGATGGAAACCGTACGATTACGGAAAAAACAATTATAATAAGGTGATCGGGTCGAGTACAAACGCCTATATCAATACTAATTTTTATTTAAACTGGCGTCTTTTCCGGCATTTGGATTTGATGACCGGTGTGACGTTGAGTCATTTTTCCAACGGTAATACGCGTATTCCGAATGCGGGTTTGAATACCGTCGATTTGAAAATAGGTTTGGTATATAATATCAACAGAAAAGAGGATTTACTGGGTAAGTCTTTGTTTAAGCCTTTTGTACCGAAGTTTCCCCGTCATATCAGTTACGATTTGGTGTTGTTCGGTTCGTGGCGCCGGAAAGGGGTTATTTTCGGTGATAAGCAGGTGGCTTCACCGGAGGCCTATACGGTGTTCGGCTTCAATTTTAATCCGATGTATAATATCGGATATAAGTTCCGTATCGGATTGTCGTTGGATGGGGTATACGATGGAAGTGCCAATGTTTTTACAGAGGATTATATTGTCGGTACGACACAGGAGTTTTATAAGCCTCCGCTCCATCAACAACTGGCATTGGGTATTTCGGGCCGGGCGGAATATGTGATGCCTTATTTTACGATCGGAATCGGTGTCGGCGGTAATGTCTTACACGGAAAAGGGGATTTGAAGGCTTTTTATCAGATTTTGGCATTGAAAATTGCCGTTACCCGAAGTTCTTTTGTTCATGTCGGTTATAGTATTCACGATTTCAGTACGCCTAATTTTCTGATGCTGGGGGTGGGCTACCGCTTTAACAATAAATATCCGAAAGTTATTCAACGCTGAATTTAACTTTGAATCAGCAGTGGCGGGAGGAAGGAAAGATGATTTATGATTTTTGATTTACGGTTGCAGATTATTTCCTGAACCCGTTTATGGCTGATTTGAAAGTTCGTTTGTGAGATTTGCGGAATTTACCGGTTGATAAGAATCGTAAATCAAAAATCATAAATCATAAATTATTTTTTCTGGCCTTGTTTGGCAACAGCTTCCATCATTTTACGGATTTCTTCGGGATCGCCGAGGAAGTAATCCTTTTGTAATTTTAACGTATCGTCGAATTCAAATACATAGGGAACGGCTGTCGGGAGGTTTAGCTTTACAATCTCATTGTCCGGAATATTTTTGAGGTATTTTATAATTCCTCTCAGGCTGTTGCCGTGAGCTACAACCAGGAGCTGGTCGAAATGTTGTAATGTCGGAACGATTACTTCTTTCCAGTAAGGAAGTATACGTTCGACCGTGTCTTTCAGGGATTCCGTCAACGGGAGATGATCGCTTTGAATTCCCATATAGCGGATGTCCAGACGCGGATTTCGCGGATCGTTTTCCCGGAGTGCCGGCGGAGCGATGTCGTAACTACGGCGCCAGATCAATACTTGTTCTTCTCCGTATTTAGCGGCTGTTTCGCTTTTGTTCAAGCCTTGCAGGTTACCGTAATGCTTTTCGTTTAACCGCCAGGTTTTTTCTACGGGAATCCAATCGAGGTCCATCCGGTCGAGTACGACATTCAGGGTTTTTACTGCCCGTTTCAGAAAGGAAGTGTAGGCTTTTTCAAACTGAAAACCTTTTTCTTTTAATAGATTTCCGGCTTTTACCGCTTCTTCGATTCCTTTTTCCGTTAGATCAACATCCGTCCATCCGGTAAAACGGTTTTCTTTATTCCAGGTACTTTCGCCGTGGCGAAGTAATACTATTTTTTTCATGTTTATCGATTAAAATTAAATATGTATGGATTTGTATTATGCCAGCGTAATGCTTTTGTCCAGGTATACATCCTGAATAGCATTGAGCAGGCGTACTCCGTCTGCCAACGGTTTTTGAAAGGCTTTGCGGCCGCTGATCAGGCCCATACCTCCTGCTCGTTTATTGATAACGGCGGTTATAATGGCTTCCTGTAAATCCGTATCTCCGTGTGATTCCCCTCCGGAGTTGATCAGGCCGGCACGTCCCATGTAGCAATTGGCCACCTGATAACGGCATCTGTCGATCGGGTGCTCACTGCTCAATGCCGAGTACATACGGGGATCTGATTTGGCAAAGTGCAAGGTGGTAAACCCACCGTTTGTTTCGGGTAATTTTTGTTTGATGATATCGGCTTCGATTGTAACACCCAGGTGATTGGCCTGTCCGGTAAGATCGGCAGCCGTATGGAAGTCGGTTTGTTCCGTTTTAAAGGCAGGGTTACGCAAGTAACACCACAGAATGGTAGCCATTCCTTTTTTATGGGCGTATTCGAATGCCCGGGCTATTTCGATGATTTGTCGCCGGCTTTCAACCGAACCGAAATAAACGGTCGCTCCGACAGCAACAGCTCCCATGTTCCAGGCTTCATCGATAGTGCCGAATAAGATCTGGTCGTAGCTGTTGGGATAGCTCAACAATTCATTGTGGTTGATTTTTACGATAAACGGAATTTTATGTGCGTATTTCCGGGCGACAGAACCGAGTACCCCAAATGTGGAGGCTACGGCATTACAACCGCCTTCTATTGCCAGACGGATGATGTTTTCCGGGTCAAAGTAAACGGGATTGGGAGCGAATGAGGCTCCGTGTGCTCTATTCCCTGATCGACCGGAAGAATGGAAAGATAGCCTGTATCAGCTAAACGGCCGTGACTAAAGAGTGTTTGTAAGCTTTTCAGTACGGGAATATTCCGGTCGGAATTGCTCCATACTTCACTTACAAAGTCGGGAGAAGGAGCATGTATGAGTTGTTTGTCTATGGTTTTACAGGTGTGACCGAGGTAGTATTCCTGTTTGTCGTCTAAAATTTTTGCTATGTTATTCATAGGATTTAATTTTTACACATTGTTGTATTAAGAGTTTTACGAATATACAAAAGCAAAAGTTTTTGCCGCGCAGGAAAAAGAAAACCTGTAAAGTCCGGTATTGACCGAAGCTTTACAGGTTTCTGTGGAAATGACCTTCAATGGGATTATAAGGTCTTTTTAATTTCTACTTCTTCAAAAGCTTCGATCATATCTCCGATACGTAAGTCGTTGTAGTTCGTAATGTTCAGACCGCATTCAAAGCCTTTGGAAACTTCTTTCACGTCGTCTTTGAAACGTTTTAAAGAACCGAGTTCGCCTGTATAAATTACGATACCGTCACGAATGATGCGAATCTTGGAAGAACGGGCGATTTTTCCGTCACGTACGATACACCCGGCAATTGTACCGACTTTTGAAATTTTGAATGTTTCCAGTACTTCGACTGTCGCTACGACTTCTTCTTTGATTTCCGGGGATAACATACCCTCCATAGCAGCTTTGATTTCTTCAATGGCGGTGTAAATAATAGAATATAGGCGGATATCGATTTGTTCTTTTTCCGCTAACTTCCGTGCACTCATGGAAGGACGTACCTGGAATCCGACGATGATGGCATTGGAAGCCGCTGCCAGCATGACGTCTCCTTCCGAAATTTGTCCGACAGCTTTGTGGATTACATTTACCTGAATTTCATCCGTAGACAGCTTGATCAGGGAGTCGGAAAGGGCTTCTATCGATCCATCCACGTCGGCTTTTACGATGATATTCAATTCCTGGAAGTTACCGATGGCAATCCGTCGGCCGATTTCATCCAATGTAATATGTTTTTGCGTACGCAAGCCTTGTTCGCGTTGTAATTGCTCGCGTTTGTTTGCCAGGAGACGGGCCTCTTTTTCGTTGGCCATTACGTTGAATTTGTCTCCTGCCTGGGGTGCGCCGTTTAATCCAAGGATCAATGTCGGTTCTGACGGACCAGCTTTTTCCAGCTTTATACCTCTTTCGTTGAACATGGCCTTTACGTGGCCGAAATATTGACCGGCAAGAACAACATCACCTACTTTTAGAGTACCGGATTGTACCAATACGGTAGCAATATATCCCCGTCCTTTGTCCAAAGAAGATTCGATGATCGAACCGACGGCCTTTTTGTGCGGATTGGCTTTTAAGTCGAGCAATTCGGCTTCCAGCAATACTTTTTCCAGCAGTTCCTCGATATGCAGACCTTTTTTGGCTGCAATTTCCTGACATTGGTATTTACCTCCCCATTCTTCGACGAGGTAATTCATATTGGCCAGTTCTTCACGGATTTTGTCCGGATTAGCTCCGGGTTTATCAATTTTGTTGATCGCAAATACGATGGGCACTCCCGCTGCACTTGCATGGTTTATGGCTTCAATGGTTTGCGGCATGACATTGTCATCGGCTGCAATAATGATGATGGCGATATCCGTTACTTGCGCACCGCGGGCACGCATAGCGGTAAATGCCTCGTGTCCCGGAGTATCCAGGAAAGTTACAGCACGACCGTCAGACAATTTTACGTTGTAGGCACCGATATGCTGGGTGATACCTCCGGCTTCGCCTGCAATCACATTGGTTTTGCGGATGTAGTCGAGCAATGATGTTTTACCATGATCGACGTGTCCCATAACGGTTACGATCGGCGGACGCGGGAGCATGTTTTCAGCGGAATCTTCCTCTTCTTCAATTGCTTCCTGAATATCGATACTGACGAATTCAACGGAGAAACCGAATTCATCGGCTACCAGGTTAATGGTTTCGGCATCCAGACGTTGGTTGATGGAAACAAATAAGCCTAAACTCATGCAAGCCGATATAATATCCGTTACCGGTGTGCTCATCATGGTTGCCAATTCAGCAACGGTAACGAATTCCGTCAGTTTCAGAACGCTTTTATCTTTTTCTTCCTGTTCCATTTCTGCCTGCAATTTTTGTTGCACGGCATCCCGTTTGTCACGGCGGTGTTTGGAAGCAGCAGATTTACCTTTATTTCCGAGACGTGCGAAGGTGTCTTTAATTTGCTTGTCGACATCTTCTTCCGAAATTTCGGTTTTGTCCTGTTTCTTTTTCTTCAGTTTTTTGAGTTTCTTTTTATTCTCTTCGATTTTGCTGTTTTTATCGTTTGAAGGATTAACGGCTACTTTTTCATCCGAACGATGAATCCTTTTCCGTTTTTTCCGAATGTCTCCGTCATCTTCCGAGTTTTCTTCGGAATTGGTATTCGTATTGGTATTTTGGGTTTCTGTCCTGATCGGCACAGCGACCCGGTTTACTTTTTTCAATTCTTTACGATCCCTTTCTTTCTCCTGTTTGCTTTTTTTCGGAGGACGGGTACGTTGATTAATGGAATCGAGATCAATGCTGCCTACGACTTTGACGTCTTTGACTGTCGGTTGCGTAATTTTAAACGGTGTCTCGTTGTTATCGGTTTCTGTATTCTCTTTTTCTTCCTCCGGTTTAACAGCAGGAACTTCCTGTGTCGTTTTTTCTTCGGCAACAGGCTTTTCTGTTTCTTTCGGTTCCGGCTCCGGTTGCTGCTGAACGGGTTCTGCTTCCGGTTCTTTCTGCACTTTGGCCGGTGTGTTTAAATCAATGTGATCGACTACTTTGATTTTGTTTTCCAGTTTTACTTCGTCTTTTACAGAAATGAACTCTTCCTCATCATCGTTCTTTTCCGTGATAATACCCATGTCGTCAATGGAAACGGTTTCTTTTTTCTTACGGGTATTTTTCAGGTCAACCATTGTGGATTCCTTTTTCACTTCGCTGTCTGAAGAAAATTCTTTAGCCACCAGGGCATAATTTTCGTCAGAGAGTTTGGTGTTGGGATCAGAAGATATCTTGATCCCTTTTTCATGCAGGAATTCTACAATTGTAGCGACTCCTACGTTAAATTCTCTGGCTATTTTACTTAATCTTACTGGCATATAGAGATTTTAATTTTTTACAAGATTGTTTTCGGCGGAATTATTCGAACTCTGCCTTCAATATACTGATTACTTCGCGTATGGTTTCGATTTCGAGATCTGTTCTCTTTTCGAGTTCATCTTCGTTTAATTCCAGTACACTCTTCGCTGTATCACATCCGACTTTTTTCAATTCGTCGATGACCCACGGTTCGATTTCGTCTTTGAATTCGTCGAGGTTCACATCCTCTTCTTCCTGGGCTTCGTCGAATTCTCTGTACACGTCGATTTCATAACCGGTCAGCTGACTGGCTAATTTGATGTTGAGACCGCCTTTCCCGATTGCCAGAGAAACTTCTTCCGGATTCAGGTAAACATTGGCTTTTTTGTTTTTATCGTCGATTTCAATGTGGTTGATCTTAGCCGGATTCAATGCACGTGTAATGTATAATTGGAGATTATTGGTGTAATTGATGACATCGATATTCTCGTTTCTCAATTCACGTACGATACCGTGTATACGGGAACCTTTCATACCGACACAAGCTCCGACCGGATCGATACGATCGTCATAGGATTCGACTGCAACTTTAGCCCGTTCTCCCGGAGCCCGTACGATATTTTTAATTGTGATCAGGCCGTCGAATATTTCCGGTACTTCATTCTCGAAAAGTCTTTCCAAAAATACAGGTGAAGTTCTGGAAAGGATGATATAGGGATTTGAATTCCGCATTTCTACCCGGATAACGACTGCTTTAATCGTATCTCCTTTTTTGAAGAAGTCAGAGGGAATCTGTTCTTGCTTGGGAATAATCAGTTCGTTGCCTTCATCATCGAGAACAAGTATTTCTTTTTTCCACACCTGATATACTTCTCCTAAAATGATCTGACCTACTCTGTCTTTGTATTTGGTGTAAATGTTGTCTTTTTCCAGTTCCAGGATTCTGGAAGAGAGGTTTTGTCTTAAAGCAAGTACGGAACGCCGGCCGAAATCTTTCAATTTTACTTCGTCGGTAACGTCTTCTCCGATTTCGTAATCTTCATCAATTTTCTTGGCTTCGCTTAAAGCGATTTCCGTATTCGGATTCTGTAAATCTTTGTCTTCAACAACTGTCCGGTTTCTCCAGATTTCCAGGTCTCCTTTGTCAATATTAATGATAATGTCAAAATTTTCGTCTGTTCCATATTTTTTCAAGAGCATATTTCTGAAAATATCTTCCAATACACTCATTAAAGTAGCTCTGTCAATGTTTTTGAATTCTTTAAATTCGGCAAATGATTCTACTAAATTAAGATTTTCCATTTGGCTTTTTAGCTTTTATTTTGATTATTTATTTTTCTTTCTTCCTTTTGACGACCGTGTTATTTTATCTCGACGATATCCTTAATTTCTTTGATATCGGATAAAAGAATTGTTTTTTCGACTTTAACAGTTTCTTTTTTCTTTTTGCCTTCTACCGGTCTTTTCTCTTCGCATTCCAGTATAATTTTTTCTCCGTCATAGGCTTTTAAAATACCTTCTGCCCGGAGGGTATCTACCGTTTTCACGACGACTTTGTTGCCGATGTTTTTTTGGTATTGGCCGGCGACTTTAAAAGGATAACCGATACCGGCACTGGAGACTGTAAGTTCGAAATCTTCATCTTCCCTGTCCAGACAGGCTTCTATTTGCCGACTGATCCGGCTGCAGGTGTCGATATTTATACCTTTCGGAGAGTCGATAAAAATTTCAATGATGTTGTTTTTTAAAACTTTGATTTCAACTACAAATAATTCGGAATCACCGATGATCCCTTCTGTGATCGTTTTTATTTCTTCTACAGTTTTCATCCGTTCGTTTCTTTGTCAAATTACTGATTTCTGACAAGCTTTAGATTCGTTTTACAGTATCGTATATTGATTTTTTTCTATAACAAAAGGGGACGACTTCGTCCCCTCGTGTTTGTGATCGCTTAAAATTCAGTGCAAATGTAATACTAATTATTGAAAAACAAAATATTAAGTGGATAAAAGTTTATTGCTTTTATAGGTTTTTGCCGGGATGTTTTGCCAGAAGTCAGGCATACTTTTTAAAGGTTTGTTGTAATATGTTGTTTTTTAGTGTGTTGTATTGAAAATGGGGAGGTGAAAACGAAACATATTTGTAATAAACTTATTGAGTTACAAATAAAATTTGTAAGTTTGCCGAAATTTTAATTTTATGGAATTTAAAGCAAAGGATATAGCAGCTTTATTAAACGGAGTTGTAGAGGGTGATCCGGAGGTATGTGTGAATAATGTTTCCAAGATTGAGGAAGGAAGGCCGAATACGCTCGCTTTTTTAGCTAATCCGAAATACGAGCATTATATATATACGACGGAGGCATCTGTCGTTTTGGTAAATCAGGATTTTGTGGCTGCTCATGCCGTATCGTGCACATTGATACGTGTGGCTTCTGCTTATGAAGCTATCGCAAAATTATTGCAGATGTATGAGAATATGCGTCCGCAGCCAAGTGGAATAGAACAACCGTCATATATTAGTGAGAACGCCGTCATTGGGGAAAAACCCTATGTCGGCGCTTTTGCTTATATCGGTAAAGGTGTGCGTATTGGCAATCATGTAAAGATTTACCCCCAGGCTTATATCGGAGATGGGGTGACGATCGGAGACAATACGACTATTTTTGCCGGAGTGAAGATTTATCACGGTTGTGTTGTGGGTAACGGATGTACGATTCATGCCGGAACTGTGATCGGTGCGGATGGTTTTGGGTTTGCTCCTTCTTCCGAAGGGTATAATAAAGTAGCTCAGATTGGAAATGTGATTATTGAAGATCATGTGGAAATCGGAGCTAATACTTGTATCGACCGGGCAACGATGGGATCGACCCGTATCGGTAAAGGTGTAAAATTGGATAATCTGATTCAGATTGCCCACAATGTGGTTGTCGGAGAGAATACGGTGATGGCTTCTCAGTGTGGTATTGCCGGGACGGCTAAGATCGGTGCAAATTGTATGTTAGGAGGACAGGCCGGAGTTGCCGGGCATTTGGAGGTCGGAAACGGGGTGAAGATTGCCGGGCAGGCGGGAATCGGTGGTAAAATTGCTGATGGGGCTGTTGTTATGGGTGCTCCGGCATTTGATGCCGGTCAATATCAGAAATGTTACGTACTATTCAGAAAATTCCCTGAATTATATACACGTATCCGGGAAATGGAAAAAGAAATTCAAACATTAAAGTCAAAACAATAATGTCAGTAAAACAACGTACGCTAAAAGCAGAGTTTTCCCTAAAGGGTAAAGGGTTGCATACGGGAAAAGAAGTATGCGTGACTTTTAAACCGGCAGAAGAAAATTCCGGTTATAAAATTATAAGAACAGATGTGGAAGGTAGGCCGGTTGTACCGGCTTTGGCTGAATATGTGAAGTTTGTGGAACGTGCCAGTTGCCTGGAAAAAGACGGTATATGCATATATACCATGGAACATGCCATGGCAGCTCTTTACGGTTGCGGTATCGATAATTGCGATATCGAACTGGAAGGGGAAGAATTTCCGATCCTGGACGGTAGTTCCCGTTTTTATGTCGAGGCTATTGAAAAGGCCGGTATTCAGGAGCAGACGGCAGAACGACGCTATTTTGAGGTGAAGGAGAAAATGGAGTTCGTTTCTGAAGATGCGCAAACGAAGATTACATTACTGCCGGATACGGATTATAGTATAAATCTGGTTGTTGCTTATGATTCTCCTTATTTGTCGATGCAATATGCCACTTATTCTGCACAGCATTCGGATTTTGCAAAAGAAATTGCTCCGTGCCGTACTTTTGTTTTTTTACGGGAAGTGGAGTTTCTTTTTGCCAATAACCTGATTAAAGGAGGAGATTTGCAGAATGCCATTGTTATTGTGGATAAAGAGGTTTCAGCAGAGGAGATCGACCGTTTGGCCAAGCAATTCGGATATGAGGACATCGAAGTGCGTCAAGGCATTTTGAATAATCTGGAGCTTTATTTTGGAAATGAGCCGGCCCGTCACAAATTGCTGGATGTTATCGGAGACCTGGCGTTGTGCGGTCGTTTTATAAAGGGACGTGTGATTGCAGAGAGACCGGGACATAAAGCGAATACGGCCATGGCACAGAAGATATACAAGGCGGTATTGAACGAGGAAAAAGACGATGCATATCCGATAAATATCGATTTCGAGAAAGAACCTTTGATGGATATCAATAAAATCCGTGCTTTGCTGCCTCATCGTCCGCCTTTTTTGCTGGTGGATAAGATTTACAAGGTAACGGATGATATGGTGATCGGATGTAAGAATGTCACCATGAACGAACCTTTCTTTGTCGGTCATTTTCCGGAAGAGCCGGTAATGCCGGGTGTGTTGATTGTGGAAGCAATGGCACAGTGCGGAGGAATTCTGGTGTTGAGCGGGGTGCCTGATCCGGAGAATTACTCGACTTATTTTATGAAAATAGACGGAATAAAATTTCGTAAAAAAGTAGTGCCGGGAGATACGTTGATTTTTAAATTAATCACGCTGGCCCCTGTAAAACGTGGCATTGTGACGATGAAAGGATATGCTTTCGTCGGTAAAAAACTGGTTTGCGAAGGAGAATTTATGGCTCAAGTAGCAAAAACCAAGAACTAATATTATATTTGCAGGCTGGAATTTTATTTAGTAACTAAAACAATAAACGAATGAAACAACCGTTGGCATACGTTCATCCCGAAGCACAGATTGCAGACAACGTGGTGATAGAGCCGTTTGTAACGATAGATAAAAATGTCGTAATTGAGGAAGGGACGCGTATCGGTTCAAATGTAACGATTCTGGAAGGAACTTATATCGGTAAGAATTGCAAGATTTTTCCGGGAGCTGTTATTGCAGCCGTTCCCCAGGACTTAAAGTTCAAAGGAGAAAAATCTATTGTAAAGATAGGTGATAATACGACAATCCGCGAATGCGTGACTGTTAATCGCGGGACTGCAGCTAAAGGAGTTACACAAATAGGAAATAATTGTTTGATTATGGCTTATGCCCATATCGCTCACGATTGTACCATCGGTAATAACTGTATTATAACGAATGCTTGTCAATTAGCGGGTGAGGTTGTGGTGGATGATTACGCTATTTTAGGCGGAATGAGTGCTGTGCATCAGTTTGTCCATATCGGTAAGCATGTTATGATTCAGGGCGGTTCCTTGATCGGTAAGGATGTACCTCCTTATGTAAAAGCCGGACGTTTGCCGCTTTCTTATGCGGGTGTGAATTCTATCGGTTTGCGCCGCCGGGAATTTACCAATGAGAAAATCAATGAAATTCAGGATATTTATCGTATTCTTTATCAATCCGGGTTGAATAATTCGGATGCTATCGAGAGAATAGAAGCTGAAATGCCTGCTTCCAAGGAAAGAGATGAGATCATCATGTTTGTCCGTAACAGTAAGCGGGGAATCATGAAAGGATATCTGGGATAACAGAGAAATTGAAGTAATGAAAAAGCAGTTCGGAAGAACTGCTTTTTTATTTAGGCCTTGTATAAAAAAACTCCCGGCAAAACCGGGAGTTTTGTATGAATAAAGAATCCGTTATTATAATTTCGGACCGGCAGCAACCAATGCTTTACCTGCTGTATTGCCTTCGAATTTTTTGAAGTTTTTGATAAAACGTTCAGATAAATCTTTGGCTTTGGTTTCCCATTCGCTTGCATTAGCGTAAGTGTCGCGAGGATCGAGGATCTTCGGATCAACGCCCGGTAAGGCTGTCGGCACAACGAAATCGAAATACGGAATGGTCTTGGTCGGGGCTTTGTCGATAGAACCGTCCAGAATTGCATCGATGATACCGCGGGTATCTTTGATGGAAATACGTTTTCCGCTTCCGTTCCAGCCGGTATTTACCAGATAAGCTTTTGCACCTGATTTTTCCATTTTCTTCACCAATTCTTCTGCATACTTGGTCGGGTGCAATGATAAGAAAGCAGCTCCGAAGCAGGCAGAGAATGTCGGCGTCGGTTCGGTAATACCGCGTTCCGTACCGGCTAATTTAGCTGTAAATCCGGACAGGAAATAATATTTGGTCTGTTCTGCATTCAGAATAGATACCGGAGGCAATACACCGAATGCGTCGGCTGATAAGAAAATGACTTGTTTGGCAGCCGGACCTTTGGATACCGGTTTAACGATGTTGGTGATATGATAGATCGGATAAGAAACACGGGTGTTTTCGGTTACGCTCTTATCGGCGAAATCAATTTTGCCGTTTGCATCGACAGTTACGTTTTCCAATAAAGCGTCGCGTTTGATGGCGTTGTAAATATCCGGCTCTGCTTCTTTGCTCAGGTTGATTACTTTAGCGTAGCAACCGCCTTCGAAGTTGAATACTCCGTCGTCATCCCAGCCGTGTTCGTCGTCTCCGATCAATAAACGTTTCGGGTCAGTTGATAAAGTGGTTTTTCCGGTGCCCGACAAACCGAAGAAGATGGCCGTATTTTGACCGTTCAGATCAGTATTGGCAGAGCAGTGCATAGAAGCCATACCGTGTAACGGAAGCAGATAGTTCATATAAGAGAACATACCTTTCTTCATTTCACCACCATACCAAGTGTTGATGATTACCTGGATTTTTTCTGTCAGGTTGAATACTACCGCTGTTTCTGAATTCAGGCCCAGATCTTTGTAGTTTTCAACTTTAGCTTTGGAAGCGTTCATGATTACGAAATCAGGTTCGCCGAAATTTGCCAGTTCTTCTTCACTCGGGCGAATGAACATGTTCTTTACGAAGTGTGCCTGCCATGCAACTTCCATGATAAAGCGCAATTTCAGACGGCTGTTTGCATTTGCCCCGCAGAATGCGTCAACAACATACAATTTTTTGTTTGATAATTCTTTTACGGCAATTTCTTTTACAGCTTTCCAGCATTTTGCATCTACCGGTTTATTGTCGTTTTTGTACTCTTCGGAAGTCCACCATACTGTATCTTTGCTGGTTTCATCCATTACAAAGAATTTATCTTTAGGAGAACGGCCGGTATATACACCTGTCATTACATTTACTGCACCCAGTTCGGTTACCTGGCCTTTTTCATATCCGGTCAGTGTAGGATCGGTTTCAGCTTTGAACAACTCGTCATAGGAGGGATTGTAAACAATCTCTTTTACTCCCGTAATGCCATACTTACTTAAATCTAATTTTGACATGTTTGTTATATTAAATGATTAATTAATACTTTTTTTCTCTAATTTCGTTACAAATGTAACAAAGATTTCCCATTAAAAATTACCCCCAAGAAATTTATAACGCCTGTTTAACATTAATTAATATTAACAGTTCTTTCTTTTTTCTTTTTTAGGAATAACGGCTTGCAACCAGTTTTACATATTTGTCCGTATAGTCTTTGTGAGACAGTAATTTGAGAAAATCAGCCGAAATTACAGGGGCTGATTTGTATAAGATCAGATGGCGGGCACAGGCAGTCAATGCTGCAATTTGTTGGAAAGGGATGTTTGAATCACTCCATTCCGATGCTATTTCTTTTAAATTTTCCTGATGACAAAGATACAGGGAACCGAAATATTCAGCGAGTTCTGTATTGTAGCAACTTTGAATTAATTGTGTAATTTTTTCTTTATTTATTTTTTTAGGAAGTAGGAGGCAGGCGACGATTTGCTCTTCTCTTTTACAGGTATTCCAAAGAAGGATTGCCAGGTTTTCATCGGGTTGATAACAGGCAGCTAAGGTCTTCAAAGATAAGAAGCTGGCTCCGATCTGGTTTTCGGTATTTATCCCCAAGTGTTCCAAACTTTCGATATTCCCTCTGTTTTGCAAACGCCTGATGCGTTTTTGGATTTCTTTAAACCGGGGCTCTGTATCCGGTGATAGTACACTGTATTCCATGAATTGCCTGGATGATTTTGTTTGTTTTTGTTTCACAAAAATAATGTTTTTTATTTCTTTTTTCCTATTATTGTCTGCCGATGGAGAACGTATGTGTGTAAGGGATGGAATTTTTAAACATAAAAAAAATAAATATGAATAAAAAATGGATGACAATCCTGCTGGTTTGTTTTGTTGTTTGCGGGACACAGGCACAGAAGGCTAATTTCCGGGCAGCGGAAAAATTCAGAAAGGTGGCTGACGAGGTCGGGTCTTTACAGGTATCCCCTCATTTTTTGGAAGACAGCGATAAATTTTGGTATTCTTACCGGACGGGTGACGGTGTGCAATATTATTTTGTGGACCCTGCCCGGCGGACCAAAGATTTTCTTTTCGAGAATATGTATCTGATGGGAGAGTTGACTAAGATGACCAATAAACCATATAATTACAGGAATTTGCCGGTCAAGGATATCGAGTTTAAAAAGGATGAACGGACGGTTAAATTTAAGGTGGAAGATTTTAATTATGAGTATGATATTTACACGAAGAAGTTGGTGCAGAAAGACTCGGTGAAGAAGGAAAAGGAGAATAAGTGGATGTCTTTTTCTCCGGACAGTACCTATATTGTATTTGCCCGGAGACATAATCTTTATTTGATGAAGACGGGAGATAAAGATTCGGTTGAAATTCAGTTGACGACGGACGGAGAACCGTTTTTCTCTTATGCTTATAAAGAGCGGGATACGACGAATGAGCGGGGCTGGGCGCGTGCACGTTGGTTTAAGGATTCCAAAAAATTGTATGTTGTCCGTTCGGACAACCGGAAGGTAAAGGATTTATGGGTGATCGATGTATTGGCCGACAGACCGAAATTGGAGGAATACCGTTATGCTATGGCCGGCGATAAGGAGGTGCCGCAGTATGAGCTTAGCGTGATCGATGTGCAGAGTCGGAAGCAGGTGAAAATCAATACCGATAAATGGAAAGATCAATCCTTGGGTGTTTTACATGCCGGAAAAGAATCCGGGCAGATTTTCTTTGAGCGCCGTCGTCGTACCTGTGATGAGTTGGAGATTTGTAAAGCCAATACGGAAACGGGAGAATCGAAAGTGTTGATTAGTGAAAAGGCAAAGCCCTATTTTAACGATCAGATGTATGAGGCGGCTTTTTTAAATGAAGGGAAGGATATTATCTGGTGGTCTGAACGTACCGGTTGGGGACATTTTTATCACTATGATGCAGACGGTAATTTGAAAAACCGGATTACGGCGGGCAATTGGGTCGCCGGTCAGATGGTAAAAATTGATACGGTAGGACGTATGCTTTATTTTGAAGGATACGGTAAGGAAAAAGGACGTAATCCTTATTATGCTTTTGTTTACAAAGCCCCCATCGACGGAGGCGGTGTGACGTTATTGACTGCGGAAGATGCAAATCACAAGACCGTAATGCCGAAATCCTGCCGTTATATGGTGGATAATTATTCCCGGGTGGATTTGGAGCCGCGCTCTGTTTTACGGGATAATAACGGCCGGGAGATTATGGAATTAGCACGTCCGGATTTGCGGCGTTTGTATGAGACGGGATGGAAGATGCCGGAACGCTTTGTGGTAAAGGCACGGGATGGTGTAACCGATTTATACGGTGTCATGTGGAAACCTTATGATTTTGATTCGACAAAGCACTACCCGATAATTTCGTATGTATATCCCGGTCCGCAGACCGAGGCGATGGTTTTGGATTTCAGTGTTTCGGGTGTTTATAATGCGGCTTTGGCTCAGGTCGGCTTTATCGTTGTGAATTTCGGGCATCGGGGAGGAAGTCCGCAGCGGGATAAATGGTATCATACCTATGGGTACGATAATTTACGGGATTATGCACTGGCTGACGATAAGTATGGTATAGAGCAATTGGCAGATCGTTTCCCGTTTATCGATATCACGAAGGTCGGTATTTTCGGACATTCCGGCGGAGGCTTTATGTCGACGGCTGCTTTGTGTACTTATCCTGATTTTTATACGGCGGCAGTATCGTCTGCGGGGAATCATGATAATAATATCTATAATAAATGGTGGGGAGAGACACATCACGGTGTGAAAGAGGAGAAAAAGACAATAAAAGATACGGTAAACGGAGACCGGGAGGAGATTAGCTTTAAAACGAAAGTGCCGACAAATCAGGAATTGGCACGTAATTTTAAAGGCTATTTGTTGTTGGTGACAGGAGACATTGATAATAATGTACATCCGGGAAATACGCTCCGGATGGCCGATGCATTGATAAAAGCAGGGAAGAATTTCGATATAGCAGTATTACCGGGACAGCGGCATGGATTTAGAGGTGTGCAACGGGATTTTTATGTTCGTAAGATGTGGTTCCATTTTGCGAAATACCTCTTGGGGGATAGTCGTGCTGATTTTTATTATCAGATTGACGGCTTTGAGCGGAGAAATTAAAACAAAAAGCAAGGCGTAGGTAATCCCAGTCGTTTTTCGGCTGGGATTATTTTTGCCGGTTATAGTATGAGGTATTTTTGCAGATACTGAATAATCAGCTTTTTCAGACCGATTGCATTTACCGGTTTAGCCGTGTAATCCGTGAATCCGTTTTGTTTGATCTGAGATTCGTCCGTTGCAAATGCATAAGCCGTTACAGCAATAATCGGAATCGTATCTGAGTATTTACGAATTTCCCGGGTTGCTTCGTAACCGTCCATTCCGGGCATTTTGATATCCATCAGTATCAGATGCGGGTGGGTGGTCTTGAACAGTTTGACAGCTTCTTGTCCGTTCCATGCATGTACTAACTGATACTCTTTTTTCAGAATGGATTCGAATAGCTGGAAATTGCTGGGATTGTCTTCTGCAATTAAGATGATCGGCTTTATGGTTAATAAAGATTGTTGAACGATACCGGTTTCCGGTTCTTTCCTGCCGGGTAACTCTGCCGGTTGATAGGGGAGAGTAAACCAAAAGGTCGAGCCTTTGCCTGGTTGGGAAATAACGCCGATTTTTCCTTTCAGATGGGTGATAATCATTTCGCAGATCGCCAGGCCGAGGCCGGTGCCTTGTTTAAAAGAATTGAGCTTGACAAAACGGCCGAAGATTTTTTGCTGTTGATCGGCTGGAATGCCACAACCGGTATCGGAAACAAAAAAGTAAAGGGTTTCCGGGTCTTTTAGCTCGTATCCGAAGGTGATTTCGCCTGTGGCGGTAAATTTTACGGCGTTGGTGAGGAAGTTTGTAATTACCTGTACCACCCGGTTGTAATCCGTAGAGATAACACAGGTATCCATGTGTTTCGTGTATTTCAGTGCAACTTTTTTGTTCTGCATTTTGAGCAGAAAGCTTTGTTCGATTTCATAACACATTTTATTGATATCCGTAGGTGCATAAGAAAATTCCAGTATCCCGGCTTCGATTTTGGAAAGGTCGAGAATATCGTTAATCAGTTGCAACAGTAATTGATTGTTATTCTCAATAATGTTAACATACTCGTTTTTTTCTTTGGAATCTTCGGTGTTGACGAGTAGTCCTGAAAAGCCGACGATTGCGTTTAACGGGGTGCGGATTTCATGACTCATATTGGCCAGGAAAGCTGATTTCAGCCGGTTGCTTTCCTCTGCTTTTTCTTTGGCTCTGATTAGCTCCTGCTCGAGTTGCTTGCGCTCGTTGATGTACATCGATGCGCCGACAATGGTTGTCGGACGTTTGGTTTTGGGGTTGCGTTTGCCTATAATGGCATAGCTTTCCATCCAAACCGGTTTGTGTGAATCCTGTATCTGGCAACAGTATTGTTCGTGGTAGATTTCTGTCCGGCCGGCGAGAATGTTGAGCATTGCTTTTCGTATTTTAGCGCGGTATTCCGGAGTAATATACTGAAATGTGTAGTTATCGATCTTAATGCTCGAAGGGAGTTCTATGGTGTCTGTCAGTTTGCGATCTCCCATTTCGAAGTGTAACGTATTCGTCTTGGTATCTATCGTCCAGGTCAGGAGGTTTACGGCCTGCGTGACCATTTCATATTTTTGGGCAATTTCTTCCAATTCACGGCGGTTGCGTTCGGATTCTGTCAGGTCGAGAGCAGAACTGACCAGCCATGTTTGGGAGCCGCGGCGGATGATTTTTTTATACATCAGGATTTTCTGTTCTTCCTGGTCTTTTATTTTAAGGGTAAAAAGCCGGGGAAACGAAGCCGGATTTTGGATGAATTCCTGGTCTAAGCCCGAAAATGTCCGGAAAACTTCCGGAGGCAGGACGTCTTTTCCCGTTGTTCCGATCAATGTTTCGTTTTTTGTTTGAAATAGTCGTTCCGAGCTTTTGTTCCAAATGACATATTTTATCTCATTGCCCAGGTGTTTTACGCTTGTCGGTACAGGCATACTGTTCAGAACGGAATCGAGAAATTTTAGATTTTCTTCATCTGTCAGCCGGCGGTTTTCCGATTCGGAGATATCGTGAACCAGACAGATAACATGTCGGGAATCATAGTGTATGATTAATGTATGCAGAAACATCGGGTCTCCGGAAAGGTTTATGATGTTCAGGTTGGCTCGCTGGGTTTCTCCGGTAACGATGACTTGTCGGATTTGTTCCAGGAGTGCTGTCGCATCCAGGGGATTGCGGAAGAGTTTTTTCAGGTTGGTTCCTTCTATTTGTCCTTCACCCAGAAAATGGGTGGTATGTCTGGATTTATTGACCAGTTTACGGATAATTCCGTACTCATTGATCAGTAGGACGGGATTTTCCAGCCCGTCGGTCATGCGCTGCATTAATTTGCGCTGTAATACATTACGATGCTGGAAATGGGAATAGAAGATAATCAGAATGAGCAGCATGATGATGCCCGACCAAATATGGGCTTTGTAACTACCGTAAAGGGTGGGTCGGGTGTTGAGGTATACGGCGTTTTTGGGAAGAAGGTGCGGGTCGATATTGTACCACAGTAGGTGGGGATAGTCGATATAAGTTTGCGCGACACCACTGTTGCCGGGTGGTAAGGAGGAGGCTGGGGTACCTTGAAGTATAAGTTTGATACGTTGGTAGGCCGTTTTGATCAGGTCGGCGGCACGGATGTAGTGGCCTCCGATACAATTATTTCTGTCTTCCTGATCCTTTAACGTGAAAACAGGTACTTTGGCAAAGTTGCAAATGATGTTTTGTATGTTGTCGACCAGGCTTGTTTTGTCCTGGGCTTCGAATTGCCTGAACCAGGAAAAATAGAGAATACCTGTCGTTTTGTCGAATTGTTGTAACGTATCAAGTAATTTTTCCGTGGAAATCCGGTCGGACCGCAATTGTATCAATTGCAATCCGGGATAATACTCCTGTATGCTCTGTTTTACGGCTTGTCTTGCTTCCATACTGATAAAACGATCGTCGGAAATGAATGCCAGGCTTTTCATGTGGGGAAGAATCTGTTGCATGACAGCAACGGTTTCTTTGACATAGAAAGGGACCTGTAAGGTGGTTACTTCATATCCTTTGTTGAAGTCTTCGGCCAGAATGCTGTTGGAGTCTGTCAGGATTTCTTTGTTGAGAAGAGCTTTTAGGGTCAGAGGTAAGCGGGCTCTGGAATAACATACTAAAGCGGGTATACCTTTCCAGGCTTTTTTGAAAATGGGCGTACATACGATCCATCCCGGATCTCCGATGAAAATGACTAGTTCCGGACGCTTTTTATAGCGTGACAGTAATTTTGATCGCAGTGCTTCTGCTTCTTTTTCGTTTTGTAAGGTCGGTATGGATAGTTCTTCACTGTAACAGGAAATATCTTTGAAGTCCCGCGTAAGGTTTTGCTTGATTTCTGTTCGCAGAGTTTGCGTCCAGTGGTCGTTGAAACTGGCAGAATTGAGTAATAGCACATATTTCCCTCTTATTGAATCTTGTCCGCAACAAGATATAGTAATGACAAACCAAAACAAAAATAGTAAAGTGTTTTTCATGAATACACACACGTAATTTTTACAAATATAGGAAAATAAAATAAATTTAAGATTTATTTATGATTTAATTCTATAAGTTATGAACTGTGGGACAATGCGGAAGAACTGTTTCTGAATTGTCTGGCCGTGTGAAAATGGTGTCCGGATACAAACCGGAATAGGGGAATTCGGAGAGGCAGCAGCGAAACTCTTCCTGAATTTGTGTAACAAAAGTAGTTTTCCTGCGTTTATAGGCATACTAAAAAGAAGTTTAATTTTAAATGAAGTTTATTATGGCAGCAAATATCGGGTTGGAACCCAAAACAGTGAAAGCCAGTAAAACGGTATTGAATAATCTGTTGGCAGATCATTTTGTATTGTTGGCAAAAACTTGGAATTACCATTGGAATGTAAAAGGCGTAAGTTTCCATTCATACCATGTTTTTATGGAAGATTTGTATAACGGTCTGATAGAGGATATCGATTCTATCGCTGAACGAATCCGCTCTTTGGACGAACGTCCTCTCGGGTCGTTGGCCGGCTATCTCGAACACAATCGTATCAAAGAACATTGCGAAACGGAACCGTTGCCGGAAGCCAAAAAAATGTTGGCTATTCTGAGTGAGGATAACGATACTTTAATCCGCGAGATAAGGAAAGATATCGAACAGTTGGAAAAAGAAGAAGATACGGATGATGCCGGTACGACTAATTTTCTGGAAGATATGATAGAAAAGAAGGAGAAGACAGCCTGGATGATCCGTGCTTATCTGGAAAAATAATCGGAAAATCAGGTATATTGAAATGATTTGCAGATATTTTTGATGATTTGCTTTACGGCCGGGAACGGCTGGGTAAAAGATAAACTTTCGGTTTAGATTGAATTTTTTAATCGGAACCGAAAGTTTTTATCTATCTTTTATTTTTAAACCACTTGCAGCAGAAGGATTATCTTTTTTCCAGAAGTACGATGTTCTCTACGTGATGTGTGTGGGGGAACATGTCAACGGGCTGAACGGCCGTTACTTTATATTGGGAATCCATCTGTTGCAGGTCTCTGGCTTGCGTAGCAGAGTTGCAACTGACATAGACGATCCGCCCGGGGGCCGCGTTCAGTATGGTTTGTACGACATCCGGGTGCATCCCGGCACGGGGAGGATCTGTAATGATTACGTCCGGATGTCCGTGCTCCCGGATGAATTCATCGTTTAATACATCTTTCATATCTCCTGCGTAGAAGAGGGTGTTGGTAATGTTGTTCAGTGCAGAGTTGATTTTAGCATCTTCGATGGCTTCCGGGACATATTCGATACCGATCACCCGGGCTGCGTTCCGGGCAACGAAATTGGCAATGGTTCCGGTGCCGGTATATAAGTCGTATATGGTTTCTTTTCCGGTCAGGCCGGCTAATTCACGTGTCTGGCAATAGAGCTTGTAAGCCTGTTCTGAATTGGTTTGATAGAAGGATTTCGGACCGATTTTGAATTTCAGGTCCTCCATGGCTTCGAAGATGTGATCCTGCCCGTGATAGCAGATGATTTCCTGATCGGTGATTGTATCGTTGGCCTTTTCATTGATGACATACATCAGGGATGTAATCCGGGGGAACTGTTGTAGTAATGTGTTTAGCAGGGCTTCCCGGGCTTCCCGGTCTTCATGGAAAAAGGCGAGGATAACCATGGTGTCGCCGGTAGATGCCGTTCGGATGATTAATGTACGCAAAAAACCTTCCTGATTCCGGATATCAAAGAAAGGGAGTCCTTGGGTGATAGCATATTGTCTGATAAAGTTACGGATCTCATTAGAAGGAAAGCCTTGCAGGTAACAGGTTTCGATATCTACGATCTTGTCGAATAATCCCGGAACGTGGAAGCCTACAGCCGGTGTACGTGCGATTGATTCGTCCCGTCCGATTTCTTCCCGTGTCAAAAAACGTTTGTTGCAAAATGTGAATTCGAGTTTATTGCGGTATTCCCGGGTTTTCGGGGAACCGATGATCGGACGAATGTTTTGTAATTCTATTTTTCCGATGCGTTGTAAGTTGTCGATGACTTCCTGCTGTTTGAATTCAAGTTGTTTCTCGTAAGGGAGGTTTTGCCATTTACAACCGCCGCAAATACCAAAATGAGCACAAAACGGCTCGGTTCTCCATTCGGAAAGTTTGCGGATGTTGATTACAAATCCTTCCAGGAAGCTTTTTCTCTTACGTGTTACTTGCACATCGACGATGTCTCCCGGTACGGTGTTGGGGACGAATAGTACTTTTTCATCGACGTAGGCAATGGATTTACCTTCTGCTGCTATTTTTTTTATTTCAACATTTTCCAATACTGGTTTTTTTCCTCTTCCCATATATAATTTGTGATTGATTTAAAAGCATTCGATTTTTTGATGCTGTTATTTATTGTTATCTGAAAGCAGATGTATGTCGGGTTTTAATGCCGGTTGCTTGTCAGAAGTATTTTTTTCAATTCTTCCACCCCTGCAGAAGCTCCTTTTTCAATGAGGTGAAATCCCCATTGCCGGGCTTGCTGTGGAATTTTGGGATCAATGACGAAAACAGGAATGCCGTCGGGGGCATAGCTGAGCAGGCTGGCTGCAGGATATACGGCTAAGGAGGTTCCGATAACGACAAAAATATCGGCCTGGCGGACAAGTTCTGTAGCCGGCTCTATATTGGGGACTGCTTCTCCGAAAAATACGACATGAGGACGTAGTAACGATCCGTCTTCACAACGGGTTCCCGGTTTTAGTTCCCAGTCTTCCAGGTCATATATCAGACTGGGGTTTTTACTGCTTCTTACTTTTTTCAGTTCGCCATGCAGGTGCAACACATGTTTGCTGCCTGCCCGTTCATGCAAGTCATCAATGTTTTGGGTGATGATCTGCACATTGAAATAATGATCTAGCTCTGCCAGTCCGATATGTCCGGCATTGGGCTGGGCTTTATAAAGTTGCTTGCGTCTTTCGTTGTAAAAATTATTGACGAGTTCCGGGTTGCGTTCCAAAGCTTCGGGAGTACAGACATCTTCGATCCGATAATTTTCCCATAATCCATCGCTGTCCCGGAATGTTTTGATTCCGCTTTCGGCACTCATTCCGGCACCGGTCAATATAACTATTTTCATATTTCGTTTTTGTAAAATGTCTCTCTTTTTCTTTGTTCTCAGAGTTTCCGCTTTTGAATCTTCAAATTTTCAAATCTTTATCTGAAATTCCAAACAAAGATAAAAAATATATTTTGAGCCCTGTTTGGGGTGTAATTGTTGTAAAAAAATGCTAGATTGTTCTATAATTAATTAAATTTGTGAATTAATTTGCGCGCAAATTTCTTTGTCGTTATGAGTGTCAGGAATAAATCAAATCATATATATATTTTTTTCATCGGCCTTTTTGCTTTATTATTTGCTTATCCTTCTTTTTCTCAGAGTATAGGAGACCGGGTTGAGCTGGATACATTTTATCTGGGAATGCGTGTGGCGGATACGATCTGTGTCGGTGAAAGTGTGCGTTTGTCTTGTGATCCGAAATATGCGGATAAGGATATCCTGTCTTATGAATGGATTGATGTGGAGACGGGAGCAGTGGTGTCGAGGATGCGGGATTTGGTTGTCAGTCCGAAAAAAACGAAGAAGTACGTTTTATCGTTCCGGTATTTGAGCCGGAGTCCGGAATTGGTGACCAACGGAGATTTTGAGGCCGGGAGAACCGGTTTTACGACGGAATATCGCTTTGTCAATACTACTCCCTGGAATGCCGGTTCGGAATTATGGGACGAAGGGACCTATGTGGTCGGTAGAAATCCGCAGACTTATCATCCTTATTTTATCAGTCTCGGAGATCATACGACGGGGAGGGGTGAGATGCTGATCGGTAATGGAGATCCGTCGCGCAACCGCATCGTATGGACACAGGATATACAAGTGGTTGCCGGGGAAATTTATGCTTTTTCCACATGGGTGAATTGGGTGAACCGGGGAACGGGAAATGCCAGTCCCTTGTTGTATTTCAGAATCGGAAATCAGGAAGTGCCTTGCTATGGTAAGAACAATCAGATCAGTTATTTTGATCAGGGGAAGTGGCTGCAATATTATACGACTTATCAGGCTCTCAATACGGGGCGAATAACTATTTCCTTACGGAATAAATGTACGGACAGGAACGGTAATGACTTTGCCGTGGATGATATTTCCTTTACGCCCGTGTCGGTTGTAATCGATTCGGTTGTCGTAAAAGTCAGTCCTCAGGTGGAAATCGGTCCGTTGAGGTCGCCGGAGTATTGTGAAGGAACGAATGTCAATATACAGCCGGATGTATATGGAAGCGGTACGTTGACCTATCTTTGGAGTAAGTTGGAAAGCGGGGTTTATCAAACAAAGAGTACGACTCCGCGACTTTCGATCCCTGGTGCGCAATTGACGGATGCCGGGCATTATCGTTATGTCGTACAGGGGGTTTGTAAACCGGATACGGTGGAATTCGATCTGGCTATCCGGGAAAAAGTGCGGTTGAATGGTAAATTACGGGATACGGTCCGGGTTTGTGTGGGGGAAAAGGCAACATTGGATGCGGATTGTTTTACCGGGTATGCCATCGGTTATAAATGGAGCGGTCCCGGTTCGGGATTCAGGCCTTATACGGCTGATTCGGCTTTGTATTATAAGTCTTCTGCAAATCTGGCGGACGCCGGACAATATACTTGCCGGGTGACGGATCTGGCCGGATGCAGTGGCCTTCAAACGATATTCCGGGTGTTGGAAGTAGCGGAAAAACCGAATTTGCGGGATGTTTCGGTATCGGATACATTGGTTTGTACAGGGACAAGTGTGACATTGAATGCCTGGACAGATAATGTGGGCGCTTCGTTGTTGTGGGAAGACGTTGAGACCGGAATAACGTATACCAAAATGTCGGGAGAATCGTTTCAGGTAACGGTAAATAAGGCTATGAAATTCAGGGTATGGGCCCGTAATACTTGTGACGATAGCGAAGCGCAGTTGGTGGAGATCGGGGTAAAGCCGGAATTAACAACGTTGAATGTGACCGGCGATCAGACGGTATGTGCCGGAACGGATGTAACTCTTTCGGCATCGGTCAATACAGATGCCGAAAGGTATGTGACGTATTTATGGACGGGCCCCCGGACAGCTTCGACTGCAGATTTATTTATCGATCTTGTAACTCCGGCAGATGCCGGCCAATATAAAGTGACGGTAACCGATGAATGCGGTCATACTTTACAGGATTCTGTAAATGTCGGTTTAATGAATGATTTGGACGGACTTCGCGGTCCCGGAAACCGGGAGGTGTGTGCCGGGGAATCGGTATCGTTTACCTTATCGGGTGGGGGCAACAGTCTCCGCTATGTATGGATGACTCCTGCCGGACAGCGTGTGCCGGCCAATCCAATGGTTATAAATAATGTGCAGGCGACGGATGCCGGAATATATATCTGTTGGGTGACAGATCGCTGCGGTCATTCGCAGCCTTATACGACTAGTTTGCTGATCCGGCCGGAAGGAAACATCACCCCTTTGGCAGATAAGGCTGAGGTCTGTCCCGGGGAAACAGTTGCGTTTAAGGTAAAAAAGGAAGGAACGGGAGGATATTACGAATGGTTTCGCGATGGAATGCCGATTGGAACCGCAGATCAGGATTTGATTCTGACTTCCGTTACCAGTGCGGCAGCCGGTGACTATGTGTGTGTCTATACGAACGGATGTCCCGGAAATGAGAAAAGAATCGTTTGTAACCTGGGGGTATGGGATGCCACCCGGATTGTTTCCCGGAGTCCGGCACAGTATGTACAGCCGCATTCGCCTGTGAACCTGTTTGTCAATGCAGAAGGAGAAGCTAATGAGTATGTGTGGACAATAGGGGATGTGGAAGTCGGTCGGGGACCGGTGTTGAATATTCCCGATATAGGAGAGGCCGGAACTTACCTTTATGTGTGTACCGTTACCGGTAAATGTGGAAAATCCTGGATTGCAATACCGGTGAATGTAGACGATTATATTCATTTGACAGAAAATAAATCCGTCGTTTTATGCGAGGGAGTAAAATATGCTTATTCGGCAGAATTGTTACCGGTGGGGTGTACGGCGAGTTCGGATATACAGTATTCCTGGAAATTTAACGGACGGGAGGTGAGTGATAAAAAAGCGCTTTCTTTTGCGGATTTTTCGGAAGCCGATGCCGGAACATACATCTGTGAGATAACGGGAACCTGTGGTACGGCCCGGCTGGAATTAACCGTATCGGTACTCCGAAAACCCGTATTAGCCTCTTTGAGTGTGGATAAGACGTTGTATTGTGAAGGAGAAGATGTGCGTATCCTGACGGGTGCGGATGTCGCTTCGGGATTGACTTATTCCTGGCAGAAGGATTCGAAAAGAATACCCTGGAACGGGGAGACTTTGATTTTGAATGATGTTTTGCCGGTTGATGGCGGTAATTATACCTGTAAAATCGAGAATGTGTGCGGTAATGACGAAAAGAGTGTTGCCGTGGTTGTGAAACCGCAGTTACAGGTAGCTCCGGCAGATTCTGTGTTGGAGCTGTGTATCGGAGATCCGGTGCGTTTGTCAGTCAGGGCGGGTGGAGAGAATATTGCTTATGCTTGGTCAGGACCTTCGGCAGAAAATTGGACCGGCGGAGATAGCCGGGAGTATTCTAATTCCGGTATTACGGCGGATGGAGCAGGACGCTATCGGTGTCATATAACGAGTATCTGCGGTACGGCTACCGTTTATCGGACACTGAGGGTTGAAAGTGAACTGGCGGTCAATGTCCCTGCCAGCCGGACGGTTTGTACTCATACGGATCAGGTTCTTGAATTACGGACAAATTTTGAAGAGAATGTAACCTGGAAATGGATATTGCCTGACGGGACGGTCAGCGATCAAAGGATTTTGTATGTGAACGATGTCGTTAGCTCCGGGGTATATAAATATGAAGTGGAGAGCCGGTGTGCCCGGAATAGCGGAGAGGTCAGCCTGAACGTTTATCCGGAAATGGGAGCCTTGTCTTTTACGCCTGATACCGCAGTATGCGAAGGTGGAACGGTGAATCTGAGTGCTTCGGTCAGCGGGGAAGGCATTTCTTACCGGTGGATGGGTCCCCGGGCTTTTGTGGTGAATGGGGATAAAGCGACGATTGCCGGAATCACTCCGGGGCAAGCGGGAGTATATGAAATTGTGGTTACAGATATCTGTAACCGGAGTAAAAACGGAAAAACTGACGTTTCCATTTTAAGGTCACTCGAAAATATAGAAATTAGCCGGGATACGGCTGTTTGTCCGGGAGAAAACATACGTCTGGAAGTGAAAAAGGGGGCTCCCGGTATGGCTTATGAATGGCGCTTTAAAGGAAGTGTGAAAGGGAGTGATGCGGCATTGGAGCTGACGGCTTTGGCTGCTGCCGATGCGGGGGATTATATTTGCCGGACGACCGGAATATGCGGAGTTCGGGAAGACACAGTACATGTAGATGTATATAAGCCGTTGGTGGTGACTCCTGCTCCACCTTTAGCTCCCGTGTGTCCGGGAGAGGATGTCATGTTTACTGCAGTTGCTGACGGTGAATCGCTGCGTTATGTGTGGAGTAAAGAGAATGCCGGTTATGTCGGTACGCTCGATCCTTTCCTGCAATTGCGGGATGTGCGCCCCCGGGATGCCGGTACTTATTTTTGTGATATTACATCGTCGTGCGGGACTGCCCGTCTGGAATACGAGTTGGAAGTGTTGCCGTCAACTCTGATTGTCGGTGCTCCGACCTATAAGCATGCCAGTAAAGATACGTCGGAGACGTTGACTGTTCGGGCGGAGGGAGATCATCTCACTTACGAATGGTATCGAGATGGCGTAAAACAGGCTTGTGATTCGGCCACATTTGTTCAGGAAGCCTTACATTATGTGGATACATTGTATTTTATGTGTATTGTTAGCGGTACCTGTGGAACCGATACCGTATATACGACACTTGATGTCGGCGATTACCGGCTGGCGAATTCTTCGCCGGATACCATATGTGCCGGAAGTAGTTATGCTTATTTGGTGGAGGTGGTTCCGTATGATTCTCCTTGTTATGGAGACGAGCCGGCTGTGTACACATGGTACCGGAACGATAGCGGGGTGAACGATACGATTAAAGGTGCCGGTCAGGTGTTACGTTTTCGGGATGTACAGCCTGGGGATGCGGGTACTTATTATTGTCATGTGTGGCGGGATTGCGGGGATACGACTTTTGCCTTGACATTGGTTGTGTTGGATGTACCGGATGTGCATTCGATCAGTGCTGTGGATAGTATTGTCATTGAAGGAACGGATTATGCCATTGAGGTGACGGCTTCCGGAAGCTCGCTTTCTTATAGCTGGGCAAAAGATGCTGTACCTTTGAGGGGAGAAAACAGGCCAATACTGGAGTTTTTGCCGGCAAAAGTGGAAGATAGTGGGAAATATACGGTTACGGTTGCTAATAAATGCGGGTATTTTTCCCGGAATTCGGTATTGAGGGTCTATGAGAAGACAATCGTGACTTCGCCTAAACGTCAGGCTGTTGCGGTATGTTATGGGGAACAGGCAACTTTCAGGGTGGAGGCTGTTGGAAAAGACCTGATGTATCGTTGGTATCTGGACGGGCGGTTGCTTGCCGCTTCGTACGATAATTTCTATTGTCCGGAAGATCAGACCGTATCAGGAGAGTATCTGTGTGAGGTTACAGGGGTTGCCGATGCGGATTCTTGTTATATTTCTTTTACGGTGAATTCGTTACCGCAAGTGCTGTTCAATGGAAATTTAGCGGTTTGCCGGGGTTCTTATCTTCAGGAATATAGCAGTGGCGTAGCGAACGGTGTGGCTTATGCCTGGACTTTTGCAGGGGCGGAAATCATCGGAAACTCAACCGATAGAGTAATACAGGTAAATTGGAACGGAGTAGGAGAAGGCGGAAAAATTAATCTGGTACATACGGATTTACTTACCGGTTGCCGGAATTCGTTGGAAAAGGAGGTAATATATCAGGAATTGCCGGAAGTGAATCTGGTGCTTCCGGAAATGGTGGGATATTGTTTTGATTCTCTGGCTTTGAATCAGGCTTGGCCTTCCGGAGGACAGTATATCGTGAATGGTTTTCCGGAAAAGGTGTTGCAACTTACCGATAAATCGATTGATTATCAGGTTGTATATACTTACACAGATGCGACTACCGGTTGTGCTGCAAATGCGGACAGAACCGTCAAAATCGCTCCGCAACCCATTGTCCGTCTGGAAAAGAGAACGGATATGACAGGGCGTTGCCATACGCTTGCTTTGAATGTGGCGGAAGCCACTCCCGGAACGATCCGGTGGGATGGAGATGTAGATTTGGATGTTACCGATCCTTTGCATGCCGTTTATGTACCTTCGGATCAGGATCCGGAAATTCTTTATTTCGAGGTTTCCCTGGAAGATGGTTACGGTTGCCGGGAGGAGGATTACGAATACGTAACTTCAGTGCCGTTACCCCGGATTGCCTTACCGGCAGATACGATTATCGGTAAATGCGATGCAGCGGAAAAGATATTGGAGATTCCGGTGGAATACCGTACAGGTTGGTTGGAAGACATCCGCTGGTCGCCCGATACCAATGTGACGGATTTGAGTTATTCTTCGGCTGTTTTGCATTTTACACATTCCGGGAAATATTTATTCGAAGCGACTGTTCTTGATGCTTTAGGATGTGAGAGTAAGGATACGATGAACGTGACAGTATCCGACGGACCGACGGTAGCAAGCCGGGACGTCTGTTACGGGGAAGCCATTCATGTGGATTGCCTGGATTACGATTTTGTGTGGAGCGACGGATATGGAGCGGCTTACCGGGAATTGAGGGATACTGGAAGCGTGAGTGTCCATCTGGAGGATACCCTGGGATGCCAGGCCGATGCTTATTTTTCCGTCCATCCTTTACCGGAATTGAGTTTGCCGGATACGTTGCTGATATTGAAAGGAGAGACGTTATTGCTGCAACCGTTACTGGATCCGAAGTATGCGCCTTATCAAATCCGTTGGCAGGACGGTAGTACGGATACAGAATATACGGTTAGCGAAGCCGGAGAGTATGAAGTGGTTGTAGCCGACCGGCTGGGATGTACTACAGTGGCCACGGTTGTCGTTTCGGATAGGATGAAGATTCTTTCTCCGGAAGAACGTAAAATAATTCTTTGTTTTGGAGAAGGTGTGGATTTTGATGTGAAGGTACAGGGGGAGGCAGAGGAGTATAGGTGGTATAGAAACGGCGAGCTTATGGAAGTATCCCGAAGCAATATCTGGAAGTTGTCCGGTCTGACAGAGGATGCCGAATATATGTGTGAAGTTATCGGGCCTTCGAATTCCGATACTTGCCGGATGAGTGTTGCTGTAAAAGCATTACCGGAAGTGTATTTGCCGGAGGATAAAGTGGTGGATGTCTGTCGGGAAGACCTTACTTACCGGATCGAAGGACGCTATGTAACAGCGGCGTTCGATACCTTGTTCTGGTATCCCGAAAATAGTGTCCGGCAAACGGGAAATGCTACCGGAGAGGTTGTTTTCCGGGATCCCGGAGAATATGAATATAAGCTTACTGTCAGAGATATATGGGGATGTGAAGGTTCCGACACCATCCGTTTTTCTGTCATCGGGCCTTTGGTTATCGAAGGAAAAGAAGTGTGTGCGGGAGAAACCATATCTGTCGATTGCAGCGGTTATCCTTTTGTGTGGGATGACGGTTATAACCAGGCGTACCGCCAGATTTCCGAAGTCGGACAATATGTATTGCGGGGAACCAATCCGTACGGTTGTGTAACGGAGGCTGTTTTTGCCGTCCATCCGCGACCGGTATTCGAATTGCCGGATACGCTCTATTTGTATGCGGGGCAACGTCATCTTTTCGAAGTGAATCCGGATGAAGTATACGGGCCTTATTCGATTCGGTGGTCCAACGGCATATTGGGAGAGTCCTGTGAGATCAGCGACGAAGGATCGTACAGTGTAGAGGTGACCGACCGGGTCGGTTGTACTACCCGGAAAACGGTGGAGGTAATTCGTCCGATACATTATTATGCTCCGAATGCCTTTTTACCGAATAGCAGTGGGGAAAATTCCCGTTTTTATCTGAAGGATGTCAATTTCTCGGAGCCTTTCGAGATGTATATTTATAACCGGTGGGGAGAATTGGTATATAAGACTAAAACGATTGGTTTTGAAGGGGGATGGAACGGAGTGTATGAAGGTGTTGATTGTTTGCCCGGTGCCTATGTATGGGTTGCTTACAGTGGTGGAAAGGTGTTGGGTAAAGGTACGTTGATGTTGATTAGATAATATGGATATTATGTGGAGATTGTTGTGTATATTATTGTTTATCGGGGGAGGTAGGCTTTGTGCCCAGGATTTGCAGTATTCGCAGTTTTTTGCGAATCAGCTTGATCTGAATCCTGCTTTTGCCGGTTCGCAACAATACCATCGTATTATTATGAATTACCGGAATCAGTGGCCGGAGATGGGAAATCCGTATGTAACTTATTCTTTTTCGTTTGATACTCATTTATACAAATGGAATAGTGGGGTAGGCGTGAGAATAGAACAGGACCGTCAGGGTGCCGGAGCATTGAAAACATTGACCGTAAGCGGGATGTATTCTTATTTGGTGAAGATTCGTCCGGAAGATGCCGGCTTGCGGTTTGCGGTAGGAGCTTCGATGATACAGAATTCCCTGGACATGTCGAAATTGGAATTTCCTGATATGATCGATCCGATTTACGGTTCGATTTATCCGCATAATCCTGCCGATGACCCGCAGAAATATAAAAAAGTTACCTGTGATTTCAGTGCGGGAGTACTCGGTTTTTTCGGACCTTATCATTTTGGCGCTTCGGTACAGCATATCGGAGAGCCTTCTCTGGCTTTTGGAAGTGATGCCCATTTACCGATGAAATATACGGTACATGCCGGGATGGAGATCGGGGTGAGAAGCGGGAAAATGTTCGGTTTGCATTGGCCGGTGAAGTTGACAATAAATCCTCTTTTGATGTATCAGAAACAAAGTGTTCACCAACAAATGAACTACGGGGCTTATTGTACGTATGGAGATTTTATAGCGGGGGCCTGGTATCGTCAGAATTTCGATCGTCCGTTGAGCGCCATGCTTTTTATGGTTGGCTATGATACGAAATATTTCCGGGTCGCTTATAGTTTCGATTGGACGATATCTAAACTGGAAACCGTAGGTAACGGGGCGCATGAAGTGTCGTTTATGTTTCTTTTCTGGAATAGCACCAAGAAAAAGTACAAGGCTATTCCTTGTCCTTCCTTCTATGGAAAGAACGGATTTTCGTAAAGCATAGAAAAATGTAGCCTGCAGGTTTGAAAGATCCGCATAAAATGACACGCTGGGACGGACTCATTTGTGTAATTTTGATTTTTGATTCTTTTGCAGTAGCAATGGTTATTTTGCTTTATTTTGTTTAAAACAGATTTTTTTGCTTCAACAGAACGTTTTCCCGGAAAAGGGTTAATTCCAATTGTATATCCGATATCGGAAATCGAAAATGAATTTGTAGAATCGGCGAAATCTGCGGGGCTCATTAAAAACAATTCTATTGTCTTTCCGAATTTGCATTTTATTAAGATTTTACGAAGATGTAATTCGTATTATCGGAAAGTTTTGCATTAAATCGGAAAGCATCCCATTCGAATTGCTTGATTTTTTCCGGTTCTTCGATTCGGTTTAACAGGATGTAACGGGTCATTTCACCCCGGGCCATTTTAGCGTAAGTACGGATGGTTTCATATTTCCCATTCCGAAATTCTTTAAATTCCGGCGTAATGACCCTGACTTTCTCGTTCAGCATTTTCATATCCAAGGCTCCGAGAACATCCAGGCTGGCCAGGTTAATTAAAATATTCCCGCTTTTTTGTGTCGCTTCAATTAAGGGGGTGGTGAGTTTGGGCAACCAGTATTCGTATAAATCTTTTTCTTCTATTCCTTTCAGTTTTATTTTGAAAGCAATGCGATAGGCTTTGATTAAGTCGAGTGGTTTGACGAGACCGTATAGGGTTGAGATGATGCGCAGGTGGTCTTGTGCATACCGGAAATCTTTATCGGTAAATGTAGACGGATTGATGTGTTGGAAAACATTTCCCGTATAGGCCAGTAAAGCCGGTTTTGCCGGTGTCGTATTCAAGCCGAAATCCCTGTATCTTTCATAATTGATATCTGTAAGCTTATTACTGATCTGAAGTAGAATTTGTAGTTGGTCACGGGAATATTCCTGCATTTTGGATGCGATAAATTCTGCATCGCTCTGAAATTGCGGTTTCGTTCCGGCAGGGGCATTGGCTACCGGATTCATATCCATTGACTTGGCAGGTGAAAGAATAATTAGCATGGTTCCAATCGGTTTATCGTGAAACAAAGATATAACTTCTTCGGGTTTTACGGAATTTTTGCATTTTTGATTTACAATTTACGGTTTATAATCAATCCGATCGTTTCCCTTTCTCAACTTTGTTTTCGAAGTTCTATTTAAAATCTGTAATCCGGCTGGTTTTATAATTTTCCGGTATTGTGTAACTAACTGTCCGTTATTAGGGTATAAATAGCACACGGGGATATTGTGCCTGAATGTTATAATGGATTATAAATCACGGGTGCAGGAACCGGGAAAAGTTTGTGATACATTGATTTAAAATTAAATATTATGAGACGTTTTTATGGAGTGATATTTATTTTAGGTGTCGTTTTACTGGCGGCATGTAATGATGACAATAGCGACCAATCGGGAAAACCGGGTGAAGGTCCCGGGAGAATAGAGTTATCGGTTACCGGACGGGTTGGAACTGTAACGGGGGAAAAATTGATTAATTATGTCAAATCTCTGGATTTGTTTTTGTTCCGGGAGAATACGAACGGTATTTATTTGTTGACGGAAACCGCTTCGCTGGATAAAGAGCAATTGGATGCATTAACCAATAGCACTACCGGAAGTAATGCCGGATTTACAGAACCGAAGGATGTCGATTTCGATAATCTGCCTATCGGTAATTACATGATTGTAGGGCTTGGAAATATGCTCGATTCGACGGGTATGGAGTTAGAGAATGCGAATCTGACCGGGGCTGTTATCGGGAATACGATGGACCAGGTAATTGCTTCGGTCGTATCGGGTAATACCGCACCACGCCTGTTTTTCGGACAGACGGAACGGATCGTATTGGGAAGTGCTATGCCGGTAACGCCGCAATTGACACTTTTCCGGAAAGTAGCTATGTTTTACCTGACGCTGGAAAATGTACCTTCTGCGGTGAAGCGTATCGATGTCGGAATTCAAAATACATACGGAGCATTCGATATGACCGGAGTTTTTCTGAGTAACCGGATTATTTCAGTTGTTTCGTCGAACGAGTATATGTTTACGGAGGATCAGCCGCAGTTGCCGATAGGAGTGATCGCTTTGCCTACGGTTGCAGGACAGCAGTCTGCTTTTATATTGACTTTTTATCTCGATAACGGACAGGTAATTGATATTCCCTTGCAGAATGAATATACGTTGAAGAGTAATACGATTACGAAATTGACAGCGACCATCGATGCTAATCAGTCGGGAGGGGTATGGAAAGTAGATTTGACGCTTTCAATTTCAGCCGATGTCGAGTGGAATGTAGATCAGGAACCCGGAATAATCATCTAATTATAGCCCTATAAATGAGAAAATTGTTAATCGGCTTGGGTGTCCTTTGTTTCGGATGTTCGGATAATACCGGAGAAATCGGCAATTTACCGGACCCGGATCCTTTTACCCGTTTGACGTTGACATCTGATGTTACAATAGACAGTTCGCAAGTGTTGTTTTTTCGTCAATTGGCAGAAGGAGATTCCCTGGTATGTCAGATAGGGATAGAAGGACCGAAAGCGGATCCGGACGAACATATTTTCAGTGTACCTGCAGGATATTATCAATTGGTGACAATCGGGAACGGAGAACCGGAACATATCCGGTTTATGGGGGGACAACGCACGAAAGACAGTACTTTGATTGAGTATACCGGAGGGGTGCAGCCGCCTGATTTGTATTACGGGTCGGGTTATGTAAAAGCCGGAGAACAGAAAAGAATCGGTTCTGCCTTTCTGATTCTTACTTGTCGGATTGCATTGACAATACAGCAGGTGCCGCAGGAAGTAAAACGAATCCGGGCGGTTTTGGAAAATACGGCGGAGGGCGTGTACTTAAATCTGGTTATCCGGAAAAAGCCTGCTATACCGCCAATTTTTACAGAATTGACAGAGTTACAGCCCGGAACGAGTCCGACGATTCATTTTAAATCGTTTCCGTCTGTCTCGTCAACGGACAGTTCTTTTCTGAATGTGAGTTGTTTTGATGCGGCAGATAATCTACTGTATCAGGGAAAATCGGTTTCTTTTCGTTTGGTGGGTTCGGAGGATATTCAGGTCAGTTGTCGTTTTCAATCGGTAGGGCGTACGGATGTGAAGCCGGTAAAGAAAAATAGCATTGTTTCCGATTTCCTTTTGCAATGAGATAAGATTTAAATCTGAAGAATATGAGGTATATACTCTTTTTTTTGACAGGAATATTACTGGCGGCTTGTTCCGATGATACCTCTTCTTTGCCGGCAAACCGAAAAATGATAAGGTTGAGCATGTCGACCCGGGGAATTTATGATTTTGCGACCTATATCAGAGATCTGCAAATATTTGCTTTCAAACAGGATACGAAAGGGGAATATGTCTTTTACGATAAATTGGCAGATTTGAATGAGCAGGAAATCCGGGAATTGGAGGAGGGAAAATCTCCGGGAACGACTTATACCGAATCAAAGTTATTGGATACGGAATTAGAGATCGGAAAGTACCGTTTTTATTTTGTAGGAAATGCACGGGCTGAGAGTGGGGGTATATTACAGGAGGGTATCACACGTCCTTCTGACGTCTGGTTGAATTATCCGGAGACCGGATTGTCTCTGCCTTATTTTCTGGGGCAGACGGAGACGGCGGTCGGAGAGGTTATCGAGACTGTAGCGGTCGAATTGCACCATGTTGTCAGCCGTTTGTTTATAAAGATTGACGGTGTCCCCCTGGAAATCGATACGATCCGTATGTCGGTGAAAAATATCGACCGTCGCATTACGCTGGAAGGTGAGTATTCAGAACCGGGGGATGCTCCGGCAGAGGTTTTTATTGTGAAAAATGAAAAACCTCACCAGCAGGTTACTGCTCTGTTCGATTTATATATTTTTCCATCTGCCGGAGAAACATCTGAAATTGAACTGGTGTTTCATGCCCGGAACGGGGAGGAAAGAACAAAGTTAGTGCCGGTAGAATTATTACCGGACCGGTATGTAAATTTGTTTGCAACCGTAAACAGTAGTTACGGGGCATTGTTGAGTTTTGAATTTACCTGCGTTTATTTTTTCGCTTTCGATTGGCAGAATATCGTATGGCCGGATTTTCCTTTAATACCGCAAAAATGATGAAGATTACCGGATATTGGATCATAGGGTGTATCCTTTTGGGGGGTATAGCTTGTACGGACGAAAAGGAATGTTCCCGGGAGGTGGCAGGAGCAGAGGGGCGTTTTAAAATGCAGGACGTAGCTTATGCTTTCGAGGGGGATGAGGCTGCGGATTACAAGCCTTATTATAATTTTACCGATCGGCTGGAATTATTGGCATTCCGGGAAAACCACATAGATACTTCTTTTGTTTATGATTATAATTACTGTCGTGAACATCCGGTTATTTCGGAATTTTTGAGACCGGGGAGCTATTATTTTTTATTTGCCGGGAATTTATTGGATCACAAATTAATGAACTGGCAGTTTATGGATTCCGGGATATTACAAGCCGTTTTCCGGATTGAGGATCATTTGGAGCCTCCGGTTTATCTGATAGATATTCTTCGGGGAAATCTTTGGGGCGTGGTTGATTTGCCTGTACAATTGCAGATGATTGTTTCCCGTTTGGAAATCAAAGTTATTAATCCGCCGGAATGGGTTACCGGCTTGGAGTTTTCTGTGCAACAAATTGCCCGGGAAATTCGTATTCGTAGAAATAATTATATGCAATTAGACGGGTTGGAAAGTGAACTTTCAGACACGACATCCGTATATAAAACAACCGATTTGAAATATATCGGTCCCGGTGATTATTGGGTCGGCGTAAACACCTTCCCGACTTATAAAGATCATCCGGCTGTCGTTGATGTGAAATTGAAAGGTGCTGAGAAAGTAAGTCAATTCGTCATTAATGATAACCGTTTGCTTTTTCGTCCGGGGCAGATCGTACGTATGAGTATTCTTTTTGAGACGGAGAGTACTATCCGGGTATCAGTAGAAATAAAAGAGAAATGGGAAATAATAGACGAAGGGAGAGTTGAAATTTGAGAAGGATGATTGTTAACAGAGAGGTAGAAATGGTCAGGTTAAATGGAGTCCTAAAGGGGAAAAAACCGGTTTTAGTTCAATTCTATGCGAATTGGTGTCCTCATTGTCAACGAATGCGACCGATTTTGGATGCTTTGGAAAAAGAAAACAGTGAACACCTGATCGTAGAAAGGTATGATATCGATGCCCCGCAGAATGCGAGGTTGTTGGAATATTACCGAATACAATCTGTACCGACATTCCTGTTATTTTATGACGGGGATCAGGTATGGCGGCAAAGTGGCGAAATGCCTTCGGAACAATTGGAAGAAGTGGTCCGGAAATATGAATGAGTTTTTGATTGACGATTTACGATTCTGTCTCTCGATCCGAACAGTTAGTTTTGCTTTGTCCGGTTTAAAACAGATGTATTCTGACTCCGGCAAAACATCCTTGAATAAACACAGTTTATTCCGATCGTAAATTAAAAATGAATCGGCGGGAGCAATCCTGAATCGTCAATCAATCGATTCTTTTTTAAGCGGGGTTAAAATCGGAAGATTCCAGAATCTTTCCTAAATATTTGCTTAGATTTGCAAAAATAGGAAAGATATGAAAGTGCTTGTTATTGAAGATGAAGATAGTTTGCGGGGAACAATTGTGCGTTCCCTGGAGAAGGAACGGTTTATTGCGGAGTGGGCGGCAGATTACCGGACAGCTATGGAAAAGCTGAATGATTATGATTACGACTGTGTGTTGTTGGATATTATGCTACCGGATGGAAACGGTCTGACTTTGTTGGAAGAGTTGAAAAAAATGCGTAAGAAAGAAAGCGTTATCATTATTTCAGCCAAGGATTCGATTGAAGATAAAGTGACCGGATTGGATCTGGGGGCGGACGATTATCTGGCTAAACCTTTCCATCTGGCGGAACTGCATGCCCGGGTGAAATCTGTTATCCGGCGTAAGCAAAATGACGGTGATGTGTCTATTGTATTGGAAAATTTGCATGTTTTTCCCGACCGGCATATTGTTTTTGTCAATGATGCTGAATTGGTGCTGAATAGAAAAGAATTTGATTTGCTTTATTATTTTGTGACGAACCCGGATCGTTTGATTCATAAGGAAGCTTTAGCCGAGGCTGTCTGGGGGGATTGTATAGATCAAGCGGATAGTTTTGATTTTATTTATTCTCAGGTAAAGAACCTGAGAAAGAAGATGAAAACAGCGGGAGCTTTGCCGGAAATAAAAGCCGTTTACGGTTTCGGATATAAAATGAATACAAAAGGGGACTGATTTTTAAGTATGAAACTGATTCACTATACAATAGGACGTTTGGCAATTGTCGTTTTAATAATTATGGCTTTCTGGTCGGTATTTTTCTATTTTCAGATTGTAGACGAGGTGTACGACGAGACGGACGATAGCCTGAAAAATTATAAAAAGATCGTTATCAAACAGATGTTGCGGGATGCAGACATACCGCGCAGTCATACGGATATTCTTACCCGTTATTATATTACGGAGATTCCTGCTGACGTGGGTAAACATTATCGGGAGCATTTTGAGACGACGGAGGCTTTTAATGAGTATGAAATGGACGATGAACCTGTACGATTGTTGAGAACTGCTTTTAAGACGGAAAACGGACAGTATTACGAGTTGACGATCATGACCTCCATTATAGAGGAAGATGATATGCTGGAATCGATTTTATGGTCGATTGTTTATTTGTATGTTGCGGTGGTCATCTGTATTTTATTTGTTTCCCATTGGATGTTCCGGAAAAGTTTCCGGCCATTTTATGCTTTGATGGGGTGGCTGGATAATTTTACGGTGGGTAAACCCAATACACCTTTGGTAAACGAAACCCGGGTAACGGAATTCAGGCGTTTGAATAAGGCAATCGCAGAGATGGCCGGGCGGAATGAGACCGTATTTCATGAGCAGAAGCGATTTATTGAAAATGCTTCCCATGAATTGCAGACACCTTTGGCCATTTGCCGGAATAAACTGGAGTTATTGGCAGAGAGTCCGGCTTGTACGGAAGAGTTGCTGAATGAAATCGGAGATATACATCAAACTCTCGACCGGATTATTCGTTTGAATAAATCTTTGTTGTTGTTGTCCCGTATTGAAAATCGTCAGTATACGGAGGTTAAAAATGTGGTATTTAATACAATATTGCATGGAGCGGCAGATGATTTTAAAGATATTTATGCTTACCGGAATATCCGGATCGAAATAAAGGAGGAAGGCGTGTTTAGCTGTCAGATGAATGAAATGCTGTCTGTTGTTTTAATGACGAATTTACTTAAAAATGCGATTGTCCATAGTCCGGATTGCGGGGCTGTGAATATCGGAATTACGGTTGATGAGGTCCGGTTTGCTAATGATGCTGTTGACGGACCTCTCGACGATAAAAAGGTGTTTCAGCGTTTTTATCATGCAGGAGGTAAAAAGGAATCGACAGGCTTAGGCTTGGCCATCGTTAAGTCGATAACGGATATGTATGGTTTACGGATAGATTATCGTTATGACGGGCGTCATCATTTTTGTATCAGAAGGAATAGGTAGTGATGTATTCGAAAAGAGAACGGTAGAACGGGTGTCGGGTGAGTGTCGTGGAATTTCCCAGAATAATGAGTTTCATGCGGGCACGGGTTATGGCAACGTTCATGCGGCGCAAATCATTTAAAAAACCGATCTTTCCTGCTTCATTTGCCCTTACAAGACTGACAAAAATGACATCGCGTTCCTGTCCTTGAAAGCCGTCTACGGAGTTTACTGTAATCAGAGACCGGAAAGGCTTGAAAAAACGGTCGGCTTTGAGGAGTCTTCGGATATAGTATACCTGTGCTTTGTATGGAGAAATTAATCCGAAATCGATTCGTTCTTCCAGAATACGGCTCATCCCGATTTTTTCAATATATGTCCGGAGGTGTTCGATCAGTAATGCAGCCTCATTTTTATTCATGCGGCTCATGCTGTCTCCCGCAGTTTCTTCCGCTGCTTCCGGTTCGGCGGTATCTATCCATACCAATGGCGAATCATACTCGAGAATGCTTCGGTGCTTTACTTCCGGTGCAGCTTCCAGACGATTGTGATAAAACCAACGGGAAGGAAAAGCCATTATGGCTTCATGCATACGGTATTGGGTTTGTAAGAGGGTTACGGCCGATGGCTGACGTCGGACCACTTTTTGCATTAATGTCTGTTCGAGCCCGCCTCGTGCCGCTTCGGGGCATTTTACCGTCGGTGGTAACTGACAGTGGTCGCCGGCAAAAATGACCCGTTCGGTTTTGCTTATTGCAATCCAACAGGCTGCTTCCAGGGCTTGTGATGCTTCGTCGATAAAGAGGGTGCTGAAACGTTTATTTGCCAGTAAACGGTTGGCAGCTCCGACCAGAGTACAGGCAATTACTCTGGCTTCGGCAAATAAATCGCGGTCGATTCCGATTTCCAGCTCGGTAGCCCGGTGACGTAGCTGGAGCAAACGGTCGTATTGTATTTTGCGATGTTGTCCTTCTGCTTTACGTATTATGCCGATGGCTTCCCGGATCATCTTTCTGATTTTCCATAATTCGGGGTAATCGGGATGTGCTTCGAAACGACGTTCGTAGCTGAAAGAAAGCATTTTGTCATTGACCCGCGTCGGATTTCCGATCCGAAGAACAGGAATTCCGCGGTCTGTCAGTTTTTCGGCAATCCAGTCGACGGCTGTATTACTTTGGGCGCAGACCAGAACTTGATTTTCTTTGTGTAATGTTTCATATACAGCTTCGACGAGCGTAGTGGTTTTCCCCGTTCCGGGAGGACCGTGAACGATACCGGTGTCTTTGGTATAAAGAATCCGGTTGACGGCTTCTTCTTGTTTCCGGTTGAGCCAGGGAAAGCGCATCGGCGGTATATTCCGGAAAGAAGCCGTTTGTTTGCCCAATATAATTTCGCGAAGCTCTGCCAAACGGTTGTCTTTAGCCTGCATCACTTCGTTCAGGGCTGCAAACATGGTTTTGTATGTCGTTTCGTCGAAATAAAGTTGTATGCCTAAATCCGTGCATTGCTGCAATGTTGTGGCCACTGAGGTATTGGGTAAAACCACGACCATGCGGTTGCCGTCTACATAGCTGATTGTACCGTTGAAACTGAAGTAGCGTTGGTTTCCCGCTGCATCCGGCGTAAAAAAACAAACCGGACGCCCGTATTCGAAATTATGTTCCGTGTCATCATCACTCTCTTTTGTAATTTCGATGACCGGCAGGTTCAATGAATTGTAATAGTTACGTCCGGCTCCGACCGGATACCAGCAGAAACCCTGCCGTATCTTATGTAAAATCCCTCCCGTTCTGGATTTTTGGAGGTAGCTTTCTTTTTCATAAGCGTATTCCTGTTCCAATAGACGGTATTGCTGTTGTAATTCAGCCAGGGAGGAAGGGAGAGTACGGTTGTTCATCGGTTGTTTATGTATCGGCAAAATTACAGACTTTCAGTTGAAATGAAAAAGATTAAAGAGAAAAAAGGAACAACCGGTAGATTTGTGTTTTTATTCTGAATAAAATCGTTTTGTTTATTTCGGTTTTTACGGTTCCGGACCGGATTTGTCGACCGGAGCAGGAGAAGACGTGTTACCTGAATCCGGAATTGAGCAATACGCTTTGGCAGATTAAAACTTTTCCGGTCGCTTGCGGAACAAATTGCAGCAATAAATCGTTACTTTTGTCAATCGGGTTCTTTTGATTTTAAATGGTAATGAAAATGAAATTAGTAATATTTGATTTGGACGGGACATTATTGAATTCTCTGGAGGATTTGGCAGTCAGTGCCAATTATGCTTTGCGGAAATTCGGTTATCAGGAACATGTAACGGAGGACTATCGTTATATGGTGGGAAACGGTATTACGAAATTAATAGAGCGGGCATTGCCTGAAGATGCACGTACGGAAAACGAAATTATGCATGTCCGGGCCGAGTTCGTTGCCTATTATTCCGGACATATGATGGATAAAACCAAACCCTATCCGGGAATTCCGGAGTTGTTGAAAGAACTTAAGCACCGAGGATTGATGCTGGCAGTGGCATCGAATAAATATCAGGATGCTACGCGGGAATTAATCCGTACTTATTTCGGAGAGGGAATTTTTCAGGTCGTATTGGGACAACGCGAAGGAGTTCCCGCTAAGCCGGACCCGGCTATCGTAAATGAAATATTGGGAACGACAGGGGCCGGCCAAGACGATACACTTTATGTCGGAGATTCCTGTGTAGATATGCAAACGGCAATCCATAGCGGAGTCACTCCTATTGGAGTCACCTGGGGCTTTCGTCCTTGCAAGGAACTGATGGATAACGGTGCCGTTCATATTGTGAACCGGCCGGAGGATATACTGAAGTATATAGGGGAATAAATTGTCCGTTTCGGATTCGCATTTTTTATAGATCCCGCTGATTTTACAGATTTATAGGGTTTTGGCTATTCTGTTTCAATGGATTATTATTTTTGATTTTTTGAAATGAATCTGTTCTCATTTCAGCGAAGTGCTCTGCCAAATCGTATTTAAACCGATCGTAAATCCGAAATCGCAACTTACTAAGTTTTCCGGAAAAATATTTCTATTCCCAAATGTTTCCCAAATTCGATATTTTCTTTGTATCGTAAATTTAAAATATAAACGATATGAAAAGAGTATTTTTTCTGATAGTAGTCAGTTTATTTTTGGTACAGGCAGTTTTTGCCGATAAGAAAGTGTATACGACGGATACCCTTCAATTGCCTCAAACGGCCCGGGAGTTTATACGTAAACATTTTCCGGCTACAGGCGTATCTCATATTAAGATTGAAAAAGAGTTCTGGGAAGGAAATCAGTACGATGTCATTCTGACGAACGGTTTTGATCTGGATTTTGATAAAAACGGACAGTGGAAAGAAATCGACGGGCATAAAACCGCTTTGCCGGTGTCTGTTCTCCCGGCTAAAATCGCAGATTATCTATCAAAGAACTTTTCCGGTATAGCTGTATGGAGTATCGATAAAGACAAAAACGGTTACGAGGTGAAACTGGCAAACCGATTGGAGTTGAAATTTAATCTTGCGCAAGTATTTGTCAGGTTTGACGATTGATTATTAACCAATAAACGCTAAGGATATGAAAACTGTATTATTTATTTTAGGTTTGATTTTTTCTTTGCCATTTGTGGCTTGTAGTAATGATGACGATCATTATAAACCGGAAGAGCCGGTGACCCGCGCTTTTGAACAGAAATATCCGGGTATTACACCCAAAGAGTGGGAGCGGAAGGGAAATTATGTTGTAGCAGAATTCTATGAAAACGGAGTAGAAAAAGAAGCTTGGTTTGATAATGCCGGTAATTGGTATATGACGGAAAGTGATATCCGTTTCAGCGCTTTACCGGAGGCCATTAAAACGGCTTTTGCTGCCGGTGAATATGCACAATGGCATGTTGACGACGTGGATATGCTCGAGCGGGCCGGAATGGAAACGGTTTATGTAATCGAGGTTGAACAAGGCAAGCAAGAGGTGGATTTGTATTATACGGAGAACGGCACTCTGGTAAAAACCGTTGTGGGCGATGACGGAAGCCATGTACCTTCTGCCGGTTTGCCTCAGGCTGTAACGGATTATTTAAATACACATTATGCCGGTGCCCGGATTGTTGAATATGAAATTGAAAAAGGTATACTGGAAGTCGATATTTACCATGACAATAGGTATAAGGAAGTAAAATTTGACAGTCAGAACCAGTGGTTATATACCGAATGGGAGGTCCGGCAATCGGATGTTCCGGCTGTTGTACTCGAAACCATTCGTACACAGTATGCCGCTTACCGGATCGACGACATTGATTTTATTGAGAGTGCAGCCGACGGTTCTTATTACCTCTTTGAACTGGAGCAAGGCGAACGGGATATTTATGTCAGAGTGAACGAGGACGGAACGGTATTGCCTTGATCGGATGTAACCCTGCCCCGGGCTATTGAGTATAAATAGAAAACTAAATCAAAATAGCTATGGGGAAATTTGAAGAATTAATAAAAGGTGATAAACCGGTGCTGGTGGATTTTTTTGCTACCTGGTGCGGTCCGTGTAAAGCCATGCACCCGATACTCGAAGAGTTGAAAAAGGATATGGGAGATAAAATCCATATTATTACGATAGATGTAGACGGAGAGGCAAACCGGGCATTGGTTATGAATCATCAGATTCAATCTGTACCGACCCTGATGATCTTTAAGAAAGGGGAGATGGTTTGGAGGCAAAGCGGAGTTATGCAATCGGTACAGTTGAAAAATGTACTTGAGAAATATGTATAATGTTTGAAAATACGGGATAATTACTATCCCGTATTTTCGTTTTTAGCCTAAATATGTCTAACATTCCGGAGAAAACTCGGTGTTTAACCAAGGCATAACCGTCCGGCCGGTTATTCTTTGATCCCTCGTATCATACATCCCAGTGAACGTCTGTATGAGGTGGCGTAGCTGACGGCTATGTTGGAAAGTACATACGCATTGGCTGCCGTTTTGTATTCATAGGACGGAGTATTGTTCCAATAACCGCTGGTACCGGGACTGGCAACTTCGGCGTTTTCTCCCCAAAGTACTCCGCAAATCGGAAAACAAAGCTCGGCGGATCTTGTGGCGTTTGTAAACAGGTTTTCCGCTTCTCCTGCGGTTTGAAAATCAGTGTCGGCATTTCCTTTTATTTCTGTAAGCCTGATCCAGCCGTTGTAGGAAGATATGCCTTTGAATTCATACCGTATAACATAAGCTTCGGATGTCCCGAACATTTTTATGATATAAATCTTCGATGCTCCGTCAGAAATGGATACATAGTCGTATTCCGTGCCTATGATATCGAGAACATCCTTACCTTCCATCCGTTCCTTGTTTTTAAATGGAGTCTCATCACCGGGGAATATCCGTAAACATTCGTAATCATAAGGCAGACGATAGCCATTCCGGCAAGGATTGCTACCGGAACGGTCTGTCCAGCCGTATGTATTTTCAAGAGTGGGAAGTTTAGTGGTAAGGCTACCGTCACACAACCAATCATCCACGTGAGTAATGAATTCCGGCATTTGCTGGGCCTGGGCTGCTGTAATGTCGGAATTGGCGGCTATTGTTGTGACTGTTGTTACATTTTCGCAAGGAAATTCCACATTTCTGCCCCATTGGTAATAATTCCCCCAGGCTTGTTTAAATTGTTTTCCGGATAAGTTGGTCGGTGTGGAAGGGAGAGTTGCTCCTTCATTCGTATCTGACCATTTTTCAAGATTGAAATCTTTGTAATGAGTTTGAATGACCGGAATGATCCTTGCATTCTGGCCGTCGACCTGTACCGTAACGGTTGCATAACGCGCTTTTTGCTCGTCTTTGTAAGTATCGGCGGAGATCATAAGGGTATCTCCCTGCGCTACCGGGTGGCACCAGCTTTCATCCGCTTGGGCTTCCCACTCTACATTTCCCTTGATGGCAATGGGTACACCTTTTCCGGAGGCAGGGACATAAAGTTTTTCCGGGAAAATATCAAATTTCGAACCGGCTTGAATAACGGTAAATGTACCCTCACCGTTTCCTTCGGTTATTGTGATTACAGCCGTTCTTGTGGCTATTGTTAGGTTTAAGGGAGCTGTCAGGGTTAGTTTATTAGCGTTTTTCCCTACTGTACACCAGCTTTTGTCGGATACGGCTTGCCAGTTACCGTTCAGGTTGATGGAAACCTCCCGGCTTCCTCCGTTCGCTTCAAACGAAATATCCTGAATTCCTAAATCCAGAATGGATTTCCCCGTATTGTCATCCGAGTCGCATCCTGTTAGAAATAAAGTGAATAACAGGATTATATAACTTATTAGTTTCATATGCTTCAAATTAAAATCGTGTCATAAAATCCGGGAGAAGGAGTGGTAAAGCAAGCTTTACCGACTCCTGATCGTTTTCATTGTTTGGGTTCCCGGAATATTTCGGTATTATTCCATAATGCAACGTAACGGTGTTGCATAGCCGCAGATTGCCCCGGCTTCATTGATGCGTGTTGTGTTAAGTATATACATGCAACGCATCTTTTTATCAAGCCAGTACCAGGCGGCAGCACCCGGAGCCAGTAAGGTTGCTCCGTCACTCATGTTCAACATTCCGGCTGCCGGGAATATCCGGACTTCAGATTCTGTGGCTTCTGCAAATAAGGCTTCTGCATCTGTTGCATTGTCGAATACGGTATTTTCATCTGCTAGAATTTCAGTAATTTTCAAGTATAGATTTTTACCTACTTCTCCCAGCATTTCGAAACGAAGTATGTATGCATCAGCCGTTTCAAATTTCTTTATCGCGTAGATTTTAGAGTTTCCTTCATAAACGTATAAGGTACGGTCGGGTACTCCGGGTCTGTCTTCCAGGCGTTCATAGATAACGACGCTCTGGAAATTGCTGAATGTCCCTTTGTCTTCCGAAGAAGGATAGATACGTAATAAATCCATTTGATTGGGTAACCGGTAACCGGAAGGACATGGATAGGAGCCTGCCCGGTCGTTCCATACGCTTTCCGATCCCGGGTTGGTCAGCCAGTCGCCGTTTGAGGTAATAAATTCTGTCATCTCCTGTGCTTGTTCTGCCGTAATTGATTCATTGGCGGCAATCGTGGTTTCAGCTCCGGAATGAGGGAATCCGACATTTCGCCCCCATTGGTAATACATCCCCCAGGTGTCTTTGTAGTCAGGACCTGACATATTCTCTTCCGTTGCCGGTAATTTTGCACCTAAATTGCTGTTTGACCACCTGGACAGGACAAATTCCCTTTTGGCTGTCGGAGTCTGTATGATTTCAAGAGTTACCGGGTCGAGATCGGGAGCTGTTACGGTAACGGTTGCCGTACGTTCGTTATCACCGGAATAGGCTTCGGTAGTGACAATGAATGAACCCGAACCCGAACCGGTTGCCGGTTGTAATGTACACCAGGCGGCACCTGCGGACACCGTGGCCGTCCAGGTGATATCGGTATCTATTGTAATGTCGACCGGAAGTTTACCTCCCTGGTTTCCGAACGCGTAGCTGACAATGCTTAATTTGAGCCGGGATTTGTCATACAGTCTGTCATTCGTCATGTTTTCGGTATCTTCTGTATTTCTCAATACTAATTTCCAGCTTTCCGCATTCGTGATATGCCCGATAATCGCTCCGTTTTTAGCAGCGACTTTTTGTTCCCGGAATGTCGCTGTCGCAGCTACTGCGAGAGGTAATTCTTCCGTTCCGTTCCAGAGGATAGGCTGATTGCCGTATGTTTGAGTTATATCTTTGAATTCGACATTTTCGATTTTTACCAGCAAACCGTCTCCGGCTTCTCCGGCAAGTATCTCTGCGATGGTTTTTACAGTCGGGTTTACAGTGATTGTCGCTGTCGGTACAGAGGTAATATTAGCGGTTTTCAAATTGTTAATGGTTGTCAGGCCGTTTACTGTTGTTCTGCTGCCTCCGTTTAATAATACATCGACCTGAGTACCGGGTGCGATATTATGTTCTTCTGTAAATTGCAGGGTGATCGCGTTACCGGTACCGTCTTGTATGATCATTTGGTTGTCGCCGATATTTTTGCCGGTGTTGTCAGAAGTTACAAGTCCGGTAACATATGTATAGTCCGTTTTACTGTTGGCTGCCAGGGCCCGCAATGCCGTAATCGTCATATTGGCAGGACCGTCCTGAATGATGGTAACGACATCGCTTTTTTCCTGATTACCTTCGAGGGTCAGGGTGGCTTCTCTTTGTTCGGCAGTCGTATTCGGTGCCGATGTAATGGTTATGCCGGTTTTATCTTCGGATACGGTAATTGTCAGCCAGCTATCGGCACCATCGGATAATTGGGGCGTCCAGGTAACATTGGAAGTAACGGATACGGTTTCTGTTCCGCCGTCTACTTCAAAACCGATATTCTTCGGGTTTACGCTTAATACCGGGTCTAGGCCAGGCTGGGATACGACAACTCGTCCGCTCAATGAACCGGCTGTAACGATAAGGGTGAATTCCCGGGGAGCATAATCTTTATTTTCTGTAGCAGTTACGGTAACTGTAGCATCTTTTTTTCCGGAAGTTTCGGATAGTGTCAGCCAGGCCGGGGGAGTATTGAATGACCAGTTCTGATTGGTTGTGATTTCGATAACGTCATTTCCTCCCGTTTGCAGGAAGCTCATCGTGTTCTTTTGTATTTCCAGGGTAGGATCGGGACTCTTGTCGTCGTCTTTACATCCGGTTACGGTTATGACCAGCAGTAATGTCAATGCACTTAGCAGACAAAACCAACTTTTTGTGTTGTAATTTGTTTTTTTCATAATCGATAATTTAATTGTGAGAAAGTATAGGTTTAGGGTATTATTCGGCTTTGATACAACGGATCTGGCATCCTAACGACCGGGGACAATACAATGCGTCCACATGAAGCTGGAAATTCGTCGCGCTCACATAAGTGGCGTATTCTTTATAGGGAGAAGCTGTCCAGTAATTACAACTGACACCTAAAGAAGTCGCAGTTGCTGTGTTGCAATAGAGATAACCGCTGGCCGGAAATATTTTTGTCGCTTGTTCGTCACTGGCGGAAAATAAAGCTTCGGCTTCCTCTGAGTTGGTAAAATCGGTGTAAGCATCTCCCCGGATTTCGGTCACTTTCAGATAACCGTTGTTATAGGGGCCTGTCTTCCATTCGTATTTCATTACATAGGCATTCTCGGTGCCGAATTTTTTAATTGCGTATTTGGTATAATTACCGTCGCCTACAGAAACACAGGTATAAGACGTACCGGCTGCATCCAAAACTTCCGTATTTGTGCAGCGGTCAATGACTACGTACCGTCCTTCTATTTCTCCGTAAGGAAATATTTGCCGGGCTTCGTAATCGAGAGGTAATCGCCAACCGTCCGGGCAGGGTTCCTGACCCGCACGGTCTTTCCAGACGTACGAGTTTCCGGTGGCGGGGAGGGTGGTTGCACTCCCGTCACTCAACCAGTCAAAAGGCGTCAGTTCACTTCCTATAAATTCCGTCATCGTCTGTGCGGCTTGCGCAGTTATTGAAGCATTTGTCATAACGACTGACGGTAAAATATCTCTGGAAAATGTCACATTGCGTCCCCATTGATACATGTCACCCCAAGTCTGTTGATAATCGGGGTTTTGCATATTTTCCTCCGTGGCCGGAAGGGTGGCGCCCAGGTCGGTATCCGACCATTTTTCAAGCATGAAATCCCCTTGATTGCGCTGGGATACCGATAGTATTTTGGTATTTTTCCCGGCACTTAATGTGATTTGTGTTGTCCGGGGGTCCGTATTGTCATAATGATCGGCGGATACTTTTAATGTATCGTCTGTGATATAGATATGACACCATCTGTCTTTGCTGCTGGCAGTCCATTTCAGATTGCTCTGAACAGTGACGTTTTTGGTTTTACCCGAAGCACCTAAAGTCAGTTTCGGTTGGGAAAGAGCAATAATGGAACCTTGCTGGGATACCGGTATTGTTTTATTTCCTTCGGGGGCTTTGATGGTAATCAGGGCTATCCGGGAAGAGATAGTCGGGTTTTCCGGGACGGTCACATGTACGATTTTGCCTGAAACGGTTACGGTACACCATGTTTTATTGGATGTTGCACTCCAGGCACCAGCGGAGAATACTTCGATCGTGCCCGTTCCTCCGACAGCCTCTATGGATAGGTCGGAAGAAATAACTTCCAGTTCGGACGAATCGGTTTTGTTGTCATCCGAATCGCAAGCTGCCAAAAACAGGCAGAAAATCAGGATGAGGTATTTAATTTTTTCCATATTCATATGTGAATTTTATAGGTTATATACTTTTTCTAGCGATAACTGAAACCATACATCCTGTTTGTCAGTTGACTTAAACATAATCACGGCCGGTTTGGACGGATTATCACAAGTGACGGTGTATTTACCGTTTAGCATTTGAAGAATAGCTTCTCCTCCGGAGTTGTAGAAAGCATTTCCGTTATCATCTACTTTTCCGGTGAATTCGATCTCAAGTTGATCGTCAGTCCATTTTACAGGCCGGCAATAAATCAACAACAAACATTCATACAGGTTATAACCATCGGTGAGTACGACGTTCAGAATCTGTGCTTCGAGTTCTGCATTGTAACTTAGATAAGCCTGGTAAATTCGGAGTCCTTGTCCTGATTGAACTAATTCACCGGCTTCTTTCCATTTTTCCCGGAAGGGAGAACTCATGATACCGGTGTGGAAGTACCACTCTTCTTTTGTGTAACAGAATCTTTTATTGAGGGGCATCGGATCAAAGGTAATCCGGGCATTTACGTCGTTGTCCGAACAAACCAAAGTACGTTCGATTTCGGACCAATCAAAGTATTGCAGGGTTTTTCCGCCGATCTGAATCGGTTGGTAGAGTTTGATACCGCTGGTGGTATAAATAAAGGGGGCGTTGATTGTCAGCGTATCCTTGCCTTCGATATAGTCAATTTCGAAATTTCTGCCGTTGGGTTCTGTCGTCAGTGCCCGTCCGGTCTGTGTCAAGAATATCTCCGTATTTTCTACTGTCAGGCCATAACCATAGTAGTCGGGAGGGGTAATTGTACGGATGATACTTTTGAGATCGTTCAACGTTTGTTCCCAGCTTTGATTTTTGGACAGGGGATGCATACGGAAAGTGTTTCCCGTCTTTTTCCCTTTTAATATCAATTCATTGTTTTCCTGGCCCATGAATATGAATTCGTAATCCCCTTCATAGCCTAATCCGGGAAGTCCGGGAATAGCGGGATCGGAAAAGAAGTGGAAGATCTCGTTGTAGGTATCGAAACTCAATACCGGTCCCATATCTTCTTTCAATGAATACAGGCTTTTGGCGGACCTGGAAGAGATTTCCGAGGCGACAGTTACATCTTCTTCAGTGAAGGAAAGCAGTACGGTATATCCCCCGTAAGAACAATCGCCTTTGGGGTAATATTCCATAACCCAGCCGTTTTCAGGAGCAGTTAGAATCTTTTGGTAGGCTTGCAGGGCTTCAGAAAGACGTTCTGCTGCCGGTTTGTTAAAGATATCCTCTTCGTCCTGTACACAGGATTGTAAACCTAACAGGAAGCCGAAGATAAGCAGGTATGGTAGTTTTTTCATAATAGTACTTTTAGTAAACAAACATTTATCGGTTTCGTTTCACGTTATTCGTCGAGGTCGTAATCGATATTGCCGATTTCTGAAGAACGGCGTTCTACGACTTTCCGCAGATCGTCGATATTGATATTCCAGGAGTTTTTCAGCCAGTTGCGTACAATACCGAACTTTTTCTGGATAATTTCACTACCGTCAGTGCCGGCCCCTTTTAATATTTCTTGCCAGGCTTCATTGTTGCTGGTTAGATAGATAGCGATGATCTCGACAAAATCTTCCTGCGGCTCACTGCTGGCATATTTGGAAACAAATCCCATTTTCCAGGCTTCTTTTTCTGTCCGGTTCATCCAGCCTGTGGGAGAGTAATCGGAGGTCGTGATTTTCTCGAAGTCTTTGGGGTAATTTTTAGTTTGATGGAGAATGTGAGCGAATTCGTGATGCATTGTCTTGAAATAAAAATAATTCAGACTGTCGATGTTTTCCGTATTCAGTTCATTGACCTTGTATAACGTGACCATCAATCCGCCTTCGGCTGTCCCCAATACTTCGGTTTGTGCTTCGGCATCGATAGCCGGAGAACCGATCAGGTGAATCACTTTAGGAACATAGGTACGCATGAAATCGACCCCGGCTACTTCGTCATAAACTTCCAGCCAGAGATGCTTTATCAGCTTGGATATTTTGATGGAATTTTCCAGACTGGCCGGTACCAGGTTGAACGTCATATCCGATATAACGTCTTCCATCCGATACTTCATGTCGATGTTATAGGCATTGACGTAATTGTCCAATAGCCAAAGATCAAATTCGGTGCGTTTTACTTCCGAAGGTTCGAAAATGGATTTTCCGCCGGGATCGTCTTCTGAGCAACCGTAAAAGAGGGGGGCCAGAGAGAAAAGGAGAAGCGTATAAATAACTGTTCTTTTCATATTATTTCGGTTATAAGTTTTGTAATTATCTCGGATTGGCGGGCATGCCTGCGCTGATGACGGATGACGGAATCTGGATCGCCCGGCGGAGATCGTCGGTTGTCAGTACGTCGTCCGTTTTACCGTGGCGGTTGTGGGCGATTTCAATACCGTAGCGTTTGATGTCGAACCACCGTAATCCTTCGTGTATATTTTCGATTCGTCTGCAATGGAGAATGAAATGGATAAAGCTTTCCTGAAGTCCTGTCTCTAAGGTGAATTTCGGATGCAACGGTTTCTTCGTCGTAAGATCCTGGGCATAATAGTTTTTGATATTATCCAGGCTCAGGCTTCCGCCTGTTGTCGTGTGTCCTTTCAGCCAGGTTTGCATGTCGGCAAGGGCCCGGGCATATTCTTGCCGGTAGACATAGGCTTCTGCCCGGCATAAAATAGCTTCATCTGTTGTAAATGCCGGATACACCAGATTAATGAAGCCCGTTCCCGCAACTTTATCCGTATATTCGACAAAAGCTCCTAATTTAGGATATACCATTTTCGGTGTAGAGCCGAAAACCGTATTGTAGGCACTCAGGTTTTCTCCCCATAACCCAGGTGACCAGAAAGTTTGGGTTTTGGCAATGGAACGGGCGTGACCATACCGTTCTCCCTGGCTATAAGGACCGTGTATAATAGGCCAGTAGGATTTGGCGGGCAATAACAGCAGATTGCTGTTGAGTTCTGCACTGACATAATTATTGATTCGCCAGTTCCAGTCGGAGGTTTTTGCGTCGCCGTTAAAATCCCGCATCACTTCGTCAGGTGTTTCTCCCAATGCTAATGTGGCGTATCGGATGACTTTGTCGTATTTCTCATACCATAAGTAAAAACGGGATGCAAAAGCACAGGCTGCTTTGTAGTTGAAATGATAACGGGGGACGGTATAGATTTGGTCGTCGATCAGGGGGATTCCGGCTTCGATATCTTCGGCAATTTTAGCGTAGACATCGGCAACGGTTCCGCGGTCGTAATTTTTGGATACGGTTGTTTCCGGTTCCTCTACATAGGGAATACCCATATCCCGGGTGCTGGTTGCCGTATTGTAATGTTGGCAAAATAAATTCACCAGGATAAAATGAGCATAGGCACGACACAATAAGGCTTCGCCTTTTTGGGGACTGTTTTTGTCCATGCCCAGTTCCTCAATAGCCTTTATAGCATGGTTTGCCGAAGCAATCGCCAGGTAGTAGTTGTCCCAGATATATTGGGGCGAATCCTGGCTTACTTCCGTCACATCCTGCCAATGATAAGCTTCCTCGTCCATCAGTGAATAGGCCGAATATAATGTTCCATTGTCTTGGGTATTATCTGACATCATTTCTGCCAGCATACTGAAAGAGGCGCTTGGATAGGCCGATACCAACAGACGGGTAATTTTTTGTTCTGTTGTCAGTTCTGCCCGGTTGTCCGGCATCTTATCCAGAAAGTCGTTACAGGAACTGGCCAGCAACGATGCTATAAAAAGCAGGGGGATAATTATATTTTTCTTTTTCATAATCTGTATGTATTAAAATCCAAACCTCAGAGTAAATGTAAATTGCCTGGGTACCGGGGCAGAAACCCCTCCGGAGCGGAAAAACTCCGGGTCCTGGCCGTTCAGTTTCGAATCCGCATAAAGCAGAAATAAGTTCGTTGCCTGTGCTTTCAGGGACAGGTTGTTCAGGTTGAGCCGGCGGATGAATTTTTGAGGGAAATCGTAGGTAAGCGATATTTCTTTCATCCGGATAAAGCCTCCGTCTGCAATTCGGGCATCCGAGTAATTGTAAGCATTGTATGCATACCTGAGATTTTTGATGTCTTTATCCTGGCGGTTACTGGCAATGACCGGAATATCGGTGTGAGCTTCATCGCCCGGCATCATCCAACGGTTTTTAAATTCTTTGGGCATGGCGTCCAAATCGGAATAAGAACTGCTGAATACCGGATCCAGACGGATAACATTGCCGAACGAGTAGGTTATAAAAACGTTTAATTTGAGGTTTTTGTAAGTGAAAATATTTCCCAAACTTCCTGTAATTGTCGGGTCGGTCGGACCTTCGTATTTTAGGAAGTCAACCATGTCCCGTTCCTGGAAATTGATATCCGTAATCGTAATTTCACCTTTGTGATTCAGGAATGTCGGCAAACCGTCCTTATTCAATCCTTTGAACGGCATTGAAAACAGAGAACGTACCGGATAGTTTTTCCGTGCAAAACCATTACCGGATACCAGGTCGATAACTCTGGAGCGGGCATCCAGTTTCGTCACTGTGTTTTTATTTTTGGAAAAGATCAAATCGGTACTCCAGGTAAAATTGGGGAGTTTGATATTTTTTGTCGAAAGGGTAAATTCGAATCCACTCGATTTCATGGAAGCGACATTGGCGTATTTGATGGTTTCACCTCCGGCACCTTGTGTGTTGATTAAACCGATCAGGTCGTAGTTATTACGGGTGTAATAATCACTACTAAGGTTGATCCGGTTATCTAAAAAACCGAAGTCTAATCCAATATTCAATTCGTGTTTTTTTTCGTAAGTCAGTTCGCTGTTTTCCAAAGAACTGATTTCCAATCCCGGCTCTTTTACCGTAGAGGAGGGACGCCAGGGGGTGTAACTGGTATATATGGCTCTTGAATTGGATACGGAAGCCGGTCCCCGGTCGGCAGTCAAGCTGTAGGATGTTCTGAAAGTAAGGTGTGAAACCGCAGGTTTTAAACTTTCAAAAAATGATTCTTCATGTGCATTCCAGGCGAGAGCGATATTCCAGGTCGGGAGCCAGCGGGAACTTCTTGATTTACCCAGTTTGTTTGATCCTTCGTAGCGTAAGGTTCCGTTTAAGGTATAGATTCCTTTGTAGGAATACGTGGCTGTTCCGAAAAATGCGACATTGCGGGAAGTTGTGCTTGTATTTTGGTAATATTGTCCGTTCTCTTCAGCCAATTGTTTGAAAGCATAGTAGTTAAAGAACGGATTACCTCCCATATCGTATTGATATCCCATTCCCATAAACCAGGTGGCTTGACGTTCTACCGAATTGGTTTCCATACCGCCGAAAAAATTGGTAATATGCGTTTCGTTGAAAACTTTGTTAAAACTTAATGTTGCCCGAAAATCCGTCCCGAACATTTTGTAATTGGTACGTTTGTAGATACCGCCTTCCGGTAATATGCTTACAGGTAAGGAATAGGCAATGTCCGGATCGGTGTACAGGAAAGGGTTGGCGTCGCGAATTGTCGCATCGCTCATTTCACGGTAGGCTTGTGCTTGGTTGGACTGATCTTTGATGTGATGTTCCTGTGAGGAATTCTGGTATTTAACTGCTCCGACCATGCTGACTTCCAGGCCGGTTCGTATTTTCCATTTCAACTCTCCCTGGAATTTCAGATCTACCATGTTCAGATCGATGTAATTGTTTTCCAATTCATGTAATATGTTGAACGGAGCGTAGTTTCGGGTATAGTAAGTGTACCCTTTTGCATCTTTTACCGCCAGCGCTCTGGAGGTGTTCAAAGCATAACTGTACGGGTTGATATCGAAATCCCGTTTTACTTCTCCGCTGACAACGTCGACTTGCTGGCTAAGTGTCCCCGGAGCTTGTTGATCCCGGTAAGAGCCGTTTGTAAGCAGACTGAGGGTAAGATTCGGTAAAATGTCATAAGAAGCATTGGCATTGGCCGTATAACGGTTTACCGAACTGGCTTTTGACCATCCCGGATCGTGATATATACTCATTGAAGCGTAATATCTGGCTTTTTCAGTACCGGAGCTGATACTGATAGAATGATTTTGCGTCAGTGAATTCCGAAATAATTCATTGAACCAGTCCGTATTCCGCATTTCAGCTTCCTGCAAATATTTATTCCGGGCTTCCGGTGTATTTGCCAGTGCCCATGTCCCGGATACCGGATCATAAGTGTTCATCAGTTTATACATTTTCCCGTACACGCCGCTTTCCGATGCCCGATAGGTTTTGGCAAAGCTTAGCCAGCCTTTCTGATACATTTCATTATAAACACTCATCTGGTCCTGGGAGTTCATGATGTTGAACGTAGAATAGTCAGGAACCAGCCGCATGGATAATTCTCCGGTGTAATTGATGTGGCTTACGCCCGCTTTGCCCCGTTTGGTCGTAATGACGACAACACCCGCCATGGCCCTGGCTCCGTAGATTGAAGTGGCAGAGCCGTCCTTTAAAATTTGAAAATTTTCAATGTCGTCGGCACTTAAACCGGCAATTGCAGAACTGATGAGTGTAACGGCATCTCCCGAGGATAGTTCGTCGGCTCCCAGTTCAACAACATCCTCCATGACAACACCGTCTACAACCCACAACGGTTTGCTGCTTCCATAGATAGAAGTAGCTCCCCGTACGCGGATTTTAGGTGCCGTACCGAATGTCCCTGAAACATTTTGTACGGATACACCGGCTGAACGGCCTTCGAGAGCCCGGCTTACATCAGGTAAACCCTGTACGATGACCTGATCGGCCGACAAACGGTCGGTGGCTCCCGTAAAGAGTCGCTTGTCCATTTGTGCCATTCCGGTTACAACCACTTCTTCCAGTGTTTCACTATCCGGTTTAAGTGTAACATCAATGACATTTTTGTCGGCAATACGAACTGTTTGGTCTTTCATTCCTACAAACGAGAATTTCAGAGTATTCCCGGCTCTGACTTTCAGGGTGTACTTCCCTTCGACGTCAGTTGCCGTTCCGGAGGTCGTGCCTATGATCATAATTGTCACGCCGGGGAGAGGTTCACCTTGCTCATCGGTTACTTTCCCGGTAATTGTTCGTTCGTCCGGATTGCTTTTCTGCTGTTGCTGATTGGCTTGACTGGGCCGGATAATGACATAGGTACTGGTGATTTCGGCTTGAAGATGAGTGCCTTTTAAAATGAGGTCATATAACTCCTTTACCGTGAAATTCGCTTTTTCAATCTGTACTTTGCGGTACATATCCAACTCGTTGTTACTGAAAAAGGTTAGTAAACCGGCTTGTTTTTCGACTTCCTCAAAAAGGGCTTTCAGGGTATGCTCCTGTTCTTTGAGGTGTACTACCTGAGCTGAGGTATGGGCAGAAACTTGCAAGGTCAGGCCCAAGGTCAGGAAAAATACAAACTGAGTCACACGCAGCATCTTTCCCGAAATTTTTCTGGAAAGTACTCTTGGCTTTCGGATTTTTTCCATACATTTGTTTTTGAAGTTAGTAATATTGTCTGTTGTTACGAACAGACATTTGGTTAGCTGGAATGAGGAGTGTTAGCGCACTCCTTATTTTTGTATTATCTCTATTTCATTGTTATTTATTTTGAATTGTATATTGGGGTTTGTTGCCTCTATCCGGCGTAAGAGTTCCTGTAAGTCTCCGTCTTTTCGGGCAGCGCCGGTAAACCGGTATTTTTTGCATTGCTCATTTTTAAAAATGAAACAGACATTATACCAGCGTTTGAGTTTTAGTGTAATATCTTCAATCGGAAGGTCTACAAAACGGAATAAATCGTTCCGCCAGGATGTGTATAACTCCGTATCGACTTCTTTGATTTCTACTTTTTCCGATGATTTTCGGGAAATCAGTTGTTGTCCCGGACGGAGTGGGTAATTTTTTTCACCGACTTTTACTTTTACGGCTCCGTTTACAAGTGTAATTTGTTCCGATTTTTCGTCGTGATAACTGCATACATTGAAAGCCGTACCCAAAACCCGTATGGAAGAAGAGCCTGTGTTGACGATGAAAGGCTTACCGTTTTTGGAAACTTCAAAATAAGCTTCTCCGCTTAACTCAACGGTCCGCTCCGGACCGTAAAAGTGATTGGGAAACGTAAGACGACTGTCGGAATTGACCCAAACTTTAGTACCGTCACACAAGATGATGCTGTATTCTCCGCCGACCGGAACGTAAATACGGTTCGGTTTTTCAGATGCTTTAACCGAATCTCCGGCATGTGTAATGGCTATGGTATTGGTGGAGTCTATTCCGACAATGAGACCCTCGGCACTCTGAATTTTCTGATTGACAGATTTATCCAAAACAATTTGTTCTCCACTCGATAATTCCAATATTGCTTGGGTAGAATGCTCCGGCGAACATTCTGGAGTTTCGGCAGTGATAGCCGGTGTGATTTGTTCGTTCACTCCTAGATGTTGAAGTAAAATAATACCGATCAGTAACGGAAATATAAGCCCCGCTGCAATTTCATAACGATGTAAAATGACTTTTCTTCTCCATCGGGCACGTGGAGCTGTACGGGAATTGATTGTAGCCCAGGCTTTGTTGGTATCTATATTTTTGAAACGAATAGCATCCGTCGTGTTTTTATAGGTATCTTTTAATCTTCCGATTTCTGTTTGATGTTCCGGATGTGTTTCCAACCACTTTTGCAGGCGGCGGGAATCGGACGAATTAAGCCGTCCTTTCAGGGAATCAATCAATAAGCAGATAATATAGGACGGAATTTTTACCATATTGTTTTTTCTCCTATGACAGGAAAAAAACAAAAACGGGTGACAAGATTTTTATATTTTTTATTTAAATTTAGCGATAAAGAGTAAAAACAGATAAGATTTTTTATTCAGATTGTTTTTAAGAGTAAGCATTGCACGGGAAAGAATCGTTTTTACTGTATTGACAGAAATATTCAATTCTCCGGCAATTTCTTTATATTTTTTATTATGAAAAACGATAGCAATAAAGATTTCCCGGGAACGCGGAGGGAGATTGTTAATTTCCTGATATATTTCCTCCATGCGGAGATTCCAAATGGCTTCTTCCGACATTTCCTCTTCTGTAATTTCTATCCGTTCAAATGAATTCTCAAGGCGATGATTTGCATTTTTTTCGAGATAGTTCAGGCAATGATTCCGTACGGCCTGATAAAGATAAGCTTTCAATTGAGAAGCAACCGAGATAAAACTGTTTTTTTCCCAGAATTTAATGAAGACTTCCTGTACCATGTCTTCGGCTTCGTCCTGTCTGTGTACATATTTCATGGCATACATAACCAAAGGCTTGTAAAATTTATGGAACAGTAACTGTAAGCCTTTTTTCTCTCCCCGCTTCAACAAATCTAATATTTCCGTCATGTTCTCCATATGACACGGTGTTAAGGCTTATAATTACTATAAATGTAAATTGTTTGTTTTTGATATTCCACAAAATTTCATAAATATGCACAAATACCGAAAGACAAATAAAATAAATTTATATTAAAAATCCTAACGGAAATTTCTTACTTTTCCACCATTAATCCATTTCTTTTTGTAATAGGTTTCGTCTAACGTATTGAGACGTACGCCACTATGGGTCGTGGAATGAATAAATATGTTGTTTTTTAAAAAGATGCCGACATGACTGGCAGATTTGTGTGTTTTAGCCGTATTGAAAAATACCAGATCGCCGGGCCGGAGTTTGGCACGTCCGATTTTCCGGCAATTTTTTTTATACATTCCTGCTACAGTACGTTCTAATTTGATGTTGTAAGCATTACGGTAGATATTGCAGGTGAGCCCGGAACAATCTACCCCTGTTTTCGTATTTCCTCCGTATTTGTAGGGAACTCCCAGCCATTTTACAGCTTCACTATAGAGTTTCAGATCATCTTTCCGGGTGACCTTAAACCCTAGCTTTTGGGACAGTTGTGCGGTTGATACCCGGGAAGTTGTCATTTTGCGACTACTGCTACAGGATAGAGTCAAAAGTGAAAAGAAAATCAGCGTGTAAAACAGGATTGTTTTCATTGTTTTTTATTTGTCCGACAAATATACGTTCCTTTTGGCAAATTTTAAATTGAAAGACAGATGTTTTAGATGTACGATTTTGACTGATCATACAAAACTACTTTTTTTGAAAAATGAGATTTGTATGAAATAAATGAATAACCTATCCAAATGCATGGAATCGTAAATCAAAAATCGTAAATCAAGAATTTTAAACATTACTTTTGTTGTAAAATTTAGGTATGAATTATCTGGCTCATATATTGCTTTCGGGAAAAAACGGACAAATTCAAGTCGGTAATTTTATCGGAGATGCCGTAAAGGGCCGATCTTACGAAAATTATCCGGCCCATATCCGACAGGGAATTTTGTTGCACCGGTCGATTGATGATTTTGCGGATCACCATGCGGATGTTAAGCAAGCTGTGGCTTTGGCTAAGGTGAAATTCGGCAGATATGCGGGGGTAATGACCGATATGTTTTTCGATTACTTATTGGCACGTAATTTCCGGCAATATTCCGGAATTTCACTTCGCTACTTTACGTTCCGTTTCTATTTGTCGCTTGTGCGGAATTATTTTTATTTGCCGGTACGTATAAAACGATTCGTGTGGCATTTTATTCTGACGGACAGGCTGAATCGTTATGCTTCGTTACGGGGATTGAAGCAATCGCTTCGGATAATGGCAGAATATAAAAAGTTGCCGGTAGATCCGGAGGAAGCTATTGTTTTTTTAACGGAACATGAACGACAGTTAGAAAAATTGTTTGCTCATTTTTTTCCGGAAATATGGAAATTCTGCCGGGAACAATAAACTTTTTGTTACTTTTGATACTCATATTGGATTTAATCTTAACTACAAATGAATAAGACCGATTGGCAAAAAGAGTTGGCTGAATATGCCGATAATGAAGAAATTCTTCAGGTATATGAAGATTGGGGAAATTCCGGATATTTACAAGAGGTATTCCGGTTGTTGAACGAATTCAACCCGGATTGGAATAAAGAAAAAGAGTTGGGAAGCTGGGCTGCTGAATTTATATTGGATATGCTGGAAGAGGCGGAGGAAGAATTGGAGGATTCGACGCCGGAAAATCGGGAAGAGCTTTTCAGAGAAATGCTGGAAGAGCGTTATGAGGATTTCCGCAATGGGCATCAGTTTGCACGTATAAATAATGTCGCTATTCAGGCAACCGGAGATTCTCCGGAAAATATTCGTGAAAATGCAGCGGCTGAAGGAGAGAAAATCGGCTTTCCGGTTTTATGATTTCCGGTTTTAGAGCATGCTGGAAAGATTTGTTTTTAAATTGTCAGTAAAATCCGGCATTAAATCGGTCGATTGGGATTTCCCAAATCGGTTCAGTACGAAAAAAAGGAGCATGATGTAATCTTTATGTGATTTATTTTCAATGTATTATAGACTTTTGTTGTAAATTGAAATTACACAATGAGTCCGTCCCAGTGTGTAATTTTTATACGTTTACTCAAAAGTCGTAAATCCAAAATCTTTTAGCTTTGCCTGTTTTTTACCTGCAATAGAAAATGCTTGGGGATTGCTGTTTCGAATGTCATTTCTTTCCCGCTTTCCGGATGGATAAAATGGAGTTTAAAAGCATGTAAACATAATCGGTTCAACGGATTATAACGGGCTCCGTATTTTTTGTCTCCGCTAACGGGACATCCGGCTTCCTGCATGTGTACCCGGATCTGGTTTTTTCTGCCGGTTTCCAATTCCAATTCCAGGAGAGAAAATTGTTGGTTGCTTTTTAACACCCGGTAATGCGTAATGGCTAATTTACCCTCTTCGGCAGAAGCTTTATGTACAACTAAAGCCGTGTTTTCGGATATATAAGATTTTAGGGTACCTTCTTCCTGCTTCGGTTTACCTTCGACAACGGCGACGTATTTTCGTTCCGTGATCGCTTCGTTCCAATGCCGTTGTAATTTTTCCTGAACATTTTGGTTTTTGGCAAACATCATCAGGCCCGAAGTTTCGCGGTCCAGACGATGGAGTATAAAGATCCGGTGATATGGATTTTTTCTTTTTACATATTCACTGAGAATGTGGTAAGCCGTTTTTTCCCGGATCTTATCCGTAGCCATCGACAGCAGGCCGGCTGCTTTATTGATGACGATCAGGGAATCGTCTTCGTATACGATCTCTATTTTAGGGTGGCTGAACGGCAAATTTGCTTTATCGAATCCGACGGTGACTTTATCTCCTTTTTTCAAAGGCTTATCGAACTGGGTTGTCATACGGCCGTTGATACTGATTTGCCGGTGCGCAAGCAGGGATTTAACCGTCGTCCGGCTCAGGTGATTCAAAGATAGCAGTAAAAAATTCAATAAAGTATTTTCTTCCGTTACCTCTAAAGTTTGATTTTTGGGAGAGGAACGACGAGCTCCCTGACGACTTGTTTTCATAGTATGGATTTTGGGGGACAAAGATAACAAAAAATCCGGTGGAATATTCCACCGGATTTTTTATCATATAGTTGCCGTTAAGCTTCGATTTCGATTAATTTGGCACCGGCCTGAACGCTGGCTCCTTCTTTAACGAATATACGCTTTACGGTTCCGGCGTAGTCTGAAGCTATGTTGTTTTCCATCTTCATGGCTTCGAGGATAATTACAGATTGTCCTTTTGTTATTGCATCACCGGGTTTTACCTGTATTTTAAAGATATTCCCCGGCATCGGAGCTTCCACTACTTTTCCGGTGATCGGTTCTTCCTGTTTAACCGCAGTCGTTTCTTGTTTTACTTCTTCGGTTTTGTGTTGTGCCTGATAACGGGCTTCTTTTTGTTTGGTCAGGAAGTTTTTAGCAACTTGCGGGAACAATTCCAGCAACAATATTTCTTTTTCATTTTCAGCCAGTTTTACACCTCCGGCTTCCGCTAAAGTCGGGTTGGGCTGCATTTGGTATTTGGAGGTATCATAAGGGGTTTCTTCCCGGACACCGGCAATTTTCAAGCGGAATTCCGGATCAACGGGAACCGGTGTTTTTCCGTATTCGCCTTTAACCAATGCGACAAACTGGTTGGAGACATTGGAATACATCGGTTTGCCGGCTTTGATGTCCAATGCACAGTTTACAGCTTGAGCACCTACAATCTGACTGGTAGGAGTAACCAAAGGAGGTAAACCGGCAGATAAACGTACTGTCGGGATCAACTCCATCGCTTTTTCCAGAATATCCATGGAATTCAGTTGTTTCAACTGAGCGACCATGTTGGTATACATACCTCCGGGGATTTCAGCTTTCTTGACCAATTCGTTCGGTTTCGGGAAATTGAAATAAGCTTCAATAGCATGACACGCATCCAGTAAGGTTGTTTCGTCATTCGTTTGTGCAGCCTGGATGGCTTTATCAAACAGTTTATCGATTTCAGCCGGGAGTGTATCGGTCAGCGGATTGAACGGATTCGGGATTTGCTTAACGGCATCGAAAGCTTCCAATTCTTTACGGATACCCAACAGCTCTTTGTTGATCTGAGCAACGGCTTCCATGTTGATATCCAGTTCTACGCCGAGTTTCTTACAGAAAATATAGACTAATTCGATGGCCGGAGCTGCAGGACCGCCTGCGAAATTCCAGATATTGGTATCTACGATGTCTACACCTTTGATGATAGACATCAAAACGGCTCCTAAACCATAACCCGGCGTACAATGGGTATGAAAGTCAATAGGAACTTTCAGATTTTGTTTGAATAAAGGTATTAATTCTGCTATGCGGGAAGGAGGCACCAAACCACTCATGTCTTTAATCGTGATCATATCAGCACCTAACGCTTCCATTTCCTTGGCTTTATTCAGAAAGTATTCATTGGTAAAAACCGGTTCCGGATTCTTTTTTCCTTTCAGCTTATCGAAAAAGCCGAGCTTCGGATATTTGGGGTCGATTGTATAGCAAACGGCACAATCGGCAATACCGCCGTATTGTTTAACGTATTTTACAGTTGACTTTACATTGTTTACGTCATTCAGAGCGTCAAAGATACGCATGATACCCAGCCCCGATTCAATAGCGTTTTTACAGAATCCGTCGATAATTTGATCGGTGTAAGGAGCGTATCCGAAAAGGTTACGACCCCGGGAAAGAGCGGTTAATTTAGAAACATCGCCGATTGCAGCTTTGATTTTCTCTAATCTGTCCCAGGGGTTTTCATTCAGGTAACGCATTACGGAATCGGGTACGGCACCACCCCATACTTCCATGGCATAGAAGCCCGCATTTTTGTAATAAGGTAATACCCGGTCTACCTGTTGTTGATTCATACGGGTTGCGAAAGAAGATTGCTGCCCGTCACGTAACGTAAGATCTCTGATCAGTAGTTTCTTAGTCATAACAATAACTGTATTAATTCGTTAGATGTTTATTGTGTGGTTTGTCCTGCTGTGTTCATTGGGCGAGGGCAAAATAATTGTTTTTAGAACTCTACAAACTTATTAAATAAAATCCGAAATTGTATCAAATTCTAAGAAAATTATAGAAAAATTTCAGTATTTATTCTTGAAACGATAAGATAGATTATAAACTGTAAGTTTGTCGGCACTTTTTCTTTTTTTTCTTTCGTTTATAACGTTTGTTTATCTATGTTTGTATCCTTAAACCGGTCTGAGGTGTTAAAATGCCGGATATGTTGCTGTTCATCCTTTCCAGGCTTTTTGTCTCTTCCGACCTTTGATTTTAAATTATGGAAAAAATAGCAGTATTTCCCGGTTCTTTTGATCCTTTTACTGTCGGTCATGAAGAAATTGTAAACCGGGGGTTGAAGATTTTCGATAAAATTGTGATTGCTGTCGGAGTGAATGCTCTGAAAAAGGAATTTCTGGATGTCGATAGCCGGGTGCAATTAATACAGAAAGTTTTCTCTTATACGGATCGGGTTATTGTAGAACCTTATTCCGGCTTGACCGTTGATTTTTGTAAAGAGATGGGAGCGCCTATTATTATCAGAGGTTTGAGAACGGCGGCTGATTTTGAGTACGAACGGGCTGTAGGGCAGGCTAACCGGGCCATGGATTCGGAAATAGAGACGGTTTTTATTTTGACATCGACCGAACACACTTTTATCAGTTCCACGATTGTCCGCAATATATATATGAATGGAGGTAATATAGATCGTTTTTTGCCTTCCGGCTTGAAGACGGAGGATTTATGCAGGTTTGACAAAAAAAGTAAATGATTATGATGAGCAGAAAGCGGTTGCGGATCAGTTCGGCCATATTGGTACTGATCGCCCTGTTCTTTTTATGTATGCCTACCTATATGCGGGAGGCGCTGATTCATTGGTATCCGGATATTTCCGATACCTATCTGTTTGCTTCTCATACGATTGAAAAACCGGATACATGCTGGGAATGGCCGGTTGCTCCGGATTGTAACACCTATGTTTTGGACAGTGCCGATAATGCTTATCTCGACGAGTTGAAAACCGTGGCTTTTCTGGTTATACAAAATGACAGTATTTTGTATGAGGAATACCGGGAAGACTGGACTCCTCAAACCTTATCGAATATTTTTTCCGCGACGAAAAGTATTGTGGGGTTGTTGATCGGGGTCGCCTGCGACGAAGGGTATATCAAAAGTCTGGATGATCCGGTCGGTAAGTATCTGCCGGAATTTCAGCAAGGTGAAAAATCCAGGGTTACGGTGCGTAATTTATTGACGATGAGTTCGGGTTTAAATTGGGACGAGGCTTATACGGCTCTTTTTTCCAAGACGACGCAGGCCTATTACGGGGACAATATACGGGAGTTGGTTATGGGACTCGAGCCGGAAACGGAACCGGGAAAGCAGTATTCATATAAGAGCGGGGATACCCAGCTTTTATCGTTTGTTTTGGAAGCGGCCACCGGCCGTACGATCAGTGATTATGCACAGGAGAAACTTTGGAAACCGATGCAGGCCTGCAACGATGCCTTGTGGAATTTGGATAAAAAGGGAGGAGATGAAAAATCTTATTGCTGCTTTAATACGACAGCCCGGGATGTGGCTCGTTTTGCCCGTTTGATGTTGCATAACGGGAATTGGAATGGGCGTCAATTGGTTTCTGAAGCTTATATGGCGGAAGCGATGGCTCCGGCTGCCTATCTGGAAAATGAGTTCGGGGACGGGGCGTTGGATTATTACGGCTTTCAGATATGGATTGTGCATTATAAAGGAATGCAATTCCCTGCATTTCGGGGATTGGGGGGGCAGTATATTTTTGCTATCCCACAGAAAAATGCCATCGTTGTTCGTTTGGGACATAAGCGGAGCGATGAGTATAACCGGGAAAAGACAATCGATCTGGACCGTTATCTCGATATTGCTTTTAAAATCTTGAAATAAAAAATGTGATATAAAAAAACCGAAGGCTGAACCTTCGGTTTTTTATTTTTAATTTTGATGCTTACCAGGCAAACATCGGACGTGGATTCATCATGGCGTTCACTTCTTTCTTTACTTGTGCAATGACATTCTCATCGTCGATGTTCGACAGGATCCGGTCGATCATATCTACAATTACAGTCATATCGGCTTCTTTCAGTCCGCGGGTTGTAATAGCAGGTGTGCCGACGCGTATACCGGATGTCTGGAACGGAGAACGGCTGTCAAACGGTACCATATTCTTGTTGATGGTAATATCGGCTTTTACCAATGTATTTTCAGCCTTTTTACCGGTTAATTCCGGGAATTTTGTACGTAAATCGATCAGCATGCAATGATTGTCAGTGCCGCCTGAAACAACTTTGTATCCTTTGTCAATAAAAGCCTGAGCCATAGCTTTGGCATTCTTTTGCATCTGTACAGCATATTCGGTATATGAATCAGAAAGAGCTTCTTCAAAGGCAACGGCTTTGGCAGCAATGACATGTTCCAGCGGACCGCCTTGTTGTCCCGGGAATACGGCAAAATTGAGTACTTGTGACATCATTTTGATTTCGCCTTTCGGTGTTGTTTGTCCCCATGGGTTCGGGAAATCTTTGGGCAGAAGAATCATACCTCCGCGCGGTCCCCGCAATGTTTTGTGAGTCGTGGTCGTTATGATGTGACAATATTCAAACGGATTGTTCAACAAGCCTTTGGCGATTAAACCGGCCGGATGGGACATATCGCACATCAATAAAGCATTTACTTTGTCGGCGATTTCACGCATGCGTTTGTAATCCCAGTCTCTGGAATAGGCAGAAGCTCCGCAAACGATCATTTTGGGCTGATGTTCCAATGCCAGTTTTTCCATTTCGTCATAATCAACCCTGCCGGTTTCCTCTTTTACATGATAAGGAACGGGTTTGTAGTTGATACCGGAAAGGTTAACGGGAGAACCGTGTGACAGGTGACCTCCGTGAGCTAAATCCAAACCCAAAAAAGTATCGCCCGGTTTCATACAGGCGAAGAAAACAGCTGCATTAGCCTGTGCGCCGGAATGCGGCTGAACGTTTGCATATTCGGCTCCGAATAATTTGCAAGCCCGGTCAATAGCCAACTGTTCTGTCTGGTCTACAATTTGACAACCGCCGTAATAACGGGCTCCGGGATAACCTTCTGCATATTTGTTGGTCAGGCAGGACCCCATAGCCTGCATTACTTCTTCACTGACAAAATTTTCTGAAGCAATCAGCTCAATACCTTCTTTTTGGCGATGGCATTCTTTTTCAATCAGATCAAATATTACTGTATCTCTTTTCATAACTGCTATTAAATTTGTAGAAATTTTTCTCAAATGTAGAGGTTTCATTCGGACTTAACAAATTTTCCGGAGGAATTCTGAAAACGTTTGAATCTCAGGTTCCCGATTCGGATATTCCGGAATTCATTTACGATCGGATCCGCAGATTTTACAGATACTGCAGATTCATTTTTAATTAACGATCGGAGTCATTTGTCAATGTTGATTTGGGGTGTAAACGATCACTGAAACTTTTGATCTATGGGAAATCTGACGATCTGAAAATCCGCAAAAATTGTGGTTTTGATTTAAAATCTACAGACTGTATTTCGAATTACCTGAAAGAGAAAATTATGAGGTTTTTAGTTTCCCTTATACATCTTTCCTTTTTTTCTTTATTTTTGTAGTAATAAAAATAAGAAATTATGGAAAATCCTTTTGAAACAAATCAATTGAAGCGGCCTACATTTTTGACCGTATTGTGTATTTTAACCTTTATCGGTAGCGGTTGGGGCGTACTATCCCAATTATTTAGTCTTTTGTTTACAAATCTGGTGGATGTGAGTGCTCAGACCGAGCAGCTCAATACTATGATGGATAATATGGAATCCGGAGCCGGAACTTCTTTTCTTTCCGGTATCTTGAGTTCATCGCAGGAGGTTATGCAGGCGACGATGATGCATGCAAAGTCCATAGCTGTAATTAGTCTGGTACTTTCTTTATTGAGTTTATGCGGAGCTATTCTGATGTTTTCCCTTCGTCGTATCGGATTTTATATTTATACTGTCGCTCAATTGCTGCTGCTTTTCGTTGTACCCTATTTTGCCGGCTTTTCGATGATTGTCGTTATGGGAATGCTATTCTCGGCCTTATTTACCGTCGTTTTTATCATTTTGTATGCGCTGAATCTGAAAGCTATGCGTTGATTCCGGTTAGTAAAAATGAACACCCCTTAAAAAGAGCATGCTTTTTTTAAGGGGTGTTTTCTTTACAAAAATATCCTATTTGAAGGTAGAGATTATATTATTTCACCCATACGTTCAGGATTTCGCCGATGTACATTTTGTGCATGGGTTTGCCGCTCCATTGTGTTTTTAGGGTGGGATCGGCGAGGGCTTCGGGGATTAGTGACTGGGATACCAGTTTTTTGCATTCGAGGATAAGCCAGGCCTCGGAGAAGGCTTTGGCTCCGGAAGGCGTGGTGATGGGGGTAAGGCCGGCTGCCTTTACCTTATCGCCGTCTTTACCGGAATTGTGACCGCAATAGTTCAATGCATCCCGGTAGGCTTCGGTATAGAAACTAAGAGTATAGGTATCTCCGGATTCCATCAACTGATAGGTATAACGGGCAGGATTAATGAAGCAAATGCTTACGGGTTTGTTGTATAAATGTCCCAAACCTCCCCAACTGGCTGTCATCATATTGAAACGGCTGTCGTTACCTGCAGTGATCAGCATCCAGTCTTCGGAAAGCATTTTGATTATATTTCCGGGAATTTTGTCCGGAGCGATTTGACGGTAGCCTTGTAATGCTCCGCTTGTTGCCGCTGCTGTCGGAATATGGGCTGTCAGTTGTGAAGCCGGAGTTTCCGGTTTTGGAGTGGTTATTGCCGGCGGTGTAGTTGCCGGTGCTGTGGAGGGTTGCCCTGCGGTCAGAACAGCGGCTGCATCCGTAAATAGCTGATCGACCATATCGATGGTGTGGGTTCTGAATTTGCCGGTTTTACGGATCAGTTTATCTTTGTTTTTATTCAGGGTGTATTCATCTGTAATAAGTTCTTCGGCCATGTATTTTTCCGGTTCGTTCTTATTGGCAACATTGTAGCTGTAGCGAATAGCCGTAATTTTTAAGTTACATTCCCCGGGCTCGCAGGTGATGATCATCTGGTAGGTAATGAGCGTTCTGTCCAAAGAAAGAGCTGCTTTGTTGAAAGTGAGGTATTCTTCTCCCCAGCAGGCGATATCCCCTTTTGTCTGATCCGAATATAATATTCTGCCTTTTTGTTCTTTATCGGTAACAAACCGCTCGCCGGTCCATTGTTGTATGCGCTTGAAAATTTCGTCTTGCGACAGGCCGGGAACGGATATGGTTTTGGTGAAAACGACTTTGCCGTTGACAACGGGAACGGCACCTGCCAGATATTTACTATCGTCTTGAGCCAGAAGGCATAGTGGGAGGCACACAAAAGCCGCGAGGAAATAAATCATTCTTTTCATGGTGTTATTTAAATTGCTGATTAGGCAAAGATAACAGGTGTAAATGAATTTAAGCCTTTCCGGAGCTATAAAATATGTTTATATTTATGGAAAAGCGGGTGGGGCAGAAGATGCCAGGATTTCCCTCTTTTTATTGTTTAAATGGTTAATGATTCACTTTTCATGGTGAGTGTCCTGTTCCTGATTTTCGTTCGGCCTCTTGCTTTCTTTTTTGGGGGGAAGAAAATAAAGAACGAGACTCGTTTAGGAGTCTCGTTCTTATTATTTAGAAACAATCTTAATTGGACAGCCTCGTCAAAATTTTTGATTAATTTAAAATCTATTTTTTAACCCTGATTAAATGACAATATTTTGTGTGCCCATTTTCAGTCATGGGGTATAGCTTATTACCCTTAATTAAATATACATCTTTTCCTTTCATTTGTGTATATTGCCCATTTGATACAGATGGCACATCCGTTGAATCAGGATGTGCAATAATGTAATCCGCTACTTCTTCAATGCTTGTTGTTTCTATTTCAAATTTTTCAGAAAATAAAAACAGGGTGTCATTTTCTATTTTCCATTTTCCAAAAATAATATCTGGATTGTGAGCATGTTTATAGCTAAATGTACCATCCTTATTAAAATGGGCTTCCAAATCTGGAAATCCTAAATTATAGCAAGTGCTTCTATAATGGCCTGAAATCTCTTTGTTGCGTGTTACGCTACAACCACTTAAAAGAAGAATTGCTGTTAAAAATACTAAAGTTTTTTTCATTTATCTTGGTCGATAATAAGTTTGTCCGCCAACCCTAAATGCGTGTCTTGTCGAATTTGCTATACCTTGATACGCCGCTGCCCTTTGGGCGGCAGGTAAAGCATTGATTGCTGCTAATCCGGGATGAGTAACAACATCTATCGGGCCTGTAGGTAAATTATTATAGGCAGAAGGCAAATTATTAATACCATAAGCAGTTTGTCCGAACATAGCACCTCTGCTATAAGCGGCAACCTCATCATGTTTATCGTACACAAAATTTGTGTATCCGTTAGGATCATTAGGCATACGGGGCCCAATGCTTAATGATCCGGTTTCAAACTGATAAGCATGTTTCAGTTCGTGAGCGAAAAGCCCCATTCCTCCTCCAGATGGCATCATAATCTCGGCATTACCATTTGAAAAGTTAAATCCAAAGCCACCTACCATCATATCGCTGGTATTACGAGAATTATCAGTCATTACGTCGTATATTTGACTAGACCCCGCTAAAACAGCAACTTCCCCTCTTACTGCCTCTAAATTGGCATTTGAACTCTGTAGATTTCCTATTTGACGATTCAATCTCTCCGCTTTTTTATCAGATAAACCACCGGCAGCTAATTGAGCCTCTTTTGCCGCAATTCTATTATTATTTCTCCCTTGTTGGGAATTTACATCATCTATAAGTCTATTAACCCAAGCCCAAGCAGCCTCAGTAAACTCCATGCCATTAGGGTCAACGTACCGGATAGGATTATTTCCTGAAAAAGCGTAAGGACTAATCGAGTAGTACATTTCTGCTTTCTTGTCAATACTCGGCCACGCTCTTTCCCCTTGCTTTAGCTGTTTGTGACCGAGAATCTCTCCGGCTTTGTCAAAGTACGTTACAACCCCTGTTTCCGTGTTATGTTCGAGACGCTCGACATAGGAGCCTTCGGCAATGTTCTCGATAACGAAAACCTTGACCTGCTCCTTGTTTTGTTCTGCCCCGGCAACATAGGGTTTGCCACCAAAGATAGCATAAGGATTTTGATTTTCCGCCTTTTGAGCGAAAGAAATGCTGTGCGTTAGCCCTATCGCGACCAAAAGCGCCAAAAAAGACTTAAGTTTCATAATTCAATTATATTATGGGTTATTATCTGGCTTTCTCTATTTCCGAGTTTATCTTGGTTTCATCCATACCGTCAGTTCTCATTGCATTTTCAGTATCCTGCAAAAGTTTTTCATAAACCTCATCGCTCATCTCCGTCCATCCGAGTTCCTTGACAAGTTCAAAGTTCTCTTTCCATTTATCATCGAGGAGTCGAGCATAATCATCATATACACGACCGTTGTAGGCTAGATACTCCATAAGGCGTATATTGATGATATTTCCCTTTTGATGCAGGGCTGTGATATTCTGCGGATAATGTTCTATTGATTTATTTGCACACAGCCAAGTAAAATCATCGTAATTTTCATATTTCCGCAGATACCCCGTAGCTAATTCTGAAAGCAGGTAAGCAATGGTTTCCTTGTCTGTCAGTGGGTTCAGGTAAACTTTATTCCTTATTGCAGCATCGGTTATTCCAAAGTTCTCTATGTAAGATATTTCACGCGATAGCGATTGTGTAGTAAGTTCGACATTTACCCATTTATTAGGCTCCATTTCGTCCCGGTGGCGAATGAACAGGTGTTGAGGCGCGAACGCTATGTAAGCCTCAGCTCCTATCGCTTCTGCCAATATCTTATAATACACGGGTAAGGATCGGCACTGGCCGGAGTGAGTGCGCATGGCTTTAGTTACAAATAGCTTCGTAAAATCATCCGTGCCTCCGAAGTCTTCATAGTCGTATGTAAACGGTTTGTGCCCATTACCGGAATATGGACGGCTGAAATACTCGAAAAGGGCATAATTCCCGGCGGTCTTATACTGATCAAGACCATTGGCCGTAATGAAATTCCGAAGAAATGTAGCAACAGTATCAATGCCTGTGCAATACTCATCGTAATCAAGGTTGCCATCCAGATATGCCCACTCTTGTAAGAACACGGCCCGCTTAATCGACAACGAAGTCTTGCCATCAAGCATATCGGCCATTTCGAGGTAAGCCTGATTATAAAGGGTGCTGTGGGTTTCTATCTGAACGCCGTTCGTTATTTCCGGAGGGATTTGTTTACCAACTTGTTGGGCATTAGCCACAGGAAAAGAAAGAATTGCGGCGATAAAAATAAGTGTTGTTTTTACTGCTGTTTTCATAAATATTTACATATAAATCTCCGTATCCAAATTTAATATGCAAATGCCTGAAAACAATGAGAATAAATCTTTCAGAATCGATAAACATAGTCTGATTATCAGTTGATTGTGAAAATAAAATCTTTCACGCCAAAATGACGTGTTGAAAAGCTGCTGAAAATTGCCTTAAAATACCCTCTCATTCCGCTAAATTGTTGTATTTTAGTAGGGCACCAAACACCCAAAACTATGAATGAAGAAGCGCATGATATAGCAACAAGAGATTGGCGTTGATAAGGTGACTAATCGACCTCGCCTATACCTATTCCGATAAAGAAGTATTCTATCGTAAGTTTCTGGATGCCGTTAACATTGAATCATTAAAAGATTTGGCGATAATAGAAACGGGCGACAACACCCTGCAAATATCCTGTGAGGAAAGCGATGATGAGATAGAGATGTACTGCCTGATGGAGCAGGGGTTTATGCTATAGGAGATCACCATTATATACAAAGAAAAGAGCGTGAATGCGGTTTATCTCAAGAAGCACCGGCTATTAAAGAAAATCAAAGGAGCCGCCTCGCCCGAGATTGTTTTGGTGATGTTGATATTGTCGATTATCTGTTTTTCAGTGGTTAATTGGAACAAAAGCTAAACAGGCCTCCCAAACCGATGGCTTCCGGAGATCGAAAAAAGAGGGAAACCGAAATTATTATTCCGGGATTTCCCTCTTTTTATTGTTTAAATGGTTAATGACTCACTTTCCATTGTGGGCATCCTGTCCCTGATTTTTGTTCTGTTTTCTTTGTTTTCTTTGCTCTTCTCTCTTTTTTTGCCAGTCAACTAATTTCCTTCCAAGAGGTTGTGCAAAAATTCCAGCGAGCAAGATAGTTACAATTGACGAAATAATATCTACTGTTGTCATTGCTTTCTTAAAATAAGTTAGATATCCATTTCCCAACCTTTGTTACGACTCCTGTCGAGCCTATCGCGGCACCACTAACTGTTTGCCAACCAAGGCTTGTCCAACTAAATTCATTGTCAGAAAGAACAAGTTGATTCACTACACTCGAAGCAGCACCTAGTACTGCTCCTATAATATCAGCACCTACCCATAAAGGTAAAGCCCTTGTTTCTACGGTATTTTCTGACCACCAATCCATTGATGATTCGGATACCGATAATGCAATAGCCAAAGTTCTGCCGTATTTACTTTCTTCGGTATAATGTTGTGCTTCCCACTTTGTAATCAGATTGGCTATAATTGCCTTAAATTCTGCAACAGACAATTCCCCGTTATAATTTGCCAAGGAAGCATCACAGAGAGTAAGTAAACCGTCATGTTCGAAATGGTCTATTACCCCTGCTTCATAAATCTGTCCAATTTTGTCTTTTAATAAACCTTCTGAGCTACTCTGGGTAGAAAGTAAACTCATATTGTATAGCTGATCTTGCGCATAAAAGTCCTTATATTCATCCAGACCAGCTTTCAACAAAGCCTTTGCTTCATCGTCAATAGACATTTCGTTTACATGCTCTTTTTGGAAATTTGCCAGGTATTGAAGCCCGTCTTCCAATGACATGTTATTGTTGCTCCGGGTAACAATAAAATGATCTTCTTTCAGGAGATGTTTGTGCAATATACTATAAATAAATTATAATATGCAAATTTGAAAGAAAAAAATAATTCATTGTGTAGTTTCTATCTGCCTGCCTGCCGGATATGGAGGTCTTTATCAATATCAACTAACGCATCAGTCAGATTTTCAAGTCTTTTTTTTGTGTGTAGCAGGGGGGGACCAGGCAGATACGGGTATTGTTCCGTTTTATTCCGGGATAAGTGGACCTGCAGGCATATGTTCCTTTTTCAAGTAGCCGTCAAATACAACGTTGACATTTGCCGACAGATGATTCTGCCTCGGTTTTGTGGATTATCAATCCTATTAAAATGGGAGACTGAATTTTGAATCTCTCGCAAATCGGCGTATATCGGAGAAGAAAATGTTTGGTAGGAAAGAAAAATCGTGATAAAAAATACATTTTATCACGATTTTCTACATCAAAAATGAAACTCAGTTCCTTTTTATCAACCTCCGAAGTTATCGTACATGACGTTCTCGTCGGGTACTCCCAGATCGTACAGCATTTTGGTAACTGCTGCAATCATCATAGGAGGTCCACAGAGGTAGTATTCAATATCTTCCGGATTTTCGTGGTTTTTGAGATAGTTCTCAAAAATCACCTGATGCACGAACCCGGGTTTATAAGCTACGCCGGCGGCATCGGCTTCCGGATCCGGTCTGTCGAGGGCCAGCGTCCAATGGAAATTCGGGTTTTCTTCTTGTATTTTGTTGAATTCATCCACATAGGGGGCTTCCTGTAAAGCACGGGCACCGTACCAGAAAGAAACTTTCCGTTTGGTGTGCATGGTGTGGAAAAGATTGAAAATATGTGAACGCATCGGGGCCATACCCGCACCACCACCGATAAACATCATTTCATTGTCGGTTTCGCGGAGGAAGAACTCACCGTAAGGTCCGGAAATCGTTACTTTGTCACCCGGTTTGCGGGTAAAGATGTATGACGAGCAAACTCCGGGATTGACAGGCATGAACGTTTTCGTAGCCCGGTCGATCGGAGGAGTGGCGATACGGATGTTCAGCATAATGATATTGCCTTCTGCCGGAGAGTTGGCCATTGAATAAGCGCGGTAGGTCGGTTCCGGGTTACGCATTTTCAAATCGAACATCTTCATCCGTTCCCAGTCGCCTTTGTACCTGGCATCAATGTCCATGTCTTTGAAATCCACGTCGATAGCCGGAACGTCAATTTGAATATAACCTCCGGATTTGAATTTCAGGTTTTCCCCTTCCGGTAATTTTACAACAAATTCTTTCAGGAAGGTCGAGATATTCCGGTTGGAAACGACGGTGCATTCCCATTTCTTGATACCCAATACAGCCTCAGGTATACGCATTTCTATGTTTTCCTTTACTTTTACCTGACAGGCCAGACGCCAGTCGTCGTGTTGCTGTTTGTAAGAGAAAAAACCGGTTTCTGTCGGCAGAATGCTTCCTGCTCCGGATAAAACCTGGCATTTACACATACCGCAGGAACCTTTTCCTCCGCAAGCCGAAGGCAGGAATATTTTTTGTGCTCCCAATGTCGAGAGCAAAGAACTTCCCGGTTCTGTAGTAATTACCCGTTCACCGTTATTGATGCTGACTTGTACGTCTCCTTTTGCTGTCAGTTTAGCCTTGGCAAATAGAAGCATGCCCACCAGAATCAGGGTTACGATCAGGAATACTACAATCCCGGCAGTAATGATTGTTGTATTTATTGCTAAAAGTATCATCTTGATTTTAAATTTTAGATTTTAAATTTTAAGATTATTCCGCTTCAGCAGTGCTTTCTGTTTCCGATGAAGGTGTCTCCACAGTGCCTGTATTTGCATTTGCTTCGTCATTCCCCGTAACAGATTCATTCTCCGGAGCGGTTGCCGGTAGGATTTGTGCCGTTTCGGTTTGGGCGGATTCTGCTTTCATTTTGTCCAGGTCGATACCCAGGAAACTCATAAAAGAGATCGCCATTAAACCGGTAATGATAAATGTGATACCGATGCCGCGTAACGGAGCCGGGATATTGGAATATTTCAGTTTTTCGCGGATAGCAGCAATACATACGATAGCGAGCAGCCAGCCTATACCGGAACCTAATCCGAAAGTCGTTGCTTCGAGTACATTGGCATAGTTGCGCTGTTGCATAAACAAAGACGCACCCATAATGGCGCAGTTTACTGCAATCAAGGGTAGGAATATACCCAATTGATTGTATAAGGCCGGAGCGAATTTCTCAACGACCATTTCAACCAATTGTACCATTGCTGCAATGATGGCGATGAACATGATAAAGCTCAGGAAGCTCAGATCGATTCCTGCAGCCTGTTCGCCCAACAGCCATTGTAAAGCACCGGGTTTCAATACGAAATTATCCAACAGGTAGTTGACCGGAACAGTGATAAACAAAACGAATATAACTGCTATACCCAGTCCGAAAGAGGTTTTCACGGTCTTCGAAACGGCCAGATATGAACACATACCTAAGAAGTAGGCGAAGATCATATTGTCGATGAAGATCGAACGGACGAATATGTTTAATAGATTTTCCATGTTTCAGTGTCTTCTTTAAATAACATAAATAAGTCGACAGACTTTATTTTTCTATTAACTCCTTATTTCTGGAACGGTGTACCCAAATGATTAGGCCGACCAGGATCAATGCCATGGCCGGCATGATCATCAAACCGTTGTTGGCATAGAAACCACCGTTTTTTACGTACCATGATTCAGGAATGATGCGGAAACCGTAAAGGGTGCCGGAGCCGAATAATTCGCGGAAAAAGGCTACGATTACCAGAATGATACCATATCCCAATCCGTTACCGATGCCGTCCAAAAGGGAAGGCCAGGGTTTGTTTGCCAAAGCAAAAGCTTCGATACGTCCCATGATGATACAGTTGGTAATGATCAGTCCGACATATACGGAAAGCTGTTTGCTGACTTCGTAAGCAAAAGCTTTCAGTAACTGGTCAACAATGATTACCAGAGCGGCCACAACGACCAATTGTACGATGATACGGATACGTGTAGGAATCGTATTTCTCAGTAAAGAAAGGATCACATTTGCGAAAGCGGTTACGGCGGTTACTGAAAGTCCCATCACGATAGCGGGCTCCAGCTTGGCTGTAACGGCAAGAGCAGAACAGATACCAAGCACCTGTACGATTACCGGATTGTTCTTACTCAGAGGACCGAGCAGAAATTCCCGGTTCTTAGCTGAAAATAATGCGCTCATTTTATTTTTGTTTTAAAAACGGTTCGTAATAGGTTAAGTAATTTTTAAGCATTTTCTCCACTCCTTTGGAGGTAATCGTACCGCCTGAAATGGCATCTACTTCGTGTGTACCGGTAGCATTGCCGCCTTTAACGACAGCTATACCTACCAGTTGATCACCGGAAAATACCTGCTTGTTCTGAAATTGATTGTTGAATTGCGGTGTTGTAATTTCAGCACCCAAGCCCGGCGTTTCGCCCTGGTGGTCAAAGAACGTACCATAGATGTTGTCTTTATTGGCATCCAACGAGATATATCCCCAGATGGGGCCCCAAAGACCGGCACCGTATATCGGTAATATGTATTTGACCGCCCCCTCGATCTCCGCTACAAAAACCGGTAATTCCCTTTTTTCAACCGGAAGATTGTATTGTGTCGCAATGCTTACATTGAAAGCATTGCCTTCTACTTTTTTCCCTTTTGCATTCACAATAAATTGCTCTTTGATGTATTTGTCGAACAATTCGGCTGAATTTTCTGCCGTAGAGGAAATGTGGATTGCACTCAGAATATTCTGTCTCTTTTCGTTTTGCTTATTTTCGTTTTGGCGCGGTTGCAGAGAAAGAGATATCACGGATAGTAATGCTGCAACGACTACTACCAGAACTACTGAATACAGGAATGTATATGTATTTCCTTGTCTATTCATAATTTATTTCAATTTTAGATTTTAGATTTTAGATTTACGAAAGAAAATTAATCGTCAATCATCAATCATCAATTTACAATGGCTTTAGCTCTCTTTAACCGGCGTTTAATGTTGGATTGTACGACAAGCCAGTCGATCAGCGGAGCAAAGGTATTCATCAGTAATATCGCCAACATCATACCTTCCGGATACCCGGGGTTGATACAGCGGATAATGATAGCCATAGCACCGATGAGTAATCCGTAAATGTATTTACCTGTATTGGTTTGAGCAGAGGTTACCGGGTCTGTAGCCATAAATACGGCTCCGAAGGCGAAACCTCCCATCAGCAATTGCTGGTAAGCTTCGACACCTGAAATCGACTGGAATGCCCAAGCCATTAAGAAACCTCCTGCAAATACCGACAACATGGTCCGCCAACTGGCAACATTGGTCATGAGCAACAGAATTGCACCGAGTAATACACAAAAGGTCGATGTTTCTCCGATAGAACCCGGGATGAGGCCCCAGAACATGTCGGCTGTGCTATAGCTTAACGGTTGTCCCAATGCCATCTGAGCCAGCGGTGTAGCCTGAGAGATGGCGTCGGCCGTATCGCTGGCAATCCATACCTGGTCACCGGAAATCATAGACGGGTAGGAAAAGAAGAAAAAGGCCCGGGCCAGCAAGGCCGGATTCCAGATATTCATTCCTGTTCCGCCGAAAATTTCTTTACCGATAATAACGGCAAAAGCCGTTGATAAAGCAACCATCCACAGAGGAGCTTCCACCGGCATAATCATCGGAATCAACAGCCCCGAAACCAGAAAACCTTCGTTGATTTCATGCCCTTTTACCTGGGCCACAGCAAATTCAATTCCTAAACCGACAACGTAGGAAACGATAATCATCGGCAACACCTTCCATAATCCGTAGAAGAACAGTTGCCACATACCGGTTTCTCCCAACAGACCTAATGCGTTGAAATGCTGGTATCCGACGTTGTAGATACCGAATAATAAGGCCGGTATCAAAGCCATAACGACAACAATCATCGTTCTTTTCAGATCGACAGCGTCACGGATATGAGCCCCGGAGGTCGTTGTGCGGTTCGGCACAAAAAGAAAAGACTCGAAACCCGTAAAAACAGAGTGGAATTTTTGTAATTTCCCTCCTTTTTCGAATTTGGGTTTTTGCTTATCTAAGAAATTCCTTAAACAATTCATTTTTATTATTTTTTGATTTTTGATTTACGATTTTTGATTTACGATTAAAATTTTTGTATGATAAATCGTAAATCGTCAATCATCAATCGTCAATTTAGTTGGTTTCTTTCATCATCAGTTCAATACCTTGCTCGAGAATTTTCTGTACCGGAGTTTTGGACGTGCAGACAAATTCACACAAAGCCATATCTTCGGGAAGTACTTCGTAGATACCCAATTGCTCCATATTATCAATATCACCGGCTAAAACGGCTTTTAACAGGTATACGGGCAGAATATCCATCGGTAGTACTTTTTCATATTGTCCGGATACAACAAAAGCCCTTCTTTCTCCGTGGTAATTTGCGTCGAGTGAATAATGCTTGTTCGGGAAGAGAAATGAAGGAAATAGCTTGGAAGCTGAAAACTTGTTGAATCCGGGAGTTGCCCAACCCAAGAATTCATAACAGTCGCCTTCCGGTATAACTGTAATCTGGTTGGCATAGTAACCGATGAAGTTGTCAGAAGTAACCTTCTCTCCGGTCAATACGTTTCCGGAAATGATACGCTGGTGCACCTGATTTTTCAGATTGCCTTCCGTCAGGCATGCTACTTTAGCCCCTAAGATCGTATGGTAATAAATCGGTTTTTTTACTTCGGAACCGGTCAATGCAATGATTTTTTGTGCGTCAAAATACCCTTCGGTAAACAGACGTCCGATAATCGCCAGGTCCTGTATATTGACCGTCCACACATGTTCTCCTTTGTTGATCGGATTTACATGATTGATTTGTATACCGACATTTCCGGCCGGATGCGGACCGTCAAAATAAGTGATCACCGTGTTTTTCAAACGGGTAAAAACGGAATTCATGGTTGTGCCTTCTTTCACTCCGATATTTACATCTTTTCCGCTGATTTTTTTCAGACAGTCGATACCGGCCTGAAGATTTTTCTCTTCGTTTTTCAGTACCAATTCGAAGTCCGGAGCCAAAGGAGCTGTGTCGAAAGTGGAAATGAAAACTGCTTTGGGGGTAATTTCCGGATTAGCGATGATTCCATAAGGGCGCTGGATGATCATCGGCCAAACACCGCTATCCATTAATTTGGAAATAATTTCTTCCCGGCTTAAAGAGTTGACATCTGCTTTTCCGAAATCTTTATACGTAATTTCGGCGTCGGCTTTTACGACGACTTCCAGCAGTTTTCTCCTTTCTCCTCTCGTAACGGCAGCGATTGTGCCGCTGACCGGAGCTGTGAATTTAATTTCGGGATTCGCTTTATCCGTAAATAAAACATCGCCCGCTTTTACTACATCACCAACCTTGACAGCAAGTCGGGGAGTCAGTGTCCTGAAATCGGTCGGCTTTACAGCATATAAATCGCATGATTCTGCTTGTAGAACCGTTTTTTCGGCTTCTCCGTTCAACTTTATATCAAGGCCTTTTTTTAATTTGATTACCTTGGACATGTTATATTATATTAAATAGTTTAATTATATTAGATGCTGAAGTCTAATTTTTCCAAATTAGCCACAAATATACAAACCTATTACGTAATTTTGTCGTTAATTGGATTTTAAATTTGCCGGATATGAGATTTTTTTTGTTTTTGCTTTTGAGTGGTATTATAACCGGGGGATTTGCCCAGCCGGATTACATACGGACGGTACAGTGCTATCCAGAAGGTAAGCCTTTTGCAGAACCTGTCATTGAATTGGGGGGAGCTACCCCTTTATTGTTTTCATTTGATGATTTGAGTCCTGATATTAATTCATATACTTACAAAATTCAGCATTGTGATCCGGACTGGAATAGTTCGAATCTGAGTCCTTTTACCTATCTGAACGGATTTTTCAGTAATCCGTTGGAAGATTATAATTCTTCTTTCAATACGGTGGTTGCTTATACGCATTTTACGTTGACATTGCCGAATGAAAATGTCAGTATGAAGTTGTCCGGAAATTATCTTTTACAGGTTTTTAACGATGCCCAATCAGATACGCCTGTGATTTCACAGCGTTTTTCGGTGGTGGAACCCAAGGCAACAATACAAGCCAATCTGACGACAGCAACGATCCCGCAGTATTTGCAAACTTCCCAGCAATTGAATTTTACGGTAAACTATGATAATTTGCCGGTATACAATCCGATCCGGGATCTGAAAGTATATGTAACCCAGAATCAGGATCCTCACAGCAGGCGGGCGTTTACGCCGACTTTTGTCCGTGACGGGCAATTGGTGTATGGCAACGGCCAGAATAATATATTTAACGGATTGGCTCCATTTCGTAATTTTCAGTGTTCCAGCTTGGTTTATTATACGCAATATGTAAAAGATGTTATTCGGGGCCCACAGGGGGTATATAATTTTATTTTACAGCCGGCTTCTGTTTATACGAATTATGTTCCGTTGCCGACTCTTCACGGTAATTACCGGATTGAGGCAGAGAATACAAACGATCCGGAACTGGAAGCCGATTATGTGACGGTACATTTTGCCATATATTATCCGGAGCAGATACCGCAGGCCGATGTGTATGTTTACGGCAAATTCTCAGACTGGCAGTTATTGCCTTCCCAAAAGCTGCAATATGATTTTAAAAATAAGGCGTATGTGGGAGAAGCTGAAGTGAAGCAAGGGAACTACGACTATATGTTTGCCGTTGTACCGTATGGAACCGGACAGCCGGACCTGATTACGCTGCAAGGAAATTTTTATCAGACTCAGAATAATTATTATATACGTTGTTATTTATATAATTTTAATCAGAACTACTACGAATTGGTCGCTTATTCACCGGTTTTTTATAACGGAATCGGATTTTAATATCCCGGAAAAGTTTTCTTTGAAAGCACGGTTAAAGAGTATTTGGGAAAAAATAAGTGAATAAAGTTTTCTGTTTTTTGTCATTTTGGCATAAGTTTTGATAATATAGTGACAGTAATAATAAAATGAAAATAAAATGATGAAGACATTGTTAATTCTGATAGGTATGATTGGTTTGGGATTTACCTCCTGTGATTCGGCTGATAAGAAAGTAGATCTGACGGGTATGAAATGGGTATTGCAAACTTTGGATGGGAAAAAAGTGGATTTACAGGAAGAACGGAGTCAGGTTTATATTCAGTTTAACGCAACAGATAAAAGGGCAATAGGGATGGCCGGTTGTAACCGTTTTTTCGGTGGCTATGAATTGGATGGTACAAAATTGAAATTCTCCCAGATGGGAGCTACCCGTATGGCTTGCCCGGATATGCAGGTGGAGTCGGCATTTTTTAAGATGCTGGAAAGTACGGATAGTTGTGGAATAAAAGAGCATACATTAACGCTGTTTTCAAAAGGAAAAGCATTGGCTGTTTTTAAAGGCGAGCCTCTTACGGAAGAAAAAGAATAGTTTATTTTTGATTATACTGAAAAATCCTGTAAATCTTTCGGTTTACAGGATTTTTTAATTTGCGGTTTTACGCACAACTCTGCACTGTTTCCGGAAAAGACCCGTATTTAAGTTTATATAAATTGTAAATTTAAAATGGCTTGCAACCCGATTCGTTATCGGATTTTTTGGTCTGAAATCTACAGCTAAAACTTTCGTTTTAACATTTAACAAATGCATTTCAAAGTTAAGCTTTACTAATTAAGATTTTATTAATAGTCTCTTGGCAAAGATATTGCATAAATTGTCGTACAACAGGAAGGCAAGATGTATAAGGCGTGTTTTGTTGTAAATAGTTGAATAATTAAAATGAGGAAGATATGGATGTAAAAAAAACAGTAATCAGTCTTTTGTTGGGAATTGCAGGTGGGTTTATCGCATTTTTTATTGCAGATAGCCTGAAAGATAAACAAGTTACTCCGGAAATCCGGCATGAAATTGTCGGCCCCGGTATCAAATCAGTTGCTTATCGGCCGGAGCCGGAAAATACCGTCGGCGGAGCCGGAAGTGTTGATTTAAGGGAGGCTGCCAAAAAGTCAGTACCGGGAGTAGTACACGTGAAAACCATGCAGATGGGAAGAGAGTTTGTCGGAAATTCATTGTTGGATTTTTGGTTCGGAACTCCTTCTCAAAGCCGGGAGGTCCCTATGGCGATGGGATATGGTTCGGGGGTAATTATTTCGGATGACGGATATATTATTACGAATAATCATGTCATTAAAGATGCTGATAAAATTGTCGTTGTATTGAATGATAAAAAAGAATACGAGGCCAAATTAATCGGGCAGGATCCGATTACGGATATCGCTTTGCTGAAAATCGACGGGAAAAATCTTGCATATGTAGAGTATGGAAATTCGGATGAGGTTGCTTTGGGAGAATGGGTGTTAGCTGTCGGTAATCCTTATAATCTGACCTCTACCGTGACTGCCGGAATTATCAGTGCAAAAGCCAGGGATCTCGGTATGAGCCGGGGACAGATGAGCCTGGAGTCTTTTTTGCAGACCGATGCTGCTATCAATCCGGGGAATAGCGGTGGTGCTTTAGTGAATGCCAAAGGCGAACTGATCGGTATCAATACCCTGATACAATCTCCGACTGGGGCATATTCGGGATATGCGTTTGCCATACCGGTGAATATTGCGCGAAAGGTTGTAACCGACCTGAAAGATTACGGGAAGGTACAACGGGGTGTACTGGGTATCCGTATGGGAGAATTGACTCCGGTATTGGCAGAGGGCCTGGGAGTCAAAGAAACGTCCGGTATATATGTGGGGGAAGTCGTGAGCGGAGGTGCCGCCCAGAAAGCCGGAATAAAGAAAGGAGATATTATCCAGGGAATAAATGGCATCGATGTAAAAACCACGCCGGAATTTTATGAGCAACTGGGAAAATATCATCCCGGGTCAGAGATACAGTTGAAAATAAAGAGAGGAGGACAGGAAAAACTCGTTGATGTTACTTTACAGAATTCTTATGGAGATACAGCTTTAGAACAGGCTCAGGAATTCGGTGTATTGGGTGTAAAAGTAAGTCCGTTGACAAAGGAAGACCGTTATCGCTATCGTCTGAATAAGGGCGTAAAGATTACAGAAATCCAAAATGGTAAGTTTAAAGCTGCCGGCCTGGATAAAGGATACATCATTGTCAAGATTAACAATAATGTAATTTATGATCAGGAAGATTTAAGCCGGGCGATAAGTTCTGTAGGAGATAACGGCGTGTTTGTTACGGCGGTAAGTCCACGCGGAAAGGTTGAATATTTCGCGTTTTCATTGTTGAATTAAAAAATGTTAATATTGAATATCGGCAAGTTTCCGACATTGGTATATGAATAAAAAAGACTACCTTTGCGAAATATTTGCGGTGGTATAAAAATATAGTATGAGACAACTAAAAATTACAAAGTCAATAACCAACAGGGAAAGTGCATCCCTCGACAAGTATTTACAAGAAATTGGTAAGGAAGACTTGATCACGGTTGAAGAGGAAGTTGAATTAGCACAACGAATCAGGAAGGGAGATCAAAAAGCGTTGGAGAAGTTGACGAGGGCTAATTTACGTTTTGTGGTATCCGTCGCCAAGCAATATCAAAATCAAGGACTGAGTCTACCGGATTTGATTAATGAAGGTAATTTGGGATTGATCAAGGCTGCAGAGAAATTCGATGAGACCCGGGGATTCAAGTTTATTTCTTATGCAGTATGGTGGATCCGGCAGTCGATTTTACAAGCTTTAGCCGAACAATCGCGTATTGTACGTTTGCCGTTGAATCAGGTGGGATCTTTGAATAAAATCAATAAGGCTTATTCCCGTTTCGAACAGGAAAACGAACGCCGTCCTTCTCCCGAGGAGTTGGCAGATACGTTGGATTTACCGGCAGAGAAGGTTGCCGATACGTTGCGTGTTTCCGGACGTCATATTTCTGTGGATGCTCCGTTTGTAGAAGGTGAGGACAACAGTTTGCTGGATGTTTTGGTAAACGATGATTCACCGGTAGCCGACCGTACGCTGATCAATGAATCTTTATCTACGGAAGTAGAACGTGCTTTGTCTACATTGACAGAACGGGAAAGAGATATTATCAAATCGTTTTTCGGTATCAATACACAGGAAATGACTTTGGAAGAAATCGGCGAACAATTCGGATTGACTCGAGAGCGGGTCCGTCAGATCAAGGAAAAAGCAATCCGCCGTTTGCGTCATTCTTCACGCAGTAAGTTGTTAAAGACCTATTTAGGATAAATTTCAATAGAATAAAAAGGCGCCGGGAGGTGCCTTTTTTAATTTAATACCCTATTGCTTTTCAGGTAAGAATTTCCAGAACCGGGCCGGCATATTCTGGCGGTGTAGCTTAGGATTGATGCGTTCGCGGATGGTGATGGACTGGAAATAAGCTTTCCAGAGTCGTTGAAATTGTTTCTCATCTTCAGCAAGTAGCTCTTCTGCCGGTTTGCCTGTAAACAGATGCGGAAGTTCTTCAGCAAAGCTGACTTCCGTTGCCTCTTTTAAATTGTAATAGTAGCCGTATTTTCTTTTTACATCGTAAATTAACCATTTTTGGTCGCGGAATCGGTCTGTAAAATGAGGAATCACTAACGGTAAAACATTATAGAGAGGTTCGAATACAGCGAAAAAGATATCGTCTGCCGTTTTGCTGAAACGGATAAACTGAGTGGCCCGGACTCTCTCATGATCTACTTTTTTCCAGATTTTGGATATTTCCAGTACATCCGGATCTCCGAAATTCATTTCTACAGACCGGGAAGCATCGATATTTTTACATATATAACGGAAAAGGAGCATGTCAATGCCGTCTAATTCCGATAACCAGGTTGCACGGAGTATGCGGAGGCCTCCCGGAGTTACTTTTTTTTCCAGGCTTTTCCATACCCGTTCGGCTTTACTGTCGTTCGTTGCAATAGTGATATTCCGGTCATAAAATAGGGGGAGAGGGGTACCTTCCTCAAGCAGTATATCCGGTTTCAATTTGTGAATATAAGATTCGAATACGGCGCATAATAAACCTTCGAAACTTTTATCATAGGTAAAGATGGTCATAGCGGAGTAACTGTGATTGTTATATGTAATTTTCAAAAGGGATTTTTAATTGCCTGTCATCTTCTTTTTTCCCCTTTGTTTTTGGGGTCAATATTTTCCGGATGTAATCGGGGTGTACTTCATTTATCGTCTGTAAGGGCAATTCGTGACAGGTGATAAAATATTGGGCTTTTTTCAGTACGATACCCATTTTTTTCAATTGGAAAATACCTATTCGTCCGTAACGCCGGGAGGCAATAATCAGTTGGGCCGATTTTACGCCGATACCCGGTACTCTTAGGATCATTTCATAATCAGCTTTATTGATATCCACCGGAAATTTTTCAGGGTGGCGCAATGCCCAGGCCAGTTTGGGATCGATTTCCAAATCGAGATTCGGATAGGCGTCATCGACTATTTCTTCGGCTTTGAATTGATAAAAACGCATCAGCCAATCCGCCTGATACAACCGGTTTTCCCTTACCAGCGGAGGCTGTTTGAGCATCGGCAGCCTTTTGTCGTAAGTGTTTACCGGAACAAAACCGGAATAATATACCCGTTTCATGGTCGGGCGGTGATACAAAGCCGAGGATAACCGTAAAATTTCTCTATCCGTTTCGGGAGTCGCACCGACAATCATTTGAGTACTTTGTCCGGCAGGGGCAAAACGAGGTACTTTCCTGAATTTTTTCCGGTCTTCGAGATTTTCCAATATGCCTTGCTTTATATAACGCATAGGGGCAAAAACACTTGGAAAATCCTTTTCCGGAGCCAATTTTTGCAGGCTTGTCTCATTGGGGATTTCTATGTTTACACTTAACCGGTCGGCATATCGCCCGGCTTCGTCGACGAGTTCTTTGCTGGCACCCGGAATACTTTTCAGATGGATATAACCGTTGAAGCGGTATTGGAGACGGAGGTCTTTGGCGATACGGACCAGACGTTCCATTGTATAGTCCGGATTTCGCACGACACCGGAGCTTAAAAACAGACCTTCTATATAATTGCGGCGGTAAAACTCGATAGTGAGATTTACCAGTTCGGAAACGGAAAAGGTAGCTCTCGGGATGTCGTTACTGCGGCGGTTGATGCAGTAAGCACAATCGTACATACAGAAGTTGGTCAGCATAATTTTCAGCAGAGAGATACAACGTCCGTCTTCAGCAAAACTGTGACAGATACCCCAGCCGGTAGCATTGCCGATGCCGTTGGCCTTATTGCGCCGGGTCGTACCGCTGGAGGCGCACGAAACGTCGTATTTGGCCGATTCTGCAAGAATTTTGAGTTTTTCGAGAATATTGTCGTTCATCGTTTCCTGAAAATGTACATATAAATTGTAGACTTTGGATTTACGATTTTAGATTATGCGTATGAACCAACCCGATTTTTTGGGAAAATCTTCAATTAAGATATATTTTAATTGTAGATTCTGGCTGGACCTGCCATTCTTCCTTGTAAAAAAGGAAAATCATAAATCGTAAATCAAGAATAATCGTACTTACAAAGAAACGAATTAAATTGAAGATCGTGAGCGAAGAAATAAAAATTAACAGGGATTATTTATTTTTCCTGTTCGATACTTCTCTTAGCTGTGGTTCAATGATTTGCCGATATTCGTAGATAAAATTGGGGGTAAAAATATTTTTGTCGAGATGGGCTTCGATCTCTGCTTTCGGCCAAAACCGGCCTTCGTCAACTTCGTCGTTATTGATGTTTATCCGGTTGTAACGGGTACAGAAAAAAGAAAATACCAATTCTTTTTCGCGGGGACTTTCCCAAAGATAGGAACCGTTGAAACGAGCTTCGAATTCTGTGATGCCGAGCTCTTCAAACGTTTCACGCTTTAAGGCATCTTCAAGTTTTTCATTGACACCGATATGACCACCGACAGCCGTATCCCACATACCGGGCAGCAAGTCTTTTTTCATGCTTCTTTTTTGCAGGAAAATTTCATTCTTTGCATTGATGATTTGTAAATGGACTACCGGATGAAGCAGTCGGGAACCGGAGTGACAGATACTACGGGGGGCTTTTCCGGTAACTTCTCCTTTTTCATTTACAAGAGGTAGCCATTCTTCTTTGTTGTATTTTTTCATCTGTAGGTATTTTTTACAGAATAGAAGGAGTAAAAAGATACCGATAAGAATATAGAGCAAAGGCCCCCCAATAAATGTCTGTAATTCGGAAGATAATAAAAAGTAAGCGCAAAATATGAGTACCAGGTGGCCGCTTAATAAATAGAACAGGTATTTAAGGGACATTTTCATAGCCCGCTGTTGTTCCGGACTGAATTGAATACTTTTGCGGGCCGGAGCGGGTAGGGTTGAAAGCGGATTCGCTTTTGAAAAGGCAAGTATGCCTGTAAAGAGCCATAGTCCGGCTTCAATAATAATTGTATTCAGATTTAAAGAAGAAACTTGGATTTTGTATAGATTTAATAATACAGGCACGCAAAATAGGACGGTTAGCAGTAAAATCAGCCAGTCTGTCGATTTTTCCTTAAAACGGGTGTAAAGAAATTCTCCGATACCCAGGCCGCTCAGACAGATGAGGGCAGGAAGCGGAGGCAGGAATTCATCGGCAATAAGATAAATTGCTAATAGCAAAATAGACGGTAGTAATTTTTTTAAAGAAAACATGTATGTTTTGGTTTTGTCAGACAAAGATGGCGTAAATCGAACGCAATACTAAACTTGTATAAATATTGTAAAGCTACAACCAATTTTTTGCAAAGATAATGCAAGTTGAATGCAGAATCAAATTTATTTGAACTCTGTTGAAATATCTTATGTTTTCTGTAAAGACAATGCTTGTAGCGGAAAAATTACACAATGAGTCCGTCCCAGTGTGTAATTCTGCTGATTAGTTTGATGCTGAAAAAGTGAGCTTATTACTTAAAGACTGTCTTTCCAAAAGTTATTTCAAATGGTCAGTTTCAAATTTAGAATCCACAAATTTTTTGTATACGTTTAGCAAGCATGTATCACCCTCTTTAACCACCTCTTTATCAGAAAATCCCAAAGTTGTCGTTTGAAAAAAGCAGATTTTTAACTCACCCACTAAAAACAAAACAAATATAAGCATATAAAGTCAAAAGCACTCCTTACAAACAGTTAAAAAGTTCATTTTAACACTCTTAATCATTCTGATTCAAAATATTCTTCCTCAAAAAATAACATAATTCAGGTAACAATACATGCTTGCTAAGCAGGTATCACTTTATAGAATATTACGGTGCGATGAAAGGGTATATATTATTTGTTTTTACTTTTTTATTATTGTTTTCGGCTCGGGGGGAGGAGCCGGGGCAGAAAGAACTGTTAAAGAAAGAGGTGGACGAATATATTCGTAGGGCGCATCAAAGTACTTATGCAGATCCGGTAAAGGCTGTTTCGTATTCCAATACGGCAATATTGAAAGCCGAATTGTCGGGGGATGCAAATCTTATTTGTTTGTCGCTGCTGGCACTGGGACGTTCTTACATCAATCTGGGATCGTTCGATATGGGCTTTGAAGCGTTTTATAATGCATTGGATAAATGTCCGTCCGATAATAAAGGATTGTTAGCAGAGATTCATGTAAATATCAGTTATTTGTATATCAGTCTCGGGGATGTTAAGAAAGCTTTTCAATTTGTAGATAAAGGGCTGGAATATTTTTGGGAATTGCAGGATTCTTCAGGAATAGCCAGGTGTTATAATGCCAAAGGATTGGCTTATGAACGCTCGGAAAATAATCCGAAGGCAGAAGAGTGTTTTAAATACGCGCTCAAGATTAATCGTGAACTGAACGATTCCAAAAATGTGGCGGCGAATCTGAATAACCTGGGATTGCTGGAAGAAAATCCGGATGAAAAAATCAAATGGCTGGAAGAAGCCGTTCAAATCAACAGGTCCTTGGGAGCAAATTGGTCGTTGGCGGAAAATTACAATAATCTGGCCACGCAGTATTTTAATAAGCGGGATTACAACAAAGCCTTGGAATGGTTGCAGAATGCTTTTATTCTGGCCAATAATTTAAGTGCAAAAGAGTTGATTTGTGATAATTACCGCTATCAGACCTGGGTTTATAATGCACTCGGCAATTATAAGAAAGCCTACGAATGCATGCAGAGCCTTTATGAAATAGAAAAGGTTATGCTGTCGGAGCGGAAAATCCGGGAAATCGAACTGAATGTCGCGGACCGGCGTTTTAAATCGCAGCAGCAGGAATTGAATCTGAAGCAAAAGGAATTGAAGATTAAAGGACTTCAGCGGGATATGTCGGTAATGCTGGCTATCGGCTTGGGGATTTTATTGTGTCTTTCTTTCGTTGTATGGAGGGTGCGGCAGCGTCGCAAATTGATCTTATTGGAAGCTACTCAAAAAATCGAAGCGCAACAGAAAGAAATGATGCAGCTTCAACTCGAAAAAACAGAGAAGGAACGTGAGAATGTCCAGATCGAGTTGGAACATAGCAAAAAAGAATTGACGAACTTTGCCTGTTATGTGCGTAGTAAGAACGAATTGATCGAAAAAATCAAATCGATGATCAAAGAGTCTTATAAGGAAGCCAAACCTGATGTAAAGGCGCAATTGAAAACAATAAATGCTTTTATTACCCAATACCAGAATAAAGAAGATAATCTCGGTTCTTTGATTACGGAAATCGATCGTATTAATGCTGAATTTGTCGTGCGTCTGACAGAAGCCCATCCGGATTTATCCAAAAACGAGAAACAACTTGCCTCTCTATTGCGAATCGATTTTACGACCAAGGAAATTGCACTTTTGGTCGGTTCGACTCCCAAAACCGTCAATATGGCCCGTTACCGGTTGCGTAAAAAGTTGGGTTTGGAAACGGACGAGGGATTGAATGAATACATGAAAAAGATGTAATATTGGAAGGGTTTTGCAGAACTTTCTAAATTTTTTATCATTATTTATATAAATTGGCCTGAATGTAGGTTAAATTTTGTTATCATCTGGTTGTAAATAAGATGTTTAATTTTTGTAATGTAGGTATAAAACGTCTTTAAAATCCCGTTTTGTAGTACTCATATAAAAACGAAAACGATTTCGTTGGAGGTGGTTTAATTAATATTGTATTCGGAAAATTGACTGAAATTAACAATCAAACCATAATTGAGTATGAACAAAGCTAAAATTTTTTTGACTTTTTTCCTGTGGTTTTGTATGATTTGTATTGCGATGGGGCAATCCTCGCCAAAACATAATCATCGACCGGGAGAAAAATGTTTAGATTGTAGAGCCTCGGAAGTAAATGAGGTCGCTGCAAGAGAAGAAGCGGAGTATTTGAAGACCCGTCCTTTGAAATCGCGTGCAAAATCGGTTCGGGTGACAACCCCGCCGGACGATTTTGAATATGTAATACCGGTCGTATTCCATGTTTTTGGTGCAGAGTATGACAACGGGGCAAAAATAACTGTCGATCTTATCCGGAATGCTTTGGTGGAAACCAATAAGGATTATTGGGGATTGCAGGCTGACTGGCAACAGTTGCATCCGGAGCGGGATCCTTTTAAATGTCCCCTGAAAATAACATTTCGTCTGGCAGAAAAAGATCCGGACGGAAATCCGACGACCGGTGTTACCTTTCATGATTGGAACTCGGGATTCGGTAACGGTGGCGGATACGATGCCGAGATACAAAAATATGCCTGGGATAACTACCGGTATATGAATGTATACATCATGCAGGATTTGTACAATGATGGAGCTACCAATAACTCGGGTGTGGCCTGGTATCCTTCTGTCAGGATGAGTGATGCGAACCTGGCCCGTGTTGTATACAACGGAAGTTATATCGGAACGAATACCGATTCGGAGTTCCGTTCCGTATTGACCCATGAGTTCGGGCACTTTTTTAATTTGATGCATACGTTTGAAGGATGTGAGAACGGTGAGTATACTTATCCGAATGATGAGATAGACGACACGCCGGTTCATCTTAAGAATTCGAATCTTCGGGAAGGCGATAAGAACCCTTTCGGTGAAGTGATAGACGTGTGTAATTTTATGAACTACCCTCGTGAATACAAGAATTTCACCAAAGGACAGGTAGCTCGTATGAAAGAGGCTTTGATGCATGAGGCACGCGTTACCTTATGGCAGGAGGAAAACCACAAAAAGGTGTTCTATACAGAACCGACGCCGCGGATTGAAGTTGCAGAAAATACAATACGTGAAGCTGCTGCGAACGACGGTTCGTTTACGGCTGTATATAAAATTTTATTGCGCGATTGTAATTTAAAAGTAGCGGAAGGTGAATATCTGGCAGCAACGGATTATACGGTAAAAGATTTGCCGGAAGGTGTGACCCTGAAATTAAAAGCGGCTCCTGAAAATTATCTGGAAGGTGAACTTACCGGAAAATTTGCAGCTCATGCAGCAGCTAATAACGGTTCTTTTTCCGTAACCCTGAAAAACTCGATGTTAACGGAGGGGACGATCCTGAATCCGACCTTTACTTTGAACTATACTTTCCGGGATACTTATACTATTATATATGGTGATGCCGGAAATATTTCCATTTCTCCTGCGAATACCTGGAAATTCTTTTCTTTAGGGGCAGGCAATGCAGAATACGGAGCCTGGTATTCCAATAACAGCGATATTGTAGATGCTTATAAATTGCAGAGCTATAAAAAACCGCTTGTTATTTATCCGGGAACATTGAATATCAAGCCGTTGATCTTGGGTGAGGTTATTGATGAGAATGCAAGCTGGGGAACGCCGGCGGATGAATATGCAGGTGTTTTTGATTTGAAATCGCCGGATTATAACGAATGGGTGGGGCAGAATGCTTATGTCGGCATACAGTTCGTTGCAAATGGCGAAACGCTTTACGGCTGGATGAATATCAGTTTCAATGCGGACGGTAAAGGATATACGATTCATGACTGGGCTTATAATACGGAACCGGGAGGAGCGATCAAAGCCGGGGAAACGGCTGACGGTATTCAGGAAAAGGTACAGGTATCTCCGTCGGAAGTCGTTGAGGATGTGGTAAATGACGGAACTGTAAATGAAAAAGTATCCCTGAAAATATCCGGGGTAACTTCGGAGTTTACAAAATCCGGTCTTTTGGTGGCTGGTACCGATTATACAATTACCGGCATACCTGAAGGTTTGGCTGTTAAAATTTCTTTGACAGATAAAACGAATGGAGTGATCGATATCAGCGGTAAAGCTGTACAGCACAGTGAGGCGGATGGAAAAACGATAAAGATCGACTTGAATAAAGCGTTGGTAAGCAATGCTAAGATCGGAGGTCTTTCACAGAAGATAAAGATTGTGTTTAAAAATCCGTATGATATTTTCTATAATGATATGGATGATTTGTGGTGTGCACCGAGCGGAAGTTGGGGAGAATTCAGTTTCGGTATCGGTAATGCCGATTATGAAGTGTGGTATGCTGAAAAATTGGGCGGAAAATACAAATTGGTAAGTGCGAACAATCCGTTGATTGTTCATAAAGGAACTTCAAATATCGTAGCTTTGGAGTTCGGGCAGACGATAGGGGAGACATTGATGGAAGGTATGGAATGGAAACAACAGAAAACAGGTGTTCCACAGCCGGAAATCGACGAAAGTATGCTGGATGTAAAATCTGATACTTATTTGGATTGGGTTGGAAAAACCGCTTATGTCGGTATTCAGTTTGTGAATGACGGATTGTTGCATTACGGTTGGATCGGTATCCGTTTCGAGGCCGACGGCAATATGATGACGGTGGAAGATTGGGCTTATAATGAAGCTCCGGGTGAACCTATTCAGGCCGGTTATAAGAAAAAAGATCAGAAACCTTATCTGGCTTGGACGACAACAGAGTTATACGAACCTGTTATTAACGACGGTAGTCTGGATTCTGTATCTGTATCGGTAAAAGGAGCGGAGTTTGCTGTGGCAGCCGGAGAGAAATTGACGGCAGGTACTCATTATACGGCTGATGGTTTACCGGCCGGATTGAGTGTTGCCGTGCAGGTGATCGATAAAGTAACGGCGCAGATACAATTGATCGGTAAAGCTCAGAATCATGCGGCTGCCGATAGCATAAAAGATTGGAACATTGCATTTAAAGATGCTGCTTTTACAAAACCCGTAGAGGAAAAGGAACATAAGTTCAATATTTATTTCCGGGATCCTTTCGGTATCGTATATGTGGATATTGAAGACGTTATTTGTAATGCAAGCAATACATTTACTCATATTTTCCCGGTAGCGGGACATAAAGAGATCGACTTTGCAGTGTGGTTTGATGACGAAGGGGCATTGCGTTTGGAAGCTTATAAGCAAAATATAATTTGTACCAATGCAGGGGAAAGCACTGCATTTGTGAAACCTTTGGATAAAGGTTACCTGATTGCGAATGAAGATTTATGGAACATCGGTGGTGATTGGCCGAACGAGCACTGGATTTTTGGACCTAATTATACGGATTGGGCCGGAAAAGAAGCTTATCTCGGTTTTGCATTCCAATTGGAGGGTAATTTCCATTTCGGTTGGATGCGTTTGGAGGTTACAGCCGACGGTTCTTCCTATACTGTAAAAGATCTGGCTTATCATTCCGGACCGATGACTCCGGTGCGTGCAGGCGATAACGGAACTTTAGAGCCGCCGTTTTTAGTGGCTAAAAATACGACTTTCCATGAGGGAATAAATAATGACGGTGCAGTAACGGATTCTGTCGTGATCGATCTGGTTTTTGGAAAATTTGCCAAGGCTTCCGGTGTATTACAGGCCGGGACCGATTATACGTTTGATGGATTGGGAGAAGGACTGACCCTGGTTGCTGAATTGAGAGGGGATGAAAAAGTTGTGCTGAAAGTAAACGGTAAAGCAGCAGCCCATGATAAAGCAGCTTCTGTGAAGAATCTGAAGTTTTCGTTTAAAGATGCTGCATTTGTAGCCGGTACGAATTTGGCGAAAAAAGATGTGCGTCTGGCATTCGAGTTTTTGGATCCTTATAAAGTTGTGTATGTGGATATACCTAATTTCGAATGTTCCCGCTACAATACCTGGACAATTTTGGATATTGACGGTAACGCTTACGGAGTATGGTATGATATTAATGACAGATTGTCTTTGCGTTTGGAGACTTACGGTGCTCCGTTGATTTGCGAGGGTACCAGCCGGAATATTGCACCGGTGAAAGCGGGAGAGATTATCGGAGGTGCTTCTAATTGGGTGGACGGTGGTGATTGGCCGGACGAGCATTTTATTCATCATCCGGATTATACTGTTTGGCGCGATAAGGAAGCCTATATCGGTATTAAGTACGATTTTCAGGGACATACCCGTTACGGATGGATCCGGATTGAGGTTGCCGCTGACGGTCAATCCTATATTGTTAAGGACTATGCTTACAATGAAATGTTTGATGAACCGATCATGGCAGGGGCACAGACACAGCAAAACCTTATGGTTTCGTTTGCTGCCGACAAAACTCTGACATACGAAGGTTTTGATATTGATTTTACAAACTATAGCTATTCGGCTTTGCCGGTAGAAAGCTATAAATGGACTTTTGAGGGTGGAACGCCTGCTGTATTCGAGGGAGAGAAGCCCGGTAAAATTACGTATCATACGGCCGGTTCTTATGCTGTCGGATTGGAAGTAAAAACAGCCGATACGACTATTACTTTGACTCGTAAAGATTACATTACGATTGAGCCTGTTATGTTGAAAGCCGATTATACGGTTTCTGCATCCAGTTTGGTAGAAGGTGGAAAAGTAATGTTTACGGATGCGTCTACCGGTTCGTTCGATGTTGCAAAATGGGAATGGACTTTCGAGGGAGGTCAGCCTGCTTCATTCGAAGGTCAGCATCCGGGAGAGGTGACTTATGCAACAGCCGGAGATTATGAGGTGATATTAAAAGTAACGGATGAAAAAGGACGTGTACATACCCGTTTTGCGACACCGGGCGTGACCGTGTTCCCGGCCGATTATAGAGATTATTGTCAGGTAAGCGTAACACCTCCGACAGAAAATACTTATTGCTATATCAAGAATGTGATTTTCGGAGAACAGAATAATGCATCCGAATCCGGTAATTACACGGATTATAGCCGTACAGTACAGTTTGCTGCCCAAAAAGGTGAGGTTTTACCTTTCGATGTGGATCTGAACACCAATAATCAGGAAGCCCGCGTAATGGCTTGGATCGATTGGAACGGTAACGGTACCTTTGAAGATGCTGAAGTTGTAGCCAGCTATATTTCCAATTACGACAAACCGGAACATTTGACGGTTACCGTGCCGGAAGATGCAGCAGAAGGTATTGTCGGTATGCGTGTAAGGGTAAAAATCGGAGATAAGGTACTTAAACCTTGTGAGGATGAAGGATATTACGGAGAAGTAGAAGATTATTCATTGGTCATCAGTCAGCCTGCAAAATCAGGAGATATTTTGGCCGATAAACAGAATATCAAGAACGGGGAATATGTGACTTTCCGGGCTAATATCAATGAAATCACCGAAGCCGGTGTTGAATCTTATAAATGGATTTTCGAGGGAGCAACACCTGCAACTTCCGGTGAACGTGTTCCTGCTCCGGTACAATATACGGAGGTCGGTGTACATCCGGTGGTTTTGGAATTGACCTTACAGGGAGGAGAGAAGAAGATTGTCGAGAAGAAAAACTTTATTGTAGTCAATCCGGCAACTACCCTGGCAAGATTCGAGGCTTCGTCTACCGATATTGTGAAAGGCGGTAGTGTGAACTTTATCGACCGTTCGGAAAGTTCTGCCGGAATCGCTGCCTGGGAATGGTCGTTTGAAGGCGGTATGCCTGCCACATTCAGCGGACAGACTCCGCCCGATGTATTTTATAATCAGGCCGGACTTTACGAAGTCGTGTTAAAGATTACCGATGTCAACGGTGCAACCCATACACTTATTCAGCCGATGCTGATCAATGTGTATGAAAATACAAATACTTATTGTCAGATCGCGGATAAAGGAAGTTATTATTCCATTATCAATGTGGCTGTCGGAGATCAAAAACATGAGACGACTCATGCGCCTGAAAAATGGGTGAATGACTATACGGATTTTGCTTTTGTATTGTCCAAAGACAGTGCCCTGCCGTTTGTGGTGGATTTAAGTATGGATGGAACCCCTGCCAAAGTAATGGCTTGGGTGGATTGGAATCAGGACGGTACATTCGACGAAGCAACCGAAACGATTGCCCGTTATCAGGATGATGCAAAACCTGCCGAAATCATGATAACCGTACCGGCAGATGCCAAAGAAGGTGCAACCCGTATGCGGGTGCGTACCTCTTATTACAACTACCGTACTCCGTGTGATCAAATGGAAAGTATGGGAGAACTGGAAGATTATACGGTTATCGTAAAGAAGGAACGTCCGACCGGCTATATCGTGGCGGACAATACCAATCCGGCGATTGCCGAACCCGTACAGTTTACCGCTTTTGTCAATCAGATTACCGATGAGAATGTGACCGGTTATAAATGGACATTTAATGGCGGAACGCCGGCTCAAAGTACGGACAGGAAACCGGCTGAAGTGACTTATGTAGCAGAAGGTGTATACGATGTTACTTTGGAATTGACCTTGGAAGGTGGAGTGAAGAAGAATATTACGATGTATGATTTTATCACGGTCGGAGAGAAAGCTCCTGAGGTAAATGTTGATTTTACGGCTACTCCAATGGAAGTCTTTGCAGGATCGGCTGTCGATTTCAGTGCATCTGCAACAGGAACCGGCTCGGTGACAGGGTACTCATGGATTTTCGAGGGCGGCACGCCTGCAACCTCTACTGTGGCAACGCCGGCTGTCAGTTATGCAACTTCCGGCAGTTACGACGTGACCTTGGTTGCTACGTTAAACGACGGATCACAGCGTACAATGAAGAAGAGCAATTACATTACAGTGAATCCTTTCTTGCTGAGAGCTGCTTTTACCGCTTCGTCGACAAAGGTGAACAGCGGTACGGATATTGTATTTACAAATACCTCGATCGGGGCCGAAACTTATAGTTGGGATTTCGGTGATGGTTCGGGAGCTGTTACGACGGAAAATGCAACACATGCTTTTGCGGCTGCCGGTACGTATACGGTTACATTGACTGTGACTGGTAACGGAGAAACGCAGACGAAAAGCGTTGTGATTGTTGTTTCTGCAATGAAACCTGCTGATTGTATGCCGACAGGGTCGTATACCGAATGGGCTACAATAAAGAAGGTGCAGTTCGGGGATATCAGTAATGATGTGGACAGAACACAATTTTATCATGATTTTACCGGAAATGCTCCTTTTGTTATGGAAAAAGGACAAAATGTTTCATATACTTTGCAAGCTAAGAATTCAAATTGGCCTGTTGGTATCTATGTGTGGGTTGACTGGAATAACGATGGACATTTTGACGATGCAACTGAGCGTGTGTTAGCTTTCAGAGCAGATCAAGAGTCGGACCCGGCAACCGGAACGATTACAGTACCTGCCGGTGCTGCAGAAGGAGTATTGAGAATGCGGCTTGCTACTGATTATTTTAATGAGGACATTGCAAATAATCCATTATTAGCCTGCGGTAGTCCGTATGCAATTGAAGAATATGCCGTACGTATCGGAGCTGCAGGAGGGGATGACGAATTGGTGATGAATATCGTTGCCGATAAACCGGCAGTACGTGAAAACGAAACGGTAATCCTGAGTGTAGAAGGGGCTCCGGAAGGTGCTGCATACGCCTGGACATTTGCAGGAGCTAAGACCACTACCAGTACTGAAGCACAACCGGTTGTCAGCTATGCAGCTGCAGGCGCTTATGATGTACAGGTTGTTGTAACGCCTCAGGGGGGAACGGCAAAGACGTTGCAGGAAAATCGCTTTATCGTAGTCAACTTGGCCAAAGTATCGGCTGATTTTACAACGGATAAAACGTTATGTGCAGTAAGTGAAGAAGTAAACTTTGCTTCGACTTCTACGGCAACTGCTACTATTCAATCTTTGGAATGGACATTTGAAGGTGGTGTTCCGGCTACCAGTACAATGGAAAATCCGGTTGTAACTTATGCAACGCCTGGAAAATATGATGTAACCCTGAAAGTAACGGATGAATTCGGAAAGACCGATACGAAAGTAATGCCGGCTTTTATCGAAGCCAGGGAATTTATCAAGGCTGATTTTATGGCCAGTGCCAAAGCCGCTGCTGTCGGTGAACCGGTAAGTTTTACCAACCGTTCGGTTGCTGCTGTAAACTATACATGGACTTTTGACAACGGAGAGCCTGCTGTTTCGACTGAGACGAATCCGACTGTAAGTTTCAAGGTGAAAGGAGCTGCCATGGTAACGTTGGTTGCAGAAGATGCCGATGGAAACAGGAGTGTCAAGAGTGAAGTACTGACTATTACTTCCAAGGCATTCGGCGCTATTCAATTGGATAATCTGGTGCAGGAGTATGACGGTCAGGTAAAATCGATTGATTTTACAGCTACTCCGTCTGAATTGAAAAATGATATCCGTGTCGAATACAAGCAGAACGGTGTGGAAGTAACTCCGAAAGATGCCGGTATCTACGATGTAACTGTGTCTTATGCCGGAACGATTCCGTATAGCGTGGAGGATGTTCATGCTCAGTTGGTAATACGTAAAATGCCGATTCAGATCGTTGCTTCCAATTTACGTCAGAATTATACCGGTGAGACATTGAAGGCAGAGGTTACTACTGTTCCTGCCGGATATGAAGATATGGTAACGGTGAAATATATGCAGAACGGTGTAGAGGTGGCTGAGCCGAAGAATAGCGGTAATTATGTGTTGATTGCCGAGTTGGAAGCCGATAATTATATGGCAGAACCTTTGGAAACCGAATTCGCTATCCGGAAAATAGACGGAACTGTAAGCATTATACTGGAACGGGAATACATCTTTGACGGTACTCCGAAATATGTTGCTAAGGTGAAGACTATACCGGCAGACCTTGAAACGAGAGTTACTTATAACGGAAGTGAGGAAGGTGCGGTAGAAGTCGGAGAACATACTGTCATCGCTACGATTACGGATGTAAATTACGAAGGTGTTGTCTGGGAAACCATGGTTATTAAACCGGCTGCACCGGAAGTGAAGATTCAAAAAGACAGATTTGTTTATGACGGTAATCATCACGATCTGGAGTTTACGACTGTTCCGGAAAATCTGGATTATGAGATTATTTACCGGAAAGACGGAGAAGTGACGAATACGGTTGTCGACGGCGGTATTTACGAATACGCTATTCAGATTATCGATGAAAATTACGACATTGTTACGACCGGTGAAATGGAGATTACCAAAGCGTTGGCTGTCGTTCGCATTTCCGATTTGCGTTTTACCTATGACGGGAATACGAAAACGGCTGCTGTTGAAACGAACCCTGCCGGATTGGCTGTGGATGTGACTTACAACGGTTTCGCACAGTTACCCTATGCTCCGGGCGAATATACGGTGTTTGCTGAAATCCAGGATCAGAATTATCGCGGATACAAAACAGCAACAATGCAGATTGTTCGTAAGGGGGCCGATATGAAGATCATGGACTTGGTCGTATCCGACGGTACACATGATTGCATTTTCCGTATTCCGGAATTGGCCGGGATCAAGAAGAGTCTGGTGATGTACAATCAGCAGGGAGTCGTTATCTATGAAACCAAAGATTATTACGATGATTTCGATATGAGAGACCTGCCTGCCGGTACTTATTACTATATCTTGAAGTATGTAGAGAATGGTAAACCTCAGGCTGTTAAGAGCTTCGTGGAAGTGATCAGAAAATAAAAGCAAAAGCGGGTTACGGGCTTTTGCCTGTAACCTGCTTCCCTGCTGCTTAAACGATAAAGTAAGTAACAATGAAAAAAATTATATTGGTAATAGTAGCTTGCTGTATGGCAGGAACTATCTGGGCACAAACGGCATCTCAATACCTGGAATTGGCGAAGCATCCGGAGTTGGTGAATCCCTCTTACGAGAGCGGTCAGAAAGGTATCAGTGCACTGGTATTGTATGGTGAGAAATGGTCGGGCTTTAAAGGGGCTCCGAAAACAACCGGATTCAATGCCCGTTATGGATTCAATAAATTTGTCGGAGTCGGTGTTAAAGGTGATTTCGAAAAAGTAGGACACCGGCATAACAATATCATCGGAGCGAATGCCGATGTAAATATCCGGATAAGTGAACAATCCTATCTGGGATTCGGTCTGTATCTGGGAGCGGAAATGTGGCATTATTCGTTAGAAGATGCCGTTAACAGCGATAATGGTATGGTACTTGAAAATTACGATAGAAGTAATTTTATCGGAGGATTCGGTTTGACTTACCGTTGGAAAAGATTAGTGGTTGGCGCCAGTTCGTATATTTCGTTTTATACGGATGAAACGAATATGGCCAATTGTTATTTCACCGGCTCCTATGATATTTCCGTCTCTAAAAACTGGTACATCCGTCCGCTGGCGATGTATTGCTACAATAATAAATTTGATAATTTTTATGAAGCCGGGGCGATGTTCGGTTACCGGAATCTGGCCGGAGTTGGTGCAACTTACCGTGAAAACCAGGGGATAAATATTATGGCGAACGTAGAGGTTATTAAAATGTTGACGGTAGGAGCTTGTTATGGAATCAATACCGGGGAATTGTCGGATTTGTCCAAAAAGTCATTTGAAATATCATTGGGTTTCAAGATGAACAGGGATTAAGGGATTATTTGTCGGAGCGTTTGGTTGTATCATGAGGAGTATTCCCGGGCAATCAGACGGCTGACAAATAGGTAAATTAACAATTAAGAATTAGAGATATGAAAAGAATATATTTAGTATTGATTCCGCTTGCCGCTCTGCTTTTTTCGTGTGAGAGCGATACGCCTGCACCTGCGGTGAAATTAACGGTAGGGGGACTTCATATGCGGGATGTTGTGTTGCAGGATAAGGATATCCCGGTCGTATTTGATGTTATAGCCGACCGTCCGGTAAACGAGGATACACATATTTTGTTATCGGTAAACGGAGAGACAACGGCTAAGTTGAATAAGCATTTTAGGATAGAAAAGTCTACCCTGTGGATTGGTAAAGGCAATAGCAAGACATATGGGAAACTGATTATTTTGCAGGAAAACTTTGCCGATGGGGACGCACAAAAAATCCGTATCGATATGAGTAGTTCTGATGCCGTTTTTGCCGATACCTCTTATATCGTATGCAATATTACGATGGGAGCTATTCGTTCTCCGCGTCCGGAATATTGTTTGCCCGAGTCGAACTGGGGTATGTATGCCGGAATCAATGGGTTTGAATTTGCCGGCATCAACAATGCGGTTTTGACTGCCGATGCTGCCGACTATTATGGAAATTCTGCCGTTGTGAATTATTCTGATATTCGGGGAGAAGCGGTAAAAGGGGAAACCTATAGCTACAAGTTGACTCCGGATTGGTGGAAAACAGGAGATGGGGATATTTATGAAATTGTATTCTTTATCGACTGGAACCGGGACGGGCGTTTTGACGGGAAAGACGAACTTATTTTGCGTCAGGATATGGATAAAGCTGCTGCTGCTAATCCGTTGACAGGTGAGATTACTATTCCGGCGGATGCGTCGGTCGGTCTGACCGGTATCCGGGTCGGTTTCTTTGCTAAACCCGATACAGATATCGATAATGGGGGATGCGGTTATATTGATTCCGGCGAATTTGAAGATTATACATTGTTTATTTCTGATCCCGAGTAAATTTTTATTTCGTATTTGAAAAATATCTGAAATGTAGATTTCTGCAAAAAGTTATTTTATTGGTTTATAGTATATTGGTTTGTGGCGTGTAGATTTAAAATACCTGTAAAATAGCTTTTTGTAGGCTCGGAATGTGTAAAATTTAAAACGATTGTGTAGTTGCCATTCTATTTTTGCGTAACGATTTTTTATTATCAATAAATATAAACACCAGAACAAATGAAAAAGTATGTTTTACAAGCGTTATTGGTTGTGTGCAGTTTTCTGATTATTCAGGGCTGTAGTGATGACGATAATGCCATTGATTTGAAGGAAGTGAGTTCGGCAGCGGCAGCGGTGCCTGCCAAAGTTTTCTTTGCCCAGGGAGCGACGGAGGCTGCAACGGTTCAGTTGAGTGTGGCTGTCGATGCGAAATCTCCGGAAGCCATCGGGTTTGAAGTAAAGGTTGCTGATAATAGTGAGGTGAGTGCTGATAAAGTGACCTTTTCCCGGGAACATTTTACGATAGAAAAAGGAAAGCGTTCTTTTGAATTTAGTTGTACAGTGGAAGCTGATGCAGTAGAAGCAGGTATGACAAAACTTTTAAAGATCGATTTTATGTCTCAGAATGCCAAGGTTTCTCATTTGAATTTAGAAGTTCCTGTAGAGGCAGAAAAGGCTGAAGAACCGGAGCCGGAACCGGAACCAGAACCGGACAATACGATTGTGTATATTGCCGATTTTAAAGGTACCGTAGATATGGATAAACAGAATTGGTTGGCTGTTATGCTCAATGAAGTGCAGGTTGCCGGTTTCTTCCAGACTTCTGTTGCAGTTGGAACAGCTCCCAGTGCCAAGAGAATTCATTTTGACAATTACGGACAGGATATTATCGGTGTGGCAGAAGGCGATTTGATCCATATCACACCGCTGGAAGAAGGGGCTGTAATTGGAGAAGGTGCGTCTTGGGTTGCTAATCCTGAATGGGCGGATGATGCTAATTACGTATATATGCCGGTATTGTATTCCGGAGCCTATACGGAATGGGAAGGAAAAACAGCTTATATCGGTGCGAAAATCAGCCTGTCCGGTAAAGTGTCCGGAAAGATTTGCAATGCCTGGATTAAAATTACAGTATCTGCCGGCGGTGAATGTGAGGTGGATGGAATAGCTTACGATGCGTGGGGATACGATATCAAAGCCGGACAGACGGTATCGGAAAAGTGATAAATATTAAATCTAAATAATATAGCATGAAAAATAAAGCAATAGGTAAGATGAAGTACTTGCAACAAGTACTGCTTATGATGCTCGTTTGGTTTATACCTTTCGGGGCAATGGCGCAAAGTTATTCGTTGAAGGGTACGGTGGTTGATAATAAGGGAATCACGATTCCCGGTGTAAATATCCTGATCAAAGGGACGACTAACGGTGTCGCTACTGATATTGACGGTAATTTTGAATTGATCGTGGATAAAGGAAACGTATTGGTCGTGTCTTTTACCGGTTATAAAACACAGGAAGTTCCGGTAACAGGCCAGAACAATCTTAAAATCACTTTATTGGAAGATATAGAGCAGTTGGAAGAAGTGGTGGTGATCGGGTACGGTACAATGAAGAAGAGTGATTTGACCGGTGCGATTACTTCTGTAGATGCTGAAAAATTGGCTGAAAAATCAACAATTAATATTGCTGAAGCATTACAGGGGCAAGTTGCCGGTGTAAGTGTTTCTAAATTTGGTGGATTGGCTGGCCAGGGTGTTTATGTGAAAATTAGAGGATTCGGTACTTATGGCAGTAGTGAGCCTTTGTATATTATAGATGGTTTCCCCGGAGATATTTCTACATTAGCCCCTAATGATATCAAATCGATGGAGGTATTAAAGGATGGTGCTGCTGCTGCTATTTACGGGTCTGTTGCTGCTAATGGTGTAGTTATCATTACTACTAAAAGTGGAAAAAAAGGCGAAGTGAAGGTTGATATTAACTCTTACGTATCTTTGAAGAAGGTGACTAATCTTTTTGATATGCTGGACGCAAAAGGTTTTAAAACCATGGGTCGTATGATGTATGAGCAATATAATATGTATGCTAAGCCCTTGCCTTTGCCTGCTTATGTAACTAAAGATGCAACGGCTGATACTGATTGGCAGGATGAGGTGTTCCGTACAGGTTATTCACAAAGTCATAACGTATCAGTACGTGGCGGTAGTGAGAATACTCAATTCTCTATATCAGCCAATATATATGATGAGCAAGGTGTGGTGTTGGATAATAAGTATCTTATGCAGAATGCACGTATGAAAGTAGATACAAAAAAATCTATTTTTGATATTTCAGCAGGTTTGACATATACGGCTAAAAGATATAGTGATCCTGATTTCTCGTTAACGGAAGTGTATCGTTCAAGTCCTTTAACTCCTGTATTGGATCCTACACAGAAATATGGTTACGGTATTGCTAATATGGACGATGGATTGGCTGCGACACATAATCCCGTAGCCGACGCACATTTTAAAAATAATCGTACAAAAACACAGGATGTTGTGGCAACATTTTCTGTAACAGCTAATTTTACAGAATGGTTACAATTCAAGACTGCTTATTATTATAATGGTACAAATACCCAGTATTATTATCATACTCCGGATTATCAATCAAGTCCGACGGAATCTGTAAAATTCCCGATAGTAATAGAAAAACGTTCTTATTGGGAAAACCAGACTGTTGATAATTATTTGACATTTAATAAAAAATTCAATCAACATGCTGTTACTTTTATGGCCGGTGTTTCTGTTTCTATGGAAAAGAGTAATTATAATACTTTGACGGGGGAAGGAAAAACGACAGTTGATGGTGAGGATATTCCTGCTGGTTTCCCGAATCCGAATTGGAATACTCCGAATGCTGCTAATGGTGGTACCTTTTCCGGAGAAGGTACGAATACGATATATAATCGCCTTTCTTATTTTGGACGTTTGAATTACTCTTTCAAAGATCGTTATTTGTTACAGGTGACTGTTCGTCGTGATGCTTCCTCAAAATTCGGACCGGATTCCCGTTGGGGAACTTTCCCGTCGGTTGCATTGGGCTGGAGAATCAGTGAAGAAGAATTTTTTCCCAAAGACGGTGTTATTTCTAATTTAAAATTGCGGGGAAGCTGGGGACGTTTAGGTAATGAAAATGTTTTAGATTCATATGCTTACTTAGCATTGATGACTCAAGGTAACGGCGGAAGTTTGGGATATGTACAGGGGACAGGTAAAAATCCTTGGTTGGCAACAATTGCGAATGATATGGAAAACCGGGAAATTAAGTGGGAAACCAGTCAGTCTATAAATATCGGTTTTGATTACGGTTTGTTTGATGGAAAGTTGTCGGGAGCTCTTAATTATTTTAATAATAAAACCATAGATTTGTTGATTACTAAAAAATTAGCGCCTTCTGCTGGTATAGCTAATCCGATTTTGAATGTAGGAACGATGCGGAATTCAGGAGTTGAATTTGATGTTAACTACCGGGATATGATTGGAGAATTTAGTTGGAACGCCGGTTTCAATGTTACTTATTTAAAAAATAAGGTTGTGAAAATGGCTAACCCGGATCAGATTCTTTACGGTGGATTCTCTGCAACTCAGACACGTAAGGGAAAATCAGTTGCAACGTTCTATCTTTATGAGACAGACGGTATTTTCCAGAATATGGCAGAAGTATATGCCCATAGTAAGGACGGCAAGCTTATTCAGCCGAATGCAAAGCCCGGAGATATTCGTTTTAAGGATAAAGATAATAACGGAGTGATAGACGGTGATGATAAAGTTGAGATGGGCAGCGGTATGCCCAAAGTAGAAGCCAATTTATCATTGGGAGCCCAATATAAAGGATTTGATTTTTCTGCCTTAATTGGCAGTGGTTGGGGACATAAGATTTTTAATGGTACGCGGACAAAAATTGAAGGAATGAATGAAGTATATAATATGTCTCGTTCGACACTGAGAGCTTGGACACCTGAGAACCGGAATACTACTATGCCACGTGCTGTTTTAGGAGATCCGAATGATAATATACGTGAATCAGATCGTTTCTTAGAAGACGGAGATTTTATTCGTCTGCGCCAGGTTCAGGTAGGATACACATTGCCGAAAATGTGGTTGAATAAGATCAATATGGAGAAAATCCGGGTATATGTGAGTGCAGATAATCTGTGGACTTGGACGAAATACAGTGGTGTAGATCCTGAATTTGCACAAAGTAATGTATTAAATACAGGTATTGATAGTAATATTTATCCGTTTACTAAGTCGTTCGTTTTCGGCTTGCAAGTAACTTTTTAATAACTGATAAAAATATTGATTATGAGAAAGATATTAAATCTGATATATATACCCATGTTATTACTGGGATTGTCAGGATGTGAGGATTTTCTGACAGTTGAATCTCCAGATCAATCAACATCGGGTAACTATTGGAAAACTCAAAGTGAGGCTCTTTCCGGATTGTCAGCGGCTTATTCACAATTGTATTATGGAGGAAGCTGGGAATTCCATGAATTGAAATTTGTATTTGAACCTTTTCGGGAAGATGTAGTTGAGATGGGGAAAGGTGCTTCCAGTTATGGTTATATGACTTCTATTTATAATTTTAGTTATACTATGACTAGTAGTACGCCTGCGAGTATATGGAGTTACAATTATTGGGGCTTAAGTTATTCCAATCAGGTAATAGATAAAGTCAGTGCTATGGATCCTGCCGTATTTGAGCAAGGTATGCAGGAGCGTATTATTGCCGAAGCCCGCTTTATGAGAGGTTATTATCATATGGTTTTGTTAATGAACTGGGAGAAGATTATTGTACGTGAAAAATACATTACTTCAGAGTCGGATATTGATAAGGCTTTATCTTCTCGGGACTATGCCTGGGATTTTATCATGAAGGATTTCGAATATGCAGCCACCAAATTACCGATGACACGAGGTGATTCAGATAAAGGACGGGTTACTTCTGCAACGGCTAATGCTTACTTAGGTTATGCTTATTTAACAAGGGCGTATGAAGAACCGACCCGTAAAGATGAATTTTTGACAAGTGCCGTAGAAGTATTGAAACCTGAAAATTTTGTAGGTTATAGCTTGGTTCCGATGAATAAATGGATCGGAATGTTTGACGGTTCAAATGAAAATTCCGTAGAATCTTTATTGGAGGTTCAGTTCTCTCCTACGACATCCGGTAATGCATATTACAAGCATCAGACTCAGTATTGGGTTGCATCTTCAGAGTTAGGTGGTTGGGAAGGAATATTACCTTCAGATATGTTATTTAATGAGTTCAAGAAAGAAGGTAAAATTTCATTGATGGGACGTTATGATAGTCGTTTGTATAGTACTCTTTGGTTCAAAGATGATTATTTTAACGGTAGTCCTGAAAAAGTATGGGATTGGAATTATGACGACTTGTTTGAGGTTAACAAACCGGTATTCCGGAAATATCTTCCGGTTAAATATTCGGGAATGTCTACTTATGAAACAGCTATGAATATCATATTAATGCGTTATGCCAATGTATTGTTGATGCGGGCAGAGGCATATAATGAACTTAATCATCCGGAATTGGCTAAACCATTGATTGATGAGGTGAGAGCTCGTGCCAATATGCCGGGAATGAAAGGTTCTTCTCAGGCTGAAGTAAGAGCACAGATCGAGCACGAACGTATTGTAGAATTTGCACTGGAAAACTACCGTTTCTATGATTTACGCCGTTGGGGCAAGGCAGAATCAGCCTTAGCTGCTGTGGGTAGAAAATTTAATCCTGCTACGAATAATTTCTTTTTTACTCCGCAGGGTGAGATCGATTCAAATGGACAGATAAAAAAATAGTTAGATTAGGCTGGGTGGAATGTCCCGCTTTTGGGGCATTCCACTTTTTAAAAAAAATTGTAAATTGCGTGCGTTTTATATAACGTCATACTGAAATTATGCTGATAGTAATAGGATTAATGGTAAGTGGTATCCTGTTGGGATATTTGTTCCGGGAGAAAAATCTGAAATTTGTTCAGAAACTGATTACTCTTGCCATATTCGCCTTATTGTTTTTGTTAGGATTGAGTGTAGGTACGAACGATCAGATTATGGATAATCTGGATACGATAGGCTTAGATGCTTTGGTTATTACATTCGGAGCTATTGTCGGGAGTGTATTGTGTGCCTGGGGGATTTATAAATTTTATTTTTCAAAATAAAAAAGATTACGAATTGGCAATAAAAGAAATAATCATTGTCAAAAGTCGTCAATTAGAAAAGAAATCCTCATTCGTCATTTGAATCAGAGGAATTGTTTTAAACGTGGGGAATATATGTTAGGAAGTTTAATTATAGTAACTTTTTTTGTACTGGGAGCTGTACTCGGACGATTTGTTGAGATGCCGGGTTTTATTACAGAAAATGATCCGACTTTGTATGCTTTGTATGTTTTGATGTTTTTGGTAGGTGTCAGTATTGGAAGTGATAAAAAAGCATTGCGGGCATTGCGGCAGCAAAACATAAGAATTGCATTGGTTCCGCTGGGAACAATTCTGGGAACATTGGCCGGTTCTGCCTTGATTAGCTTTTTTTTGCAGCACAGAAGCATGACTGATTGCCTGGCTGTAGGTTCCGGATTCGGTTACTATTCGTTGTCTTCTATTTTTATTACGCAATATAAGGGAGCCGAGCTGGGGACAATCGCTTTGGCTTCCAATATTATCCGGGAGTTGGTGACATTGCTGGCTGCCCCCTTTTTGGTGCGTTACTTTGGGAAACTGGCGCCTATATCTGTGGGAGGAGCGACGACAATGGATACGACTTTACCGATTATCACCCAGACTTCAGGTAAGGAATTTGTCGTTGTATCGATTTTTCACGGTATAACGGTAGATTTTACCGTACCTTTTCTGGTTACTTTTTTTTGTACGATCTGATTTTTATCAACTGGGAAAATATATAGAATGGCGACCTAAAGTTGCTATAATGGGATAGATGTTGTAATTTTTAATGGATTTGAGATGAAAAGATATATCTTCATTGTATGGGTTCTACTGTCTTGTTTTGTCGGAAAAGCGCAGTACACAGGAATGGAAAGAGAAAATCCGGCTGTTAATCAAATAAACCGGGAGCGGATGCATGCTCATTTTATTCCCTATACCAAAGAGGCTGATGCTGTTGCTAAGGAACGGAAGGCTGCTTCGCGGGTATCCTTAAACGGTATATGGCAATTTAAATACTCCGTAAATCCGGCCAGCCGTCCGCAGGATTTTTATAAAAAAGGGTTTAAGACCAAAGGATGGAACAGGATAGAGGTTCCGGGAAGTTGGGAATTACAAGGATTCGATGCTCCGATATATACGGATACAAAATATCCTTTCCCGGCAAATCCGCCTCATATCCCGGCAGATTATAATCCTGTCGGATCTTATATCCGGGAATTTACATTGCCTGAAAACTGGACGGGTAAAGATATTATTTTACATTTCGGCGGTGTTGAATCGGCTTTTTATTGCTGGTTAAACGGGGAATTTGTCGGATATAGTGAAGACAGCCGTTTACCGGCGGAATTTGATATTACCCGCTTGGTAAAAAAGGGAAAAAATAAATTGGCTGTAGAGGTATATCGTTACAGTGACGGTTCCTACCTTGAATGTCAGGATTATTGGAGATATAGCGGTATTGAGCGGGACGTATGGCTGATCGCCCGTCCGTTGTCGCGTATGCGTGATTTTGAAATTTCACAGCAATTGGTAGATAATTACCGGAACGGGGATTTTCAGGTGAAAGTAATGGCTGAAAAACGGGGACTGACACCGGGGACTGCTTTTGAAGTGAAATTGCTGGACAAGGACCGGGTGATCTTTTCGGAAAAATCGGTAGTAAAATCCGTTTCGGATACCCTGCATGTATTTTCGAAAAAGGTGATGGATGCCCGGAGATGGACGGCTGAAACGCCGGAATTGTATACATTGGTGATCAATACGTTGAATCCTGCGGGTAAAGTGACCGAATCTGTGGCTCATCGCTTGGGCTTCCGGACGGTGGAAATCCGTAACGGCATGTTGCAGGTGAACGGGGTGCCTGTCTTTATCAAAGGGGTCAATCGTCATGAGCACGATCCGCATAAAGGAAGAAGTGTCAGCTATGAAAGTATGCTACACGATATCACTTTGATGAAGCAATTCAATATCAATGCGGTACGTTGCAGTCATTATCCGAATATAGAAGAGTGGTACGAATTGTGCGATGAATATGGTATTTATCTGGTTGATGAAGCCAATCTGGAGTCACACGGTATGGAAGATACTGAAGTCGGCACATTGGCAACTACTCCGGAGTGGATAACTCCATTTATGGAAAGAATGAGCCGCATGGTAGAACGGGACAAAAACTATACATCCGTCATTACCTGGTCTTTGGGAAATGAATCCGGTTACGGAGAGCATTTCGAAACAACGTATCACTGGACCAAACAACGGGATACGACTCGTCCGGTACAATATGAAGGTTCGGGCCGTGAAGGCGCGACCGACATTTATTGTCCGATGTATGCCCGGATATGGCGTTTGCGCGAACATGCCAATCAAAGACGTTCGGAACCATTGATTTTGTGCGAGTATGCACATGCAATGGGAAATAGTGTCGGAAATCTGCAGGATTATTGGGATCTTGTATACAAGTACGATCAATTGCAGGGTGGCTTTATCTGGGATTGGATCGACCAAACTTTTGCTATAAAAGATAAAAACGGGAATCCGATCTGGGGATACGGCGGTGATATGGGATATGTGGGCGTGAAAAACGATTCTAATTTCTGTGCTAACGGCTTGGTTGCAGCCAACCGTTTCTTACATCCCCATATCTGGGAAGTGAAAAAGGTGTATCAGGGCATCCATTTCGCCGGTGAGCCTTTCCAGCCCAATCGTCTGAAAATAACCAACCGGAATGATTTTGTGACTTCCGGTGTCTACGATTTTATTTGGAAAATAAAAGCTGACGGAAAGGTGGTAGCACAAGGTGTTTTAAATGTACCGGAGGTGCAACCTCATGGGTTTGCAATAGTGGAACTGCCGCTACCCGTTTTACAACCGTTGGCCGGTACGGAATATTTCTTACATCTTGAGGCCCGTACCAAACAAGCAACCGACCTTGTACCTCAAGGTCATCTGGCAGCCAGTGAACAATTCTTATTGCCGGTGGAGGTATTGGCACCTGTTGCACCTGCAATTGAAGGCACTCTGGCTTTGACGAAGGAGAATAAGCAAATCCGGGTTTCCGGTACGACTTTTGAAGTTCGTTTTTCGGAAGAAACCGGAGACCTTACCGGATTGAAATATGACGGGAAAGAAATGTTGAAAGAAGGATTGCGCGCTAATTTCTGGCGGGCACAAACGGATAATGATGTTGCCAATCGCATGATGCAACGGTGTGGGACCTGGCTGAATGCAGGTAAGGAGATGGTTTTGCAGCAACTGGAAACTCATTCCTCCGGTAACCGGGTGATTGTATCCGCTGTTTATCGGATGCCGGAACAGGCTTCTGTATATAAGGTCGTATATACTGTATATGCAGACGGAGCCGTGAATGTCGACAATGTATTTCTGGCCGGACAGAAGGCTTTGCCTGAAATGCCTCGTTACGGGATGCGGATGATATTGCAGAGTGAATACGATCAGATGACCTGGTTTGGACGCGGACCGCATGAAAACTATTTCGACCGGAAGTCTTCTGCCGATATCGATTTGTATAAAGCTACGGTGTGGGAGCAATTTCATCCTTATGTGCGCCCGCAGGAAACGGCCAATAAGTCGGATGTACGCTGGTGTGCTTTACGGAATAATGACGGAAATGGGATATTGGTTATCGGGGCACAACCATTGAATGTGAGCGCCTGGAATTTCCCGATGCAGGATATTATGCATGTCAGCCCGAATGTTGAAAGAAAGCACGGCGGGAGTATCCTGAAACAGGATATGGTATGGTTCAATATCGATTTACAGCAGATGGGGGTCGGCGGAGATACATCCTGGGGAGCGCAAACGCATCCAGAATATACGATTACTCCGGATAATAAGCATTATTCCTTTACGATCGTACCTTTACGGTCTGGAGACGAGCCTTTAAAGCTTTCTAAAAAAGGCTACGGGAAGTAGAAATAAAATAGTTAGGTTAAAAAATAAATGCAATGAAAAAATTCTGGTGGATCGGGTTTGTGGCTTTAGCAGCGTTCGGATGTTGCCGTAACGAAGCTTGTAAAGAAGAACAGGCCCTGAAGTATCCGAACATTTTGGACATCAATTACACGCCTGAAACAATTCGTGGAGGGGCCGGTTGGTTTACCGATCAGGGTGCCTGGATGGGGTTTACGCTCCCGACGGCAGAGAAATTTACGAATGGATTTTGCGGTCCTTTCGATTTGGATAATCGTCATTGGTTAAGCCGCTCATTGGTAAGACCGGGATTTATTGATAACGGTAAAGTCGTTTCACCGGAAGCTTTTCAGGCTGACAGTATGGCTTATTTCCCGGGACAACTGTATATGCAGAGTAGTTTCTCGGATATCCGCATAGTTCAGCGGCTCTTTTTTACGGATAAGAATCATGCCTTGCTCGTATGTGAAAGCAATCGGAAGATCGACTGGTTTTTCGAGGGGAAACTTTGGGATGAAGACGATACGGTGGAAGTCCGTGATAAAAGTCTGATCATTTATTTGCCTCGGGGAGAAGTTGCTGCGGTGACTTTTCAAAACGATGCGGAATTGATGCAAATGTCTTCCGTATATAAAGCTTCATTTAAGCAGGTTGCCGATGTGCGGGCGGCCGTTTTCTCCTTTTTTAATACGAAGGAGGAAATGGAAGCCGGATTACCGGTGGCTGAAACAATCCTGGAAAACATAAAAGCCGAAAAGGCGGCTCATTGCAGCAGATGGAACAATTACCTTTCCAGTGTTTTGCGGACAGATATGCCTGCTGCTTATGACCGCGTAGCCGTGAAGGCGATGGTAACGCTTTTGGCTAATTGGCGGAGCAGTAAGGGAGATATGCTGCATGACGGAATGGTGCCTTCACATGCCGTTGGATATTTTGTCGGCTTTTGGGCTTGGGATACCTGGAAACAGGCTGTTGCAACCGTACATTTTGAGCCTGAATTGGCAAAGAATCAAATTCGTTCCATGTTCGATTATCAGGATGAGTACGGAATGATAGCCGATTGTATCTATAGCGATAAACGTGAAAATAATTATCGCGATAGCAAACCGCCTTTGGCAGCCTGGGCTGTGATGGAAGTGTTTCGTCATACGGGAGATACGGCATTTATCCATGAAATGTATCCTCAATTGTTGAAATATTACCGTTGGTGGTATCAATACCGGGATCATGACCGGAACGGTATTTGTGAGTTCGGTGCAACTGACGGAACCGAAGAAGCCGCTAAATGGGAGAGCGGTATGGATAATGCGGTTCGCTTTGACGAGGCCACTATGGTCCGGAATGCTGAGAATGCCTGGAGCTTTAATCAGGAATCTGTCGATTTGAATGCTTATCTGGGATATGAATACGAGCTTTTACAAGAGATGGCCGGAATAATCGGTGAAAGCTTTGAGGAGCCCGATTATCGTGAAAAAATCCGGACTTATTTTTTCGATCCGCAACAAGGTTATTTCTTTGATCGGGTTTTGAACGGAGATTTGGTAAGGGTGGAAGGACCTGAAGGTTGGACGCCGATATGGACGGGGCTGGCTTCCAAAGAACAAGTGGAGGCTGCCATGAAGATCATTGCAGATACCAGTAAGTTTTCGACTTATATACCTTTCCCGACTTTGGCTGCCGATCACCCGAAGTTTTTACCGAAAGGATACTGGAGAGGTCCGATTTGGTTGGATCAGGTGTATTTCGGTATTTCCGGTATCCGGAAGTATGGCTATATAAAAGAAGCGGATACATATACCGATCAGGTGTTTACCCGGTTGCAGGGACTGACGGAGGGAGCTCCTATTCATGAAAATTACGGAACCCATGACGGAGGACTTTTGAAAGCCCCTCATTTCAGTTGGTCTTCGGCACACTTGCTGATGCTTTATTGGGAGTATGGGAAAAAATAAAGTTAAAAAGAGATTGTCTCGCGGCAATCTCTTTTTTATTCATATTAATCATTATTTTTGCTGAAAATCAATTGTAACGTTATGAATAAATTCCTTTTTTCTTTGTTTTTTGCATGGGCTGTCAGTTTTTCTGCCGATGCGCAGTTCGATAAGTATTTTCAGGATAAGACAATGCGTTTTGATTTTTATCATTGCGGAAATCAGGAATCTGAAAATTACTTTTTTGACGAGTTGATAGAAGAGCCTTATTGGGCCGGCTCCAAGACTTCTTTGATCGATGATTCCGGTTACGGAAATCAGATGTTTAAGATATGGGATGCCGCTAGTGGAGAGTTGCTCTATTCCCGTTCGTACTGTACACTTTTTAATGAGTGGCAAACGACTCCCGAGGCGATGGAAACATCCAAATGTATGCCGGAATCCGTAGTGTTCCCGTTTCCTAAAAAAGATGTGAAATTGGAATTATATGCCAGAAACAAGAAAGGAAAATTTGAGAAAAAATTCGAATATGATATTCGGGTAAATAGTTATTTTATTAGAAAATTTATTCCGAAATACGAGACTTTCGAGGTAAGATACAATGGGAATCCGGAACACCGGGTGGATATTGTCTTGTTGCCGGAGGGATATTCTGCCAACGAGAAAGAGAAATTTATGGAAGCGTGCAATACGTTTGCCGGGGAATTTTTCACCTATTCACCTTATAAAGAAAATGCTTCCCGTTTCAATATCCGTGCCGTATGGGCTCCGTCAGAAGAAAGCGGTGTGACCATACCGGGGGAACATATCTGGAGAAGGACGGCTTTAAAGGGAGCTTATTATACATTTGATTCGGAACGTTATCAAATGGTGGAAGACTTCCAGAATGTACGGGATATTGCAGCTCATGTTCCTTATGATTATATCTATATTTTATCAAATACCCAAAAATACGGAGGAGGAGGTATTTATAATTTTTATGGAATCAGTGCGGCGCATCATCCGACCCGTACGGGAAAAATTTATGTACATGAATTCGGGCACGTATTGTTGGGATTGGGAGATGAATATGTAGGGAATGTTTCTTATAATGACATGTATCCGCTGGATGTCGAACCGTGGGAAGAAAATCTGACAACATTGGTTGATTTTGAGAGAAAAGACTGGTACCGTATGCTGGATGCCAAAACACAAATACCGACTCCGCTGAATACAAAGGATATGCAGGCTTTAGGGGTATATGAAGGCGGGGGATACGTACAAAAAGGTGTTTACCGGCCCTGGCAAAACTGCCTGATGAATAATTTGCATAAAACAGATCAGTTCTGTCCGGTGTGTACACATGCTATTCAGAAACAGATCGATTTTTTGTGTAAATAATGGAAAATAAATAGATAAAAACGTTGGAATACGACCTTTTTAATTTTAGATTTACGATTTACGATTAGAAAATCTGATAACGAATCAGGTTGCCTGGCAATTTGCAATTTATATGAACGTATATCCGGCTGTGTTTTGAATCGGGGGTGTGCTTTATCACAACCCCGGTTTATTGTATCTGAATAAATGAATGAGTTTTATCTGTTCAGGTTGCCCATTGGCTCTGAGGCTTTTCTCATGCAGGGAAATGTCCGGATTCGTAGAAATATTGTGTTTAGGAGATGATGTGATGCATAATCAGTCTGCCTGTTCCTTTTGACCTTCCAAATTCCCGATTATTTTTTTTAATTGGTATTGAGACAATCCGAGGTAGTCGGCAATTTTGGTCAGGGGAATGCCGTCTGCCTGCATTTTCCGTACGGTTTCTTTCTGGCGCTGCTTCTCCTCCAGTTGGTCGGATAGGATGTCGGTAAGCGTATCGGGACGACATGGTGTTCTATGTAAGAATTGTAAGTCAGAACAAGATCGTTTCGGGGAAACTTTTTGATGAAGAAGAAGGAAATAAGATACCACTTTCTCCTGATGTTTGTGAGCAGATGAAAAAGATGCGGGATCAAAGGCATGAAGAGATGGTAAAATACAGCGATGATGAGCTGAATGAGGGGCAGAGTTCATTGAGATTTATGAACTTAAACGTTATGACTTATGTAAATATGCCGTTTTTACCGGGTAAATATGAAATTTGGTACATTTTCAGGGGCTTGGAGTTCAATCACTCCGTGATTGAAATAATCTCCGGGAAACCGATGTAAGTGTTTCAAAAAAAGGATACTGAAACCAGTATCCTTTTTTATTTTCGTTGTGGTAATTCTGTTACTTAACGGTAGACATGTGAACGATCAATTCCAATACTTTGTTTGAATAACCCCATTCGTTGTCATACCAGGAAACAAGTTTCACGAAGTTTTTATTCAAAGCGATACCGGCTTTGGCATCGAAGATAGAAGTACGGGCATCTCCCAGGAAGTCAGAAGAAACGACTTCTTCTTCAGTATATCCCAGAATACCTTTCAATTCACCTTCAGAAGCTTCTTTTACAGCAGCTTTGATTTCATCGTAAGATGCTTCTTTAGCCAAACGACAAGTTAAATCTACAACAGATACGTCCAATGTCGGAACCCGGAAAGCCATACCGGTCAGTTTACCGTTCAATTCCGGAATAACTTTACCTACAGCTTTTGCGGCACCGGTAGAAGAAGGGATAATGTTACCGGCAGCAGCGCGACCACCTCTCCAGTCTTTCATAGAAGGACCGTCAACTGTTTTTTGGGTAGCGGTTGTGGCGTGAACTGTGGTCATCAAACCTTCGATAATACCGAATTTATCGTTGATAACTTTGGTTAACGGAGCCAGGCAGTTGGTTGTACAAGATGCATTGGATACAATAGTTTCACCTGCATATTTTTTGTTGTTTACACCCATTACGAACATTGGGGTATCGTCTTTTGACGGAGCTGACATAACAACACGTTTTGCTCCGGCTTTGATATGTGCTTCAGCTTTTTCTTTGGTCAGGAAAAGACCGGTTGATTCAACAACGTATTCAGCACCTACTTCATTCCATTTCAGGTTTGCCGGATCTTTTTCTGCAGTTACGCGGATAGCTTGGCCGTTAACAACCAATTTGCCGTCTTTTGCTTCTGCGGTTCCGTTGAAACGACCGTGCATCGTGTCGTATTTCAACATATAAACCATGTAGTCTACATCGATCAGGTCGTTAATACCTACGATCTCAATATCATTTCTGCCCATTGCAGCGCGGAATACCAAACGTCCGATACGTCCGAATCCGTTGATACCAACTTTAATTTTTGACATTTTCGTTGTTTTATTAGGTGATACAAATTCAAAATTTTCCTCAAATTTATAATAAAGCATTTTATTATATGCATAAAGGAATTAAAACCGACAGAAAAATTAACTCAAACGATTACAATCAATTCTGTCGTTTTTAAGCTCAGACTGTATGTGAAATCGTGTTTGCAGGAGCCTGAGTATAAGCCGGACATTTACGGTCGATGGCACATGATGAAAGCAGACCGGCTAAAAGTAATGAAATAAGGATGTATATAATCCGTTTTTTGTTTTTCATGATCAGATAAGTTTTAAAACAATGATAGTCACAAAGGTAGAAATAAAAATCAAAATTAAAAATAGCAGGGTATGCTTCTGGCTTGCAAATAGAATTAAATGAAATAGAAAAAGGCCAAGAGTAGATAATAACTTATAATTAAATACTTCTGTTTCTCAAAAAAATGTAAGTTTTTTCCTTTTTTTTCTTAAAAATGTTTTGTGCAAACGTTTTAAGTTTTTATATTTGCAGCACGATATAGGAATATATTGCTTTATAAGTGTAGTAAATTTATTGTTAGTGTGTTTAAAAAGAGGCTTCGGCCTCTTTTTATTTGTATTTTGGAATGTCTATCCGTTTGCTACGTTTTTTGCGTTGCCGTTTTGTCCGATACGGAGATTTTCAGGATGTTTTGGGTAACAGAAATAATTTTGAAGCGTTCGTCCGGACGATGTCCGACCACCCAGGCAATGTGTTCCCCGGATAAGAGGAGAAGGCAATCTTTCTTTTGTTTGGTGCTGAATTTTTGGTCGATAAAAAAATCACTTATTTTTTTTTGTAGTTTTTTCATACCGAGCGGGCAAAAGCGATCTCCTTTTTCCCAATTTCTGATTTTCAAGGGGAAGCCGAGTTTATCCGCATCCAGGCAGGCAATCGATGAATCGTCCGGAATTTGGAAATCCGGTGTTCGGGGGATGATTTCGAATCGGTAATGTTTATCGTTAATTGTGTATTCTCCCGGTTTTGGAATTTCGATATTCGTTACCGTTTGGGTGGTGTGACAAAACATGCGCCAGTAGGTTCTGCCTTTTACGAGTGTATAATTTTCGGAAAGAAATTGTTTTCCGGATAAGGCGTCCCGACTGTTGAATATGTCTCTGATCTGCGTTTTGTTGAACCCGAAAGGAGTCAAAAGTTCGTAAAGTAATGTGCATGGGGCCGGAGTGGCCAATGTTTTTCCGATATGTATCAGTATTTCTTCTCCCTGATGTTCCATGACCTGCGTTTTTAATTGCCCGATGGCATATCGGTAGATTTGTTCCGTTTCTTTTAAGGTTTCACAGTTTTCGCGGATGACATTTAAAAATGCCGGATTGATTTCTTTACATACGGGAATAATCCGGTGTCTGATTTTGTTCCGGACAAAATCCAGGGAATTGTTGGTTGAGTCCGTCCGGTAACCCAATTGGTTGTCTTGTATATATTGTAAGATATCGGTTCTGGAACAATCGAGCAGGGGGCGCAGCAGGTCGCCGTTTATGGGCTTGATACCTGTCAAACCTTTGATACTGGTACCTCTGCACATATTAATCAGTACCGTTTCTGCCAGGTCGTCGGCATGGTGGCCGGTGACGATATAGTCCATTTTTTTCTTTTCTTTCATTTCCCGGAACCAGTTGTAGCGCAGTTCACGGGCAGCCATTTCGATACTCAGACTGTTTTGCCGGGCATATCCGAGGGTATCGAATTTTTTTACACTTAAGGGAATGCCGTAGCTATCACAAAACCGCTTGACGAATTGTTCATCCATGTTGGATTCTTTTCCCCGTAATCCGAAATTACAATGAAGTGCCTGAATCCGTAAATTCATGTATTTGAAAAGATGCAACAAGGAAATGGAGTCGGCACCGCCGCTAACGGCGATCAGAAATCCGGCATCTGCCGGAATACGGTATTTTTCCAGAAAATTTTCGATAATCTTCCGCATGGTATTGTGTATCTGAATGTCTGAAACGTTAAAATAAACAAGTGAGCCTTTCGGTCTTCTGTAAATATAGGAAGAATTTTTATATTTCGCTAAGTTCCAGCCAGCGCATTTCTTTTTCGTCGAGTAAGGCTATCACTTCGCTGATACGTTCTGACTTCCGGACTAATTCTTCTGTAGAAAGACTGCCGGAGCTTAGTGCAGATTCAATTTCTGTTTTTTCATTCGTCAGGGATTCGATTTCTTGCTCTAATCGGAGCATTTCCTGTTGTTCTTTAAAGCTAAGTTTTCTTTTTTTGGAGAGATTGTCTGACGGAGCGGACTTGGGTTCTTTGGTTGTTTGTTTTTTTGCCCGTTGTTTTTCTTCTTCCTCTTCTTCTTTGTGGTTTTTATATATGGTATAATTTCCGGGGAAGTCTTTGATTTTTCCGTTCCCTTCAAAAGCAAATACCCTGTCGACTACTTTGTCTACAAAAAAGCGGTCGTGGGATACGATCAGCAAGCAGCCTTTAAAGCTTTGCAGGTAGTCTTCCAGTACGTTTAGGGTGATAATATCCAGATCGTTTGTCGGCTCGTCCAGAATCAGGAAGTTGGGGTTACTCATTAAAACGGTAAGCAGATACAAACGTCGGCGTTCGCCTCCGCTAAGCTTGCTTACTAATGAATACTGCTGTTTGTCGGTAAACATGAAATATTCCAGAAATTGTGAGGCCGACATGATACGGTCGTTGCCCAAATCGATTCGTTCGGCAATATTTTTTACAATGTCGATGACCCGGTCTGTTTCAGAAAATTCGATGCCTGATTGCTTGTAATAGCCGTAAACGACGGTTTCTCCTATGTCGATTTTTCCCCGATCGGGTTCCAGATTACGGGTAATGATATTCAGAAAAGTGGATTTCCCGACGCCGTTTTTTCCTACAATTCCGATTTTTTCACCCCGGACGAATTTATAGGAGAAGTCGTCAATCAGGCATTGGTCTTCATAGCTTTTGCTGATGTGTTCCAATTCCAGTATTTTTTTCCCTAACCGTTGTCCTTTTATGTCCAGTTCCAGTTTTTTTTCATCGGTTTTCTGGGAAGCTGTTTCCTGAAGCTTATAAAAGTTATCGATCCGGTATTGTGCTTTATGGCTGCGGGCTTGTGGCATTCTGCGCATCCATTCCTGTTCGGTACGCAATAAATTCCGGGCTTTATCGATGGTAGCATTTCGTGTTGCTATCCGTTGAGCCCTTTTTTCTAGGTAATAAGAATAGTTTCCCTCATAATTGAAAATACCGAAATCATCTATTTCAATGATATTGGAGCAGACCCGGTCCAGGAAATACCGGTCATGGGTAACCATGAGTAATGTTGTATTCGATTTTTCAAGGTAATTCTCCAACCATTCGGTCATTTCGATATCCAGGTGGTTTGTCGGCTCGTCCAGTATCAGAAAATCGGGATTACTGATCAGTACTTTAGCTAATCCGACTCTTTTTTTCTGTCCTCCGGAAAGATTGGCGATTTTTTTTTCGTAGGTATCGACTTTCAATTCTGACAGGATTTGCTTGATTGTCGTATCATAGTCCCAGGCTGATTGGGCATCCATCTGTGGAATGAGAAGTTCCAGTTGCTTCAGGTTGTTTGTTGCAATCGCTTTTTCATATTCCTTGATAATATTGAGTATCGGGGAATCGGAACTGAAAACTTCTTCAAAAATCGTATTGTTGTCGTTTAAATCGGGATTCTGTTGCAGGTATCCGATGGATATGTCGTTTCTGAAAATGACACTTCCGCTTTCAGGTATATCTTTGCCGGCAATAATCTGTAACAGGGTGGATTTCCCCATACCGTTTTTGGCGATTAAGGCGGTTTTCTGATTTTTTCCGATACCGAAAGAGATACCCTCAAACAATAATTGTTCACCGAAACGTTTACTGAGATTTTCAACCTGTAAGAAACTAATCATAAGATAAAGAATTTGTGATAAATTGTCATGTTACTGTGCCGGATCAATAATTTTTACGGCTTTTGGAATTTTAAGGGCTATTTTTTTATAAGGTATTTTTTTCTCGTTTCTTCCGGGAAACGTTCGATGGCATACCGGAGCATCGTCCGGGGCATTTTAGAGTAACGGGATGCCAGAAAATCCACCAGCGTTTTTTCGTCTTTTTTACCGGTTTCCCGGAGTAGCCAGCCGACGGCTTTTTGTATCAGATCGTGCGGATGTTGCAAAAGCAGGTCTGCAATTGCCAGACAATCTTTGAAGTCCCCTTGCCGGACGAAATGCATGCAGGTAACCATTGCGATGCGTTGTTGCCACAGATGTTCTGATTTTGCCCATTCGTATAATAAGGACCGGTCTTTGCCCATAAACCATTCGCCCAGTAATTTGTAACAGGACAGATCGACCAGGTCCCAGTTGTTGATATATTCCGTATGGGAAATATAGAAGTCGACATAGGTTTTCCGGCCTTCTTCTGTCTTGCATTTATGAAATTTGTACACTAAAATCAGCAGAGCCGTCAAACGTTCTTCGTGCCAGGGAGAACGGATCAGTTTTTCAAGTACACTGAAATCAGCGTCTGTATATTTCTGGGCAATATTCCTTTGCCGGGGTACTGTGACACCGATAAACCGGTCGCCTTCTCCGTATTCTCCTTTTCCGGTTTTGAAAAAACGGGAAAGATGAGCGGCTTTGTCGGGACTACCGGCTTGCCGTAATTCTTGTGTTATATTTTCGTAGATGTTCATTGGTCATTGTAATTTTCTTCTCCATACCCATTGTTCTGCCAATAGAGCGATTACTGCCAGGAGCAGAAACCAGCGAGTCAGGTATTTGTTATTGTCTTCGGAGACTATTTCTTTTACAATTTCGCTGTTACGGTCGAATTGTGTCGTTTTGATATTTTCTACCCGGGCTTTGGGAAATTGTTTTTGTAATTCCTGCAGGTTGCAAAAATGCAGTTGGGATTCTGTGCGGTCGAAATTGCAAGCCAATACATCGATGATTCGGTTTCCGGCGATGACTTCGTACAGACCGGCATTTTCCAGGTTTTCGGTGTTTTGTAATATCAGATTACCACTGATGTCTTTTCGGATTTCCGGAATGAACTCCAATTGTGAATGTTGTCCGGTAATTTTCAACGGGGTATTGTCCGGCAAGTTCTTACCGTTGATGACAATGCGTTCATCGGAATGAATCGTCCATGAGTTTTTTAGGTTTGAGTTGATGTTATAAGCCATATTTACCAGCAGAGGTACGAAGAGCGGATGGAAGACCAGGTCGCTGTTTTCCGGTTCGAAGGAAAAAGCTGAAGTATATATATTTCCGCTACCGTAGGTATAGGCCGAAAACAGCGTATTCCCTTTTTTGTCCGTCAGTAATTTTTCGCTGTTTGCCGTAATTTGCAACGGGTAAAAAAGGTTGACGGAAGGCAAGGTCGTGTTTTTATCCTGTTTTTCGAATGCGTCTTTAAAAAGGAAGGCTTCGCTTTCCAGATGAGCGATCACTGTGTTACTATCGGCTTTGCCGAATTGCGGGGCATGTATTTTTTGCAGTAATTGATTCAAGGTGTGGGCTGAAATTTCTGTTCCCGGTAAAAATAGCAGGTTTCCTCCTGCAATGACATAATTTTCGAGTGCGCTTTCCAGGCCTGTCCAGGTGGTTGAAAGCCTGTCCAGGATAATCAGATTGTATTTTTGAAAATCGATGTTTGCCGTTTGGTTGATATTGACATAGGAGATCGAATAGGATGAAGTGTCGGAAAAAAGTTTTCCGAAATAGGGACAATGTTTGTCCTGTTCGATGCAGAGGACATTGATTTTATCGTCGATCTTATAGCTGAAATAGAATGTATTGTCGAATATCAATGGAAAATCGGTAATTTCTACACAGCCTTTATAAAAGCCGTTTTCTGTATTTAAATAACTGATTTCAACGGATCGTTCGCTTCCTGCTGGAAGATTTACTTTACTGATGCTTTTTTTCTTGTCATTGATGGTCAGGCTTACCGGTACGTTGTTAAAATCTTTCGGGGATGAATTGACGAGGTGAATTGAAATTTTATCGTTTTGATTTTTTTTGTGGAAAGCCTGATCGAAAGATACCTCTTTTATGTAGAGATTATTCCGGTTTTCCGGTTCCAACAGCAGAAATACCGGTTCTATCAATGAATCGGGAGAGATGCTCTGAAAGTCGCAATTGCGGGTTTGGAAATCGGAAAGCAGGAAAAATGTTGTTCTTTTTCCGGCACTTATTTCTCCGGCTTCTTTGAATAAGTCGGAAAGTTTCTTGTTACGGGAGGTCGTTTTGACAATTCCTGTAACGGTCTGGATTTCCTCTTTTGTTTTATTGACCGATTGCAGAGGGTCATTCGTCAACAGGGTAAACGATATGCCGGGCGGGTAGGTATTGAGAATATCGAATATTTGTTTTTTGGCTTCTTCCAATAATATCCCTTTACTTCCTGTGTTTGACATTGAAAATGAATTGTCTAGGTATATGACGACTTGTGGCTTTTCGCCGTTGTTGCCGGCAGAAACAGTGCGGGTTGCGGAATAGGGATTGGCAAATGCAATGACGATCGCAGCCAGTACGGTCAGGCGTAACAGTAGCAATAACAGATTCTTTAGCCTGGAACTGTTTTTTTTCTGTTGTTGGAGTGAGGCCAGAAAATTGAAATTACTGAAATATATTTTTTTATATTTCTTAAAACTGAAAAAATGCAGGATAATCGGTATGGATAGAGCGAAAAGACCGTATAAAAATTCAGGATATAAGAAATGAATCACCAGCAACATATTTTTCCTTGTTTAAGCGGCATAAAATTAGCAAACAATTTTGTATTTTGGATGAAGGGTATTCCGGATTTTCAGAAGAGAAGCGTGCTGATTTGTATGTTATTGAAATATAACGTATTAATAATGGTTGTTAGTAAAAAGGCAGGAGTTGTTATTAAAAAATCAGGCAAAAAACAGTAAGGTTTGCTTTTTATATGTATTTTTACGACATAATATAAAATGGTCATTTATGTCTAAAATTATTGCTATTGCTAATCAAAAAGGTGGTGTAGGAAAAACGACGACTTCCGTTAATCTGGCGGCAAGTTTGGCTGTATTAGAAAAAAAGGTTTTGCTGGTAGATGCCGACCCACAGGGGAATGCGACGTCAGGGTTGGGATATGAGCTGAAAGAACTGGACAGTTCTACAATTTATGAATGTATTGTGGACGGTTTGGAGCCTAAGAAAGCAATTTTGAAGACTGAAATTGACGGTTTGTTTTTGTTACCTTCGAATATTGATTTGGTCGGGGCGGAGTTGGAAATGTTGAATTTTGAAAACCGGGAAAAGGTTTTATCCGGTATTCTTGATTCTGTCCGCGATGACTATGATTATATTTTAATCGACTGTTCCCCTTCGTTGGGATTGATTACGGTAAATTCTCTGACTGCTGCGGATTCGGTAATTATTCCGGTGCAGTGTGAGTATCTGGCGTTGGAAGGATTGGGTAAATTGTTGAATACGATAAAGATCATTCAAAAACGATTGAATACAAGCCTGGAGATAGAAGGGTTTGTATTGACGATGTACGATGCCCGGTTGAGGTTATCTAACCAGGTTGCTGCAGAAGTCAAAAAACATTTTGAAGATATGGTTTTTGAAACGATGATTCAGCGGAATACCAAATTAGCCGAGGCTCCGAGTTACGGTCAACCGGTAATTCTTTACGATGCAGAATGCCGGGGAACGGTGAATTATCTGAATTTGGCAAAAGAATTGCTGGATAAAAACAGCAATGAGGTAAAGAACTGAGACGTTTTGTTTGTTAATATTCTAATGCTGTTCTGACAGCGATAACATTTTGAATATGGTGAAAAAAAGTGCATTAGGAAGGGGTTTGGGTGCTTTGATAACAGATGCGGCAGAAGATCCGAAACCCCGGGTTCAGGCTGTGTCGGCTATTCAAGAGCTGCAATTGGAAGATATCCGTCCGAATCCTTTTCAGCCGAGAACGGAATTTGACGAGGAAGCATTGAATGAGTTAGCGGCTTCCATAAAATCAATAGGGATTGTACAACCCATTACCGTAAGGACGGTAGAAGAGGGAAAATACGAGATTATTGCCGGTGAAAGACGTTTCCGGGCTTCTAAGATTGCCGGTTTGACGACGATACCTGCATATATTCGCAAGACAGAAGATGAAAGCTTGTTGGAGCTGGCTTTGATTGAGAATATTCAGCGGGAAGACCTGAATGCAATTGAGGTGGCTATCAGTTACCAGCGTTTATTGGATGAATGCAGTCTGACACAGGATGCATTGAGTGATCGTGTGGGAAAGAAGAGGGCAACTATTGCCAATTATTTGCGTTTATTGAAATTACCGGCACAGATACAGTTGGCGATACGGGATAAAAAAATCAGTATGGGGCATGCCCGGGCCATTATAAATATAGAGGATCCGGATACCCAGTTTATGATTTTCGAGCAGATTCTGAAGTACGATTTCTCTGTACGGAAAGTGGAAGAGATTGTGCGAGAGTTGGCCAATCCGCGGCCTGAGAAACCGGAAACGGATGCTCCGCAAGCAGGGAAGCAAAAAAATGAGCTGGGAGATTATATCGAATTACAGAAACATTTGTCCCGTCGTTTCGATACGAAAGTAGAATTGAAGCGGAACGAGGCCGGAAAAGGAAAAATCGTTATTTCTTTTAAGTCTGATGAAGAACTGGAAAAAATAATAGAGTTGTTGGATAAAATCGAAGGCTAACGGATAAGCGGGAGAAATAAGTGAGAGCATTTTTAATAGTCATATCGGTATTGTTGGCATGTGTCAGTGTCCGGGCTCAAAATGTGGAAAGCAGTGCGGATACGGCGACCGTAGTAACAACAGATACACTTATTGTTGCTGAAAAAATTACCAAAAAGCCGCATTCTCCCAAAAAAGCGACCTATATGGCTTTGGCCCTTCCGGGGTCCGGACAGATTTATAATGGACAGTGGTGGAAAGTACCTATTCTGTATGGTGGTATCGGAGCTACGGTATATGGTATCAGTTGGAATATCAAGCAATTTAAGAAATATAAGAATGCTTTTGTGGACTATACCGTTTATTTGGAAGAGAAAGCCAAAGATCCCAATACTCCTTATCCTGAAAATCCATCCTGGGATAAGGTATATGTCGGAGGAGATGTTGAGAATTTTACACCTCAGCAGCAGTCTAATTTTAAGCGTCAGTTACAGAATAAGAAAGATAATTTCAAACGTAACCGGGATTTGCTTTACATTACAATGGGAGCAATCTATGCTTTGCAAATTATCGATGCCTGTGTTTTTGCTCATTTTTATGATTTTGAAATAGATGACGATCTTTCGTTGAATATACAACCTTCTTCTTTTTACAGTCCTTCTTCGGGTGGAATGGTAGGACTGACTTTAACCTTAACTTTTTAATCGGATTGAATTATGCGTTTGTTGGTTTGGATTATATTTTTATGTGTATGTAAGATTGCCGGAGGTCAGGAGCTTGTGTCGGTAGAGGATAGCAGTATGTTGAAGTCCGAAGGGCAGTTGACGGATAGTATTCAGCCTTCTTTTATTCAGACGATCGATAATTACTATCTTCAATGGTTGCAAAACCAGAAGAAAACAGATACTTATGTCGATTCGGCCTATATTGCAGAGATGTTGAAAACCGTTCCGGAATTCCCGGATTCTCTTTATCTGTTGCGGTTGGATTCCCTGAATCCTGCTATAAATTTGTCTTATAATAATATTGTCCGGAATTTTATCGATTTGTATACGGTACGGAAACGGATGCAGGTAGCGACGATGCTGGGGGCAAGTGAATATTATTTCCCGATTTTCGAAGAAGCTTTGGCGGCTAACTGTATGCCTTTGGAATTGAAATATCTACCGGTAATCGAAAGTGCCTTGAATCCGGTTGCCCGCTCCCGGGCCGGGGCTTGCGGATTATGGCAGTTTATGTATCCGACAGGGAAGATGTATAAACTGGAAATCAACTCGTTTATCGATGAACGTTTCGATCCGGTGAAATCGACACAGGCTGCTGTACGTTATTTGAACGATTTGTACAGCATATATGAAGACTGGATACTGGTGATAGCTGCTTATAATTGCGGTCCTGGAAATGTCAACAAGGCCATCCGGCGTTCCGGCGGGAAAAAGAATTATTGGGATATATATTACCATTTGCCGAAGGAGACCCGCGGATATGTACCTGCATTTATTGCAGCAATATACGCTTTCAATTACAGCAAGGAACATAATATTTATCCGATAGAGAGTACTTTACCTCCGATTTGTGATACGATTGTGGTTGAGGACGCCCTTCATTTTGACCAGATATGTAAGAATATGGATATTTCAGTGGAAGAGTTACGTGATGTAAATCCACAATATACTAAAGATATTATTCCGGCCGGGTTAGGAAAGTCGTATGTTTTGAAAATGCCTTATAATTATGTCGGTAATTTTATCGATAATCAGGATACGATTTTTGCCTATAAGCGCAATGTGTATTTTGACAATAGCGACCGGACGGCTAATCCGAACGACCGTTTTAAACGTTATGCCCATGTTGCGAGTGTGACGGGGGATAAAGCCCGGTTGGTTTATACCGTTAGGAGCGGGGATGTCCCGGGAGCGATTGCTGCTAAATTCAATGTTCGTCTGGCTGATTTGAAATATTGGAATAACCTGAACAGACGTTTGACGATCCGGGTTGGTCAGAAGCTGGTGGTATATGTACCTAACAGTAAAGTCGGGAAGTATAAAGATAAGGCCAGCTATAGAGGGAAAGTGACGAATGAAACGGACGTTCCGAAGGTGGAAACAATAGACGGCGAATTTGTATATTATACTGTTAAAAAAGGAGAGAATCTTTGGACGATAGCCAAAAAATATCCGGGAGTGACAAACCGGGATATTATGCGTTGGAACGGAATCAGTGAAAACGACGTTAAAGATATAAGGCCGGGCCAGAAACTGAAGATAAAAATTTAAGGATATAAAAGCTGTTGGAAACGACAGCTTTTTTCATCAATAAACGAGATATACATGGTTGATTTTAGATTTACAGTTTTAGGCGGAACATACCATTCTCACTGTACAGAGAAAGAAGAACCGTAGATCAGAATAAATCGGCATTTCAGGATGGAGCGATCGAAAAGTGTCAGTTGCGGATCAATAATTCCGGTTAAACCGGCGGATATGGCCTGTTTACAATTAAATCCGTTTTTACATTTGTCGGTATTGATTTTTGAGCTAATTTTGATAAGACTACAATATAGAATCGGTTATGAAGCTTATTTATGTATACCACAGTGGTTTTATACTCGAGAATGACAATATCGTCGTTGTGATCGATTATTATAAAGACAGCGGTTGGAAGGGAAAAGAGGGAACTGTTCATGAATATTTGAGGAATACGGAGAAAAGAATGTATATACTCGCTTCCCACGCACACCCCGATCATTTTAATCCGGAGATATTCGGTTGGTCGGAGAAGAAAAATCTTCGTTATATCCTTTCTTCGGACATACGAAAAGGAAATAAAGAGTGGGAAGATGATGTGGTTTGGTTGGATAAGGGAGAAACATGGCAGGATGATTTCTTACGGATTAAAGCATATGGATCGACGGATGTCGGCATTTCTTTTTTATTGCATACAGAGGGGAAGCGTATATTTCATGCCGGAGATTTGAATAACTGGCATTGGAGAGAGGAATCTACCGAACAGGAAGTGGAAGAAGCGGAAAAAGCTTTTTTACGGGAAGTGGCTGTTTTGGCAAAGGATGCCGATTTTTTGGATTTGGCGATGTTTCCGGTTGATCCTCGTTTGGGAGCGGATTATATGTCAGGCGCAAAACAATTTATAGATCGTATTCCGGTCCGGAAATTTGTTCCGATGCATTTTGGGGAAAGGTATGCGAAAGCAAATGCTTTTCGGGAATATGCGGAGAATCATGGAACGGAATTCATTGTATTGACACATCCCGGCATGTCGGTTGAATTTTAAGTTATTTTTCTTTTCGGGAGAGGCTATAAACAGGAATTAAAAATAAAAGTTATGGAAATCAAGAGCAGGTTTGATCATTTCAATTTTAATGTATTGGATTTGGACAAAAGTATTGCCTTTTATAATAAGGCTTTGGGATTGAAAGAAATACGTCGTAAAGTGGCGGCAGACGGTTCTTTTATATTGGTATATCTGGGGGATGGGGAGACCGGTTTTTCGTTGGAGTTGACATGGCTTAAAGATCGTAAAGAACCTTATGATTTGGGAGAAGGAGAATATCATCTGTGTCTTCGGGTAGCCGGAGATTATGAGCAGGTACGTGCTTATCACAGGGAGATGGGATGTATCTGTTATGAAAATGTGCAGATGGGGTTGTATTTTATCTGTGATCCGGATGGCTATTGGATTGAAATATTACCTCAGAAGTAGGTTGCAAACGGAGTTTAGAACCTAATAAAGAAATATTTCTCCTCTTCTGCCGTTTTTTAGGGATAAAATCATAATTTTGTTTCGTCACTAACGCTAACGTATGCGGACTTTTTTAATTAATAAAATCTAAACTATGAAATTTTTTATAGATACAGCAAACTTAGATCAAATCCGGGAAGCAAACGAGCTTGGAGTTTTAGACGGTGTTACAACAAATCCTTCTTTAATGGCGAAAGAGGGTATTAAAGGAGAGGAAAATTGCAAAAAGCATTATGTCGAAATTTGCAAGATTGTCAATGGAGATGTAAGTGCAGAGGTGATCGCTACCGATTATGAGGGAATGATTAAAGAGGGAGAGGAATTGGCTGCTTTGCATCCGAATATAGTTGTAAAAGTTCCCTGTATTGCAGACGGAATCCGGGCCATTAAATATTTTACCGGAAAAGGGATCCGTACCAACTGTACGTTGGTATTTTCTCCGGGACAGGCATTGTTGGCTGCGAAAGCCGGTGCAACTTATGTTTCTCCTTTTGTAGGGCGTTTGGATGATATTGCCAGTGATGGCGTTGAGTTAGTGGTGAAGATTGTAGATATGTATGGTTATTATGGATTTAAAACGCAGGTGTTGGCTGCTTCGATACGGTCAACGCAGCATATCATTCAATGTATGGAAGCCGGAGCAGATGTTGCTACTTGCCCGTTAGCAGCAATCAAGGGATTGTTAAAGCATCCCTTGACAGATAGTGGTTTGGCAAAGTTTTTGGAGGACTATCAGAAAGTAAATTCATAATTTTTGCCGGAATCCGGCAAAAGAGTCTCAAGGGCACCGGTCTGGAATAGGCTTGATGACTTTGAGACTCTTTGACTTTGAGACTCTATATTATGCTGATTAAATTATTTGAAGATAATCCTAATGAAAGGGATATCCTCAAAATTGTAAGTCTGCTGCGAAAAGGCGGAATCATTATTTATCCGACGGACACTGTATATGCTATCGGGTGTGATATCAATAACGTAAAAGCTGTCCAGCGGATTGCTGCATTGAAGGGGATAAAGCCGGAAAAAGCCAGTTTTTCGATGATATGCCGGGATTTGAGTAATATTGCGACCTATGCTAAGGTGAGCGATGAGGTTTTCAAAATAATGAAACGTTGCCTTCCCGGGCCTTTTACATTTATATTGAATGCGACGACAAAGCTGCCTAATGTTCTGATGAATCGCAGAAAAACGATTGGAATCAGAATTCCGGCCAATTATATCGCAATGGCTATTGTGGAGGAATTGGGTAATCCTTTGCTTACGACTTCGGTGCATGATGATGACGAAATTGTCGAATATACGACAGATCCGGAATTGATTCACGAGAAATATTGCAGATCGGTCGATTTGGTTATCGATGGCGGCTATGGGCATAATGTAGCTTCTACAGTTGTGGATTGTACGGGAGATGAGCCGGAAATTATCCGGCAGGGGATCGGAGAGTTGTAAGCGGTTATAATGAATTATAGTGAATGTCGGTGTTCTTGCGTAGAATACCGGCATTTTTTATAACGGGGTGTCGTATATCCTGTTCTTCAGATGTGGTTTGATAGGTAAAAAAGGGAAATCAGTCGATAAATAGCTGGCCTGTGTCGAATAAAATTGTCCTTAAAATGATCGCTTTCTATTTTTGTTTGTATAAAATACAATAAAAGATATGAAAGGGGTTATAACTTCGATAATGATTTGGCTGGCATTTTTCCCTGTAGGGGTAAAAGCCCAGGATAAGCCGGAAGAGTGGAATTTGTCAAGGTGTATCCGATATGCCCGCGAGCAAAATATCCAGGTGAAGAAAAGCAAAATCTCTTTGGAGGAGAACCGGGAGCAGTATTTGAAAAGTAAAGCACAATTATTCCCTTCTCTTTCCTTCTCAAGTTCGCACAATTGGGTAAATCGTCCGAAGTCCGTGGAGGCTGACGAGAACAGTTATAGTGGAAATTACGGATTCAGTTCTTCCGTTGCCTTGTATCAGGGAGGACAATTACGAAAACAGGTTCGTCAGCAGGAATTACAGAATCAGATACAGGAACTGTATATCCGGGAAGCTGAAAACAATATAGAGATCGCAATCACGGAAAGTTTCTTGCAGGTATTATATGCGATGGAATCAGTCGGGATCAATAAAAACACCGAAGAAGTTTCCAGACAACAGTGTGAGCGTGCCCGGCAGTTGTATACGGCCGGTTCGATTTCGAAAAGCGATTTGGCCCAACTGGAATCCCAATACAGCACCGATAAGTATCAAACGGTGGCGGCCCGGGCGACTTTAGAGGAAAACAGGTTGTCTTTAAAGCAATTGCTTGAATTGAATATAATGGACGATATCCGTTTGAATATTCCTTCTCTGTCGGAGAGCGATGTATTGAAACTATTGCCGTCGAAACAAGAGGTATATACGGCGGCATTGGATTTTATGCCGGAAATTGCGGGGAGCCGTTTGTCGGTAGTGTCAGCACAGAGCGATGTTGCTATTGCAAAGGCCGGTTATCTTCCTTCTTTGAATTTGACGGCAGGTATAGGTACAAGTCATGTTTCCGGTTCCGGTTACTCTTTTTCAGATCAGTTAAGGCATAATTTCAACGAGAGTGTAGGAGTTACTCTGAGCGTACCCATTGCAGGTAACCGTAAGAACAAATCGGCAGTAAAACTGGCTCAATTGAGTGTCGAAAATGCAGAATTGGATTATTTAAATTCCCAAAAGGAGTTGTTGAAAACCGTTGAGACGGTGTATTTGGATGCCCTGTCTTCGCAAAATCGTTATAAAGCTGCTATGGAAAGCGTAAAGGCTGCAATGCAGAGTTATAGCCTGGTGGAAGAACAGTTTAATCTCGGCATGAAAAATACGGTAGAATTGTTGACTGAAAAAAATAATTTGCTGGCAGCACAACAAGAATTGGTACAAGCCAAATATATGGCTGTATTGAATTTACAATTGCTGAATTTTTACCAGGGAAAAGGGATACAGTTGAATTAATTAAAGAAATCGATAAATAAAACGATATGAAAATGAAAAAGATTGTTTTAGGAATTGCCGGAGTAGCGGTTATCGGGGTTGTCTGCTATTTTTTTCTGGGAGCTTCGCCCGGGAGAGCACTCAGCTGGGAGACAACACAGGTGAAAAGAGAACGTATTTCGAATATGGTCTCTGCAACAGGAACGGTTGAGCCGGTGACGAAAGTCGATGTCGGTACCCAGGTATCCGGAATCGTAGATAAAATTTACGTCGATTACAATAGTGTCGTAAAAAAAGGGCAGTTGATAGCAGAAATGGATAAAGTGACTTTGCAGGCCGAACTGGAATCACAGGAGGCTCAATTGGCGAATGCCAAGGCCGAATATGATTATCAGCAGAAAAATTATGCCCGGAGCAAGGTACTTTTTGAGAAAAAACTGATCAGTGATACCGATTACGAGAGTGCGACCTATAATTACGAAAAAGCGAAAAGCACTTATGACAAATCCAAAGCAGATATTGTAAAGGTAAGGCGTAATCTGGGGTATGCTGTGATAACCAGTCCGATTGACGGTGTCGTGATCAGCCGGGAAGTGGAAGAAGGACAGACGGTTGCTGCCGGTTTCGAAACACCGACTTTGTTCACAATTGCTAAAGATTTGACGGAGATGCAGGTAATTGCGGATGTAGATGAGGCCGATATCGGTCAGGTGATGGACGGACAGCGGGTGACATTCTCTGTAGATGCCTATCCGAACGATATTTTTGAGGGAGTGGTAACTCAGGTACGCCTGGAAGCGACTGTCGAGTCGAACGTCGTGACTTATGAAGTCGTTATCAGCGCACCGAATCCCGATCTGAAGCTGAAGCCGGGATTGACGGCGACGGTATCTATTTATACCCTGGAAAAGAACGGTGTGCTGACAATTTCTCCGAAGGCCCTGAAGTTTGTCCCCGATTATCAGGTTGCTGAAGCAAGCGGAGTTATTTTGGAACCGGTACAGGTGGAAAATCCGGCATTGCAAAAAACGGTGTGGGTGAAGAAAGGAGATACGTTGGAACAGAAAGAGGTTCGGTTAGGTTCTTTGTTGACCTCTGTTGTGGAGGTGGTAAACGGCTTGCAGGAAGGAGAGGAGGTCGTGATCGGGATGCAAACGGGTAAACCGGCTATGGGGCCTCCGCAACCCGGAGAAACCGAATCCAGTCCGTTTATGCCTAAACCACCGGGAAGCGATAAGAAAAATAAAAAGTAAGAGACGACAGATTGATGGCAGATAAAAGGAGAGAGGCCTGGAAACAAGGTGAAAAGTAATAACAGGTAATTTGCGATCGCTTAAATGTGTTTCATAATTGTAAATGAGTGGTTTGTTGGGGATAGCCGGAAAGACAGATAAATATAAATGAGTGATGAATGCGATTATAGAATTAAAGGATATCAAACGGGATTTTGTTGTAGGAGATGAAATTGTTCACGCTTTGCGCGGAATATCATTTTCCATACAGGCCGGAGAGTTTGTCACGATCATGGGGACAAGCGGTTCGGGAAAGTCTACATTGCTGAATCTTCTGGGATGTCTGGATACTCCGACGACAGGCGAGTATTGGCTGGATGGCTATTCAGTACGGCAGATGGGAAAGAACGAGCGGGCGGAACTGCGGAATCATAAGATCGGTTTTGTTTTTCAATCTTATAATTTGTTACCTAAGACAACAGCCATTGAGAATGTTGAATTGCCGTTGATGTATAATGCGGCTGTTTCAGCCAAAGAGCGGGAACGCCGGGCTATTGAAGCTTTGAATGCTGTTAGTCTGCAGGACCGGCTTTACCATAAATCGAATCAGATGTCGGGGGGACAGCAGCAACGTGTGGCCATTGCCCGGGCTTTGGTTAATGATCCGGTATTGATATTGGCGGATGAGGCAACGGGGAATCTGGATTCCCGTACTTCTTTTGAAATTCTGACGTTGTTTCAGGATTTACATGCCCGTGGGCGTACCATCGTGTTTGTGACACATAATCCGGAGTTATCGGCTTACAGCAGTCGGACCATTGTTCTGAAAGACGGGCATGTGATACAGGATACCCGGAATGAACATATCGCTTCAGCTAAGGAAACATTGGCTGCCCTACCGAAAACGGATGACTGATACCGGTTTGAGAAATTACCGGGGATAAACGGTATTGCCGTGAGGATTTCCGGTTTTAATAATGAAAAAGAGTAACCCGGTCTGTGGCGACGGGGATACGCAGAAACGGAGAAGATATGAATTTTACAAACTTATTCAGAATAGCTTTAAAAGCTTTGGGAAACAATAAGATGAGGGGATTCCTGACGATGTTGGGAATTATCATCGGTGTCGCTTCGGTGATCACTATGCTCGCTATCGGTCAGGGATCTAAACGCAGTATCAAGGCGCAGATTTCTGAGATGGGGTCTAATATGATTATGATTCATCCGGGAGCAGATATGCGTGGCGGAGTACGTCAGGACCCCGCCGCCATGCAGAGCCTGAAATTAGAAGATTATAAAGCGATTGTGAATGAAACACGCTATGTGGCAGCTTGTTCTCCTTCCGTGAGCAGTAGTGGACAGACGATTTTCGGAGCGAATAATTATCCGACTTCCATTTATGGGGTGACTCCGGATTACCTGGACATCCGGAAATATTCAATAGCAGAAGGTGATATGTTCGGAGAACAGGACATTGTGAGTTCTGCTAAGGTATGCGTGGTCGGAAAAACCATTGTGGAGAATCTTTTTAACAACGGAGAGAATCCGATCGGTAAGATCATCCGTTTCGGTAAGATACCTTTTCGTATTATCGGCGTATTGACATCTAAAGGTTACAATACAATGGGGATGGATCAGGACGATCTGATTTTAGCACCTTACACCACGATTCAAAAGCGTGTTCTGGCCATCACCCATTTACAGAGTATCTTTTGTTCTGCATTGAGTGAAGGGCAGACAGAGGATGCCGAGGAAGAGATTTCGAGTATTTTACGGCGTAATCACAGATTGAGGGATACAGATGATGACGATTTCAATATCCGTTCGCAACAGGAATTGAGTTCGATGATGAATTCGACCTCAGATATGATGACGGTGTTGTTGGCTTGTATTGCCGGAATTTCGTTGTTGGTGGGGGGTATCGGAATTATGAATATTATGTATGTATCCGTGACCGAGCGAACCCGGGAGATCGGTCTGCGGATGTCTATCGGGGCAAAAGGCAGGGATATTCTTGCGCAATTTCTGATAGAGGCGATTTTGATTAGCGTGACAGGGGGACTGATCGGAGTTGTTTTCGGTATCGGAGCTTCCTGGACGGTGAAGCTGTTCGCAGGCTGGCCGGTATATGTAGAATGGTATTCCGTCATACTTTCTTTTGTTGTATGTACGGTAACGGGTATATTTTTCGGTTGGTATCCGGCACAGAAGGCTTCCGGACTGGACCCGATAGAAGCTATCCGTTATGAGTAGTGGGCGGAGGTAAATCCCGAAGGGAGATGAATGTATAAAAGAAATTATTATTTTTGAGACAGGCTTTTGTCGGGTAAAAATTGTATGATGGAACAAGTAAAGGATAGGTCGAAATTATTTTGGCTGATACATGTGATCGGTTGGGGTATTATGTTCGGTTTTCCCCTGTTTTTTGCAACACGGGAGGGAAATGCTATAACCTGGCGTTGGTTTTTAGGATATGCCTTTGTACCGCTGGCTTTTATGATTGTTTTTTATACGAATTATTTTTGGCTGATCCGGCGGGTTTTGTTTCGTAAGAAATTATGGCGGTATATTTTTCTGAACCTTTTGCTCATATCGATTATATGCGTATGTCTGGATGCGTGGATGACTTATCATTTTACACATTTTGCGGAAAAAACGGTTTCAACACATCCGGGACCTCCAAAACTGCTGTTTATTTCGCGTGATTTTGTGTTGATGGCTTTGACAGCCGGTTTAAGCGTAGCTATCCGGGTGACCGGGAACTGGTATCGTTCTGAAACAGAACGAAAGGAGCTGGAACGGGAGCATGCCGAAGCGGAATTAAAAAATTTGAAGAATCAGTTGAATCCGCACTTTCTTTTCAATACGCTTAATAATATTTATTCTTTGATTGCTTTCAGTCCGGAAAAGGCACAACATGCTGTACATGATTTGAGCCGGTTGTTACGTTATATGCTGTATGAGAATAATCAGACATACGTTCCTTTTATGAAGGAAATCGAATTTGTGAATAATTATATTGCCTTGATGAAAATACGGCTACCGGAAAGGGTACACATCGAGACCGATATTTATGCGGAAAGCGATCCCGAAGTGGCCCCTTTGTTGTTTATTACTTTGGTGGAAAATGCTTTTAAACATGGGGTCCATCCGGTAGGAGAGTCTTTTATACATGTAAATTTACATACTATTGGGGAACGGGAAATTATTTGCCGGGTAGAAAACAGTTATTTCCCGAAAGCGGAAAACGATAAGAGCGGGTCGGGGATCGGATTGGAAAATTTACGGAAGCGTCTGGCTTTGCTTTATCCGGGGCGATACGAGCTCGGAATGGAAGTGAAGGAAGGACGTTTTATTGCAGAGTTGAAATTGAATACGTTGTAAATCGGGGGTATGAATCTGAATTGTTGTATTATCGATGATGAGCCTTTGGCTTTGGAGTTGATGGAGAGTTATGTGGCAAAGACTCCTTTTTTGAAGTTGGCCGGTAAATTTTCCAGTGCTTTGGAAGCTATGGAAAAAGTAGGCTGGAGAGATATCGATTTGATTTTTCTGGATATTCAGATGCCTGAATTGAACGGGATGGAGTTTTCCCGGATCGTAGGAGAACATGTCCGGATTATTTTTACGACGGCTTTCGAACAGTATGCGGTGGATAGCTATAAGGTGAATGCTTTGGATTATTTGTTGAAGCCGATCAGTTATCCTGACTTTTTACAGGCTGCCAATAAGGCTTTGCAATGGTATGAGATGGTTCGTCGTATACCGGAGGAAGAAAAATTAAAGAGTATATTCGTGAAAACGGATTACAAACTGCTACAGATAGAATTGGACCGTATTCTATATGTAGAAGGATTGAAAGATTATGTCAAAATTTATCTGGAAGGAGAGGGACAACCTATCGTTCCGTTGATGAGCCTCAAAGCTCTCGAGGAAATATTGCCTTCTTCCGATTTTATCCGGGTACATCGCTCGTTTATTGTCCGGACCGATAAAATCCGGGTTGTAGAGCGAAACCGGATTGTTTTCGGTAAACAATATATCCCGGTTTCGGATTCTTATAAAGATAAATTTATGACTTTGTTGAATCGGGGAGGGATAAAGTAGGTTTTGATTTTTGATTTTAGATTTTAGATTGGGATCTGAAGCAGAGGGAAAAAATGGAAAGGCTGTTCCAATTTACGTTTGGCAGTCTGTATGTATTTTTTCCATGCGTTCGATCAGTTCATTCCCCAATGCCGTTTTGTCGGAGATGTGATGACGGACGGTTTCTACAAAAGGATTGCTTTCAAAATCACCTCTGACTTGTTCGAAGTCCATCTGTTTTTGATGATTTGTACCGTCTACCCCAAAACCGGTTTGGGCCATTAATGAAAATTCTTTCCGGGCATCGTTATAAAGCATTTCATCCAGTGATATGACGGCTTCTTTCCATATATTTACGATACGGATGATATCCTGGGCCGTGATTGAGTCGGGAGAGATATCATACCATTTCTGTATGGTATCCCAAGCCCAGGTCCATTCCAGGGTATAGTAATCACGGTGTAAGGCTTCCAAAAAAGAACAGATTTGTTCTACCGAATCGATTTCTCCGTTTTCAATGGCGGTAATCAGATTTTCTATTTCCTTTTGCGGAACAATCAGTCCTGCAAGATCGATCCATTCTCCAGCCCCTTTGGAGGTATCCGGTTTGAGGCGTGAACGTATTTCTTCATTTGTCCGGAACCGGATGTTTTCAAGACGTTTTATTAACGAGTTACCCAAAAATTTGTTGATGGCCTTGGCATATAAAACGATGCCTTTTTCCAGTGAACTGTTTTTGATCCGGGCACTTTGGTAGGAGTATTCTTCGGAAGTTTCGCCCGATACGGAACGAAGGGAATGCAGTACTTCGATACCGGCGATCATTTTGCGTATGGTGTATGGGCTAAGTAAATTGAAATTGATATAATCCAATTTGCAGGGATCGGTACGTTTGTCCCGTTTGGGCCATTTCAGTGCATCACGAATTGTTCCGACGCTTCGTAGATTCACTCCCGGAACCAGATACGTCTGGTTATTTTTTTCAATCAGATAGGAAAACGGAAGGTCGGAGGTATCGGGATGGTTTACATGGCGTCCCATGATTAAGGAAAATGCTCCGATTTTGGCCGGCCACAGTATATATGAATCGCTGGTAGTCTTAGATCCCCGCTCTACAATTCCCTGATGTATCGGTCCCAGTTTATAGAGGTGGTTACTCTGGTTCGAACCGCTTCCGGCGTTCAGGAACGAAAACATACCGGCAATCAACAGACTGGATTTGTGCATCGTTACGGTATATGGACCGGCAAATACGGCGCAGGCTTCTCCGTTTTCTCCCTGGCAATTGCTGAAAAATAAAGAATCGTGAGCCGAGAACAAATGTCCCAGATGACAGGCTTGTCCGATAAAGCAGCGCACTAATGTTGCCCCGTCTGTAATACTGGTGCCGGAAGCGATGATGAAATCTTCGGCGACAACGTTATGCCCGATATAGACCGGAGCGGTTTCGTTACTGTTTATTGTCCCGTTTTTTAGTCGGGAAGCACCGTCAATCGTACATTTGTCGCCGATTATGACGTTACGGATACTACCGCTGCTGACAATGGTGACACCCCGGCCAATCGATCCTGTTTCAGAGCTATGTTTTTCGGTGTATCGGTCGATCAGCCGTTTTAATTTTTCAGTTAATACGGGAAGATGGCGGTATAAAGCTATAATATATGCCAGATGTGCGGATAATTCATTGAAGATCGGAACTTCACGTCCTCCGGTTTCATTCAGCACGGAAACCGGTGTTCCGTTTCCGAAACTACTTTTCTGTTCGACGACGATGAGGTTTACATTCTGGATGAAACAATCGTCACCGATGGTGTAGTTGGCAATATAATTCGGTATGTTTTCGATTAATACATTGTTCCCGATACGACAATTGTGCAGTGTCGCATAATATATGCCGGAATGTTTACAGAGTCCTCCGTCCAAATGGAACGATTGGGAAAATTCACCCAAATAGATATCTCCGGAAAACCGGACATTTGAAATATAGTCGGTAGTGAAATGAGGGGCTACTTTTATGTGATTCCAGTCGGTAGCAGTACAATTTTGTTTTTTTAATGTGATTATTTCTTCTTGGGTAAGCGGTCTGTATATTTCGTTCATATTCTTCTTTTTTGTGGTCTTAAAGATAATACATTCTCGACTTTCAACCAGATGTTTTTGTAAATATTTAAATGCTAACGTTTGATATAGAATGAGTTGTGTATTATTTTATAAAACAGTCGTTCTCTATGCATATAATTTTACGAAGCCGGTGAAACTATGTATAAAATATTTTGCAATAAAATAAAAATGACACACTGGGACGGACTCATTGTGTAATTTACGATTTACGATTTTTGATTTCCGATTGGGGAGATTGCTGATTTGTAGAAGGTTTTAGAAGAGGTGGTTTATGATTTTAAATTGTAGATTTTAGATTTTAAATTGTAAAATGGGTATGAGGAAAATTACACAGCGGGACGGACTCATTGTGTAATTTACGATTTATGATTTTTGATTTCCGATTGGGGAGATTGCTGATATGTAGAAGGGTTTAGAAGAGGTTGTTTATGATTTTAAATTTTAGATTTTAGATTTTAAATTGCTTGGCAAAGGGATTTGTCGTTGGATTTCGTTTAATCTAAAATCGTAAATCTACATTTTATCTAGGTTTTGGATTGAATATGGAGCAGATACGTAGCCCAAGAAAGGGTTTACGATAGGAATAAATGATAGCTGATGTTATGGAAACGGGATCATAAATTAAGAATTGTTAAAAATGAAATGAGTTTGGGGATGCCGAAGTTCTATGAATGGCCGGTTGACCTTAATATGTGGTTATTTTATAAGAGGTTGGTGTCTTTGGGACTTTCGACTTTTATATCTATCTTTGCACCGCTAAAATATATGTTACTACATGAGTCATAAATCAGGATTTGTAAATATAGTCGGTAATCCCAATGTAGGAAAATCTACATTGATGAACCGTTTGGTGGGAGAGAAGATATCGATCATCACTTCCAAGTCGCAGACGACTCGCCATCGGATCAAAGGAATTGTGAATGAACCGGATTTTCAGATCGTATTTTCCGATACACCCGGAGTTGTAAAACCGAGTTACAAGATGCAGGAGTGTATGCTTGAATTTTCGAAATCCGCTTTGGTGGATGCCGATATTATCCTGTATGTGACGGATGTGGTGGAAGATATTCGGAAAAATGCCGATTTTATAGAGAAGGTAAATCACATGAAAGCCCCTGTTTTGTTGGTTATCAATAAGATTGATCTGACAGACCAGCAGAAGTTGGAAGCTTTATTTGAGAATTGGAAGGCATTGATTCCGCGGGCAGAAATTTTTCCGATATCTGCGACTGAAAATTTTAATGTGGATAATTTATATCGGAGGATTTTGGAGTTGTTGCCTGAGGGGGAGCCTTATTTCCCGAAAGACGATCTGACAGATTTGCCTGCCCGTTTTTTTGTCAATGAAATTATCCGGGAAAAAATATTGTTGAATTATGACCGTGAGATACCTTATTCGGTGCAGGTAGAAGTGGAGGAATTCCAGGAGGACAATAAGCGGATCAATATTATGGCCGTAATATATGTGGAACGGGAATCGCAAAAAGGTATTATTATCGGACACCAGGGAGCTGCTTTGAAGAAGGTCGGCACAGAGGCCCGGCAAGATATCGAACAATTTTTCGGGAAAAACGTTTTTTTGAGTCTTTACGTTAAGGTGCAAAAAGACTGGCGGAATAAGGATCAGGATTTGAAAAAATTCGGATATGTACAGTAAATTATTTTGCTGTTTTCATTTAAATTTAATCTGAATAGGATATTTATGAGTAATATAGTTGCAATAGTCGGAAGACCCAATGTCGGGAAGTCTACACTTTTCAACCGGCTTATCGGTAGCCGGAAAGCTATCGTGAACGAGGAGAGTGGAGTGACGAGGGACCGGAATTACGGAAAAGGGGAATGGAACGGAAAAGAATTTTCGGTCATTGATACCGGAGGGTATGTGTCTAAAAGTGATGATATTTTTGAGGAGGAGATCAATAAGCAGGTGCTTTTGGCCCTTGATGAAGCGGATGTTATTCTCTTTATGGTAGACGTGGAAATAGGTCTGACCGGATTGGACGAGAATTTTGCCCGGTTATTGCGCAATGTCAAAAAGCCGATCTATCTGGTCGCCAATAAGGTCGATACCAATGACCGGATATATGATGCCAGTGAGTTTTATCGTTTGGGTATCGATAGTGAAGTTTACTGTGTATCTTCTGCCAGCGGTTTTGGAACTGGAGAGTTGCTGGATCAGGTTGTTTCTAATTTTAAGGAAGATACGATTGAAGATACAGATCATTTACCGCATATAACGATAGTGGGACGTCCCAATGTCGGAAAGTCTTCTACGATTAATGCTTTGATCGGTGAAGAACGGAATATTGTTACAGATATTGCTGGCACAACCCGGGATTCCTTATATACCCGTTATAACCGTTTCGGTCATGATTTTCTTTTGGTAGATACGGCGGGATTGCGTAAACGGGCTAAAGTAAATGAGGATGTGGAATTTTATTCCGTGATGCGTTCGGTGAGAGCTATCGAAGATGCTGATGTGTGTATGCTTTTGATCGATGCTACGCGTGGAATGGAAGCCCAGGATTTGAATATATTCCATTTGATCGAGCGTAACCGTAAAGGAATCGTTATTCTGGTGAATAAGTGGGATTTGATCGAGAAGGACCATAAAACGACGATTGTTTTTGAAAAAGAGATCCGTGAAAAAATAGCGCCTTTCAGGGATGTTGATATTATTTTTACTTCGGCAATAACCAAGCAACGTTTACTGAAAGCACTCGAAGCAACGATAGCGGTATATGAACGGCGTACCCAGAAGATTAAAACATCCGAACTCAACCGGGTAATGTTGGAGGCGATCGAAAATTATCCTCCTCCAATGGTAAAAGGAAAATCGGTAAAAATTAAATACGTTTCTCAACTTCCGACACATGCGCCTTCTTTTGCTTTTTATTGTAATTTGCCGCAATATGTGAAGGAGTCGTATAAACGTTTTCTTGAAAATAAACTGCGGGAAAATTGGAATTTCACCGGCGTTCCCATTCAGATATTTATGCGGAAAAAATAATGGGTTATTTTAGATTTTAAATTGTAAATTTTAGATTGACAGATAAACGGATCTGCTATTGGGGTGACCTGATTTAAAAATTTTAAGTAGTTTTGGTTCTAAGAGAAACAAAGCTGTCATCCGAAGTCTGACTTTCCTAAAAACAATCTAAAATTTACAATTTAAAATTATTATATTTTGACTTATTCTCCGTTCCAGGAGGAAGCTAATAACTGGTAGTAAATAACATCTTCCCATTCGTTTCCTCTTTTCAGCCACTCTTTACGATAGCCGGTGCGGTCGAATGTCAGGGAGTCGAATAATTTCTGACTGGCGATGTTACAACTGGGGACGCTGCTGTATACCTGATGCAATCCAAGGACTTCGAAGCAATAGTCGATAATCAGTTTGATCGCATTTTTAGCATATCCTTGTTTACGGTTTTCTTTATCATAAATCATAATTCCCAGACCGGCCCTTAGGTTGTAGGGATCGAAATCGTATATGTCTGCCAGACCGATAGGTGTATTGTCTTGTTCTTTGCATATCATCAAACGCACCTGTTTGGTTTCGTAAATATCCCGGTGAGAGTTTTCAATGTATTGCTTCAATGCAAAATGAGAGAAGGGAGTGAGTGTATCACTGACTTCCCATAAATCCATATTGTTTTCCCATTTATATAAATATTCTAAATCCTCCGGTTCCAAGGCTCTTATAAGAACCAATTCGTCTTTCATCATGGTATTAACTTTTAATTATTAGGTGTAATTTTACTCGTTTAAAAACGGACTTAATTTATAAAATTATTTTATTTTTTCCATATTCAGATCAATAGCTTTACCTAGTTTTTCTTCATCGAATTCGCGAATGAAAGCATCGGGATATACTTTTCTGACTTTGGGTAAATCCTGCCGTGCTGCTGCCAGGGTATAATATACGGAGTAAACATAGCGGTATAAATCTCCCATACGCATGACTTTGATTCCGTATTGTCCTTTGAAGAAAGCATCGGATAAAGGAAAACTCATCGAACAGATCTGAATGGTATATTTGGTGTTTTTTTCCGGCTCGCCGATTGTTCGTGTGGTGTCTGATCGGTTTTGTTCTTCTGTCGTTTCAATCGGGAGGGGAGTCGTTTGTTGCCCCGTTTTCCCGGAAGTCATCTTATATGTCCGGACTTGTTTGTTACAGAAGTTGATTTCCTCTTCGATAATGTCCAGTAACTCTATTGCATTTGCCGGGATAGATTGCTGTAATTTATTATATGTTTTGATGGCTTCGATGTATTCCCGATTGGCCGAGTGTGCTTTTGCCAGGTGATAGAGGATGCTTTTGTTCAGTGATTTTTCCTGGTTTTCAGCATAAGCGGTTTGTAATATCCCGACGGCTTGTGAGGAAAGGGAGTCTGTATGATAGTAGCATATTCCTTTTAACAGTAATATTTCTGTGTCGTATTGCCACTTTTCCGGAAGCCGGGTAAGTGCTTCCAGGGCTTTGCCGTAATTTTTTTCACTGATCCATTTTTCTATTGCTTTCCGGGGTTTATCCGGAACGGCACAGCAGATGTCCGGAAAAACTGTGATGAAAAGTAGGGGTAGTAATATATATTTGAGCATGGAATGTTTGTCGTTTAGTCGGGTGTAATGAGACAAATATAGTCTGTTTTCATGAAATAGAACATATTATTAATTACTTTTGTCTTTGCCCGTTGACAGAGTCGGTATTGGCTCTGACCGGGGTACAGACACGATTTATATACGAAAAATTAACTAATAATGTTTAATCTTTTATGTGTATTGGGGCCGACTGCGAGCGGTAAAACGGCCTTGGCCGTCCGGATGGCGGCAGAATTAGGCGGGGAGGTTATCAGTGCCGATTCACGGCAGGTGTATCGGGGGATGGATATCGGGACCGGCAAGGATTTGGAGGAATATGATTATGAAGGGCGGTCCATACCTTATCATCTTATCGATATTGTGGATGCCGGATATAAATACAACGTTTTTGAATATCAGCAGGATTTTGTAAAAGTATGGAAGGATTGTAAAAACAGGAATGTTTTTCCTGTTTTGTGTGGTGGTAGCGGGTTGTATTTAGAAGCTGTTTTGAAGGCTTATCGTTTGTTAGCTGTGCCTGTGAATGAAGCATTGCGGAAAACACTGGAAAATAAAAGTTTGTCTGAATTGAGTGTTATTCTGTCGGCATATAAACGAATGCATAATACAACAGATGTGGATACGGTAAAGCGGGCTGTGCGGGCTATCGAAATTGAGGAATATTATAAACTGCATTCTTGTATCGAAGGGGAGTTTCCGGAGATTCATCCTTTGATTGTCGGTGTGGATGTCAGCCGGGAAGTACGTCGGACACGTATCGATAAGCGTTTGCAGGAACGATTGAAAAACGGGATGGTTGAAGAAGTGCAACAGTTGCTGGAACAAGATATTGCACCTGAGGATTTGATTTATTACGGATTGGAGTATAAATACCTGACTCTTTACCTGACGGGACAGTTGACTTATGAGGATATGGTTGAAAAGCTGAATATTGCCATTCATCAATTTGCTAAACGGCAAATGACCTGGTTCAGAAAGATGGAACGGCAAGGATTTTCCATCCATTGGATTGACGGTAATTTGCCTATGGATGAAAAAGTCATGCTGATTCGTGAACTGATGGAAACGGGTTGTCAGTCTTCTTCGGTGTAGTTTGTCAGGAAGTGCAGCGCATTATCGATCAGAAATTGTTTTTCTTCACTGGGACTTCCTTGTTTTAAGATACGAATTGCTGCTGTGCGTTTTTCTTCATCTATTCTATGGATATTTTCTATGGCTGTAGAAGCTTCCAGGGCAACTATGAAATCCTCCTGTAGAGTCAACTCTGCAAAGAGAACGATGTAAGGAGAGAAATCCAGTGCTGATTCCCAGCATAATCTCAATAACCGTGATTTTGGGATCGTTTCGGTTGTTGTCCGGATCCGGTCGATTACAATTTGCGGGAAGGCATTGTCTTTGATGTCTGCCAATAGATTGACTAATTCTTCTGTTGTTTTGTGATCTTTTGCAGTTGTCAGAATATCCAGTAAAGCCGGAACGATTGTGATGTCCCCTTCGTTTTTAACAGCAGCCAGGGCTTCTTGTCTCAACTGGATTTCTTCGCTGCCGAGTTTTTTCAATATATCTTCTTTGTTTTCCATTGTTGTCATGATTGATTACTTAGGAGTGCGAAGATAAAAAAAGAGCGTTTATTTAAACGCTCTCTTTGAAATTATTTCATTCGTTCTTTTTCTTTTTTTCTTCCTTTTCCTCTTTTTCCTGCTCTTCTTTGATGATTCGCGGATGATATTTACTGAGGGTTTCTTTCAGAAAATTATTGTTAAGATGAGTGTAGATTTCTGTTGTCAGGATGGATTCATGTCCCAGCATATCCTGTACAGCCCGTAAATCAGCACCGCCACTCACCAAGTGTGAGGCGAATGAATGACGGAACGTATGCGGAGATACCTGTTTGGTGATTTTAGCCCGGGTGGTCAGATGTTTGATAATATTGAATACCATCACTCTTGAAAGGGCTGTTCCGCGTTTGTTCAGGAATAAGACGTCTTCGTATCCCGGTTCTATATCCAGGTAGCTTCGGTAACCTTTCATGTATAATTTGATTTCCTCTTTTGCATTTTTGCTCAATGGAATTATACGTTCTTTGTTCCCTTTTCCTTCGATTTTAATATATCCGCCACGGAAATTGATGTTGGAGATTTTTACACTGATCAATTCCGATACACGTAATCCGCAAGAGTAGAGTGTTTCGATGATTGCTTTGTTTCTTTGTCCTTCCGGCTTATACATTTCGACGGCACGTAAAATGGCATCGATTTCATCTACAGTAAGGACACTGGGAAGTTTACGTCCGATTTTCGGTGCTTCCAGCAATTTTGCAGGGTTGTTTTCCAATACTCCGTCATAAGCTAAATATTTGAAGAAGGAACGGATGCTGGAAATACTTCTGGCTTGAGTCCGGTTGGTTACACCTGCCTCATTTACATAACTGATATAATCTTTCAGCATGTCATAAGAGATTTTTTCCGGTCCTTTTACTTTCAAAGTTTCTTCACAATAAGTAGCTAATTTTCTGACATCATTCAAATAAGCTTCAACTGAATTGGCTGAGAGCGATTTTTCGAGAATTAAGAATGTCTTGTAGCTTTCAATGGCATTTTCCCAAGTCATGTGTGTTAGTTTAAAGTTATTAATAAATTATCCCAATGTATCGATATAAGTGTATTCATATAAATATTGTTTTATCGATATAATATAAATTCGTCGGTAAAGATATATATTTTTTAATTTATCTCACTATAATTATCTCAAAATAATAATACAAAGTAAATTAATTATTAGATAAAAGGCAAAATTTCTTATGCAAAATTTAGAATTTCGTCCAAAAATGCAATATCATTCTTTACATAGTTTTGTCATAATGATAATTTATTTGGGAGGAGCGCTATTAACGGATAATGATTAGAATTGTGTTCAAAATGTATGAAATCGTCTTTTGGAAGTCAGAAAATGAAACGGTATATTAATATCAAGAATCCTTCTTTTTTGATTTTTAACCTCGAAAAAATGACTAAATTTGTGAACTGACAGAAATATTGAATGATGAATGGGAAAATAATGATAATGAATGGTCCCAATCTGAATTTACTCGGTATACGAGAGCCGGGTATATACGGGAAAGAGGGATTTGATGAATATTTGAACGTGTTACGTGAAAAATATGAAGGTATAGATATGGACTATTTTCAGTCTAATATAGAAGGCGAACTGATCAATAAGATTCACGAGACGGGTTTTTCTTATGAGGGTATTATATTGAATGCCGGCGCCTATACACATACGTCTATTGCATTGGCCGATGCTATTTCTGCTGTGACAACCCCTGTTATAGAAGTACATATTTCCAATACTGCCCGCCGGGAGAATTTCAGGCATGTATCTTTTTTATCGGCAGTGTGTCTTGGAACGATAACCGGATTCGGGTTGGATTCGTATGAACTGGCATTACAGGCATTGCTTTTACGTAGAAAATGATGCAGATTTGAAAATAAAGAATTCGGAGACAGAAAATTGAAAAATTATGAAGAGAACAAAAATTGTAGCGACGATATCGGATAAAAGATGTGATGTGGATTTTTTGCAGGATTTATATGCAGCCGGAATGGATGTGGTGCGTTTGAATACGGCGCATCAAACTCTTGACGATGCTATGAAGGTGATCCGTAATGTCCGGATTGTATCCGATAAAATACCTTTATTGATAGACACCAAGGGACCGGAAATAAGAACAAAGCTGATCGAGCAGCCGATGGAGGTGGAAAAAGGGGAGGTCATATATATTACCGGAGACGATACTTTGACATTGGATGAGAAACTGATCCATGTTTCTTATGAAAATTTTACGGCCGATATAAAAGTCGGGGATAAGATTCTGATTGACGATGGGGATATGGAGTTTATTGTACAGGATAAATATACCGATCGTCTTGAGGTTGTAGCGACGAATCCCGGATATGTAAAAGATAGGAAAAGTGTAAACGTACCGGGGGCGATGATGAAATTGCAGTCGTTGAGTGATAAGGACCGTACATTTATCGAATTTGCCATCGAAAACGAAGTGGATTTTATCGCCCATTCTTTTGTCCGCAATAAAGAAGACGTGCTGGCTATTCAGCAAATCCTGGACCAGCATAACAGTAACATCAAAATCATCGCTAAGATTGAAAATCAGGAGGGAGTTGATAATATCGATGAGATTTTAGATCATGTTTACGGTGTAATGGTGGCCCGTGGGGATTTGGCTATTGAAATCGATGCGGAAAAAATTCCTCGGATTCAACGTTATATTGTGACGAAATGTATCGAAAGTAAAAAGCCTGTTATTATTGCCACTCAAATGCTGCATACGATGATTGACCATCCGCGTCCTACGCGTGCAGAAGTGAGTGATATCGCCAATGCTGTGTTTATGGGGACGGATGCGATTATGTTGAGTGGGGAGACGGCTTATGGGGAATATCCTTTGGAGGCTGTAAAAGTGATGACGAAAGTGGCTGAGGCCAACGAACTGATGACACCTCCTGATTCCGGCCGTAGCTTAGTGCGTATCAATAATGAGATTACTGCAGCTTTGGCACGTGTGGCAGTAAAGACGACAACCATGCTGCCCATTAAAGCCATTGTCGTGGATACCTTAAGTGGACGTACAGCCCGTTATTTGTCAGCTTTCCGGGGTGCATTGCCTGTGTATGCCCGTTGTTATAATCAGAAAGTGATGCGGGAACTGGCACTTTCTTTTGGGATACGGCCTTATTTTACGGAAAAACCCACCTCGCGGGATGAGTTTATCCGTGATATTCCGGATGTGTTATTGCATGCCGGTTATGATCCGGAAGATTATATTCTGGTTATCGGAGGTAGTTTCGGGCATGTCAGGGGAGCTTCTTTTATGGAAATATGTAAAATCAGCGATATTAAATAAGTCAAGAAGTCGCTTTTAAGTTTCGCTAACATTTTATAGGATAAAATACGGGTATTTGTTGTGAATGCCCGTATTTTTAGTATCCGCTCATCACAGAATGTTTCATAACTTTGTGTTTGTATAAACTAACTAAACTAGAGCGAAATGAAAAAATTAGTATTGGCGTTGATCGCGGGGATCGCTCTCTGGGGTACGGCGCAAGCACAGACCGAATTCCGATTCGGACCGAAAGTCGGGTTGAATGTGACGAATTTGACCCATTCTGACGGAGATAATAAAGTCAGTATAAATGTAGGAGCTTTTGCAGAGATGCGGATTAACGACCTGCTGGGTATTCAGGGGGAATTACTTTATTCCCGTCAGGGATGGCGTGATAAGGTGGATATTGACGGGGATAATGTGAACGTGAAGTATCGTGTAAATTACCTGAATATTCCGGTTATGGCACGCCTTTATGTCATGGAGCATTTGAGTGTGGATTTGGGACCACAACTGGGGATCGCACTGAATGCCAAGGCGCGTTATAAAGAGTCCGGTACGACTGTCAAAAGTAAAATGCGCAATTTAAATACGATCGAGTGTAGTTTCCTTTTCGGGGTTTCTTACGATCTGTTCGACCGTTTTCTGTTGTCGGCCCGTTATAATTTAGGACTTAGTAATGTGTTTGATAAAGATAAATTCGGAAGCAATAATAAAAATCATGTCTTCCAATTGTCTGTCGGATATCGTTTGTAAAATGGAATGCAGGAGGTTGTCCCGGGAACTTTTTTATTGTCCCATGGGAGGATTCGGTGATCTTAATCAATTGTTATCATTTGAATTACGGATTATGGCGTGAGATGACGTGATGATAATTCTGTTTTTTGTGGCAACCTCTTTATTTATTTTTGTTTGTTTTCTTCTTTTTTGGCATGATTCTTGTATTTTATTTAAAATTGTGAAATTTTAAATTGCGGGTTTGACGACTATATCTCAATTTAAAGTTTACGATCTGAAACAATAGAGGAATTCATATTAAAATGAAGAGAAAATGAAAAAAATTATTTTACTATTCGCAGTATGTATGGCGTCTGTCGCCGGACTTAAAGCCCAATCGATTGTTATCGGTCCGAAAGCCGGATGGAATATCACTAATATTTCGAACATCGATGACAATAAGAATAAACTTAGTTTTCATTTGGGTGCATTCGCCGAATTCAAGGTAAACGATTATTTTTCGGTTCAGCCTGAGTTGGTGTATTCCCGTCAAGGGTTGCGTGCAGAGAAACTCGAAGGCTGGAAGCGTAGGGCGCGTGTGAATTATCTGAATATACCTGTTTTGGCTAAATTTTATGTATGGGATGAATTGAGTGTGGATTTAGGGCCTCAGTTCGGTTTTGCGTTGAACGGTAAGTATAAATTTTCAAAAGACGGAGATTCTGAAAAAAGGAAAATCCGGGATCTTAATACCTTTGATTTGAGTTTTGCATTGGGACTATCTTATAATTGGGAAGATTTTATGTTTTCAGCCCGTTATAATTTTGGTATTACCAATGTGATAGATAAGGATGCTGCGGGAGATAACAATAAGAATCATGTGTTCCAATTGTCGGTGGGATATCGTTTCAATGATTTGTTTTAATGTGATGTAGAAAAGATCATTTATTTTTATTATCAACCTTTCGGGCGATTCTCTATGGGGATAGAGAATAAATGACGGTTGGTACCGGTGTCCTTGGCTGGAAACGGTTCCAACCGTTATTTTATTGAAAATGATTGAGTCTGTCTGAAAATATCCGGAATTGTGCGTGCAGTGTGTTTCTAAAGGCTGGTTTGCAGATATCCGGGAAGAAACTGTTTTATCGCTTTTTTGTAAAAAATTTTAGAATCGAGGATTTATTCTATATGTTTGTAAAATAAAAGAAAACCGTTTTTCCGGAAAAATAAGAAGTTATTTTATTGATCAGAGAGAGACTCTTGTAAGTAGTTTGTTTGATGAAATGGAGAAGTTGGTAAGAGAAGCCGGTGTTGCCCGTATTAATCTTGAAAATCAGTTTGTGGTGTCTGAGATGTATTCCGGAGTCCGATTCTCTGATTAATCCGGAACATGCTGAAAAAGTCGGTCGGGAGTCTGAAATTACAAATTGGTTATCGTGTGATTATGAAGTTTAAAGTTATTCTTGTATCCGTTTTTATTCTTGTCGTTCATTTTTGTTCCGCTCAATTGGTGCGGAGAGTGGACTACGATGCAGCTATTGCTGTTCAGGCCGGCGGAAGTACCGGTATCCTTTTACCGGGAAAGATCAACGGTATGAAGTTCGATGGTATTTACGGATTGAAAATGACGTTTCCGTTTACCCGGAGGTGGTTTTTGGGGGCGGAGTTCAATTACAATCAGCTAAGAACCCAGAATAAACACAGCTTTTCTTTCTCTGAGGGAGAAAATATTTATCAACGGGATGTGGAGGCTGATCTCAAAATACAGGCTTTAAATGTACCGGTTTATGTTAAATATCTGCTTGGGCCTTATGGTAATAGTATTTTATGTGGGGGGTATTTTTCATGGATATATAAGGGACGATTGGCTGTTTATGAAAAAAAGAAACGTTTTCAGGCAGATACGGATAAATGGGATGCGGGGGTTGTGATCGGGGTCGGGCAGAGAATTGTCAAGCATCTGAATCTGATGTTTAAGATCAATGTCAGTGTAAAGGATTTGATGAAAAAATCGGATTTGTATCCCAAAAAGATATTTCCTGTACAGGCGAATCTGACGTTAAGTTATGATATTTTTCGGATCGGTGATTGCGGGTGTGATTAGAAGGTTCTTTTGTATAAAGTCGTAAATTTAAAATAAATAATTATGATCAAGTTTGTTTTTGGGTTATTTCTGTGGTGTGGATTGTATGGGTGTAATTCTTCGTGTCCGACTATTTCTTTGCGTATGGATAAACAGGTCGCTCCTGTTTTTATCAGACAGGAGGAGAATTCTGTTTTGCATATCCAGGTCGACAATACAACGGATAAGGAATTGGTTTTGAATAAACTTGTATTATCTGCTAAGGGAACGAGCCGTATAGAAGCTGTGAAACAGATCCGGATTTATTTTACAGGTTTAAATCCTAATTTTAGTTCTACGGTTTTATTCGGTCATACACAAGATGCCCGAGAAGTCAATACATTTAAAGGACAACAGGCTTTAAAGCCGGGTATCAATCATTTCTGGGTGTCCGTTTGTTTGTCGGAAAATGCATTATTGTCCGATAAGATTCATTTTACCTGTACGGATGCGACGTTATCAGATGCTTGTGTCGTTGTGGCAGATAGTCTGCCTGTACTGTCTTCTGCTGTAGGGTATGCTGTCCGGTTGCGTGGGGACGATCAGGTAAATGCTTATCGGATTCCCGGGTTGGTGTGTACACCTAAGGGAACTTTGATAGCTGTATATGATGTCCGTTATAACAGTGCTGTCGATTTGCAGGAAAATATCGACGTCGGTGTTAGCCGTAGCGTGGATGGAGGCCAGACCTGGTTACCGATGCAGATTGCAATGGATATGGGGGAATGGGGCGGACGTTCCCATAAAGAAAACGGAATCGGTGATCCGGCTATTCTGGTTGATCCACAAACCGGCCGGGTTTGGATCGCTGGTTTATGGTTGCACGGTAATCCGGGCAAACGGGCGTGGTGGGCTTCTAAGCCTGGAATTACGCCTGAAGAGACCGGTCAGTTTGTATTGGCTTATAGCGACGATGATGGAGCAACCTGGTCAGAACCGATAAATATTACGTCTCAGGTAAAGAAGAAAGAGTGGTATTTGTGTTTTCAAGGACCTGGAATGGGAATTACGACACAGGAAGGTACACTTGTTTTTCCGGCCCAATTTAAAGATAAGAATCAGGTGCCGTATTCTACAATTATTTATAGTAAAGACAAGGGTAAAACCTGGAATATCGGTACCGGCGCGCGTTCTAACACGACAGAGGCTCAGGTTGTCGAATTGACAGACGGAAGTCTGATGTTGAATATGCGGGATGATCGTGGCGGCTCGCGGGCGGTTATGATTACCAAAGATTTCGGTAAAACATGGACAGAGCATGTTTCTTCCCGTTCAGCTCTTCCGGAGCCGGTATGCCAGGCGAGTCTGATTCGTATTCATTTGAAAGGCGGGAAACCTGCGCTGGCGTTTTTTAATCCGGCAAATACGCAGGGACGGGTACATTCTACGTTGAAAATCAGTTTGGATGAAGGGGTTACCTGGCCGGAAAAATACCATACTTTGGTATATGAACCGGGTAGCTATGGATATTCTTGTCTGACACAGATCGATTCTACGACTTTGGGGGTTTTGTATGAAGGTGCCGGTGAACTTTATTTTCAGCGGTTAAACATAGGAGAATAAGTGATGAGTAGATTTTAGATTGTAAATCAGAAAAGCCGATAAAATCTGTTTGCCTTTAATTTACAATCTAAAATCCAAAATAAATCAGCAGGATTGACCGAGGTATTATTTTTCTTTTAGAATATCCCGTATTTCAGTGAGTAATGTCTCTTCTTTGCTGGGTGCAGGAGGAGGTGGGGGTGTTGTTTCTTGTTTGCGATGCAGACTGTTTATTCCTTTGATAAATAGAAAGATAGAAAAAGCGATAATAAGAAAGTCCAAACTGGTCTGTATGAAGTTGCCGTAATTGATGTTGACGGCTTCAGTGGCTTTTCCGGCTGCGTCTACTCCGGCCGGTTTGAGATGAATGACCAGGCTCTGAAAATTAACGCCTCCGATTAAAAGTCCGAGCGGAGGCATGATGATGTCTGTGACGAGGGATGAGACGATTTTACCGAAAGCTCCGCCGATGATGATACCGACTGCCATGTCTACAACATTGCCTTTCATGGCAAAAGATTTGAATTCTTTTATAAAACTCATGATGGTGTAAGTTAGGGGTTAGTACTGGTTTGTATTTTCACTTTTTGTCCGTTTTGTAAATCGTATACTCCGGCCGTAACAATGATATCATCGGAGGCAATTCCTTTTTTGACCAGTGCTTTATCTTCAAAACGAAGAATATCAACAGGTCGTAGATTAACGGTTTGGTTTCGGGGATCGACGATCCATATATAGAATTTCCCGTTTTCTTCCCGTAGTGCACTTGCCGGAATAACGAAATTGTCGGATATTGTATTTTCTATTTTAAATAATACTTTGGCAGAAAATCCCGGATATACTTCTTCACTGAAAGGGGCAAAAGCCGGGTCTGTGATGCGCAAGGTAACGGGAATACCGGAACCGTCGGACGAGTAAATGTATTCTTTGATATCGGCCTCAAACCATTGTCCCGGGCGGGTGTCGAACTGTACATAAATTGTTTTGGGAATTCCGATCAAGCGGATAGCCGTTTCGGGCAGGATGAAACGGACGTTGATTTTATCGGGATTAACCAGACGTACGATGGGATCGCCTGTCAGTATTTCCTGAAAGTTTTCGGCATATTTTTTTTCAATAAGTCCCCGGAACGGAGCTGTAAGTTCCGTATATCCCAGTGTACGTCGGGCAATATCGAGGGCAGAGGAAGCTTTGACGTAATCGGCGCGGGCAATTTCGAGGTTTTGAACAGCCGTTGCATTTTGTTCCAGTAGCCGCCGGGTGCGTTCGTAAATGGATTTTGCCGCCTTATAATTGGCTTCGGCAGTTTGGTATTTGAGCCGGTAATCTGTCGGATCGATGCGGGCTATTCGTTTGGACTGCGGGAGTATCTGGCCTTCGGTAACCGGGAAATCCGTAATGGTTCCGGATACTTTAAAAGTGAGTATACTGAACTCTTCTGCTTCCACGGTGCCGGTGTACGAGTTGTCGATGGTACCCAGACTCCCGACTTTTACAACCTGTACAGGTCGTATCGGAATGTTTTCGGAACGATCGGCTTCTTGCTGGCAGGCGGTCAGGAGCAACAGAAAAAGAAAAAATAGATAAATATTTGACATCTATGACATTTTTTATTGCTTGTACGAAAAACTCCGGGAGTCTTGTTACAGTACAATTCTTATTTTCTTTGTATTTTTGCAGAAGCCTGTTTCGTTTTTTAAATAAACGGGCGGACAAATTTTATATGATTGGCAGAATTGTATACTCTATATCAAAATAAATCGGAGCTTATGGAAATCGGGAAATACAGAGAGGAACTGAAGATACATAATCATTACACAAACTATAAAGGGCGCTTGTTTATAAAAACCTTGTGTGATTTATTCAACGATGTTGCAGAAGGGCAAACGGAATTATTGGGAGTGGATGTGGATACCCTGAATAAATCGGGGTTGACCTGGATGCTTCATCGTCTGCATATTCTGATACATAAGATGCCGCAGAAAGAAGAAAATGTTGTGGTAGAAACCTGGCCGTCCGGTATCGACCGGTTGTTTGCTTTACGGGATTACCGTTTATTGCGAAATGACGGAGAAGAGCTGGTACGGGCGACGTCGGAATGGATGACCGTCGATTTGAATCGCCGCCGCCCGGTAAGGCCGTTGGCCCGGGTTGTGGAAATGAGTACTTCGCACGGGATTGAAAAGTTGCCTATAGAGCATCTCTTGCGGGAAAAAGAGATGCCCGGGGATATGGAAGACTGTCGTTATTTTACGGCGACATTTGATAACATTGATTTTAACGGACATGTCACACAGGCTTCCTATATGCGGTGGATCACTAATTCATTGCCTTTCGGTTTTTTAAAAAACCACATTCTGACAGAGGTCGAAGTGGTGTATGAACATGAAATTATGCCGGATAGCCTCATTGTCTCTTATTATAAGATGCAGCCGGAAGGAAATAGAGTTGTTGTTTATCACCAGATCAGGAATGAAGAAGGTTCTCTGATGCATTGTGTGGCCGAAACCGTATGGATGGCACATGCAGATACACGGACACCCCAAAGCTGACAGGAGGCTTGGGAAAAACTGCGGCTGTGGGATAACCGTCAGATTTCCTTTTCGATCTGATATACGTTACGATCTGTTGCGGAGCGGGATACCAGTTCGGCAATAAAGCCTGCGAGGAATAATTGTGTTCCCAATATCATCGCTGTGAGAGCAATATAAAAATAGGGTGTATCGGTTATTAACGGTGCTTTTATCCCTTTGGTAAGGCATAAATATTTGTCGATACCGATCCAGAGGATGGAACCACAGCCGATGAAGAATAATAAGGTGCCTAAAGCTCCGAATAAATGCATCGGCTTTTTGGAAAATCGGGTGATGAAAGTTATAGACAACAGATCCAGAAAACCATTGATAAAACGGTTCAACCCTCCGAATTTTGTTTTACCGTATTTACGGGCACGGTGTTGTACAACTTGTTCTCCGATGCGTGTAAAACCGGCCTGCTTAGCCAGAATGGGAATGTAGCGATGCATTTCGCCATATACTTCGATGCTTTTTACAACTGTATTTCTATAGGCTTTCAAGCCGCAGTTGAAGTCGTGCAGCCGAATGCCGGAGGCTCGCCGTGCCGTAGCGTTGAATAATTTTGTCGGAATGGTTTTTGAAATGGGATCGTATCGTTTCTTTTTCCAGCCGGAGACCATATCATAATCTTCTTCCATAATTTTACGATAGAGCTCCGGTATTTCGTCCGGGCTGTCCTGCATGTCGGCATCCATAGTGATAACTACATCTCCTTGTGCCACCTGAAAGGCGGAGTGTAAAGCTGCGGATTTACCATAGTTACGGCGAAATTTGATGGCCCGGATAGACGGATTCTGAGCTGCCAGTTCTTCGATAATTTTCCAGGAACGGTCATTGCTTCCATCATCGACCATGATAATTTCGTAGGTGAAATTATGGGTCTCCATTACTTTTTTGATCCAGGCTGTCAATTCAGGTAAGGATTCTTCTTCATTGTATAGCGGAATGATTACGGAGATATTCATGATGATGTGTTTTTATTTTGCCGATTACTGATAACGGGCTATTCCGGTTTCCTTTTTTTAAGTATAAAAGCGATGACCAGGGTATAAATCAGGCCCATCAAAGCTTTTGAAAAAAATTCTGTAATTCCCATCGACACGGGCGTTGTGAATGCCTGAAGCATTTGTATCATGTTGTCAGCCCAAGGTGACTCGGGGTAAAGTTGCCTGAACAGGCTTTCTGCATACATCAGGTAATTCTCCAGCGTATCCGGATGTTTCGAGTAGATGATGAGAGCATAAGAGCCATAGAAAAAACCTGCGACAGCGGACAGGTACATACCTGTCAGAAGAGCTCTCCCGTAAGAAATGTAGCCCTTGAGTTCTTCACTTTCCCGGTATCGCCGAATTTGCATGAAAAGCCCAATGACAAATAGAAAGGTTATGATCCTGTCCAGGGACGGATTAGCATAGATGTTGCCTGTCTGTTTGAAAAATACGTATGAAGCTGCCACACAGCAACAGCCGATTAGCATCCCGAAAAGGGTGTTTTGTTGAATGAATGTCGGTTGTTTATGCTCCATAATTTAAATTAAAATCCGGCTTTACTGCGGAGGTATATTTTTTCACCTTCAACGAGAGGGGTGTTGCTGTTTATGTAATTGTACTTGACCAAACTTTTGAGCCGTACACCGTACATTTGAGAAATGAGGTAGAGTGTGTCGCCGTTTTTTACCCGGTGGAATTCGTATCCTTTGGCGGCTCTGCTTTTTTTCTTTTTCAGATAAATGTACTGACCGATTTGGAGGTTACTGTCCTGCTTGTCGTTGAATGCCTGTAATTTCTTTAGTTTAATGTTATAATAGCGGGCGATGCCTTCGAGGGAATCACCTTCTTTGATTTCGATACAAATGATACCGTTTCGCATTTCTTCCCGTTTCCGGTAGTTTATGGTGGTGGTAACCGGATTCGGGTCTGATGCTTTTTCAATTGCAGAGACCCGTATTTGTTCGCCTGCAGTCGGATGTTTAACCCGGTGATCGTACTGATAAAGTTCTTCTTCTTCTATGATTTTTATCAGCATGTCGGCATATTTGGGATTGGTGGCGTAGCCGGCAGCTTTTAATCCTCTGGCCCAGCCTTTATAATCTGTCGCTTCTAATTTAAAAAGGGAAGCGTAGCGAGGGCGTGAAAGCAAAAACTCGCTGTGATCGATCCAGGATTGTTCCGGATTTTTGTATTTTCGGAAGCATTCGTCGGCTTCATCGTCGTCCATGTGAAAAGCCGGGCCTATCCAGTCGTGACATTTGATTCCGAAATGATTGTTGGCTTCGGTAGAGAGGGGAGAACCTCCGCAACCGGATTCCAGGATGCCTTGTGCCAGCTTGATGCTTGCCGGTATACCGGTACGTTCCATTTCCTTGATGGCGATATGTTTGTATTTGCGGATGAAATCTTTCCGGGACTGGGCGAAGAGAGTTAATGTGAGTGTACTTAATATCAGAAGAAGTAATATTTTACAAACTGTTTTCATAAAATTTAAATATGGCAATGGCCGCTATGCGATTAAAAAATATATTTTTAGTGGTATTCTGATAAACTTTTACGAACTTTACCGATCCGTTATCGGGCTGTAAAAATAATAAAAATAAGCGATGGATAAAAGAGAAGTAAAAATAGATTATACGGTTTATGAAAATTCCTGCCCTTCGGCTTATGAGGCTATATGCCGTAAAGCAGTTGAGGTCATTCCGAATGCATACAGTATTTATTCGGGCTTTTCGGTCGGGGCGGCTGTTTTGCTGGAAAACGGAGAGATTGTAGCCGGAACGAATCAGGAAAATGCAGCTTATCCGAGCGGTCTTTGTGCCGAACGTACAGCTTTGTTTTATGCACAGTCGGTTTATCCGGGAGTAAAGGTTAAAGCATTGGCTATTGCGGCTTTTAATAAGGGAATACAGACGGAGGATGTTGTTACGCCCTGTGGGGCTTGCCGTCAGGTTATGGCGGAAGTGGTCAAACGTTATGGGGATTTTGAGGTCATTATGATAGGCCGGAACCGTTCGGTTTGTCTGAAGGCTTCCGATTTGCTCCCGTTTGCATTTACATTGCTGTAAATATACGTATTACGATTCAGAGAAGCTTACCCGATTGACAATTGAGCGTCCGAGGGTCAATGCGTCGGTATACTCCAGATCATTGCCGATGGAGATACCTTTGGCGATGGTACTGATCGTCAGGTTTTCCCGGTTTTTGATTTTTTTATAGATGTAATAACCGGTCGTATCGCCTTCAATGGTTGCACTCAATGCAAAGATGATTTCTTTTATTTCATTTGTAGCGATGCGTTGCAGCAGACTTTCGATGTGTATGTCAGCGGGTCCTATTCCTTCCATGGGAGATATAATACCGCCCAGCACATGATATAGGCCGTGATATTGGGAAGTTGCTTCTATCGACATAATATCCTTTATGCTTTCTACAACACAGATCAGAGAGGTTTCCCGTTTCGGGTCCGAGCATATCTCGCAGAGTTCCCCGTCGGAAATGTTATGACATTCCCGGCATTCGTGTATGTTTTCTTTCAGGTCACTGAGGCTTTTGATAAATTGCCGTACTTCTTCCGGATTTCTTTTCAGAAGGTGCAAAGCGTATTTTAATGCTGTTTTATGCCCGACACCGGGCAGGGATGCAAATTGTTCTACGGCTTTTTCCAGTAACTTTGAAGAGAAGCTTTGCATATCGGTTCTCAGGCTTTGGATTCTTCGTTTCTTTCGTTTTCTTTTCCGGAGGTGTTGAATCGGATGTCTTTCAGTATCATCTGTATATCCGTTTTTCCCATAAACTCATTTTCTTGTAAGGAATAGCAGATATCAAAATATTTTCCGGAGTTCACTTCATCATACAGATACCCCATGTTGAAACCGATGCCGCTACGGTCTTTACAAACCCGGGTATCGTCGACAACGACAAGTTTCAGATGTTCGTGATTGCGTCCCACCCGTCGTGTACCGATAAAGTTAACGACGTTTTCTGTCATGAATACGGGGATTGAATTGTTGGGGCCAAAGGGAGCGAATTTTTGCAGCATATCATATAATTCCGGGGTAATGTCCGAAAGTTTAAGCTGGGCGTCGATGTTGATTTGAGGGGTCAGCATCTCTTCGTTTATCGTTTCGCGGACGATCTGTTCGAATTTTTCTTTGAACGGTTCTATGTTTTCCAGTCTGAGTGTAAGACCGGCAGCATATTTATGTCCGCCGTAGTTTTCCAAAAGCTCGCTGCATTGTGAAATGGCGTAATACAGATCGAAGCCTTCAACCGAGCGGGCAGAACCGGTTGCCATCCCGTTGGATTCAGTCAATACGATGGTCGGACGATAGAAAGATTCTGTCAGCCGGGAAGCCACGATTCCGATAACTCCCTTGTGCCATCTGGGATTGAAGAGTACCGTGGTTTTTTTAGACGGTTCTATTTCTGAATGAAGAATATGTGCGATGGCCTCTTCTGTGATGTCGTGATCCAGTTTTTTTCGCTTGTCATTAAAAATATTAATGGCAGAAGCGATGTCATTGGCTGAAAGTTTTTCATCGGCAGTCAATAAGGCAACTGCTTTATTGCCGGATTCGACGCGTCCGGCTGCATTGATGCGGGGACCGATACGGAAAACGATGTCGTTGATGGTAATTTCTTTATCTATACCGGAAACTTCGATGATGGTTTTCAGACCGAGACTGGGTTTTTCATTCAGTTGTTGCAATCCGAAATAAGCCAGTATACGATTCTCTCCGGTAATGGGGACGATATCACTGGCAATACTTACACAAAGCAGATCGAGTAATCGGTACAATTCGGACATGGGCAGGTTGTGCTTGATGCTATGCGCCTGTACCAGCTTGAAGCTCACACCGCAGCCGCTCAACCATTTGTATGGGTACTGGCAATCTGCACGTTGGGGGTCGAGTACTGCAACGGCATCCGGCAATATTTCACCGGGAGTGTGGTGGTCGCAGATGATGATGTCAATGCCTTTTTCTTTGGCATAACGTACTTTTTCTACCGCTTTTACTCCACAATCGGTCACAATGATAAGACTGAAACCGTTTTCAGCAGCATAATCGATACCTTTCACAGAAACGCCGTAGCCTTCGGTGTAACGGTCCGGAATGTAGTATTCCAGATTATTTTTATTGCATTTATTTTTGAGGTATTTGTATAATAAAGCTACTGCGGTGGTCCCGTCTACGTCGTAATCACCGTATATCATTACTTTTTCTTCCCGGGCAATGGCTTTGTCCAGCCGATCGACAGCTTTGTCCATGTCCTGCATAAGGAACGGATCGTGAAGCATGTTGAGGGATGGATAAAAAAAAGCCTGGGCAACTTCCGGGCTGTTGATTCCGCGTTGTAACAGAAGGTTTGCAATGATCGGATTGCAATTTATTTTATGTGCGAGTTCTTGTATTTTATTTGTCTCCGGAGGAGTGTTTATAACCCATCTTTTTTTCATTATACTTTTCTCCAATTCTGTTACAAAGAAGCGGAAATTCCTTGGCATTTCAAAACTAAAGAACTATAAATTTTCAATAGTTAAAACATAAAATGGGTATAGGGTTACAAATCAAATGAATAGAATAGGATTCTTTTATTTTTTATTATCTTTGCAATTCGAAATGACCTTTGGAAAAGGTAAGGTGTTGGATATAAAATGATTAAACTAAAATAAAATGGGTTTTACTGAATTGAGTGAACAGGAAATTATCCGGAGAAATTCATTGACGGAGTTGGAAAAGCTGGGGATAGAAGCTTATCCTGCAGCAGAATTTACAGTAACTGCACATGCAGCAGAGATTAAAGATAATTTTGATGATGCTGCTCCTAAGCGGGAGGTTGTCATTGCAGGGAGAATGATGAGCCGGAGGGTGATGGGTAAAGCTTCATTTTTTGAATTACAGGATACGACCGGGCGTATACAGGTATACGTGAGCCGTGATGATATTTCGAAGGATGAGAATGCCACGATTTACAATACTGTTTTCAAGAAGTTAATGGATATCGGTGATATTGTCGGGGTGAAGGGGTTTGTTTTCCGGACGCAGACCGGCGAAATTTCCATACACGCACAGGAGTTGGTGATGTTGTCAAAATCATTGCGGCCATTGCCTATTGTGAAGGAAAAAGACGGGAAGCTGTTTGATGCTTTTACTGATCCGGAATTGCGTTATCGGCAACGTTACCTTGACCTGATTGTAAATCCGCAGGTAAAAGATGTATTTGTGAAACGCACGAAGATGATCAATGCCATTCGGGAGTTTTTCAATAGTCAGGGGTATCTGGAAGTGGAAACTCCGGTATTGCAGGCTATTCCCGGTGGAGCTTCTGCCCGTCCGTTTATCACACATCACAATGCATTGGATATTCCTTTGTATCTTCGTATTGCCAACGAATTGTATCTGAAGCGTTTGATTGTCGGAGGATTTGACGGAGTATATGAATTTTCGCGGAATTTCAGGAATGAAGGGATGGACCGTACTCATAATCCGGAATTTACCTGTATGGAAATTTATGTGGCCTATAAGGACTATCAATGGATGATGAATTTTACGGAAGAGATGGTATCCCGGGCTGCTATTGCGGTAAACGGTACGACAAAAGCTGTCATCGGAGATCAGGAGGTCGATTTTAAACCGCCGTTCCGTCGGGTGAAGATGGCGGATGCCATTAAGGAATATACAGGATACGATATTGAAAAAATGTCCGAGGAGGATTTGTATCAGGCCTGTATCGATATGAATATTCCGGTAGACAAGACGATGGGCAAAGGAAAGCTGATCGATGAAATTTTCGGAGAAAAGTGTGAAGGACATTATATACAGCCGACATTTATTTATGATTATCCGAAAGAAATGTCGCCCTTGACAAAGAAACATCGTGCAAATCCGAATTTGTCGGAGCGTTTCGAGTTGTTTGTCAACGGCAAGGAAGTTGCCAATGCTTATTCGGAATTGAACGATCCGATCGATCAGTTGGACCGGTTCCAGCAACAGATGAAATTACAGGAGCGGGGAGACGATGAAGCGATGTATATCGACTATGATTTTGTACGGGCTTTGGAGTATGGAATGCCGCCGACGTCCGGTATGGGTATCGGTATCGACCGCCTTTGTATGTTCCTGACGAACAGTTCTTCCATTCAGGATGTATTGTTTTTTCCGCAGATGAAACCCGAGAAAAAAATAACCGTAGATGCTGATGACAAGTTTGTTGAAATCGGAATACCGATGGAATGGGTTGCTGTTTTGCGTAAAGCAGGTATACAAACGGTCGAGGGATTGAAAGCAACGGAGAATCCGAACAAATTGCATCAGCAGTTATGCGGTATCAATAAGAAGGAAAAACTCGGTCTGACTGCACCTGCTCAGGAAGACGTCAGGAGATGGGTTGAACAATAAATGATAAGGAATATGTTTTTGCTTTGCGGGTATACGTAATCGTGAAGTAAAAACGTAATCGTAAATATTATTTTTATGGAACTACCACAAAAACCGAGGCTCGGAATCGTTGGGGGAGGAAGTTGGGCAACAGCCATTGCCAAGATTCTGACGGAGACGAATGACCATATCAATTGGTTTATGCGGAATATTGATACGATCAAGGCTTTTCGCGAGTTAAGTCATAATCCGCGTTATTTGTGTGAAGTAGAATTCGATCTTTCGAAGATTACTTTTACGGATGATATCAATCGGTTGATCGGAGCTTGTGATATTATCATCTTTGCCATACCGAGTGCCTTTTTGAAAAATGTAACAGCAAACATTACCGTTTCTTTGAAAAACAAGGTGGTGGTATCGGCTATTAAAGGGCTGATACCGGATGATAATCTGATTATCGGGGAATTTTTCAATATGCGTTTTGAGGTGCCTTTGGAGCAGATTGCCGTTATTTCGGGTCCTTGTCATGCGGAAGAGATTGCTTTGGAGCGACTCTCGTATCTGACATTTGCCAGCAATGATCTGAAAATGGCCCGTTCGGTGGCGCAGACATTCGATTGCCATTATGTAAAGACGAGTATTTCAGACGATATTTACGGTACGGAATATGCAGCCGTATTGAAGAATGTGATTGCTATTGCAGCCGGTATTTGTCATGGATTGCGTTACGGAGATAATTTTCAGGCGGTGTTGATTTCCAATGCAATTCAGGAGATCGAACGTTTTGTGGCGGCAGTACATCCGATTCATCGTGATATAAAAAGCTCGGCTTATCTGGGGGATTTGTTGGTGACGGCTTATTCGCAATTCAGCCGTAACCGCACCTTCGGTACGATGATCGGAAAAGGCTATTCGGTGAAATCGGCACAAATGGAAATGTTGATGATTGCAGAGGGGTATTTTGCTGTAAAAGGAATTAAGGAGATCAACAAACATTACAATGTACATATGCCGATAACAAATGCAGTATATAATATTTTGTACGAGCGTATCAGTCCGACGATGGAAATTCGTTTGTTGACGGAGGAACTGAGGTAAGGGGGTATGTTTGGATTTATAAGTAAAAACCGTTGATTAAAGAACGTATATTCAAGTGTGTGCGGAATGCAGTTCCGGTAGCATTGAGGACCTCTTGCTGGTTTCTGAAGATTATGTTACCGGTTACTCTTTTTGTTACCTTGTTGTCTTATTTCGGGATACTGCCTTATTTGTCTTCTTTGACAGCTCCCTTGTTCCGGTTTCTGGGTTTGCCGGGAGATGCTGCTTTGGTATTTGTGACCAGTATTTTTACCAATATTTATACCGTAATAGCCCTTATCGTAACTTTGGACTTCACGGTTCGGGAAGGGATCATATTGGCCGTGATGTGCCTGATTTCACACGGTTTTATCATTGAGACATTGGTTCAGAAGAAGACCGGTTCTGCCGCCTTGCGTATGGTTTTGCTGCGTTTGTCGGGGAGTCTCATTGCAGCCGTCGGTTTGAATTGGGTTTTGCCTCAGATGCCGGAGGTTTTATCTTCGACAATGGGAACTGCTGTCGGATTCACAGAAACGATGCTGACCTGGCTGAAAGGAAGCTTGATTTTGTGTGTCAAGATTTTTGCGATTATTATCTCTTTGATGATATTGCAGCGTTTGTTGGAAGAATTCGGAATATTAAAGGTATTGTCTCGGCTGTTTGCCCCTTTGATGTATTTGTTCGGTTTGCCGGCTTCGACTTCTTTTTTGTGGATTGTCGGAAATACGGTAGGTTTGGCCTATGGTGCGGCTATCATGATGGATTACGGTGCATCCGGTTATTTGAATAGAAGAGAGGCGGATTTGCTGAATCACCATCTGGCAGTTTCTCATTCGGAGCTGGAGGACCCTTTGTTGTTTATGGTTATCGGTTTGCCTGTTTTTTGGTTGATTATTCCGCGTTTAATTCTCGCTATATTGGCCGTGTGGGAGCGAAGGCTGGAATTGAAATTGTCGGAGATGGGTAAACTGAAAAATTATAGAGTTTCAATACGGCAGGACCGTATGTAATATTTGATTTATGTATTCGATAACTGAAGTAAAAACGAAAGAACAGGAGGAAGCTTTTATTCTGCTTCCGGTGAAATTATATAAAGATACCCCTTATTGGATTCGTCCGTTGGATAGCGATATACGCCATGTATTCGATAAAGATAAAAACCCCTGTTTTAAGAACGGAGAGTGTGTACGCTGGTTGTTACAGGATGATAAGGGGGAGGTTATCGGACGGGTTGCGGCTTTTATAAACGGAAAGACTTGCCGTTTGGATCATTATACGGTAGGACAGATGGGCTTTTTCGAGTGCATTAATGATGAAAAAGCCGCATTTATGCTTTTTGATCAATGCCGCAAATGGTTGGAGGAGAAAGGCATGGAAGCTATGGAAGGGCCGGTAAATTTCGGAGAACGGATTGAATGGTGGGGGTTGCTGGCGGATGGGTTCGACCGCTATCCCAATTATGCGATGCCCTATACTCATGCCTATTACGTCAAATTTTTTGAAGATTATGGTTTCCGGGATTATTTCCGTCAATTTACGTACCGCAATCGCCTGTCTATAGATAGCCTGGCACCGGTTGTCGTGTGGAAAGCCGATCGTTTACTGAAAAATCCGGATTATGCCGTGTATACTTACCGGGAAATCGGTAAGCAAAAGGCCATCGATTCTTTATTGGAAGTATATAATAAAGCCTGGAATCTGGAAGTTCATGGGGTAGACGGGATTACCCGGACACAGGTGGAGGCGATTTATAAAAGTTTGCAACCGGTCATTGATAAGGATTTGATATATTTCGGGTATTATAAGAATATTCCGATCGGCTTCTTCCTGATGTTTCCGGAAATGAATCAGGTGATCAGGCATATGAATGGGAAGATGAATCTGACGGGAATATTGAAATTCCTGTATTATCGTCATATAAAGAAAGTAGATGTGGCTTTGGGACAGTTGTTTGGTGTCATACCTGAATTTCAGGGGAAAGGTGTCGAAGCTGCTTTGATTAAATGTTTTTGTGAGACGGTCGTGAAACGAAACAGTCATTATAAGTTTTTGGAAATGAATTGGGTCGGTGATTTTAATCCGCAAATGATGCATTTGATGGATTATCTGAGTGCTACTGCCGTAAAAACCCATATTACTTACCGGAAGTTGTTCCGGGAGGATATTACTTTTGTCCGCTCGGCCGACAAATGATGCCGTAGATAAGAATTTGGTCGGAATTGTACAATAAAACAGGGGCTTTTTACATTTTAGTGAAAGCCCCTGTTTTTATAAACGGTAGTGTTAATTTCCGTGTTTAGAATGGAATTTCAGACGCATCAGGCGTAGGTCTTCTTCGGGATATTCGCCATCGAATTCATCGAATGCTTCTGAGATATTATCTGTTTGAGCCTCCATGAAATAATCAAATATTTCTTCCTGTTGCTCATCGTCCAGAATCTTATTGATGTAATAGTCGATATTTAATTTTGTACCGGAAAATACGATCGCTTCCATTTCTTTAATCAGTTCTTCGTAAGACAGGCCTTGTGCAGACGCAATATCTTCGAGGTCGATCTGTCGGTCGATATTCTGAATGATATATACTTTGTAGCGGGATTTATTGGCTACGGTTTTTACGACCATGTCCTGTGCCCGTTCAATTTCATTATCCTCTACATATTGCTTGATGATGTCAATGAATTCCTGTCCGTATTTCTGGGCTTTTCCCATGCCGACCCCCTGTATGTTGGCCAGTTCTTCGAGAGTGATCGGGTAATTGATACACATATCTTCCAGTGAAGGATCCTGGAAAATGACATATGGGGGCAGTCCGTTTGTTTTAGCTATTTTTTTACGTAAATCTTTCAGGATGGCATACAATGTATTGTCTAATGCGGAAACGCCACCTTTTTCCTGGATTTTGTCTTCACTTTCCTCAAAATTACGATCTTCCATCATCTTAAGTTCTTTAGGATGTTCTAAAAAGTCTAAACCTTCTTTTGTTATTTTTATTACACCATATTGCTCGATATCTTTCTCGATAAATCTGCTGATAAGTGCGCGTCTGAATACCATTGTCCAGAATTGGCGTGTTTTTTCGGTACCGCTTCCGAACATATCCAGTTTATCGTGCTTGTATGCTTTTACGGCAGAATCAGCTTCTCCGATCAAAATATTAACGAGATGTTCTATCTTAAATTTTTCTTTTACTTCAGTAACCAAAGATAAAGCATCCTGCATATATTCCCGTCCGTCGAATTCTTTTTTGGGGTAGAGACAATTGTCGCAGCATCCGCAGTTGTCTTCGGTGTAGTTTTCTCCGAAATAGTGAAGAAGTACTTTGCGGCGGCACATGGAGGTCTCTGCATAAGATACGGTTTCCATGAGCAATTGTTTCCCTATTTCCTGTTCGGCAATGGGTTTTCCCTGCATGAACTTTTCCAGTTTTTGAATGTCTTTGTAGCTGTAATATGTGATACATATTCCTTCGCCTCCGTCTCGTCCGGCCCGTCCGGTTTCCTGGTAGTATCCTTCCAGGCTTTTGGGAATATCGTAATGGATGACAAACCGTACATCCGGTTTGTCGATTCCCATACCGAAGGCAATCGTAGCAACGATGACATCTACTTCTTCCATCAGGAATTTGTCCTGGTTGGCGCTACGCGTAGCAGCATCCATACCGGCGTGGTAAGGTGCAGCTTTAACGCCGTTGATACATAATACTTCTGCCAGCTCTTCGACTTTTTTCCGGCTGAGACAATATATAATGCCGGATTTTCCTTCGTGATTCTTGATGAATTTGATAATGTCTTTTGTCGGTTCGTTTTTAGGTCTTACCTCATAGTAAAGGTTGGGACGGTTAAACGATGACTTGAATACCTGGGCGTCCAGCATATCCAGGTTTTTCTGAATGTCATGCTGAACTTTAGGGGTTGCCGTTGCTGTCAGGGCAATGATGGGGGCTTCCCCGATTTCTTCGACAATAGGGCGTATTTTCCGGTATTCCGTCCGGAAATCATGACCCCATTCAGAAATACAGTGAGCTTCATCGACGGCAAAGAAAGATATCCTGATTTTTTTCAGGAATTCGACATTACTTTCTTTGGTGAGCGACTCCGGTGCTACATAAAGCAGTTTTGTTTTGCCTTGTAAAATATCTTCTTTGACTTTCAGAATTTCGGATTTCGTCAAAGAAGAATTCAGAAAGTGAGCTACTCCGTCTGCTGCACTGAATGCACGCATGGCATCGACCTGATTTTTCATCAGGGCAATCAGCGGAGATATAACGATGGCTGTCCCCTCGAGTATCAATGCCGGTAATTGATAACATAGAGATTTTCCCCCTCCGGTCGGCATCAATACAAAGGTGTTTTTCCCGGCCAATATATTTCTGATTATGGCTTCCTGGTTTCCCTTGAAATTATCGAAGCCAAAATACTCTTTTAATTTTGTATGTAAATCAATTTCCAATTTCATCGCAATATTGTTTTCGCACACTTTTTCGAAAAAGGAGTTGCAAATTTATAACTTAATTCGAATGAACAAACAAAAATACATCCATAATTCAGAAATCCGAAAGTTCTCAAATCTTTTGAAAGAAATGATGTCTTTGCAATGTTGTAAGACCTGTTCCGTTCATTTAAACCTACATATAAATTGTAAATTTTGGATTGTAAATTTTAAATTGCCTGACAAACCGGTCCGTCGTCGGATTTATTTAATTTAAAATCTAAAATCGTAAATCTACAATCTTAAACCTACTCTTCTTATGGCTGTATTATAAAAAAATGATACTTTTGCCATTAGTAAAGTTATAGCAAAAAATGGTTGTTACAATAGTTTCTTACTTTTTTTTTTGGCATAAATATTGTAATTAACTGTACAGATTTCTAATGATAAATGAAAATGGTTGATATAAAGGATATTGCTAGAAAAGTTATTTCAGATGAATCGGAGGCTGTAAAACGCTTGATAAGCTATGTCGATGATGATTTCGAAAAGGTCGTGAGATTGATTTATGAAAGCAAAGGGCGGGTGATTGTAACGGGGATAGGCAAGAGTGCCATTATTGCACAAAAAATTGTAGCTACTTTGAATTCAACCGGTACGCCGGCTATTTTTTTGCATGCAGCGGAAGCGATTCATGGAGATATGGGAATGGTACAGGATGAAGATGTTGTGATATTTATCTCTAAGAGTGGGAATACGCCGGAGATTAAAGTGTTATTGCCTTTGATCCGGAATATCGGAAATAATCATATTGTAGCTATGGTGTCGAATACAGATTCTTTTTTAGCTCAAAATGCGGAATTTGTATTGAAAGCGACAGTAGAGCGGGAAGCTTGTCCGAATAATCTGGCCCCTACGAATTCGACGACGGCACAATTGGTGATGGGAGATGCCCTGGCGATGTGCCTGATTGAATTGAGGAGTTTTTCAAGCCGGGATTTTGCCCGTTATCATCCGGGAGGTTCATTGGGGAAACGGTTGTATACCCGGGTCGCGGATGTGTTTGACCGGGAAAACAAGCCCCGGGTAGCTATAGATGATCATATCCGGAAGATTATATTGGAAATGTCCGGCGGTTGTTTGGGGGCAGTAGCTGTCACGGATGAAGGGGAGCATTTGCTGGGGATTATTACGGACGGCGACTTGAGACGAATGCTGGAGAAATACGAAGATGTTGATGGCTTGAAAGCAACAGACATTATGTCATCGTCTCCAAAGACAATCGGAGAAGATGAGTTGGCTTACAATGCCTTTCAGTTGATGGAGAAGAGCAGTATCACCCAACTGGTCGTTGTCGATAAAGAAAAAAGATATAAAGGTATGGTTCATTTACACGATATCTTAAAAGAAGGGGTTGTTTGATCGTAAATTTAAAAATGAGAGAAAGCAAAAAAAGGTGAGTTTAGGATTGAATTTGCAGATTATGGGTTAAAAAGGAACCGAGTAACTAAAAGAATATTTTCGGGAGTTGCGAGGCAACTTTAATTTAGATTTCAATGAAAAGGACCGTACTTTTGGGGATATTGTTATTGCTTGCCGGCATTGTTGCGGGTCAGAGTACCCGTGTCAGGGGAAAGATTACAGATGCAAAGACGGGGGAAGTGCTGCCTTTGGTGAACGTTGTTTTTAAAGGTACGACGATAGGAGTCACTTCGGATTTTGACGGGCTTTATGTAATCGAGACCCGGGAACCGGTGTCCGAACTCCAGGTGTCGTTTGTGGGATATGAACCCCAGACGGTAAAGATTATTCCGACGGCCTTTAATGCTGTTGATTTTCAGTTGGTACCGATTACTTTTGACCTGGAAGAGGTAAAGGTGCGTCCGGGAGAAAATCCGGCACATGCTATTTTACGGAATGTTTCGGACAATAAGAAAAGGAATAATCCGGACGAAATAGCTTTGTACAATTGTACGACCTATACTAAGATGGAGCTGGACCTTACCAACATAAACCCGTGGTTTAAGAATAAAAAACTCCAGAAGAATTTCGGTTTTATATTTGAACATATGGATACCTCGGTCATTACCGGTAAATCTTTTTTGCCGGTAATGATTTCGGAAGCGACGGCGGATTATTATCATCGCAAAAATCCTTCTTTTTCCCGTGAAATCGTAAAGGCAAGCCGGATTTCGGGAATTGAAGAGGATTATACATTGGCTCAGTTTACCGGACATTTACACGGCAATGTCAATTTATACGACAATTATATAGATGTTTTCGACGTAAAGTTTGCCAGTCCGCTGTCCGATCACGGTTTACTGTATTATAAGTATTTTCTGGTAGACAGTATGCAGGTGAACGGACGCAAGACTTATAAGATCCGGTTTCATCCGAAGGGGATGTCTACGCCTGTCCTGGACGGTGAGGTTAATATCGATTCGGCTTCCTGGGCTTTACAGTCGGCTAATGTGAAGATGATGAAGGGGTTGAATGTGAACTGGATCAGGCATCTGGTGATTGAGACAAAAAGCCGTTTGATAAATGATTCTGTGTGGTTTCCGAAACAGGATAAGATTTTTGCGGATTTTTCGATCGTTATGTCCGATTCAGCCAAGGTCGTTTCTTTTTTAGGACACCGTCAGGTTGATTATACGCATGTGCGCCTGAATGAACCTATTCCGGCAGAGGTTTTAAAGTTGGATAACAATGTCGTGATATCCAGGGATGTTTTGAAAAATGACGAAAGTTATTGGGATTCAATACGTCCTTTTGCATTGAGCGACAAGGAGAAGCAGATATATGGAATGGTGGATTCAATAAAGAATGTGCCTTTGTACCATAATATTTATACATTGCTGTCGACTGTGCTCGGAGGGTATTACGATACCAAATATGTAGGCATCGGACCTTATTATAAAATGTTTAGTTTTAATAAGTTGGAGGGGGCTCGATTCCAGCTTGGGTTGCGTACCACGACGGATTTTAGCAGGAAAATCCGGTTGAGCGGATATGGGGCGTACGGTACGAAGGATAATCATTTTAAAGGTGGCGGAGGAATAGAGTATATGGTCAATGAATTGCCGACATCGAAGTTGAAGCTGGCCTATAAGCACGATGCCGTACAGTTGGGAGCCGGTGTCAATGCTTTTACGGAAGGAAACATACTGAGTTCTGTTTTTTCGCGGGGCAATAACGATCGTCTCAGTTTGGTAAATCAGGGTGATATTTCTTACGAACACGAATGGAGACAAGGAATCAGTAATACTTTTGCCGCTCAAATGCGGACCATTTTTTCATCTCCTTATGTGCCTTTTGTGCGACCGGACGGACAAGTGGTGAATTCAATACAGACGTTTTCCTTGCAGTTGAAAACCCGTTTGTCCCGTGATGAGATCGTGGTACGGAAAACATTCGATAAGTTTTCGCTGGGATCGGATTATCCGATTGTGGGAATTGATTTATCGATGGGGGTAAAAGGGATGTTTAAGAATGATTATGAATACTATCGGGTAGTAGGAACGGTATTGTATGATTTAGGTATTCCTCCTATCGGAACATCGAAATTTATAATTAACGGTGGTAAGGTTTTCGGTAAGGTGCCTTATCCGTTGTTAAAATTACATGAAGGAAATGCAACTTATTTTTACGATACCTATGCTTTTTCATGTATGAATTACTATGAATTTGCATCGGATTTATGGGTATCGTTGATATATGAACATCATTTTAAAGGTTTCTTTTTAGGCAAGATTCCGTTGATGAAGCGTTTGAAATGGCGGGAAGTGTTTATTTTCAAGGCGCTGATCGGAACCCTGGAAGACCGTAATAACGGAAGTTTGGCTGATACGAAAGCGATATTGCTCTTTCCGGAAGGTATGTCGTCGGTATCCAAACCTTATTTTGAAGCTGGTATCGGTATTGAAAATATATGCCGGATTTTCCGGGTGGATGCGATCTGGCGGTTGAGCCACCGGCATAGTGTACCCGGACAAAATGTACAGAATTTTGCTATAAATTTCAGTATAAATCTCAATTTTTAAGCCGCTAACGGTTTAAGCCGGATTGAATTTTAATTTCAGATAATAATTGTCTATCTTTGCAGCCTGTTGACTGCTTGTTGTTTTGGTTTTCAGGGAGATTCCGGCTAAAATAGGAGCTGGGTCTGTATTTGGTTATTACCTAAATATAATATAGGGCAATATGATATTAAGGGCAGAAGATCTTGTTAAAAAATATAAGAGTCGTACGGTTGTGAAGGGGGTTTCTGTTCAGGTAGAACAAGGGGAGATTGTGGGCTTACTGGGACCTAACGGAGCAGGTAAGACGACTTCATTCTACATGATAGTGGGGTTAATTACTCCGAATGGCGGACGTATTTTTTTGGATGACCGGGAGATCACAAAAGAACCGGTATACAGACGGGCACAATTGGGAGTCGGTTATTTGGCACAGGAGGCTTCGGTATTCCGGAGGTTAAGTGTGGAGGATAATATCAAGGCTGTGTTGCAGATGACCAAGATGCCCAAAGAAGAACAGCGGGAGCGTTTGGAAGAGATGTTGGATGAGTTCGGATTGCAGCATATACGGAAGAGTCTCGGTATTCAGTTGTCCGGAGGAGAACGGCGGCGTACGGAGATTGCCCGGGCTTTGTCGATTCGTCCTAAATTTATATTACTGGATGAGCCGTTTGCCGGGGTTGACCCGATAGCTGTGGAAGACATTCAGAGTATTGTTCAGAAATTGAAGGAGAAAAATATCGGCATATTGATAACGGACCACAATGTACAGGAAACACTGTCGATTACCGACCGGGCCTATCTGTTGTATGACGGGAGGATATTGGAATCGGGTACTGCGGAGCATCTGGCGGCAGATCCGGAGGTGAGACGTGTATACCTGGGTAAGAATTTTGAATTGCGTAAGAAAAAGTAATTTAGTATTTTCTGTGTCTAAATCGGTAAAGATTTTGACAGTTTGAAAAAATAGATTATTTTTGCAACGCCGAAAAAATAATGAGCGGGCGTGGCGAAATTGGTAGACGCACTAGACTTAGGATCTAGTGTCGAAAGACGTGGGGGTTCGAGTCCCTTCGCCCGTACAGAATGAAAGCCGCCTTAAGAGGTGGCTTTTTTAGATATGAGGATTTAATAATATGTATAATTAAAACTGTTGTAACTGTTGTAACTGTTGCGACTGTTGTAACAAAAACGATAGCATGAATATAACAAAGACCCAGAATGACAATCTTAATGCAATGATTAAGATTGAGTTAGGTAAAGAAGATTATGCCGAGCGCGTAGAGAATGTATTGAAAGATTATCAGAGAAAGGTTGTGATTGACGGTTTCCGGAAGGGAAAAACACCGATGGGAATTGTTAAGAAGATGTATGGGAAAGCGATTCTGGTAGAAGAAATCAATAAAGTACTCGGAGAAGCTCTTACAAATTATATTAAAGAAAATGATCTTCAGATTCTGGGGGAACCGCTGCCGAATGAAACGGAGCAGAAAGAATTGAATTTGGAAGATGACAAATTCGAATTCATATATGATATTGCCCTTTCTCCGGAAGTAAATGTAAAATTGAGCAAGCGGGAAAAAGTACCTTATTATCTGATAAAAGTCGATGATGAGATGATCGACAAGCAGATTGAAAGTATGTGTAAAGGCAACGGTGAGTTGAAACCGGTCGATGAAATCGAAGGTACGGAATATATAAAGGGAGAATTGATCGAACTGAATGCCGACGGTAGTGTGAAAGAGGGAGGAGTGAAAAATGAAGATGCTTCGTTGTCGGTAATGCACATTAAGGATGAAGAGTCTGTCAATGCATTCAAAGGGGCGAAAGTAGGTCAGGAAGTAAAATTCAATGCAGTGAAATCTTTCCCGAATAAGGCAGATTTTGCTTCTATGCTCGGTGTGACGAAAGAAGAAGCTGAACAGGTGAATCCGGATTTCTGCTTTATTGTGAATGAAATCAAACGTTATACGGATGCTGAAGTAAATCAGGAACTTTTTGACCGGGTTTATGGAAAAGACAACGTGAAGAGTGTTGAAGAATTCCGTACGAAAGTGAAGGAAGATATTGAGAAACAATTGAAAGGACATTCGGAATATCGCTTTACAATTGATGCCCGTGAGAAGATCCTGAAAAAGAACGAAGATGTGGTATTGCCGGATGCTTTCCTGAAAAGATGGATTGTGGCTGTCAATAAGGATATGAAGGCTGAGGATGTAGAGAAAGATTTCGAGGGATATCGTGACGAATTCAAGTGGCAGGTCATTAAGACAGCTTTGGGTAAAGAATACGGGTTGAAAGTGGAAGAAGCGGATATGAAGTCTGTTGCCCGTGAAGTTGCTGCTGCTCAATTACAGCAATATGGTTTGTATGGTTTGAGTGACGAGCAGTTGGACGGATTTGCCGTAAAATTGCTTGAAGATTCCAAACAGCGTCAGCATTTGTATGAAAGAGCTGTGGATAATAAAATATTTGCTGCAATCAGAGAGAATGTGAAGTTGGAAGAGCAGGAAATTGCTATGGCTGATTTTGAGAAATTATTCCAGAAGTAAGGAAAATAATACGGTAGAATGTGTATCCCGGAAATCTATGGATTTCCGGGATATTCTTTTTCGGTTATTTGTCTTTCAGGAAACGGTTTTTAAATCGTATGGCTTCTTGTAAAACACGGGCATCGGAACGGCCTTCGTACTTATTCAGTTGCCGGTCGGTGATGATTAACCTTCCGGCTGTCTTTTTTTCGTAGATGACACTGTCTGTGATGACGGCATGGTTGTCAAACGAGCCGGTGATGTGAAACGGTGGCCGTAGGCTGTCGGAGAGTAGTTGTCCCATACTGTAGTCGGAATAGGGATTGTTTACACCCAGCCAGGTATGCATCAAGGTCGGGATGATATCGTAATGAGTGGTTTGATGGGTGATTTGACCCGGTGTGACTCCCGGATAATAGTACAGGAGAGGCACATGAATTTGGGCATCGGAAAAATTACCGTTGTGTCCCCAGAAATTCTTCTTATTTTCATTGAATTCCTGACTATGGTCACCGCTTATGATGACGATGGAGTTTTCAAGTAATCCCCGGGTTTCGAGTTTTTGTAGTATACATCCTATCAAAGAGTCGGTATGCCAAGTACAATTGCGATATAAATTGAAAAAAGGGGTGGGATCTGTTTCGTTACCGAGTTGCATATAATCCGCGTATTCCCAGGCCGGCTGGAACCGGCGGGGATAACCTTGAGGGAGATCTATGGCGTGTGGTAAATCGTAAAATAGAAAAGCGAAGAAAGGAGAGTGTGCGATCGTATCCTGTTCGCGTTGATCCAGATAGGCAAGGAAATCTTTTGTAATCCGGTTGTCCCGTTCAAAAGGTGTTGAGCCGGGAGTTTCTGTCCGGAGGTTTTTCACATTTCCGAATACTACCCGGTAGAAGGGCGGGTTGACAAGACTGGCACTGGCAAGTATACGGATATCGTAATCGAGTTGCAATAGACGCTCAATGAAGACCGGTTGAATGCCGGCAATTTCAAAATATTTCCAGTAAATGGGAGATATGCCAAAAAACCAGCCGAAAATTCCACCCCGCGTACCGTTACTGGAACTTAAATGCCGGAGGTAATTTTCTGATTTCCGGGAAAACCGGTACATATTGGGACAGGTTTCCGGAGTAAGAGTCCGGGGATTCCACGAATCGACCAACAAAAATATGATGTTTTTCCGGGAGATAGGATCGTCTGTTTCCAGGGAGTGTAAAGGGTAGTTTACAACGTTATGTTTGTTTTTCTCGGAGTTGTCGGTGTATAAATCTTCTTTTTTGACAACTCCCAGTTTTAATAGTAAACGGTTGGCTGTCAACGGATAAAATTGAGGTAAGCTGAGCGCAGCATTTTCTATGGAACTTTTACCGGCAACAGCGGCATAGGCATGACCGATGTGGGATGTGACAATGCCTGAAATAAAAAAGATACAGATGAAAATTGCGTTTTTCAGATGGATCTTTCTGTAATATGTTTTACTTATCCAAAGCAGGATCAAGCCGATGATAAAAAATGCCAGAACGACACCAATGCTTTTGTATACCAAAGCCGGATTGAATACAAATATTTGCCCGGCATTTGCCCCGAAGACCATATCGGTTACGAATCCGTTGATGTGAAATTTGTAAAGCCGGAAAATGATTCCGTTGAGGTAGGCTAACAGGTTCAATAAAAGATAGAAAGAAAATAAGACGGTCAGGGCTGTTTTATAAAAACGGGTAAATAGGACTGAAGGAAGGTACAAAGTAAAAAAAGGAATGAGTGTAAACAGAAAAGCGTGACCGCTGGCCGATAAGGTATAATACAGCCAGCCGATCCAATCGATGGATGTTGTTAAGTAGCTGTTGTACAGGTATGAAAAGAATTGAGTAAACAGGATAACGGTAGTGGATATGAAAAATAAGAACCCCTTTTTTAAATGGATTTCTTTTTCCGGCGAAAGGATATGTTTCATGGACTAACTGTAAATTACATATTATTTTATAAATTAAAAAAACGGTCGTTTTTTATGGAAATAAATATTGAATAATAAATAAATGACTAATTTTGTAAAATCATTGTTATGTGTTTCATTTACAGTGTGTAGTTGGTAGGTGCTAAAATGAAACAGGAGTCGTTTTTTTTATCTGATATCAAGCCATAAAAAACGACCGATTTTTACAGGTATTTTTATAAACGACCTGTTTTTTTAGTATTTTCTGTTTTGTATATATCTTTTCCGGAAGACGTGGGTAAAACCGTTTATTTGTTTCTGAATCTTCTATATTTTGCCTACTTTTGTGGGCGAATTGAAAATGAGGTGAATTCAAGGTGATGTACCAAACGTATATATTGAGTAACGGGCTGAAAATTATTCATCAGCAGGTAGACGGGAAGGCTGCTTATTGCGGATTGATTATTAATGCGGGGAGTCGGGACGAACGGGAAGATGAGGCTGGGATTGCGCATTTTATCGAACATGTGATTTTTAAAGGAACAGAGAAGCGGAAAGCTTATCATATCCTTAGTCGTATGGAGGATGTAGGCGGGGAATTGAATGCTTATACGACGAAAGAAGACACTTGTATCTATGCCTCTTTTCTGCCGAAGGACTATGAGCGGGCTTTGGAATTGTTTGCGGACATTATTTTTGATTCGGTGTTTCCGGAGAAGGAGATTGAGAAAGAGAAGGAGGTGGTTATCGATGAGATTAACTCTTATAAGGATTCTCCCGGAGAGTTGATATTCGATGATTTCGAGGAGCTGGTGTATAAAGGGGAACTGATCGGACGGAATATCCTGGGAAGTGAGGAGAATGTACGGAATTTGCGCCGGAAACAGATATTGGATTTTGTCCGGCGGAATTACAGACCGCAACGTATGGTGATCAGTTCGGTCGGGAATATTGATTTTTCGAAATTGGTACGTTGGGTGGAAAAATACTTCGGAGGTATTTCCGGAGATGATAGTTCGGTTTGCCGGGTGAAACCTATGTTGTATGTACCTCAGTTCCGGGAAATCGATAAAGGAACTTTTCAAAATCACTGCATAATCGGTAATATTGCGTATGATTACCGGGATGATAAGCGTTTAGCCTTATCCATGCTGGTGGATTTGTTGGGGGGAAGTGGCATGAATTCGCGCTTGAATCTGAATATCCGGGAAAAACACGGATTGGCTTATAATGTAGAAGCTGCTTATACGCCTTATTCGGATACGGGATTGTTTACTGTATATTTCGGTTGCGATGCGGATGATCTGGAGAAATGCCGGAAATTGTGTGAGCGGGAGATGGAGCATTTGTATACTCATGCTTTAGGACATGGGCAGTTGCGTAAAATTAAGATTCAGACGATAGGACAGTTGACTTTGTCGGCTGAAAATTATGAAAATACGATGCTTTCTATCGGGAAGAGTTTCCTGGTATACGACCGGGTTGATAGTATCGAGGAAATCTGTACGAAGGTGGAGGAAGTCGATGTGTCTACTTTACAGGAAGTGGCAGCGGAGATTTTTGCTATAGAAAAACAATCGGTATTGATATACAAGTAGATTTTTAGAATAAATCTGTAAAACCTTTCGGAAGTCTGTTAATAGTATGAATCAGGAGTAAATTATGGAGTGGAGTTTGGAACTGGAGGAATATATTACGGCTCATTCGGAGCAGGAATCTGAGGTCCTGGCTGCATTGCGGAGGGCAACCCATCTGAATGTCATGCGGCCGCGGATGCTTTCGGGGAATATGCAGGGGCAATTGCTGAAAATGTTTTGCCGGATGATCGGAGCGAGGCGGGTTTTGGAAATCGGTACATATACCGGTTATGCGGCAATTTCTTTAGCAGAAGGACTTGAGGAAGACGGGATCGTCTATACGATTGATATCAATGATGAAATTGAAGATATTGCGCGGGAATATATCAGGAAGAGCGGTTTGGAGGAACGAATCCGTTTTTTGTTGGGAGATGCCTGTGAGCTTATCCCGGATTTGGCGGAGACGTTTGATTTGGTATTTATCGATGCCGACAAGCGGCAGTATCCGGAGTATTACCGTTTAATTTTCGATAAGCTGAAACCGGGAGGAATTATTGTAGCCGATGATGTTTTGTGGGAAGGGAAAGTATTGACGGATAAAGATGCCCAAACCCGGGGGATTATGGCATTTAATGATTTGGTTGCCGGCGATGAGCGTGTTGAAAAACTGATATTGCCTGTACGTCATGGCTTGATGTTAATTCGTAAAAAATAAACGGATTTCTGATTTACGATCCAGAATCGGGATTTTCAAGGGCCTGTATCTTTGCGGAGCAGTTTAGATGGTCTGGTAAACTGATTCGTTATCAGATGTATTTAATCTGAAATCTAAAATCGTAAATCTATAATTTAATATGTACTTTTGTTGTATTAATTTTTGATGATCATGAAGCAATATCTGGATTTATTAGATCGGATTCTAACAGAAGGCGAACGCAAAACCGACCGGACAGGTACCGGCACAATAAGTATATTCGGACATCAGATGCGTTTTAATCTGCAAGAAGGATTTCCTTTATTGACAACCAAAAAATTGCATCTGAAGTCTATTATTTATGAACTTTTATGGTTTTTGCAGGGGGATACGAATGTAAAGTATTTACATGAGCACGGCGTTAAAATATGGGATGAATGGGCGGATGAAGATGGGGATCTCGGTCATATTTACGGTTATCAATGGCGTTCGTGGCCCCGGCCGGACGGTTCGCATCTGGATCAGATCACTCAGTTGATTCAGGATATTAAAACGTCTCCCGATTCCCGGCGGCTGATCGTCAGCGCCTGGAATGCCGGAGAGATCGATAAAATGGCATTGGCTCCTTGTCATGCCTTGTTCCAGTTTTATGTCTTGAACGGTAAATTGTCCTGTCAGTTGTATCAGCGCAGTGCGGATTCTTTTCTGGGAGTACCCTTCAATATTGCTTCTTATGCTTTGCTGACGATGATGGTGGCCCAGGTATGTGGTCTACAACCCGGGGAATTCATTCACACTTTCGGAGACGTGCATATTTACCTGAATCATATCGAGCAGGTGAAATTACAATTGACCCGTGCACCGCGGGAATTGCCCCGAATGCATATCAATCCGGATGTAAAAGACATTTTCGGTTTTAAATACGAGGATTTTGAATTGATCGGCTACAATCCTCACCCTCATATAAAGGGAGAGGTTGCAGTGTGAAATTTTATACAGAAGGATTTTTTCATTGTATTGACTTGATATAATTATCCCTGTTTTTTACATATTTCGAGTGCATGTCTAATGTCCCTGTATGTATGGGGTAGCTTTCCGGATTCAGGAATTCCCGTTGTGGGTGAAAAGCAAAATGGGTGATTCAATCTTATCGGTGTTTTGCCGCAGTAAAGACGGTAATAAAATACTGTCCGATTGACTGAATATTTTTTAAACAAATAGAATATTCTCTTTTGTTTTTTACGATGAAAGGGGAGAGAAGTGTGTCGCTCAGGACGTATCTCTTACATGCATAATACTACAATCTTGAAATAGCATCGTACAAATTTTGGGGGTGGGGACTGTACCAAAATTGATTTCTGATCCATTCGTTTTTGTCGGAGGCCTGTATCTTTCCGGATTTTATGGTCTCAATTAATGCATTGAAATTGTATACGTGTTGCCCAGGCATATAAGTGACGAAATCGAAAGCTAAATCCCGGTCTTCTTCGATATACTTTTGGTAATCGAAAGGAAATAGAAGGATGGATTTATTTTTCATGAGCAGATAATCGAAATAGATGGAGCTATAATCGGTAATTAAAACATCTGTGAAGGGTAAAATGGGATAGATATCCGTTTTATTATTTACCGTAAGTATATGATCGAAAGCACAGAGATCCATATTGATACGGGTAAAAGGATGAAGTTTTAAAATGAAAAGTTTGTTTTGTGCTTTTAAGGTATCATTTAACTTTTTGAGATCGATCCCACTTTGTTCGAGGAAATTTTTATTTTCATCCCGGAATGTCGGCATATATATAAAAGATTGTGTTGCCTTTTTTAGACGCCGGATGATCGCCATTGTTTCTTTCGGTTCATACTTTTGTATAAATTCGAGTAGTCTGCTTTCTTCCCACTGTAAGATTTCGTTGCGGGGGTAACTGCTTTCAATACATTGTTGGGGGGATATTCTGAAACATTTACAAAAATGCCGGGTCATTAATGGAGACGTCGATAAAAATAAATCCGGTTTTAAGTAAATGACTGGTTTTAAAAATTTATTCATACAGGTTTCTGCCGGAAATGGTTTTACCTGTCCTGCAAACTCGATATTTTTAATACCGACTCCATGCCATAAATTTACAAATTTAGCTCCTCCCGAAACCCAGTAATTTAAAGCAGACACCCGGGAATCGTATATATAAACTCCGGCGGTAAGTAAATGATATATCCCTGTAATACTCCAGGGATGATATGCTTTAAATCCGAATGTCCGTACAATTTTGCGGGAGGATTTGTTTTTACTGATCCAATAACATTTGTTTTTTTCCAAAACGGTTTTAGCGTGAATGAAAAAGTATTTGGTATTGTTGTTGAAACCTCTGGAATTGCCTACTACCCATTTATCTTTATTGCGTGGTATTAAATACGAAATTCCTCTTAGGGTATATGCAATGCTATTGGATATGATTTTAAAATATTTTTTCATTTACTGAGTTTTACATCAATAACTTCACCCGTCATATTTGAGAGCAGGGTGTTAATGGATACATTGGCGACATCTTCAGCTGTCAGCAGCGTTTCTTCAGGTTCGTTTCCAAAATTCCGGATGCGCATGGGTGTTTTTGTTCGCTCCGGATTAATGCAGTTGACAGAGATGTGATGTTTATACCATTCTTCACTCAATGCTTGCATAAGATTGACGACTGCGGATTTCGATGCGGAGTAAATACTGTATAAGGAACGTCCTCTGGTGTAGGAACTGGACGTATATAAAAGTAGCATACCCTGACTTTGTTTAAGATATTTAAAAGCTTCTTTTGCGACATTTATTGCTCCCAGCACATTTACATTTACTATTTGCCAGATATTTTCATAGGACATACCTTCTAAAGGCTGTTTCATTAAGATACCGGCGGTATTTACGATATAATCGATTCGGTTTGTTTCTTCATGTACCTGTTTTAATGCTTTTGCTACATTTTCGTGATTGGAAACATCGATTTTATTGCTACTCCGGCTGAATGAAAATACCCGGGCTCCGGCTTCGGAACAAATGTCAGCGATGGATTTTCCGATTCCATAGCTACCGCCGAATAAAACGATTACTTTTCCGGCCAATTGTTTTTTTTCTTCATTATTGATACGGTGTTGAAGATTATGGATCGATTTTAATTGAAATAGTTTGTCCAATAAAAACAAATCGCTTTTGTATGTTAATTTCAGGTTGAAAACTTCTCCGTTGACGACATATATGGGTTCATCGGGCAAATATTTCAGGATAATGCCGCAATCGTCTGTTGTTTGTAGTTGCGGATCTTGCATGGCTTTCTGATAGGCTTCTTTGATGACAGAAAGTTTAAATGCCTGTGGGGTTTGCCCGTTTCGCAAAGTGGAGCGTTGGGGGATGTTTTTGATTTTATTATCTTCACTGACCTGAATAATTGTATCCGTTGTGGGAATTGCGACATCTACCGCATTATACGTTTTTAAAGCTTCGATACAGTCGGTAATAATGCGTTCGTTTATCAAAGGACGCACCGAATCATGAAGAATAATGTTGCATTCTTTTTCTTCACATGCCTGAATCGCTGCCCAGCTGGATTCATAACGCTCTTTTCCTCCGGACAGGATTTTTGTCAGTTTATGGTAGTTATTAGACGTAACGATATCTTCTATATCATGAATATAGTTCGTATGCGATACCACGAAAATTTCATGAATAAGCGGATGTTTTTCAAAAACATCCAGAGTGTGCTCTATGACTTTTTTCCCTGCGATTTTCAGTAATTGTTTGGGGTAATCTTCTCCCATACGACTACCGGAGCCTCCGGCTAAAACTACAGCTATATTTTTCATAAAGAATTTTTCTTTTTTTATATGTCCAGGTTATTTTTCATTGCTTCCTGCTGAAAATCCAACGATAAGGACATTTTTTTCATTTACTATATATTTATATAATACAAAATATACACATCGGAAGTTACCTGGCAATGCGTATATTTTACGGTATACTTGCTTATATTGATCGATTTGATGTCAAGGAAAACGGTCGTTTAATATGGAAGGAAAAGGCTGTATTTTGAGATAAATTCATTAGAAAATAAAGTATTGAAAACAATGTGCTTATAATTAAATTGTAATTATTATTTTTGTTCTATATAATAAAAATAGTCAACTGAAAAAAACGACCGATTATTATAGGAAAAATACAAGGATCTTTTCTGTCGGACATATTATAAGATGACGCATATTGGCGTTTATTATTGTTTGTGTTTTAAGGGGTTAATGTTTTTATTTTTAAGTATTTATATTTGATTCTATTGTCTCTGTTTCCCTTGTTTATAAGCAGAGCCTTTTTATAGTTATGAAAAATTTTGGAATAGCTTGTCCGGATTTTTTCCGGGAAGAGATACGTAATGATTATTTGGTACCGGCGGCCATGAAAAGGGCCTGGGCCTGTCAACTGGACCTTTTGAAAGAATTATTGCGTGTATGCGATAAATACAACCTGAAATGTTGGGCCGATTACGGAACATTATTGGGAGCCGTCCGGCACAAAGGTTATATTCCCTGGGATGACGATATCGATATGGTGATGTTGAGGGAAGATTATGATAAACTTGTAGAAATTGCGGATAAGGAACTCAAACATCCTTATTTTTTACAAACAATCTATTCGGACAAGCATTACAATCATCGTCATGCTCAATTAAGAAACAGCGATACTGCTGCCATTCCCGAAGGGGATTTCCGCAGAAAATACAACCAGGGTATTTTTGTCGATATTTTTATATTGGACAGCTATCCGAAAGCGATAAAATATTCTTATCGGATGGTTCGTAAAGTGAAGTTGTATCGGGTACTTCTGAAATTGGCCATTCGCCTGATGAATTTACTGCCGGATGGATTGTATCAGAGATGGCGTTTGGATAGCAAAGTGTTTCGGAAGTATGAGAATGTATTGAGGAAAAACAGGCTGGAAGATACAGAATTTGTGGCGGCGATCTCTTTTAATTTTAGGCAAAAAATCAGAGATAAAGCCTGGTATGCCGAGACATTATGGGTGGATTTTGAGCATATGAAAATGCCTGTGCCTATTGGATACGACCGGATTTTAACCCTGGATTTCGGGCCCGATTATATGACTCCCGTGCAGGCGCCTACATTACATGGAGGATTGATATTTGATACGGAAAAAAGTTATAAGTTGCTACGGAAAGAATTGAGGCACGGAAAAATGAAGTAGTATTATTTGTTTTCGGTGTTATGGGGAAATCTGAGTTGTAACAGCTTTTCCAGTAAGTATAAGTCTTCCTTATAAGTCAGCTTTAAATTGACGGTATCCCCGGGAACAACATATATCGGTTCTTCGGGCAGGTATCTGAGAACAATACCGCAGTCATCTGTCGTTTGCAGACGGGGATCTTCCAAAGCTTTCCGGTAAGCCTTTTTTATAACACTAAGCCTGAATGCTTGTGGAGTTTGACTGTTTCGTAAGGTCGAGCGTTGGGGAATGTGCCGTATAATGTTGTTTTCGTTTATTTGAATAACGGTGTCTGTTGTCGGGACGGCAACGTCAACGGCATTGTATGTTTTCAGGGCTTCGATACAGTCGGTCAGGATACGTTCGCTTACCAAAGGGCGCACGGAATCGTGGAATATAAGATTACATTCTTTTTCTTTACAGGCCCGGATAGCATTCCAACTGGATTCGTAACGTTCTTTTCCTCCTGCCAGAATCCGGCTTATTTTTTGATATTTACCCGCTGTGACAATGTCTTGAATATTCTGGATGTAACCGGAATTTGCCACAATGAAAATTTCATGAATAAGCGGATGTTTTTCAAAAACATCCAGTGTATACTCAATGACACTTTTTCCCGCAATTTGTAATAATTGCTTGGGATAATTCTCCCCCAGGCGGGTACCGCTTCCTCCGGCTAAAATAACGGCTATATTTTTCATGTACGGTTATTTTCTCTCCTGGATTTTTTCACAGGCAGCTTGCATCGCTTTGTAAAAATAATAACCTTCGGACAGACGGTTACTCATGGCTATGATGTTTTGCCGTATTTCCGCATACTCTTCTTCTTTCATCGAATTGAAACGCTGGTTAAGCTCTTCGAGGGAGTCTACACATATACCGATCTTGTTTTCCCGTACAAAAGGAGCCAAGGCCGCTTTATTCCAGATGATGACAGGGAGATGGCAGCGGATGTAGAAGGACGTTTTATGCGGGTTGTTGTATTGCAGGTATTCGCCCCAGTTACCGTCACAAGCAGATATGGAATCTCCGTCCCAGACCAGTCCGAAATGTCCCCGGTTGGTGGAGATCAGTTCGTCGGAAGGTATGAAACCTTTATAGATAATGTGCTTCCAGTTTTGAGCGACTTTTTCATCCAGTCCTTTGCCGTAAACATTGAGTTCGTAAGAAGATATATGATCGTCCAACTGATAAAGGAATGCATTTTTCCGCGGACCGAGTCCTCCGGCATAGATCACTTGAGGAACAGAAGTAACGGGGCAATAATCGATTGCTTTTGTTTCGGATAAATAATCGAATATTTCGAGGCATCCCATGGGCACCTTACATCCTTGCTCTTCCAGCCAGCGCTTCATCGACGGATTGTGTACGATGATATAGTCGCTGTGACTTAATTTTTTTATTTCCTGGGGTACGGTTAATTTTTGTCTGCGGAAACTTCCCAGATCGTGTATGAGGGTCACTACTTTACACTTCCGGAAATGAGCCACCCGGCATAGGTAGGTGTAATACTTTTTGAACGGATATTGTATAAGAAGAACTTCGTTTTTATGTAAACAGAACGGTATTTTCAGAATGATTCCGAGTTTAACGAAGAATTTCCCGATTTTACCGGAGGGTTTTTTACTGCTGCCGATGTTCCGATAGCCTGCACGATTCATCAATATGTCGATGTCGTTCTTGGCTTTGTTGGTGGAGTGTATTTCGATATAACATTTATTCATAGGGTAGATCTTATAATTCCTGTTCTGTCAGTTTTAAAGCTGCTTCGACAGTATCGTCCATGTCGAAATAAGCATATTGTGCCAGCCGTCCTCCGAAGATAACGCGGGGTGTTTGTCCGGCTTTTTCACTGTATTTCCGATAGGTATCGGAATTTTTTTCGTCGTTAACCGGGTAATAAGGTTCGTCTCCTTTGGTAAATTCTTTCGGGTACTCCCGGGTAATGACGGTAACGGGCTGGGTCCCGAATTCGAAATGCTTGTGTTCGATAATCCGTGTATAGGGAACTTCGCGTTCGTTATAGTTGACAACGGCATTGCCCTGGAAGTTGTCGATGTCCAGGTATTCATGTTCGAAACGGAGACTACGGTAATCCAGAGCTCCGAATTCGTAATTGAAATATTCGTCGATGCAGCCTGTAAACAGGATTTTGTCTGCCAGCTTATCAAAATAAGAACGATCACTGAAATAATCGGTATTCGTGCGTACCTCACATCCTTCGAGCAAAGCGGTAATCAATTTGTTATAACCGCCGACAGGAATGCCCTGGTAGAGATCGTTAAAGTAGTTGTTATCGTAAGTAAAACGGAACGGAAGACGGCGGATGATAAAGGCCGGAAGTTCGGTGGCAGCCCGGCCCCATTGTTTTTCCGTATATCCCTTGATGAGGATGCGGTAAATATCGTCTCCGCATAATTTTAAGGCCTGTTCTTCCAGATTCGCCGGTTCTTCGATATGGCTGTAACGTGCCCGTTGTTCTTCTATTCTGGCTTTGGCTTCAGCCGGTGTATTGACTCCCCATAATTTGTTGAAAGTATTCATATTGAAGGGGAGATTATAGATTTCTCCTTTATAATAAGCCAGTGGAGAATTGGTATAGCGATTGAAGCTTACTAAATCGTTTACATAATCCCAAACTTTTTTATTGGAAGTATGGAATATATGGGCACCGTATTTGTGGATTTGTATGCCTTCGTAATTTTCACAATAAAGATTTCCTCCGATGTGGGATCTTTTGTCGATGAGCAGGCATTTTTTCCCTTTTTTCCGGGCTTCATTGGCGAATACACTACCGAATAATCCTGCACCGACGATTAAATAATCAAATTCTTTTTTCATAAGGTTTGTAGTCTTTCAGGACAAAGATAATGCAAGCCGGATACAGAACCAAATTTATTCGGGCAATGTTAAAAGATTACCTGCTTTTTATAAGGAGTTTGTGGTTATGATCTTTGGAGAAATTTTATTTGAACGTGATTTTTTTTAGAAAGGCTTTACGGCGTTCCCATTGTCTGTCGTGGTGTTTTTTTACCCGGATCATTTTCCGGACGGTATCTGCCGCCCAGCCTCTGGCTTTGACATATTCTCCGGCAACGTGTTCAAAAAGGTCCATTCTTCCGCAGAAACGGGTCAGGTTTTCCATACATTCCCTGTCGGATGGATATTTGCCGAGAGGATATAGTTTCATCCGGTTGATATCGATGATAGAGAAACGATAATGCTCTTCTCCGGAATGATAGAGTACATTGGTGGAGTTCAGGTCGTGATGGAGGATGCCCCGGGAATGCAGATGAGCTGCAAAACGAGCAAAATCCGTTGCCAGATCGCGGTCAAATTCTTTCGGTTCTGTCAGGCGTTCGGCTATACCGGGGGCGCCGTCGAAGCCCGTGATAAAATATCCGTATGTGAATAATCCGCTTTTCCACTCTTCGATATAAGCGATTTCCCGGGGGGTGTCAATGCCTCTTGTCCGTAATTGAGCAGCATTGTGGAATGCCCGCGCTGCTTTACTAGCTCTGAAAAAACTGTAGGCGATGCGTTGTATCGCATTGGGAAATTTATACCGCTTTACGACAACTTGTTTAAGTATGTTGTCGGCCGGATTGATAACGAAACTTTTGATTACGTTACGTCCTGAAAAAAGTACGCTACCTTCTTGTTCAAATCGGGAAGGTAATTTTTCGATGAATTCTGTTACTTTAAGGTTATTTTTGTATTCAGGATTATATTCGATTTTCATATTTTGCAGACTTAAAGCTGTATTGAGGCGTTTGTTTCCTTTATTTTTTCAATACGGATTGTCCGGCAAAGATACTTTTTAATTTTTGTTTCCACTTAAACAGATTGCGGTTAATCGAATAATTATAGAAATTATGCCAGTCCTGCATGGAACGGCAAGGTTGAATTTCCACTTTTTGTTTTGGGGCATCAGGGTTTAACCGGTCACACAAAGAGGCTACATATTCAAATTGATTGTAGGACCCCAATACCAGTTGTTTGCATTCGGCCAGAACGGATTTACGTTGTGTATATATGTCTTGGGCAATCAATGTATCGATAAGAGCTACGGTTTGTTCGAAATTGTCCAACTGAATGGGTTGAAAAGAACTGGCCGGGAAATAATCAGACAAATTGGTACATCCGTAGTAAAACGGAAATGTTTCGGCAAGAAAGCAGTCGGATATTTTCTCGGTCCAATAATAACGTTGGGAAGAATTCTCGATTACGATGTGGTATTTATAGGGAGCCAACACATCCCATTTATCGTCGAAATCCCGGTAACCGCGGCCGAATACATCCAGTTGATCTCCGTAGTGAGCTTTCAGTTTCTCAACGAAACGGATACGATCCAGATGACCTTGCGTAAAAGCTTTATTACTGGTGATGACGGAGATAAGTTTGGTCTTTTTAGGTGCCGAAGCAGCTTTCAGTTGGTCGTAATCTAAACTATAAGCACATTTTCCTTCCGCATCTTCTGTAAATCCGATAAACCAAGGCAATATAGCCGGTCCCAGAATGAGATTCGGATGTTTGGTTTGTTCCTGGCAGGAACATACCGTACCGAACTGGCGGATATAGGGGCGCGGATATACGAGTACGGAACGGGGTTCCGTCGTCAGTAAAATTGTATTTTCCGGAGCGACATAACAGCTTTCGTTTTGCCGTAATCCTTTACCCTGTACGACCCAAAAATCAGGATTTTCTATTTCTTCATTTATGTAGAAACGATATTTACCGTCTGCGGAGATACCTTTACCGCCAATCGTCTGACGTAACATGATTTCACCCAGGTTTTTACGGTAAGGTGTAAATTTCACTTTGTACATATCGTATAAATCTTTTGCCGTTTAGATGTCGATGAGACTGCTATTAAGAATGAAAGTATTTGTATGAAAAAATCTCGAATACTTTCATTTTCAGTAAATCAGGTTTTTGTTTTAGACAGTTAAAAATACCCGTCAAAATTGTAAATTTTAGATTGTAAATTTTGAGTTGTTTGACAAACCGATTGGTTATCAGTTTTTTAAATTTAAAATCGTCAATCGGAAATTTACAATTAAAACGTCCGTTTTAATGAGGACAAAAGTAAGAAAAAAAAAGGAATTGATTTGTTTTTTATCGTTCATATTGACAAAGAGATAAGTAAAGAGATTGAAATACGGAATTTATCCATTTAAAACGGACATTTAAAATTGTAGATTTTAGATTGACGATTTTAGATTATATCCACAATTTTTCCCTGCCAAAAGAGGGATCATAAATCGTAAATCAAAAATAAATGCCGTTTAGTTTGTTGTGTTATAGTCGGGGATACAGGGATATATGAATATCCACCGACTTGGAATACAGTTTATATAAAGTATATGAAGATATCTGTCGTTATACAGACTTATAATTCGGAGTTGTATCTTGGGCGGGTACTGGAATCGGTAAAGTCGTTCGATGAAGTCGTTATTTGTGATATGTATAGTACCGATCGTACCCTGGAGATAGCACAACGTTATGGCTGTAAGGTAGTTTACCATGAAAAGATACCTTTTTGTGAACCGGCACGTAATTTCGCTATTCAGTCTGCTTCTTATGAATGGATATTGGTTGTTGATTCGGATGAAGTCGTTCCGGAAGATTTACGGAGTTATTTGTATGAGCGGATAGAACGAAAAGACGATTTGCAAGGGTTGTGGATCCCGCGTAAAGATTATTTGTTCGGTAAATTTATGCACGGGGATTATCCGGATTATATTTTACGTTTTTTTAGAAAAGACAATGTTTTCTGGCCTCCTTATGTACATGCAATTCCCCGTATCGAAGGTAACGTGGAAAAAATTCCCCGGAAAAAGAAAAATCTGGCTTTTATTCATTTGATCAATAATCCGTTGGAATTGAAACTTCAGAAAATGAATACTTATTCCACGATGGAAATTCCGAAACGGGAAGGACAAAACTTCTCCTTGTGGAAAATGTTTTATGCGCCGGCATATCGTTTTATTAAGGCTTATTTTATAAAAGGCGGTTTCCGGGACGGGAAAGCCGGTTTGGTAAATGCCGGTCTGGATGCTTTTTATAAATTCCTGACAATAGCAAAAATCTGGGAAAGCCGGATACGTCCGGAAGATATGGATCGAGAATTAAGAGATTCCTGATCTGAGAGTATTGATTTGCGGATGCAGATGGTTAAAAATTGATGTTTTAAGATTTCCGGCGTTTCAATACCGTTTTTATTTGTTGCAGAATTTCTTCCGGCTTGATTTCGTAAAGGCAGGCATAGTCCTGACGCAGACAAGGCTTGTTACCGAATACGGAGCAGGGGCGGCAGGATAGATCCGTTTGGACGGTGTTTTCAGATGATTGATTCCAGCCGCTGAAGCCGCAATAGGGATGTGTCGCTCCCCAGATGGAAATGACTGGAGTGCCCGTCAGGGAAGCCATGTGCATATTGGCGGAATCCATAGATACCATCGTGTCCAGCTGGCTCATCAATACGAGTTCGCCGTTCATTCGTAGTTTGCCGGGAAGAGCTAAGGTGTGCGGAAACTTTTTCTCCCATGCTGCCAGTGTTGCAGCTTCTTCTTTACCGCCACCGAACAGGAATATTTTCGTGTCGGGTTGTTGGGATAAGTTGGCGATGACTTGTTCCATCAGAGGAAGGGGGTAGATTTTTCCTTTGTGTTTGGCAAAGGGAGCAATACCGATCCAGGTATTGTTTCCTTTTTCTCCGGTTACGGAAATAATCTGACCGGTATCTGCTTTCGCTTGCTCAAAAATGGAAGAAAAGTGTAACGGGAATTGGAATCCTAATTTTTGAAACACTTCCTGATACCGGATGAATGAGGTTTTTAAAGGACGGAAAACTTTGTTTTCGGGCCGGGTGAGTTTTTGCTTTTCTTTACGTCCCTTATCAATACGGGCGGTTTTTGTTCCGGTCAGCCGAAAACACCACCGTAAGAATTTAGTACGTAGTACGTCGTGCAGGTCGGCGACGGCATCGAATTTCTGCTTATGCAATTCCCGGAATAGACGGAAAAGTCCTTTTATCCCTTTGTGCTTACCTTGTAGATCAGCAGCTATAAAAGATACGGTTGCCGGCAGCTTTTCAAACAACGGGTGAAAAGCTGCCCGGCTGACTACCGTGATTTCCAGTTCCGGATATTGTTTGGCGAGAGCATGCAGGACGGGAATCGTCATTGCTACGTCTCCCATTGCAGAAAAACGAAATACCAATAGTCGCTTCATACTTATTTTTTACCGTAAAGCACAGGGTTTAAGCTCGGATCGTTATACATTTTCATCTGTTTGTAGACTTTCATGTATTTGCGCCCGGCTTCAATATCCTCTAGCAGTTGCTCGATAGCCGTGGAAAGGTCTTTTTGTTGTTCCAGCAAGATATTCAGTTTTGTCTGGCATTGTGCGTGATGTTCCGGGGTGGTGTCGGTACGGTCGACCTCCTGTTGCATGTGGTAGATTTTTAATGCCAGGATCGATAAGCGGTCGATAGCCCAAGCCGGACTTTCCGTATTGATAACGGCGTTCGGTAATACCTTTACTTCCTTGTATTTATCGAGAAAATAACTGTCGATTAATTCTACCAGATCAGTACGGTCCTGGTTGGATTTGTCGATTCGTCTTTTGAGTACCAAAGCTTCTGCCGGATCGATGTTCGGGTCGCGGATGATATCTTCGAAATGCCATTGTACCGTGTCAATCCAATTTTTCAAATACAGGTAATATTCGATGGTTTTCAATGGATAGGGGTTTTCTATCGGAGTATCGACTTTGTCGGTCAGATGATATTTATTGATAGACTCGTTGAAAATCTTATTGCACAATGTTGTAAATGTCATGATCGGATTTTATAATGTAAGTTAATATTTTTTAGTGTAACAAAGCTAGGGAAAATATTCGGAAGAAACAAAATTACAACCGCAGGGCGGCCGGCTCTGCGGTTTCAGTATAGGGTAACTATTTATGCTTTTGGATTTTCCCGAATCGTTTAATACTGGTGTATACTCTCCATAGATTCAATTTGCGGTGTGTCGGAACACCGTGTCGCACAATATAGTCCTGGGCTGCTGCCAGCATACGTTCTCCGACTTTACCGTCTAAATAAGGATCGTAATTGTCGATGATCCATTTTCTTTTCTGTCTGTATTCTTCGTCTTGTAATGCACTTTCGTAAGCTTCACATAATTGTTCCGGTTGCCGGATATCGATCCAGTAAATGTCTTTGGCGACATTTTTGTATGTGATCACCGGTTTATCGAGCAGGAGAAATTCATATACGGTAGAAGAGGTATCGCTGATCATCAGATCGGCCATCAACTGGTATTTCGTTATATTGTGGTCGTCGATCCAGAGGATGTCTTTTTCGGTAGCTGCCAGTTGCTTGTATTCTTCCATCCATTCTGCTTTTGTCAACGGATGGAATTTCATAAGCAGGAGTATGTTTTTTTCTTTTACCAATTGCTTCAGGCTTTCCTTGATAAAAGGAAGGGAGGTCAAAGAAGGAGAAAAGGTCGGAGCATAGAGAACCAGCTTTTCTTTTCGGTGTTCCTGAAGTAAGGCTTGTTTTTCGGCATCGAAAGTGTGCAGATTGGCATAGATCCAATCCTGACGGGGCCAACCCGTTTCGGTTACTTCAAAATCTTTGTATTTGGCTGCTAGTGCTTTAAAACCTTGTGTGAAAAACGGTCCTTGTGTGAAATAAGTGTCGAAGTACCTCCGGATGACCCAATGATCTTTTTTTTCTGCGGCATATCCGTGAAAGACCTGAATTTTCACTCCGGGTAAATAGTAGGGTACGATATTACCGGGAACGAAAATAGCTTCCGGTGAATAATCGTATATCTCCTGTATGGAATTTGTCCATTTTACTTCGTTTTTCAGCGGAAATTCCGGTATGTTTTTAGCGTGTACATACCAGAATATATCCTGATTTCCGTTTTTTAGGGCGGCATCCTGAATCGGTGTCAGGATGCTGATCGCATATTTGTTTTCGCAAAATAGTACGATGCGCATAATCCATTCATTTATAATAATTGAGCCGGAATTCTGTCCGTTGCTGCTTTAAAATCTTCAACCGTATCCAATTCGATGGAGAACAGACCTTCGGTAGAGACGATACCGAAGGTTTTACCCTGTGGAATCAGCCGTTCGAAAGCTGCCTCATAGAAAATATTGTCGAGATTTTCGCGTAGGATCATTTGATCCAATTCCCGGTATAATGCTGCAATGTAATCAGCCGACATTTTTTCTATCCCGATGGATTCACCGATGGCTTGTTCTATGGAACAGGTTTTGCTGATTTCCCTGACCCGGTTATGCCCGTCGGGAATGACTTTGATTTCTTCCTCTCCCAGGGGATGTACGGCCAAAGCCAGACAATTTTTGTCAGGAGAATCCAGCAGGGCTTTTACAAGTGCCGGATCGAACAGAATATCGCTGTCGAGCAAGAGGACTTCATGGGTCAGTACTCTTTCTTTAGCCAGCCATAAGGAATAAATATTGTTGGTCGAAGCATATTTCTCATTGTAGATAAATTCCACTTTTATTTCCGGGAATTTCTCTTTCACGAAGGATATGATTTGTTCCTGTAAATATCCGGTGACAATTACAATCTCCCGGATGCCATTAACGGTTAAACCAGTTATCGCTCTTTCCAACAAGCATTTGTTACCGATCTCCAACAAACATTTGGGTTTGTGATCGGTCAACGGGCGTAGTCTGGAGGCGATGCCGGCGGCTAGGATTACAGCTTTCATCAACAAACGACTTCTTTTATGGTTTCTATTACCTGACAATTCTGATGATGGGTACCCAATGTAATCCGCATGTGGGTATTTATGTCCGCTTCGTTCATAAATTTAATCAGATATCCTTTGGCTTTAAAAGCTGCCTGTAGTTTTTCCTTCAGTTCTATCGGATATTTTACCAGCATAAAATTAGCATTGGATTCGTAGACTTTGAAGCCTTCCAGAGGTTGTAATTCATCGATATACATCTGACGGTCTTCTGCCATTTGATCGGCTACACGTTGATAATAATCGGTTGCTTTCAATACTGCGATTCCCAACTCTTCAGACAGGCGATTGTATCCCAGGTATTTTGTACTGTAATTTAAAAAGCGGGTGAGGGAAGTGCCCATAAATGCGAATCCGAGCCGCAATCCGGGAAGCCCGTAGAATTTGGATAAGGTGCGGACAATCAGTAGATTCGGAAATTTTTCCAGCAAAGGTTTGATATAACTTGTGTCCTGGTTGGCAAATGATGCGTAAGCTTCGTCGATGACAACAGCAGTAGCCGGATCGATAAATGAAAGTACCTTGTCTAACTCTTCAGCCGTCAGGGAGTTGCCGGTCGGGTTGTTGGGAGAAGCGATAAGAACCATTTCAGGCTTTTCCCGTTCGACCGCTTCCTGCATGGCTTTAAAATCGTATTTGAAAGTATTGCCTTCTTCGTACAGAGGATATAGTACACTTCTTCCTTCGACTTCATCTGCAATGGATTTGTAATACCACCAGGAGAATTTCGGTATCAATAAGGTTTTTTGTTTTTCCTTACCTGCCAAAAAACAATGTACAACTTGCTTTAAAATATCTTCTCCACCGTATCCGAGGATGATTTGTTTTTCAGGTATATCATAGACCTGGGATAAATAATCGGATAGGATACTTTTTTTACCTTCGTCGTAAATACGGGTGTAAAAGCATAATTTATTCGGGTCAAAATTCTTTAAAACTTCCCCTACTTCCGGAGCCGGTCCGTAATTATATTCATTTCGGTCGAGATAGATTGTTTTTTTATCCATGTTGTAAGTATTAATCCATGTTAAACACACTATAATTTTGTTAGTGTCAGAATAAATATGGACAAAGGTATATGATAAAATTCAATTTAAGGAATAAAAAAGAGCAAAAATGCCTTGCCTATGAGGGAGGAATTGTTTTGAATATATTACTTTTGTTGCGGAACATAAATAAGAGTCTATGATTTTATCGATTATTGTGGCTGCGGCTGAGAATAATGTTATCGGAAGAGATAACGGACTGATATGGCATTTGTCTGCTGATTTGAAGCGTTTTAAGGCTTTGACAACCGGACATTCGATTGTCATGGGGAGGAAGACTTTTGAGTCCATCGGGAAGGCTTTACCGAATCGGAGGAATATTGTTGTCAGCCGGAATGCGGCTTTCCGGGCGGAAGGTGTTGAGATGGCCGGAAGTATCGGAGAAGCTTTGGAAAAGGTGAAAGAAGAAGACGAGGTATTTGTCATCGGAGGGGCGACACTCTATCATGCATTGTGGGATCGGGCAGACCGCCTGTATCTGACCCGTGTGCATACCGAAGCCGTAGGAGATGTCGATATACCCGCTATTGATCCCGGACAATGGCATATCCTTTCGCAGGAAAATTTCGAAGCGGATGAAAAAAATGAATTTGCTTATTCTTTTATCAATTACAGTAGAATATAATTCCGGATTTACACACTGGGACGGACTCATTGTGTAATTTACGATTTTTGATTTTAGATTTACGATTGAGGTGAATGCTGATTCGTAGAAGGGTTTTGGAAGAGATGGTTTATGATTTTAAATTTTAGATTTTAAATTGAAAAACAGTGAGGGAGAAAATTACACACTGGGACGGACTTATTGTGTAATTTACGATTTACGATTTTTGATTTACGATTGGGGAGATTGGTGATTCGTAGAAGGGTTTAGAAGAGGTGATTTATGATTTTAAATTTTAAATTTTAGATTTTAGATTTTAAATTGAAAAACAGGTAGGGAGAAAATTACACACCGGGACGGACTTATTGTGTAATTTACGATTTATGATTTTTGATTTACGATTGGGGTGAATGCTGATTTGTAGGGGGGGTAGAATCCGGTGTGAATCGAGGATTGTGTATCAGGGGGATTTGGGGTGTAATTTTGTGTGTTTGGCTGACCGGTTTAAATAATAATTATCGACAAATCAAATTTCGGTCTGAAATTTGCTGGTAAAGCCGGTGTTTTGTATGTGATTGATTTTTGACTTAATTGAATGATATGAAAATAATACTGTCAATATTCTTTTGGGGAATCGTATCTACGGTTGTATGGGCTCAGGACAGAACGGTTGATTATTCAGCTTCATTGTCGGGCTTTGTCTCTACAAAAGATAATTTGCCTTTCTGGGCTGTTTCTAACCGTTACGGTCTGATGCCGGACGGACGGGGAGGATTGCTCGAGGTCGGAGTATTTTCTGACTTTACGGACAAGCATAAAATCAATTTCGCCTATGGCGTCTCGGGAGCGGGGTTTCTGTCTGATTTCGACAATAATATTCTGTTGGATCAATTGTATATCAGCGGACGCTGGCGTAATTTGCGGCTTGATTTGGGGATGATTCACCGGGACACCGAATATGAGGGTATTTCTTCTACGAACGGGGATATGATATGGTCGAATAATTCGCGGACATTGCCGGGGTATAATCTGCGTTCTGATTATATCGCTATTCCCTGGACGAATAAGGTGCTTTCTTTTAAATTCAATTGGGCCGACTATATGATGATTGACGACCGTTATGTAGAAGATACACGTTTGCATAATAAATCGGTTTTCTTAAAGATAAAGCCGGCACGCCGCTGGGAGATTATAGTCGGGTTGGAGCATTGGGTACAGTGGGGCGGTACATCTCCGACTTTGGGAAAACAGCCTTCTTCCTTTAAGGATTATCTGCGTATTGTATGTGGTAAGGAGGGAGGGGAAGGCGCTTCGACTAGCGATGTTATTAATGCACTGGGAAATCATCTGGGGCGAGAGCATTTGCGAATCAATTATCTGGCCGATAATTATACGCTTACTTTTTATCATGATATACCGTTCGAAGACGCTTCCGGTACTGATTTCCGCTCATTCCCCGACGGAACGTACAGTTTTTATTACGGAGCTCACAACAAGAATCAATGGGTGAGTGATGTGATTTATGAGTTTTACTACACTAAATATCAATCCGGGCGTTACCACGACCGTCCGATAAATCCCGACCGTCCGGAAGATGGGAAAAAGGTATTGGGAGGCAATGACAATTATTTCAATAACGGAGAATACAGGAGTGGTTGGACGTATTATGGGCGAACCATAGGAACTCCGCTTATGACACCGTTGGCTCCCAATGTGCATGGCATAACGATGGGAATTTATAATAACCGGATTATCGGACATCATCTCGGATTAAAAGGATATGCTTTTCAGCGAATTCCTTATAAAGCGATGCTGACTTATACTTTAAATTACGGGACGTACGGAAAGCCGTTACCTGATCTTCCCGTAAAGCAATTTTCTTTCGGGTTGGAGGCCGGTATTCCCGATCTCCGGCATATTCCTTTTCATATTGATTTAGGTGTTTATGGGGATTTCGGGCGTCTGCTTACCGATAATTTCGGTGTAACGGTAAAGCTTACCCGTAAAGCAGTGCTTTGGTCGAAGAAATAGTGTTTTATTGTAAAAAAGTTTGATGTTTATTTTTCATTCCGTCTTTACGGAGGTTTTCTATTTTAAATTAACATTTTTATCAGGTTCCCTATCCTGGATCTATCTGCGAAATCTCCGATCCGGGATTCAATCCTGGATCGTAATTAAAAATTAATCTGTGGGTCTGACAAAATTTAAGATTCTCCTTGTTGTTTTTCCGTAATTTTATCCGTCAGGACGAATTCCAGTGTTCCTCCTTGTGTGATTTCATCGTGAGTAATCCAGGTTCGGTTCAACTCTTTACCATTGAGCAGGACTTTCTGAACGTAAATGTAATTGTCGTTTTCTTTGTTGGCTGTAACGACAAATTTTTTCTCCGGTCCTACGCGTAAGGTTACTTTGTTAAATAAAGGAGTCCCCAGCTGATATTTGCCTTCTACGGGATTGACAGGATAGAAACCCATGGCGGAAAAAACATACCAGGCGGACATTTGACCGCAATCTTCGTTACCGCACAGTCCGGCGGGGGTGTTGGTATATAATTCGGTCATAATTTTGTTTACATAGTATTGTGTCTTATGCGGTTGTCCGACATAGTTGAAAAGATAGGCTACATGGTGTGAGGGCTCGTTACCCTGGGCATATTGTCCGATCATACCGCTGATATCGGGAGAAGCATTGCTGCCTTCCAGTTGACTTGGGATCGTAAAGAGACTGTCCAGTTTGGTTGCAAAGGCTTCTTTCCCTCCGTGTAAAGAGATCAGCCCTTCAATATCGTGGGGGACAAACCAGGAATATTGCCAGGCATTTCCTTCGGTGTATTCGTCATCCCGGTGATTTGAATAGAGTGGAGAGAACGGTGATTTCCAAGCTCCGGAACTTGATTTCCCCCGCATAAAACCGGTGTTTTTATCGAAAAGGTTGGTATAATTCCGGGATTCTTTCAAGAAGAAGAGGTAATCCTCTTCCTTGTTCAAAGCTTTGGCCATTTGAGCAATGCACCAATCGTCGTATGCATATTCGAGTGTTTTGGAAACGGATTCATTTTCTTTGTCATAAGGTATATAGCCGTATTGACGCAATTCTGCCAGTCCTGCCTTACCCGATAAGGCTGTCGCTTTCATGGCTTCGTAGGCTTTATCTACATCATAATTGTCAATGCCTTTCAGATAGGCTTCGACGATGACCGGAATGGAGTGATTACCGATCATACAGTTTGTTTCGTTTCCGACCAGTTCCCAGACGGGCAATAAGCCGGATGCGTCGTAATGTTTGAGCATCGAATTTATCATATCGTTTACCCGTTTTTTTTGAGTAAGGGTAAATAACGGATGGGCTGCCCGGAAAGTATCCCAAAAGGAGAATACCGTATATTGTTTGTGTTTTTGTACGCTGTGGATTTCTTTATCCGGTCCTTTGAAATTGCCGTTTACGTCGGAAAACAGGTTCGGGGCCAGATAGGCATGATAGAGGGCTGTATAGAAAACCTGTATGTTGTTTTCATTGTTTCCTTCTACTTTTATACGGGATAGGATTTTACGCCAGGCCTGTTTGCCATCCCGCTTTACTTTATCAAAACTCCAGTGTGGAAGTTCTTTTTTCAAATTGGCGTCAGCTCCGTCAATGTTGGCGGAAGACAGACTGATTTTGGCCAGTATTTTATCGGTTTTGCAGCCGAAGTCGATCCACGCATAACAGGAATCAGTAACGATTTTCTGTCCGTTTTGCAAAGGTTTTAACGTATTTTTACCTGCGAGGACCTCTACGTCTTGAGAGAATTCTATGGTGAAGTATACTCTTTGGTCGGCAGCCCATCCTGTGGATTTACGATAACCTTGTAATGTCCTGTTATTGATCTTTTTCAGGCTGGCTTCTGTCGTTTTATCCCAATTCCGGGAAGTTGTCAGGTCCAGGGTCAGGCCGTGGATGGAGTTAGCCGGGTATTGGTAATAGTGAAAACCGCAACGGGGGGTAACTGCTAATTCTGTAATGATTCCGTTGTCAAATTTTACGCGGTAATATCCGGGTTCGGCTTGTTCGTTATCGTGTGAAAAACGGGCATATCCGGATCGGATGTAGTCGGCTGCATTCCGGTTTGTGTCCGGTTTTGTAATTACGGGCAAAAAACGAATATCCTGCAAGTCGCCGATTCCGGTTCCGCTGAGGTGGGTGTGTGAAAATGAACTGATGATACTGTCACTGTAATGATAACCGGAACACCAGTCCCAGCCGCTTCTCGGATTATCAGGGCTGAGTTGTATTGCTCCGAAGGGAACAGTCGCGCCGGGAAAGCAATGTCCATGTTCGGCCGTACCGATAAAAGGGTTTACGTATTCGGTGATTTTGGGTTCTTTTTCTTTATTGCTGCAACTACCCAATGGTAAGATAAATACGAACGAAAGTAGAAAGAATATATTTTTCATGGCTAGGACAATTGCGGATGGATGAGAAACGATAAAAAAGAAAAATGTCCGGAACATCAGAGCCGTAGTTGCTACGGAGCTGAGGAACCGGACATGAGGATGGGAATTACATCTTCAATTCATTCCAGACAAGAGCAGCAGCTCCGTAGATAGCTGCATTTTTATCCAGTTGTGAAGGCAGTAATTTTACTTTGTTAGCAAAAATTTTCAGTACATTCATTTCCATATGGTCTTTGGTGGGTTCGAAAAGCAGGGGACCTGCCTTTGCCAAACCGCCGAATAAGAAGATGGCTTCCGGACTGGTAATAGCTACCATGTTTGCCAATGCTTCTCCCAGCATTTTACCGGTATATTTGAATGTATTGATGGCAATCATATCTCCTTTTTGAGCTGCTTCCGATACCATTTTGGCCGTCATTTCGTTGAAAGGAACCAAACGCAAATCGCTCGGATAGTTGTATTTGGCCATCATTTTGTAAGCAGTTCTTTTTACTCCCGTGGCAGAAACATAGGTTTCCAGGCAACCGTTACGACCGCAGCCGCACTGACGTCCGTTCGGAGATACGATAATGTGTCCCAGTTCACCGGCAAATCCGTCGCTTCCATATATCAACTGGCCGTTGGCAACGAAACCACTGCCCAGACCGGTACCTAATGTTACCATGATGAAATCTTTCATGCCTTTAGCTCCTCCGTATATCATTTCTCCGATAGCTGCAGCGTTGGCATCGTTTGTCAGGAATATCGGTAACTGCGGATAGAATTCTTTCATCATATCGCACAACGGAATAACATCGTGCCATCTCAGGTTGGGTGCAAATTCAATAGAACCTTTGTAATAGTTGCCGTTAGGAGCTCCTATACCGATGCCGATCATTTCGATTTCTTCCCGTAACGGATCCAATACTTTTTCAATTTCGAGGTATAGTTCCTTCAGGTAGTCGTTTATATCTTCATGCTTTTGGGTTTCAATATTCCCGTCTGCGATATAGTTTCCTTCTCTGTCAATGAAACCAAAAGTGGTGTTCGTTCCGCCAATGTCAATTCCTAATGCTACTTGCCTTTTCATGTCGTGTTTATATTAATTAATGTTGTTGGTTGTTTACGGTAACGTTTTCAGCCTTCGCTGCCGTTTGACGACGTAAATATAGAAAAAAAATGAGAGATCAGAAGCGATCTCTCATTTTTTACTAACTACTAACCTAAACATACAAACTTATGAAAAAAACGTCTTCTTATTGGCCGTTTTTGATATTACAAATATAGAATGAAAAATTGAACAAAATGGTTAATGGAAAGTTAAAAATTTTAGTTTGTTTTGGTGCGTTGTGTATAAATTTCTTAAAACTTTTATAGAAAAGAAAATATAAGTCGTTCGGATTTTTAAATCGGAGGGAATAATGGTTGGCCCAAGGAGGAAATTTACATGTGGAGATAGAATTCCCGGGTAAGCCGGATGTATTCTTCTGTATAGTTATGACGGCTGATTTCCAGCGTCAGGGTTGTCGTTTCGGGGATACATGGATATTCGACAAATTCCATCAATAATCTTTTTATTTTTTTACCCGGATTGGGGTAGATTTGTGTCTGCCGTTTGAGACAAAGATCGGTTTCCCGGGTTTTACCGATAAAGGAAAATGCTTCATCGGCAGGGAGGATGACACTGAATTTCCCGGTTGGAGATAATAAGCGGAGAACGGCTTCAATCAAAGCATTATGTGTGAAATTTTCACAATGGCGTGCCATATTCCGGGCGGTGTCAGGGGCAGGTGTCGATTGTATAAAAAAGGGCGGGTTACAGACGATATGATCGTATCGTTTGTCCGGATGATAACAGAATATGGAGTCGGGATAAACCTTTATTCTTTCCGGCCATGGGCTTTGGGCAATGTTTTCTGTTGCTTGTCTGTATGCAGCGGGGTTGATTTCTACGGCATCTATTGCCGCTCCTGGATTTCTTTGGGCGGCCATGAGGGCAATCAATCCGGTTCCGGTTCCGATGTCCAATATGGTGTTTGCTTTAGATAAATCGGCCCAGGCACCCAATAAGACGCCATCAGTTCCTACTTTCATGGCTGTTTGATCCTGATAGATCGTAAATTGCTTGAATTGGAAGTAATTGTTCATGGATTTGTAGAAGCTGACAAGGCTATTTATAAAAGTATTGTTTTGAACAGCAAACTTTTGGGATTGAAATTATGTGATCCTGTTTTTGGGTTGTAGCTTTAAAATCAGCAGTTGAAACTAACCTGTTAAAACAATACCGCTAAAGGTAATAAATTTTATTTCCCTTTAGCGGTACAGTCGTATCGGTATGCGATTTTAATTTTCCTCTTTTTCTTCTTTTTCCTCTTCGAAATTCAGCATATTTTTTTCTGCGAGCAGATTGTACCATTGAATGACTTTTTTCATATCGGATACATATACTCTGTCTTTGTCGTATTCCGGCAGGATTTCATTGAAATAAGCAATGATTTTTTCTGTCGGTTCTTTGTGGGAGAGGGTTTTGGCACCGTTCTCCTTTTCATTGATGCGTTTTAATACGGTTTTTAAAGGCATGTCTTCATCTTCCGTATATATGGATATATCTTCCAGGGATATGATTTTTGAGTTGGAATAAGCCGGAAAGCGTTTGCCGTCGATAAGTGATTCCACTATAATTGCATTCGGGGTATTGTTGATCAGTTTAAATAATCCCGGTTTTCCTGATATAGATAAAATTTCTTTTAACATGTGTCGTGTAAATTTTAGTCGTTTGTTAAAATGAAGTGCAAAAGTAATAAGAATTTTTGATAAATCAGTTTATCCCTCTTTGCTTTTTAATCTTTTCATAGGCCGTATTGATGAGGGTAAATTTTTCTTCCGCAGCTTTTCGAATGTCTTCTCCCAAATGTCCTACTTTGTCCGGATGATTTTCCATGGCCATTTTACGATAAGCTTTTTTCACTTCTTCATCGGTTGCAGCAGAGGTGATTCCCAGTGTTTGATAGGCTGAGTTCAGATCGTCGTAGAACATGGCCTTTACTGAATTGAAATTGGTGTTATCGATACCCAATTGGAAAGCTATATTTTCAATCAACCGGATTTCTTCAGGGCAGATGCTACCGTCAGATTGGGCTACTCCAAACAGGTAATAGAGTAATTGAATGCGCGAAGACAGGTCCATATTGAACCGGATTTGCTGGCATACTTCTGCTAATGGAATTTCTTTGGTACGAAGTTCCTTGATCATGAGCAGGGCTTCGCGGGCCGCTTCTTCTCCGAAATTGGTACGGAGAAAATTTTTGACATAATCCAGTTCCGAACGGGTCATTTTGCCGTCGGCTTTCATAATTGCCGTAAGCAGTACGGTGAGACTGAACATGAAGTCACCCCGGCCTGTCCGGTTCCCGGAACCCGGAGCCGATGCAACTTTTACATCGACATTATCGAAGACCGAACCCATAAAAAGTCCGAAAAGTGCTCCTAACGGTCCTCCCATAACAAAGCCTAATCCGGCACCGATCCATTTTCCGTATTTTGCCATTTTATTGTTTTTGATTTAATTGTTCTATAATATCTTTAATTTGCTGATTTAAATCCAGCCCCCGGTCCGTATAGATCGTAAAGTCGGATTTTTGGCATTTTATATCGTCAGCCATTTGGTTTTCTATTCTTTTTATGACCTGTTCAGGACATACCTTATCCCGGTCGACAACCCGTTGTATCCGGGTTTGCCGGGAAGCATATACCGAGATAATCCGGTCGAAATTTTTTTCCAATCCGGCTTCAAATAGTATAGCCGATTCGAAAAAGACCAAATTCCCGGATTGCAGCAAGCTCCATTGGCGGAAATCTTCCAGAACAACCGGGTGTACGATTGCATTGACTTTCTGTAAGGCTGTTTTATCATTGAAAATGATTTCGGCCAATTTCTTTTTGTCCAGGTTATTGTCATCGGAATAAAGGGTTGTTCCGAATAATCCGGTAAGGGCCGAACGTATTTCCCTATTCTTATTTATCAGTTCGGAAGCCTGACGGTCTGAAATGTACACGGGATAACCTTCCTGCTCCAGAATATGGGCAACTGTCGTTTTACCGGAACCGATTCCACCTGTCAGGCCTATTTTTATCATAGCAGAGCATTACTTTTGTTCCAAAATATATTCTACCTTTTGAGGGGAGAATGCCAGGTTCTTAATGAAGGAGGGGCTTTGGGTAACTTGTATGGGTAAAAAATTAGATTTGCCCACGTCTTTATAATTAATGATAAAATTGAAATCTTTATCGGATACCCGGTCATACATGCTTAATCCGACGTCATACGTGACATCGACGGAAGCGGGGAAAAGCCGGATTGTAAGGGAGTCCGGTAGTCCGATGACTTTGATCGGAACACTTTTTTGTGCTTCTGTGAAACGCTCCAATTGCAGCGTGACCCGTACATCCTGGATGCTGTTTGTTATGCCGGGTATTTGGGCAAGCTGTATATCCTTAGATATGTCTTTTTTGATTTCTCCGATATTCCAGTGTTCGGTAGGTATGTATTTTAGAGTATCAACGATTATTGCCGGCCCTGTAATGAGAATGCTGTCCGGTGTCACATTGATTTTATTTTTTAAGATGTATTGTTTTTTCAGTTTATAATCTACGATGGGATGTACCGGAACTTTCCGGGAAACGGCATATGAAAATTTAAAATCGATTTCCTGCGGTTTGATGTCTAATAATTTGATGTCGGAATTTAACTGGTTGCTGATTTTGTCTTTGATGTTTTTTAATTGGAGGGTGTATTCGAGAATGTTGTTTTTCTCCAGCAGATGATTGCTGTAACCATTGACATCCAATGTGATAGGCAGAAAAGACGTACTGATCCGGTATCTAAGTAAAGAGAACCCCGTAGCTTTGATTTCCAGACTTATACTTTTAGGTAGAGTGGAGACGAGGTATTTTCCTTTGGGAAAATCAGTGTATTTTACGGGATAGGTGATTTCGCTCGTATATTCTTTATTGAGTGCATTTAAAAACCACAGGATGGCGGCAATAACTACGCACATCATGTAGCTCAATATATGCCGGTCGATGTGAATATGATGCTTTTGCAAATAGGCAAATAAATTATTCTTCATAGACATACGGACGAAAATAGTAAGTTTAAAATTGTAGATTTACGATTTTAAATTATTGATTAAATGAATCCGACGATGAATCCCTTTGTCAAGCAATTTACAATTTATATGTTCGTTCTAATTGTAGATTTTAGATTGACCCTAAATATTTAATTCTTACCCCAAAAATCGTATATTAAAAATAAACTGAGGGGTAATTTTGAATTAAAAAATGAAAATCGGGTATTATTTGGAAAAGAGGGCACTCTGATGGGGTACCCTCTTTTGTTTATTTATTTAGCGGGAGCTGCATCAGTCATGTCTTTGATAACAGCTGCTTTGTCGATTTTTAAGCGAACGCCGCCTTCAACTTCCATAATAATTGCGAATTCCTGAATTTCTGCAACTTTTCCGTAGATACCGCCGGTGGTAACGATTTTATCTCCTTTTTGAAGAGACTCTCTGAATTTTTTCAACTCTTTTTGTCTTTTCATTTGAGGTCTGATCATAAAAAGCCAGAAAACAACAATAATCAGGATCAGAGGTAAAAAGCTCATCAAACCACCACCCTGGGTTTGGGTTTGTAATACGATCATAAAAAATGTGTTCATAATTTTAGTGTTTATTTTATAAATGTATTTTCCCGGTTTTATTTATATGTTTTGTACATAAGCATTTACCGCTTTAATTTTTTATATCGGCGGTGAATTTCAATGTAATCACCTTTTCCGGAATATTTGCAAATATACGGATTTCTTTGTATTGTTTACCGTATCTGCCGGAAGAGTTAAAAGCAATTTCTATTTTTCCTTCTTTTCCGGGGGCTACCGGTTCTTTGGTGTAATCGGCAGTGGTGCAGCCACAGCCGGTTTCTATGTTGCGGATTATGAGGTTTTCTGAGCCTGTATTTTTAAAATTGAATGTATGCATTACGGTTTCTCCGGCCGTTATTTTCCCGAAGTTGAATGTCGGTTGTGTGAATTCGATGCGGGTATCGGCTGTCGGGGCTGTTGTTTGTTTTGTTTGGGTATGGCATGCTTGCAGGCAGATGAATAAAAGTAGTCCTGTTTTTACTTTTCGGACTGCCCGGCAGTTCCATATAGTGAGCGGTTTCATTTTTTTCGTTTAGAATATGAGGTGTTTTACGGAATAATTTTTGTTTTGGATATGTTCCATTGTCTGGATTCCGATTTCCAGGTGTTGTTTGACAAAATTTTGGGTAACTTCTTTGTCTGATTCGGCTGTCTTTATTCCTTCGGAAATCATCGGTCTGTCGGAAACCAGTAGCAGGGCTCCGGTAGGGATACGGTTAGCAAAGCCGACGGTGAAAATGGTTGCTGTTTCCATATCTACAGCCATAGCCCGGGTTTTTACCAGATATTCCTTAAAATGATCGTCGTATTCCCAGACACGCCGGTTGGTGGTATAGACGACTCCGGTGAAATATTGCCGCTTGTGATCGTTGATGATCCGGGAACAGGTTTTTTGAATGCTGAAAGCCGGCAATGCCGGTACTTCATGGGGCAGGTAATCGTCTGAGGTACCTTCCCCCTTTATGGCTGCAATGGGTAAAATGTAGTCTCCTACTGAAGATTTATTTTTCAATCCTCCGCATTTGCCCAGAAAAAGGACGGCTTCCGGTTCGATAGCGGTTAAAAGGTCCAGGACGGTAGCTGCATTGGCACTTCCCATACCGAAATTGATCAGGACGATATTTCCGTGTGATACGTTGGGCATTGTTTTATCGGCGCCGACAATCGGCTCGTTGAATAGCTCCGAAAATAAATCCAGGTAGTATTCGAAATTCGTCAATAGAATATATTTGGGGAAATCTTTTAATGCCCGGCCGGTATAGCGTGGCAGCCAGTTATCTACGATTTCTTTTTTTGTTTTCATAATGCATAAAGCTTTAACGTTATTTCATTTTGGGTTATGAACCGGTTTTCTCTTTTCTTACGTTTTTTTAATAAAAGAGTCACAGTATCGGAAAAGGAAGCCAATGTATGGTGTTCCATTTTTTGATTCCGGAATTTTGAGTTTGTGATAAATACTTTTCCGTTTTGCTCCATGAGGTGATTGACTGATCTTTTATTACCTTTGTCTGTCTCATTTCCGGGTATCGGTAAAATAAGACCGGCAAAACAGAACAGTTAATTACATCGATGAATACTATAGAACTTACTGCCCTCAAAAATATAAAAATTGAGGATTATACTTATGATTTACCGGAGGAAAAAATTGCAAAATTTCCTTTGGCCGACCGGGAGGCTTCCAGGTTGTTGATATATGATAGGGGAGTCGTTTCTGAAACGTTTTTTTCCCAGGTGCCTGCTCTTTTGAAATCGGGACAGACGTTGATATTTAATAATACAAAGGTAATATATGCCCGCTTATTTTTTCAGAAAGAAACGGGAGCGCATATCGAAATTTTTTGTCTGGAGCCTTTGGTACCTGCGGATTATGCCCGGAATTTCGAGAGTAACTATTACTGTGAGTGGAGTTGTATGGTCGGTAATCTGAAAAAATGGCGTGACGGTGCTATTTTCTGTCGTTTTAAACGGGGGCAGGATGAGGTGGTTTTAAAAGCAGAAAAGCTTGGACAAACGGGAGGGGAAGTACATGTTCGTTTTTCGTGGAATAAGGAGTTGTCTTTTAGTGAGGTTTTGGAATATTGCGGCAAAATACCGATTCCACCTTATTTGAACCGGGAATCCGAAGATTCGGATAAGATACGTTATCAAACGGTGTACTCCCGGGAAGAAGGTTCAGTGGCTGCTCCGACAGCCGGACTGCATTTTACCCGGAATATTTTGTCGGTTTTGGAAAAGCAAGGGGTGCATATAGACGAACTGACGCTGCATGTCGGGGCAGGTACTTTTCGTCCTGTGAAGGCCGAGCGGATAGGCGGGCATGATATGCACACGGAGCATATTGTTATCTCCCGGAAACTGGTGGACGATCTGTCCCGGAAACAAGGGGAGGTCATTGCGGTAGGAACTACTTCGGTACGGACTTTGGAAAGTTTATATTGGATGGGAGTGAAGAGATTGATGGGGGAGGAAGAATTTTATTCTTTATCCCAGTGGGAAGCTTATACTTTACCTGTTGGTTATTCTTTACAGGAGGCGATGGCGGCATTGGTGGATTGGTTTGATCGGAGCGGAGAGGAGTTGCTGAAAGCCCGGACGACGATTATCATTGTGCCGGGATACCGGTTTCAGGTTATAGACGCCATGTTTACGAATTTCCATCAACCGCAAAGTACTTTACTGCTGCTGGTCGGGGCCGCAGTCGGTGAAGATTGGCGAAAAATATATGCTTATGCCCTCTCACATCATTTCCGTTTTTTGAGTTACGGAGACAGTAGTTTTTTGAAAGTCAGAAAATAAGGAGAGGTGTCTGTATGTTAGAATTATCGTTACCGGCATTTGAATACAAGGTCAAAAAGCAGGATGGGGTTGTATTCATTTATGATATTATCCGGAAAAAGTATGTCAAACTGACGCCGGAGGAATGGGTACGTCAGCATTTCGTGCATTATCTGATTCGTCAGAAGGGCTTTCCGCAGGCATTGATTGCATTGGAAAGAGAAATCGAGGTGTACGGCTTGAAACGCCGTTTTGATCTGGTATGCTATGACCGCCGGGGAAATCCGTATCTGATTGTCGAGTGTAAGGCTGCCGGCGTAACACTTTCACAAACGGTTTTCGATCAGGTTTTCGGCTATAATTTGATTCTGGCTGCTCCTTATGTTGCCATTACAAATGGTATCCGGCATTTTTGCGGTCATCTGGACAGCAACCGGCAATTTTGTTTTTTGCCGGAGATACCGGAATTTGAAGATTTTCCGGCCCTGTGATTTGTTGTCCGGAAGTGACAACAAATCACAGGGTACCGGAAGTTCAGATCAACAATTCTTAAAATATTTGTCGAGTAATTCAAAGGCAGCAGTAAAAGAACTCATTTCGTTTTTCTGTACTTTTTCTTCCGCCTTTTTCAGGTTTTCTTTTTGACTTTCGTAAAAACGGTTTTTCAGTTGTTCATTGATTGTTTCGTACATCCAGTATTTGGCTTGCTCGTTTCTGTGTGTTTCGAAATAACCGTTTTGCTGGGTTGTGTTACAATAGTTGAGAATGGCTTGCCAGATATCGGATATTCCTGTTTTTTCATAGGCTGAACAGGTCATAACTTTCGGTTCTACACCGGATTCATGGGGCGGAAACAGGTGTAAAGCTGTTTGCAATTGTACTTTGGCTAATTCGGCTTTATGAATGTTGTTACCGTCTGCTTTGTTGATGATGATGGTGTCGGCCATTTCCATGATACCCCGCTTGATGCCTTGTAGTTCGTCTCCGGCCCCTGCAATCTGTACCAACAGGAAAAAATCGACCATAGAATGGACGGCGATTTCGCTTTGTCCGACGCCTACTGTTTCTATTAAAATAATGTCGAAACCTGCTACTTCACAAAGGATCATGGCTTCTCTGGTTTTACGGGCTACACCTCCGAGAGAACCTGCAGACGGGGAAGGCCGGATATAGGCATTCGGGTCCCGCGACAGTTCTTCCATTCGGGTTTTGTCCCCCAGAATACTGCCTTTGGAGCGTTCACTGCTGGGGTCGATCGCCAGTACGGCAATTTTATGGCCCTGGTCTGTCAGAAATTTTCCAAAGGTTTCTATAAATGTACTTTTACCGGCTCCCGGTACACCGGTTATCCCGATGCGCACAGAACGTCCTGAAGAAGGCAGACAACGCTTGATGACTTCCTGAGCTATTGCCTGATGTTCGGTTTTTGAACTTTCCACCAGAGTGATTGCTTGGCTGAGAATGTTGATGTTTCCTTTTAGGATACCCTCTACATAATCATCTGTTGTTAAAGCTTTCTTTTTTATATTTTTTAAACGGGCAACTAGGTTCGGATTTACCGGATCCGGTTGATCTATACCTTTATTTACTTTCAAACCCTCGTATTCCGAAGAGTTTTCCGGGTGTTCAATACATTGCTCCATGACTGTTTTTTTTGATTTAGGCAAAGATAGAATTAATTCGTTGAAAAGACAAAAGTCGGAAGCGAACAAGCTTCCGACTTTCAGATAATAAAAACAAAGTATTCCAGGCTGAAATTAATCGATACCCAGTTTCTTTTTCAATTCTTTGGATAAGGCATCTTTATGGATCATGACCGATGTCGTTTTGTATGCGACAAAGGGATAGGAAGCGTAAAGATAACCGTCGTATTTGTTGTATTTTTCCCAGGAATTCTTGACAATAAAATAAGGGGTACCGTTTTGGTCTTTGGCTTTTCCAACGATGTGCATACCATGGTCGTCGGTGGTTTGGTAATTGTCAAAGGCTTCCTGCCGCATTTCCTGGGTGATTTTTTTCTCACTACAGGGATGTTGGATGAATTGCCGTTGCTGTTCCTCTTTGGGTAATGTCAGCCATTTGGTGATTTCGGCATCCTTCATTTCTTTGGTATCGAAAGTCGGCACGACAGCGATGCCATTGGTAAATCCTTTTTCGGATAAATCGGTAGCCCAGGCAAAGGTGAATCCTTTGTCGATGGCTTTATCCAAAACGTCCATGAATTCGTCGAGCGGAAGGTTGTAAGTGTTTCCGTTTAACCAGTTGTCCGGTACTTCGATAGCGAACTGAGAGTAAAAAGGATGATGGCTGAAAGAGGTCAACTGTATATAATCCGCCATATTCAGTCCCAGCATTTGGGTGAAACTTTGCGGGGTATATTCTTTACCTTTGTAGGTAAAGGTTTCCGGTAATTTCCCCAGATAAGCGTCTAGAATACCCTGGTAACCCTTTTTCCAGGCGGTTGTGATTTTCCGGTTCGGGTTTTTGACAATGACATCGGCGTATGCCCGTAACAGGCTGTTGAGTTCTCCGTGGGCATGTATATTTTCTCCGTAATTCAAACCGGAATAGGCTTCCAGAGGTACAATACCGTAACGGTCTATGGCCCATTGTACATCATAATGTGCTCCACCGGGACCAAAATTCATCGCACCGTGGAGACGTACGTAACGGTCGGCTTTCCCGTCATAAGTATGCCATACGACGTACATCGGGGAGAGACTGACAGTATCTTTTCCCAATCGGGCGATTTCCGATTCGAAGAACGATATGCCCGACCATGACCAGCAAGTGCTGCTCCGGTCCTGTGATTTGACACTGGTTGCCGGCATACGCTTGATGTCGGTAAACCGATATCCCTCTTCTTTCTGTTCCTGAGCCTGGGCCTGGTATAAAAATACACAGGCACAAGCAAATGTCAATACAATATTCTTTTTCATTCTTTTTTTATTATGGAATTAATAACCTGGATTTTGTTGACTGTCCCTGTCGGCGGGTGGGAATAACTGGATTTCCGTGTAAGAGATCGGCCATATCCGGCGGAAATGATCGAACGGAATGACTCCCAAATTGTCCAGATGCTGCTTAGCTAATTTTTCTTCCGGGGTTCTCCATCTCACAACCTCTCTGCAATTACGCCACAGATCCCAGGCTCTGTGCCCTTCACAGGCCAGTTCGAGTCGTCTTTCATACAGGATATCGTCCAGGGTTACGCCGTTGTCGTATTTCCGCGGGTCGACAGTTGTCCGTTTTTCCCGCAGGTCGCTGAGGTACTTTCCGGCATTGGTGTCGTTGCTTTTGAGTGCCGCTTCTGCTGCAATCAGGTACATTTCGGAGAGACGGAAAATTTTAGGATTGGTAATCAGTTCGTTGCCATTTCTACCTTCCCATTTCCAACGGGCATAGTAATATTGGAAAAGGGTGGACGGTTCATAGAGAGAGAACCTTACATCCGTCGGGTTTTCCTGCATCAGTGCTTCGAAATCGGTAGTCGTACCAATTCTTTGGTAACGGGTTCCGCCGATCAGGGTACCCAGGCAAACCCATTGATTCGGTTCGGTATCGGATACATTGACTTCGAAAATCGATTCACTGGCAAAGGCCGTGCTCCATACCGATTTGTAGTTGTCAATTTCGTAAAGGGTAAAGACTTTGGAGTTAATGACGTCTTGGGCGGCTTTCAGTGCTTCTGACCAATTTTCCATATACAGGTAGTATCTGGCCTGAAATGCGCGGCCGGCATACCAGTCTAATCTGCCTTTTTTTCTGGTTTTACTCAGGAGGGGCACAGATTCTTTCAATTCGGTACCGATGTATTCCCAAACTTCCCGGGCAGTGTTTCTATAGTTGGGCTGACTGATATCGCTTTTGATTGTTTTAGCAATATAAATACCGAGCGGGTCGGCTGCGATATTGCCTTTTCCCCAGTTTGAAGGAAGCGGAGCGTGCATACGAACCATGTCAAAGTACATCAATGCACGTAATACACGGATTTCTGCCAGGTATTCTTTCTTTTTTTCCGATTCTTCCAGGGCTTTGGCCGATTCGAAAACTTTTATTGAAGCGTAAGCCAGGTTGTACAGGTTTCTGTAGATCAGGGTCGTTATGTCATAGGGAGTTGACTTGAATGAATAGTAGTCTGCTAACCAACCGGTATTTCCGGCCCGGAAATCGTCTCCCATCAGATCGCCGCTGAACATAAATGTGGCATCGTAATAATAACCGTAAGCCCCGCTGGTGAGTTTCAGGTAATTGTAACAACCGTTTGTAAAATTGTTGAGGTCATTGATATCCGAGATTATCTCCGTGTCCGGGAGGCTGGTGGCAGGAGATGAGTCGAGAAATTTGTCGCCGCAGGAGTAAATGCCTGTGATTAATCCGATTAAAAGTAGATATTTTATCTGTTTCATAACACTTCTCTTTTAGAATTTAATATCGATACCGAATCTCCAGGTCCGTAAGGACGGGTATGAATAGCTGTTATAGGATCCGGAATTGTTTACTTCTGGATTCACGTAATCAACACCGTAGAAGGTATAGATGTCGTTTCCGTTTACATATAACCGAAGTTCCGATAATCCCAACTGATTGATCCATTTTTTCGGGAAAGTATATCCCAAACTGATATTCTTGATCTTCAGATGATCAGAAGAACGCAGACTTCGGGTTGAGACATAGTTGGAATTGAACGGATCAGTGTATATAATGATAGGTGTACCTTTATCTCCCGGTTTTTTCCAGGCATTTTTGTAAGCGTCGAATCTGACATTTGCAGTTCCCAGAGAGGCACCGTCGCGGACTGTCGCTGAATATTGGCTATCAAGCAAGGTACCGCCGATGGTGAATGTAAGCAGGAACGACAGATCGAAGCCTTTGTAAGTAAAACGGTTGGTTAATCCGCCGAACCAATCCGGATATCCTTTTTTATGGATGACTTTTTCAACTCCTACCGAAGGATCCTGGGAAATACTGGTGTGATCGATGACTGTTTTTCCGTCTTCTCCTTTTGTATTTTTATACCATTGGCTGCGTCCGGTTTGAGGATCGATACCGGCATATTCTCTCATATAATAAGAGTACAAATGTTCTCCCTGACGGTAAATGTAGTTCGTCAATATGCTTTCGTTATCTTTAGCTAATTTTTCCACTTTAGCCCGCATAAAGGAAATGTTGAAATTAGTCTCCCAACTGAAGTCGTCTTTTATGAGATTCCGGGAGTCTAATGTGATTTCCAGACCGGTGTTCCGTAATTCCCCTTCGTTTACGATCATGCTGCTCCAACCGGAAGTATATGGGGTACTTGCATTGTTAATCAGGTCGACGGTGTGCTTGTTATAATATTCAATTGTACCTCTCAACCGGCTTTTGAACAACGAAAAATCAATACCGGCATTCCAGGTATAGGAGCTTTCCCAGGTCAGATTAGGATTACCGTAGCTACTGACACTGTAGGCCGGATCAGACATATAGGTGTTGTTTATACTGAACAGGGAAAGCGATCTGTAGTAGTTTCCCGGTTGAGTACCGTTTGTTCCGTAAGATAATTTTACCCTTAAATTATCCAGCCAGTTTTGAGTGGATTCCATGAAGGATTCCCTTGTTATATTCCAGGCTGCGGATGCAGACCAGAAATCTCCCCAGCGATTGGAGGCCAGGAAACGGGACGTCCCGTCACGCCGCCAGCTACCGCTCAGAAAATATTTATTGTCGTAATTGTAATCGAGTTTTGCAGCCCAGGAAATCAAACGGTCGGTGTTATCGTATCCGCCGACGGAATTCGGCAGGGAAGCATTACTCATGAACAATAACCGGCTGATGGGAAGATTATATCCGCTGGCGTCCAGAAAGTCGTATGTCTGTCGTTTGGCTTCATAAACGCCGGTCGCATTAATATTGTGTATCCCGAAAGATTTTGTCAATGTGAGTATATTCGAGGTTACGATATTTGTGTAGAAAGAACGGGTTTCGTTTACTTCTCCGTGATTTGTGGCTCCTTGGTTGGAGGCCGGATCCCAGGTTTGTAAATACCGGCTATAGCGTATATCGGCGGCATTGGTCGTGGTAAATTTCAACCATTTGGTGATATCGACGGTTACGGATAGATTGGTCGTACTGGAGAACCTTGTCGTGCGGTCTCTGTCTAAGGATATGGTTTCCAGGAAATTCGGGTCTGTTGAGTTGAATCCGGGTGTTTGGTTCAGCTGGCCGTTCGGTAAATAAATCGGTTGAGTCGGATTCATAGCCCGTAGATTGGAGATCGGATTACCCACGGTTGCCCCCTGATAGTCCAATTTAGTTTCCTGTTCCGTATAAGCGATAGCTTGGTTCATGGAGAAATTCAGCCATTGTGCCGTTTTGTTATTGAGCGCTAACCGGGCCGTAAAACGCTTGAAGTCGCTTCCCTCGGTAATACCGGATTGCCGCAAATAACCCAAGGATGCAAAAAAGTTGGTTTTTTGATTTCCTCCCCGGGCCGAGAAATTGATTTTATCTTCGGAACCGTTTTTGAACATTGCATCATACCAATTGTAATTCCGGGGGTGTGTCAAATATTTTTCCAATTGTGCCTGCGTCAGGTTTTTATAGTCGAAAGTTCCGTCCAACGGATCGTCCGGATGTACGATTTTGGCATAAGTATTCAAATTTTGAAGGGCATAAATGCGGGCGTCATTTTGAAGTGTCAGGTATTGATCTTCATCAGACATTCCCGGGAGTGCATTTTGAGAATACAGGTAGTAATTTTTTAAAGCCTCGGTTGCATATCGGGTATATTCACCTCCGCTCATGTAATAACCTTTTAACTGACGTTTAATGGCTTCAGAGGAGAAGCCTCTTTCATAGGTTACTTCGAAACGGGTTTTACCTTCCTGTCCTTTTTTGGTGGTAATGATGATAACACCGGCAGAGGCCCGGGAACCATATAAAGAAGTTGCTGCGGCATCTTTCAGAACGGTCATTTGTTCAATGTCGTTCGGATTGAGATTGTTCAGATCGAAGTCTTCGCTGAGGGGAATCCCGTCGATAACATACAGCGGATTTGTAGATTCGGAAATCGAACCGATACCGCGAATCTGCAGGCCGACAGTTTCTCCCGGTTGACCGCCTCCCCGGGAAACACGTACACCGGCTACATAGCCTTTCAGGGCTTTTTCCGGAGAAACGGCATCGGCGGCTTCCCTCATCACTTTGTCTCCGCTGACACTGACAGCAGATCCGGTAAAGGCTTCTTTTTTAGTCGTTCCGTAAGCAACGACCATAACTTCTTCCAGGTCGGTGCTTATGGATTGTAATTGTACGTTTAGTACTGAACGGTTACCCGGTTTTTCTTCGTGGACTTTCATACCGATGAAAGAAAATTCCAGTACAATATGTCCGTTATCTTCATATACTAAGGTGTAATTCCCGTCGACATCCGTGGCAACACCTATGGTTGTTCCCTTTACCCGCACGGCGACACCGGGAAGTGGGAGGTTATTTTCGTCCGTGACATTTCCTTTTATCGTTTTTTTCGTGTCTTGAGGGGGAGCGGGAACCGGTCGGTTGTCCCGTCGGATGATGATGACTTCGTCTACAATTTCATAACAAAGTCGTTTGTCTTTCAATATTTGATCCAGTACTTTCTCGACAGTCTGGTTTTCTACTTTCATATTCAACAGACCGACGTCTTGTATATCCAGTTCATTGTATACAAAACTCAGATTCGTTTGTTTTTTGATCTCTTCGATGACATTTTTAATACTTACATTACTCAGGTTTAAATTTATCCGGTAGCCTTGTAAAAGATTAACGGCTTTGGCCGGTACGGAAGCGAAAGTGAAAAGCAGTAACACGTGCGTTACCCATAACAACCGGAGAATTCCGGAATGTTTTTTCTTCGTGGCTGTTTTTTCCATAACGTTTAAGTTTGTTGTGCTGATTTTTGCCGTGTGGCCAGATACGACAAAAGGTAGCCGGTTTGGTTTAAATTCTGAAAACTGATCGGTTTGTTATCAAAACACCTAAGAGAGAAAAAAGTGTACATTAAAAATTGTCTTTTTTTAGTCTTTTTTTTATTTAAATGTATGCCGTGTCGGTTTTTTTGAACTACTGTTAAATATTGTCAATAAATAAGGGGATAAGAATAAAGAGCTTGCTATTGAAAATAATTGAAAACAGCCTGAAGATTTTCAGGCTGTTTTGTATTTATTGGATTGTCGCATCACTTGTGACTCCTGCTATACCCAGGAAAAGAAATTTGGCTACATCTTCCATAATTTCGGGATCGAGTAATTCCGGAACATCCCGTAAATCATGATAGTACATTGGGTTTTTGTATTTTCCTGTAGTCCCGGTATGGAAAGTAGGAACGTCGGCCCGGTTGAATGTCGCTCCGTCGGTACGGGCGACGGCTGTCGGGCTCATTTTTCGGTATTCGGAGGTTTTCAGGTAACGATGGATGTATTTTTCGTTGGCATCGGCAAAATATTTTTCTAATTGTGGGAACGATTTGATGCCTCCCATTGAAAAACCGTCGCCGCCTCCGACCATATCAAGGTTGATCATGCACAAGGTTTGCGCCAACGGATACAAGGGATGAGCAACATAGTAGGCAGACCCTAAAATTCCACATTCTTCGGCGCCGAAAAGAATAAATACGATGGTACGTTTGGGAGATAGGCCGGATTTACCGAAAGCTTTTGCTGTTTCCAGTACAATAGCGGAGCCGGAAGCATTGTCCCAGGCACCCCGGAATATTCCTCCGTGATTGCCAAGGTGGTCGAGGTGAGCTCCGAGAATCAAAGGCTTGTTTTTCAATACCGGGTCTGTACCTTCCATTACGGCAATGACATTACAGGTTTGGCTGTGTGGGTTGTAATTGGTTTCGGTTTGCATTTCAACTTCGCATCCGGTATCGAAACTGGCCGGTTTCAGGGACTTATTAATTTTTTCTTTTAAGGCTTTCCGTTCCTGTCCGGAAGGTTTTAAAATCTCGTTGGCAATCTCTTCCGATATGTGGCAAAATATGATCCCCTGGTGCTTGATATTGGGATTGGAGGTTTTCCCGATTAACAGTACGCCGCTGGCACCGTGCTTCAGAGCGTTGGCAATCCTGCCTACCGTACTGATATATTTTTCATTCCAGGCCTGATAATCTTTGTGATTCCGGTCGGTACAGGGAACACCGCTTTCTATCAAAACAATTTTATTTTGGGGATCGATGCCTTTGTAATCGTCATATCCCAGTTCCGGAGCCGTTAAGCCATAGCCTGCGTATAGGACTGAAGCTTTCGTTTTCCCGTTTAAAGAGTTTGTTCCCGGGAAATAATCTTTTGCAATTTGATAGCTTTTCCGGCCTGCCGGGGTTATTACTTCCAGTTTGCCGGGACCGGTCATTTCCGTATAATGGATGGGAAAATGTTGAAAGTAGCTACCCTGGTCGCCTCCCGGTTTTAGTCCCCATTCGGCAAATCGGTTGGCAGCCCAGTGAGCACATGCCATATATTCGGGAGAACCGGCCTGTCTGCCCTGGTATTCGGGTTTACATAATTCTTCTACGAACTTGTAGATTTCATTACTGGAAATGTTGTGAAATGCTTGCATTTCAGGCGTATAAGCCGCCTTTTCCTGGGCAAGTCCTACGGTGCATGCACAGAATAGACTAACGGACAATAAAATATTTTTGAACATGATTATATGGGTTTTAGATTAGATTATTTAGCGGAACAAAGTCGTTAATAGTTTTTGACGACAACTGTATTGCCTTTTATTGAGAAGCGGATACGTTCCGTTCTTTCCAAAGCATTCAGTATTTTAGAAAAATCTTTTTGTTTGTCGATATTTAATGAGAAAGGCAGATCTTTCAGTTGCTCTTTTTCATAAAAGACTTCGAAATTATACCACTGTTGTAACCGGGTAAGGATATCATCCAAACGGGTGTTGTTGAATATAAAACGTCCGGTAATCCAGCCGACATAATAATCGGTATTTACCGTTTGTACATCGATATCCCGGCCTTCCGGAGTACACACCGCCTGCTGAGAGGGGGTGAGGATTACCTCGGATTGCCGGTTTTTTACATATACGGCTCCTTCGACTAAGGTTGTAGATATGATTTTTTCCTCCTGATAAGCCCGGACATTAAAAGATGTACCCAGAACTTTCACAGCGATTCCGTTTGCCTTTACAATAAACGGATGTTCGGGATCATGCTTGACATTGAAATATCCTTCACCCACAAGTTCGACTTCCCGGATTGCCCCGTTGAATCTGACCGGATACTTTAAACTGGAAGAGGTGTTGAGATACACAATCGTACCGTCACTAAGCATCAGGTGATAATCGTTTCCTTTGGGAATCGTCAATGTGTTGTAATGGATTGTCGTGTCCGCCGATTTTACGGCTGTATATCGTAATGTATCGCCGGTACGTAGAATAGATGAATGGGAGGATCGTATTTCTTCGGTGGCTTTGTGTTCCAGCGGGATACAGCTGCCGTCTGAAAGAGTCAGTATAGGAGCCGTGGTTTTTAACTCTTGTATGGCCTGGGCTAAAGGAGGTAATTCCGGTATATCTTGCTTTTGTTTTAGTAAAAACAGACAGAGACATAAAGGTAACAGAAATACGGCAGCATAACGGAGAATACGTTGCCAACGGATTGTTTTTTTACGGAATGTACGCCGGCAGATTTGCTGCCATTCTTTTTCAGTATCTTGAGGAGACAGGATACATTCTTCCCGGTTTTTAGGCAGGAAATCTTCTGATATAAGCCGTTGAAAAAGTTCTTCGTGGCTCTTAGCTTCCTGCCGCCAGTGGGTCAAAATCTCCAGGCCCTTCTTGTCTATTGCTCCGGTGATGTACTCAAGCAGCAGTTTTTTTATATTGTCGGAGTCTCTTTCTTCCATCCGTTTGTATTTTTATTTATCATAAAACACCTAAATCGAGCTTTGGTATACATCATCTGAAGATTTTTTATCCGGAAAAATGATTTTTATTTTATTCCGTAAAAAATGATGTGCCCGGTTTTTGTATTTTTTTACTGAATTGACCGATATATGGAATCGCTCTGCAATTTCCGAATGTTTTTTCCCTTCCAGGCTGCAAAGATAAACTTCTTTGCAGGCAGGCGGAATCTCTTCGAATATCCGATTAAGAATACTGAATATTTCAGCTTCCATCATGTCTTCTAAAAAAGAATCGTAATGTTCTTGCTGACTGATAAATTGCGTGTAGCGATCTTTTACTTTGTCGTGGCGTAATTGGTTAAGACAAAGGCTTCTGGCGGTTTTAAACAAATAGGAACGCAAAGCGCTCTCATCTTTGAATGTAAGATGAGCTTCCCAGAGTTTAACGAAAACTTCCTGGACGATATCGTTTGCATTTTCTTTGTCATTGCAGTAGCGTAGACAGAAAAAACGCAGCATCGGATTATACTTTTCGTATACTTTCCGAAAAGCTTTTTCCCCTCCTGAGGCTAATTGAGGTAAGATGTCCGGTAACTCTTCCGTTTTCACTTTTAAATTGATTATTGATTGCGAAAAATACGAAAAGAATTGAAATTTGGTCTTTTTTGTGAGAAATTTAACTCCAATAGTTTGAAAGTTGTGAAAAAATAACAAATTGTGTGATTTGTTCCGGTCAATGCCTTTGTTTTTATGATATATTGTACATTATGACATTTTCTTTATCTTTGAAAGCATGAAAAAAACAAACTAAAACTTAAAATACATGGAACAAGAAGAACAAAAAATGAATTCGTTACCTGAAAATGCCTATCGGGAATTAAAGCCGGGCGAGGAATACAAACCGATGATGCCGGCTAATACAAAGCCGAAGGAGGTTACTGTTTACTCCGTTTCTTTCGGTATTATTATGGCGATTGTTTTTTCTGCCGCTGCGGCTTATCTCGGACTGCGGGTGGGACAGGTGTTTGAAGCTGCTATCCCGATTGCTATTATTGCTGTCGGAGTCGGTAATCTGATGAAGAAAAATAATATGTTGGGACAGAATGTGATCATTCAGTCGATCGGAGCCAGTTCGGGAGTAATTGTAGCCGGAGCTATCTTTACTTTGCCCGCTTTGTATATCCTGGGTTTGGAAGCGCAATTCTACCAGGTATTCCTGGCTTCTTTGTTCGGAGGATTATTGGGAATTTTGATGCTGATCCCTTTCCGTAAATATTTTGTGAAAGATATGCATGGAAAATACCCTTTTCCGGAAGCGACAGCGACGACGGAGGTACTGGTATCCGGAGAGAAAAAAGGAAATCAGGCTAAATTATTGGCAATAAGTGGCTTGGTTGGCGGTTTGTACGACTTTTGTGTCAGTACGTTCGGATGGTGGACCGAAAATATTTCTACGCGTCTGATCGGGTGGGGAGATATGGTGGCTGAGAAAATGAAAGTCGTATTTAAAGTAAATACAGGAGCAGCCGTTTTGGGACTCGGTTATATTATCGGTTTGAAATATTCTGCTATTATTTGTGCGGGTTCTTTTACCGTTTGGTTTGTATTGATTCCTTTTTTGAGTTATTTCGGAGACGGTCAGACATTGGCTGTCGGGGAAGGAATTACTACTTTGATACGGGATATGTCGCCGGAAATGATTTTTACACATTACGCCCGCCATATCGGTATTGGTGGTATTGCTATGGCCGGTATTATCGGTATCGTGCGTTCGTCGGGTATTATCAGACAGGCTTTGGGCTTAGCGGTGAATGAGTTGAAAGGCAAAAAAACGGCAGAAGAAAATGTGGAGCGTACCCAACGTGATTTGACGATGAAGTTTATCATGATCGGTATATTGGCTACATTGGTAACTACTTTTATCTTTTTTCAGTTCGGCGTATTGGGTAACTGGCTGCAAACGGTAGTAGCTATTCTTATTGTTTTTGTTATTTCTTTTTTGTTTACGACTGTAGCTGCGAATGCAATTGCGATTGTCGGTACAAACCCGGTATCCGGAATGACGTTGATGACTTTGATTCTGGCTTCTTTGGTGTTGGTCAGTGCCGGTTTGAGCGGAACGGGCGGTATGATGGCAGCGATGGTTATCGGAGGTGTGGTGTGTACGGCTTTATCTATGGCCGGCGGTTTTATTACGGATTTGAAAATCGGTTATTGGTTGGGCACCACTCCCGCCAAGCAGGAGACCTGGAAGTTTTTGGGAACGGCTGTTTCTGCTGCAACAGTGGCCGGTGTTATGATTATTCTGAATGAAACGTACGGTTTTGTCGGAGAAGGTTCTTTGGTTGCACCACAGGCAAATGCGATGGCAGCTGTGATTAAACCGCTGATGGAAGGTGGGGCTACCCCTTGGATGCTTTATTTTGCGGGGGCAGCGTTGGCATTGATTCTGACGATGATCGGTGTACCGGCTTTGGCTTTCGCTTTGGGTATGTTTATTCCGTTGGAATTGAATACTCCTTTATTGATCGGAGGTTTGGTAAGCTGGTTTGTTTCTACCCGGAGCAAAAACGAGAGTATCAATAAATTCAGACGTGACCGCGGTACCTTAATCGCTTCCGGCTTTATCGCCGGCGGGGCATTGATGGGTGTGATTAGTGCAATATTGAAATATGTCGGAGCCGATTGGAATATGTCCTGGGAAGGAGCGGGCTATTTGGCGGTTGTCATGTATATTGTGATTATAGGTTATTTTATCTGGGACGCATTAAGAGGTAAAAAAGAATAAATATAATGGAACTGCGGCATTCGAAGTTTTTATTTTGAATGCCCGGTTTTTGATAAAATATAGACTATGGAATTAAAAGAACGTTTTTTAAAGTATGTCGGGTTCGATACACAAAGTGATCCCGGAAGTGAAAAATTTCCCTCTACGGATAAACAATTGGTACTTTTGCGTTATCTGGCAGATGAAATGAAAAGTATAGGCCTGCTCGATGTCGAGATGGACCGGTATGGTTATGTGATGGGGACCATCCCCGCTACTCCCGGACATGAAGATCGTCCTGTGATCGGTTTTATAGCCCATGTCGACACCAGTCCCGATATGAACGGAGCTGATATTTGTCCGCAGATTATCGAGAAATACGACGGTGAAGATATCCGCTTGAATGATAAATTGACCATGACTGTCGCTGATTTCCCGGAGTTGTCGTTTTATAAAGGGCATACTTTGATTACGACAGACGGCACTTCTTTGCTGGGAGCGGACGATAAAGCCGGTGTTGCTGAAATTATGACGGCAGCCGAATATCTGATACAACATCCGGAGATTGCTCATGGTAAGATCCGCATCGGATTTACACCGGATGAGGAAATTGGCCGGGGAGTCGATTTTTTTGATGTGGAACGATTCGGGGCCGTATGTGCTTATACTGTTGACGGAGGTTTCGAGGGAGAACTGGAATATGAAAACTTCAATGCTGCCGGAGTAAAGATCGAGGTGCAAGGCCGTAATATCCACCCGGGATATGCGAAGGATAAAATGCTCAATGCCTTGCAGGTTGTGACGGAGATCAATACTATGTTACCGGCTTGGGAACGTCCTGAACATACAGAAGGATACGAAGGTTTTTATCATTTGATATCCATAAGCGGAGAAGTGGAGAAAGCCGCTATTGAGTATATTATCCGCGATCATTCCCGTGAAAAGTTCGAAGCTAAAAAACAGTTTATGACAAATGTTGTGGAGTTTTTGACGAAAAAATACGGGGAAGGAGTCGTATCGATGACGTTAAAAGATCAATATTACAATATGCGGGAAATGGTGGAACCGCATCCGGAAGTAATCGACAAGGCTTTGCAGGCCATGCAGCAGGCTGAAGTGAAACCGATTGTACGTCCGATTCGCGGTGGTACGGACGGAGCCCGTTTGTCCTACATGGGCTTGCCTTGTCCGAATTTATTCACCGGAGGCATGAATTTCCACGGTAAATATGAGTATTGTTCGTTGACAACAATGCACAAGGCCATGCAGACGATTTTGAATCTGGCTGTTTTGTGGGGAAAATAAAAATACCGGATGTCTGATGGCATAGACATCCGGTAAACCAATTATTAATCAATAAAAAACCAATTTCTTTTAAAGTAGTATCCCTATTCAGGATTACATGACAAAAATAGGTAGGAAAACAATGGGGTGAAATACCGTGATGTTGTGATTTTGACAGGAAGAGATCGCTATTTGTGAGGAAGTATAGTTTTAAATAAAGACGTGATAAAACCCGGGTTTTATCACGTCTTTATTTATATTTATCCGGTCGGGCTTATTCTGTCGTGGAAGTCACGACTATCTTCTCATTGGCTTTTTTGATAATTGTATTGAAGAAATTTTGTAGTTTCGGATAATCTGTAGCCGGGTATATGATTTTTTTAAATTTATAGGAACAATTGATTAGTACGGCGTTTTTTTCCAGCGTAGATGTATAATTTATACTGAACAAATCATTATCGATATTTAAATTTTCCGGTAAAAATTTGAATCGGTAGTTCTCCGGTATTTGTATTCGGCTTGCATATTGGTAAACAGTCGTATTTACCATATCGATCGGATATTGTCTGGTTGGTTGTTTCAACGGATTGTTCGATATCGGAAAGTTCAGGAAAGGTGAAAAATAAATGTTTCCATTGATGATTTCCGGTTGACTTTGTTGAAAATAATACAATTGATACCTTTCATTTCGTTCGAAATAATTGATTACCTGAGGTAAAGAGTCTGCGACCGGTTCTCCTTCTTCCTGTAATTTGTTACGGATTTTTTCCGGGTCGTTCCCATAGTGTTTTCGTAATGAGGCGGCAAAAAAACCGGTAGCCTGGAGCCTGATGGCAGTCAGAAAAGAGGTGTCGTTCAATGAGGTTTGCAAATAAATGTTTTGAGAAGCCGGGGTTGAACTTTGCAAATTGAGCCATGTGACATCTCCTTCTTTCATAACTAATCCCAATTCGTTATAACAGGCAATCGGAAGCAGGTTGTCAGCCAGATACGCGTCTGTTGCGTCTGCCAGGCGTTTTTTCCCGTTGATCGAAACGCAGGCAATGACGTTGTTAAAAAAGTGCATATAGGGATAAGCGGCTCTTACTTTTCCGTGATCGCGGGTACTTATCAGGATCGGATCGGCCTGTAAACCGGCACTGCGTAACAGACCGATCAATAAGAGATTGATGTTGGCACTGTTTCCATGCTTGTTTCTGATAAATTCTTTCAGGTCTTCGGACGCATATATTCCTCTGCGGTTGTTGTAATTGAAATTATTTTTTATAAAAGAGATAATACCGGTAAATTTTTCTTTTTCATCGGTTAGCTGTGATATGCTGTTTCCTAATAAGCTTTTCGCAGATTTTTCACATTTTCTTATGAATTTTCCGGCGGATTCATCCTCCAGGTACTCTTTGATCAATACCGGCCAGGTGCTGAGGAATTCTTTTGTCCGTCCGTCCGGATAATTGACTTTTGCAAGTTGAAAATTCAGTTTGACGATATAATCATCAGGACAGGTGATAAATGATTCGTCTCTGAAGGCCGGTAAATCAGTCATTTTGAATTGGTGTACCAGTCTGCGGAAATTGATGCCATGGAAACTTTCTTCCGGGCCTGTAGAAGTGAATGATTTATTTTCGTCAAATTTACGGGCCCCTTCCAACAGATAATTATAGACATAGAAAGGGATCATCTGAAGTTCGAATTGGCTGCATACAGTGGGAATGTTACTTTGAAAGTTCCAGGGTCTTAAATTGAATAATCTTGGAGAAGAGAGTTTGTACCGGAGTTCGATAACTGAACCTGCTTTTACGTCGGGCATCACGATTTTCCGGAGTTTCCAATAAGGGTTGATTTGTTCTTCGTATTTTTGCTCTGCGTTCAATGGGGTTTTATGATACATATTGTCGGTCATATTGTGGGTAAAGCCTTCCACATCGTATATTATTTCAAATGTATTCCCATTCTGATAGAAAGGAATTTCGAATTCGGCCCACTTTAATCCGGCTTCCGATAATATTTTGATACGGGTAGTCCGTTCATATATAATATTGAATCCGCTTTCGTTTGTATTGACAAAATTCGCTTTCCCTTCGTCAAAGAGAATGACGGCTTCAGCTATGGTGTCGTCCGGAAATTGTTTCATAAAGAGTTCTTCCGGACGGTAACGCCCGAATTCCTTTTCGGTTTGTGCATGTAAGTACGTACAGTAAAAACAACACAGAGATAAAAGAATGAGTTGTTTCATGGTTTGTGAGTTTTTTGGAAAGTAATGTATTTTGTTTGGTTTTGTTTCGTAATGAGTTGGATAAATGCGTGGAAATCTGCATACAGAGAGAGCGGGTATTTGCCGGCAAATACGCACGTCTCTTGACGGATATTTAATAAACTATCCGTTTGTCCGACACTTTGACGGTAGATACCGAAAGGTGTTTCTATAACACATACCGGAATGGAATCGGACAGGCCGTATCCTTCCGGAATGAGAATCTGAATGGAATCAACAGTATGGATGGGATGGTCGATTTGCACCGGAGTTTTTCTTTTTCCCGGAGCTTCGAAATCAGGTAATTCGTATCTCGGAATACGCAGAATTAATTCATCCCCATAGAGTGAGATTAATTTTTCGGAAGAACCTTCCGCTGTGATGTAAATACTGTCTGCATCCCGGCCTTGGTCATGTATCTTATAGGAAAGGATGTTGAAATAATTTCCCGAAAGCTTATAGCGAACAGCGTGATCTTTGGTGTTGGCATCGACTGCCTTATCAAGCGTGGAGAAATATTCGAACCCGTTACCTTTGTAGCGGTTTGAAAGCTGAACAGAAGCAGAGGTTTCTGTCGTTTGTGCAATCCGGAGCGATCTGGAGATCGTAACGTCTTCCGGTCGGAGGGCGGGAGTACGGATCAGGCGGCTATTGTCTTTATCGACTATAAATGCAAGGCGGTTTTGAGTAAAGGTCCCGAGATAGCCGAAAGCCTGTTTACTGGTGCAATCAAGCCATAACGTATCCTGAGGTAGCGGGATGTATAAAATGACATGGTTGAAATGCAATCCAGGCGAAGGTGTTGTATCGAATCCGGGAATCGGGTTACCGGCATATACCAATGTATAATAAGCCTGGATTCCGATACTTTCCAGAATTGTTTTGAAGTAAAAGCTAAGGGCTTTACAGTCTCCGTATTTGTTGGTGCATACGTAGGAAGTCGGATAAGGCAATAAACCTCCCGCTTTAAGAGAGATATTAACGTAGCGGGTCTGGTCCTGTAACCGATGATATAATACCCGGATTTTTTCCCGGTCGTCGGATATATTCTTAACGCGTATTCTTGTTTCCTCCTGTTGCTGAACCGGAAGATCGGAACAATTTGCCGATAAGCGATAAAGCCAGTTGCCGAAATTTTCCCAATTGTCTTGAGCCCCTTCTATAACATATTTGAATTGTAAGGGAAAAACTGAAACCCGGGGAAGAAATTCTGTAATGGGAGGTGAGTAGATTTCCGGTTGAATAAGGTTTGTGTAGTCCGTAATCCATTGATAGATGATTTGGCCATTTACCGTATCGGTAGACATTTTCCGGATTTTCTGTTCGGAAGTCCGGATTTTATAATCAATGGGGGTTCTGATTTCTAAAATGGCCTGCCGTGTCGGGATAGAAGAGCTTAAAACCGGAATCCAGTCTTCTAATAGAATAAATTGACTGCTTTGTTTCTGATACGAATAGGAAATCACATAAGGATACTCATTGTGTTTAAGCATAAATTCCAGCACATATGCATCGTCGTAAAAGGTAGAGCTTGAAAATTCACTTCTTTGCTTTATCTCGTTTTTCTTTAATTTTCGGATGGTCCGGCCTTGCCTGTCTAATAAACTGGCTTCGATATTGCTGATTTTATTGAGTTTGTTGCCGTAAATGGCAATAGCTGCATATTTTTCTCCCGTCCGGTTAAAAATTGTAATTTGGTTTGTGACGGTTTCCGTCAGGGTTTTGTTTCCGGCCTTTATAACCGTTTTGTGGAATGTCAGTTCTGCCGGATATTGCTGGGCTTTTAAATGGGGAAAAGAAAATAAAATACCGAAAATCAAAAGGGCTTGTTTCATGGTACGAATCTTTCGTTTGACATGGAATGAGCAATAAAGGAATAAATTCAAAAGTAGTTTTTATGATAGATGTGTTAAAGTTTTTCCAAATATATTAAAAAATATATCAAAATAACAAAATATTTAATGTATATTTTTCGATACATATAATTTTGAATAAAATGCTGACGAAAATAATTATTGATCTGTGATTTTGGATTAGGTCCGCAGGTTTCGCGGATCCCGCAGATAGATTCCGATTTTTGACTACCCTTGATTTTTTGAATTAATATAATTTTATTCGTAAACAACATGAACATTAATCTGTTTTTTACAAATCAGCAATCCCCTCAATCGTAAATCAACAATCACACCGTAATTTTCTCCCTCCCTTTTTCTCAATTTAAAATTTAAAATCTACAATTTAAAATCATAAACCACCTCTTCTAACCCCCTCTACAAATCACCAATCTCCCCAATCGTAAATCAACAATCAAAAATCGTAAATCACACCGTAATTTTCACCCTCCCCATTTTCCAATTTAAAATTTAGAATCTACAATTTAAAATCATAAACCACCTCTTCCAAAACCCTTCTACAAATCAGTATTCTCCCCAATCGTAAATCAACAATCAAAAATCGTAAATCACACCGTAATTTTTACCCTCCCCATTTTCCAATTTAAAATCTACAATCTACAATTTAAAATTCCAAATCTTCCCTTGAAGTCTTTTGTTTAAATTGTTTTCAGCATTTTATTTTTTTATTTATGAATAAAATTTAAATTTGCAGGGTCATTCGTTTTTATGAAGCAATTTATTGTATATGGTTTGTTGGTACTGATGTCCTTGCTCTTTTTTACTACGGAGAAGGCTGTATGTGAACGAAGCCGGAATCGTGGGAATAAGATTGCGACCGATCGTATTGATGCGAATGGATGTTATACAACTTCGGATTATCTTTTCGACAACGAATCCGGAGAGCCTGCCTCTAATTTAGATCATTTCACTTCTGATCAAAAATATTTTTTCATTTTGTCCGGAATACGGCCGATGGATAAAGGTAGTTGTGCCGATAAAGTTTCTGTTATCGGCAATATTTGTGACTTCGGTTTATCCCGACTGGGTATTTATTCTGTTTTCGGACTTCACCGGATAATTGTTTAGTGTATCCTTGTGTCCGGTTGTATCCGGGATTGTGATATTTTCTTGATTCGATATTTATTAGCGGATTTAAAGTTGTATTTATGAATTTTACGTTGTTAGTAGTCGTTTTGATTACAGCGATAGCATTGGTGGCTGTGGCTTTAGGCGTAGCCCGGCTGATTTCTCCCCGTTCTTTTAACGGACAAAAAGGAGAGGCCTATGAGTGTGGTATTCCGACGCGGGGAAAATCGTGGATGCAGTTTAAAGTGGGGTACTATTTGTTTGCTATTCTGTTTTTAATGTTTGATGTGGAAACGGTCTATTTGTTTCCCTGGGCGGTAATTGTCAAGGAGACGGGGATAGACGGTTTGTATTGTATTTTATTTTTTATGGCGGTGCTGATTTTAGGATTGGCTTATGCCTGGAAGAAAGGAGCGTTGGAATGGAAGTGACGGTAAAATCAATGAAATATGAAGATTTCAATGATAATGAATATCTGGAACAGCTTCGGGCGTCCGGGACGAATGTTGTCGTGGGACGTCTGGACGACCTTATTAATTGGGGACGTTCGAATTCGGTATGGCCGCTTACGTTTGCCACAAGCTGTTGTGGTATCGAATTTATGGCTGTGGGAGCGGCACGTTATGATTTTGCCCGTTTCGGGTTTGAGGTGACCCGGGCCAGTCCCCGTCAGGCAGATGTCATTATTGTAGCCGGAACGATTGTGCATAAGATGGCACCGGTGCTGAAGCGTTTGTACGATCAGATGGCCGAGCCGAAATACGTGATCGCTATGGGGGGATGTGCGATTTCCGGAGGGCCTTTCCGCAAGTCCTATCATGTGGTACAAGGCGTAAATACGATTCTGCCGGTGGATGTATATGTTCCCGGTTGTCCGCCGAGGCCGGAAGCTTTGTTGTACGGTATGATGCAGTTACAACGTAAAATCAAGGTACAGAAATTTATCGGAGGTGTAAACCGGAAAGAGAAAAAATAAATGTTGATTTTGACCAATCATAACGGTTTATTTTATGGGAAAATCAGCGGTCCTTCTATTTAATATGAAACAAGGATGGGGAATTTGAAAGACTATATAATAAAATTGGTTCCGTTTGCCGAATGGGAAGAAGGGCAGGTGTTGACTGTCAAAGTGAATCCCGGCGATTTTCGGTTGTTAGCCGTGCATTTGCGGAATGATGAAGAGTTGCAGTTCGACTATTTGTTGTGTATGACGGGTATGGATTGGGGAGAAGAATTGGGTGTGGTATATCATTTCCGTTCGACGGTATATAATTGGGAATTGATGGTTAAAGTGGTTGCCGTAGGACGGGAGAACCCCGAATTATTAACGGTTTCCGATTTGTGGGCGACAGCGGTGCTGAATGAACGGGAAGTATTTGATTTTTTAGGTATTCGTTTTATCAACCATCCGGATATGCGTCGGTTGTTTTTGAGAAATGACTGGATCGGTTATCCGTTGCGTAAGGATTATAATTTAGCGGCTAACCCGGTCAATCTGGAAAGCGATGAGACATTGGACAAAACTCCGGTGCTGGAGATAACGGAGGAGGGAGTTGTAGAAGAGAAGGAAAATATAGTATTCGATAATAACGAATATGTGGTAAATATCGGTCCGCAGCATCCGGCTACCCATGGGGTATTGCGTTTCCGGGTATCGTTGGAAGGAGAAATTGTCAAAAAGGTAGATGTCAATTGCGGATATATTCACCGTGGTATAGAGAAGATGTGTGAAAATATGACTTATCCGCAGACTCTGGCTTTGACCGATCGTTTGGATTATTTATCGGCCCATCAGAACCGTCATGCTTTGTGTCGTTGTATAGAACAGGCGATGGGCGTGGAAGTACCGGAACGGGCGCAGTATATTCGGACGATTATGGATGAGTTGACCCGGGTGGCTTCGCACTTGTTGTTTTGGTCCACTTTCTGTATGGATTTGGGGGCTTTGACGGCTTTTTTCTATGGTTTCCGGGATCGGGAAAAGATTTTGAATCTGTTGGAAGAGACTTGTGGGGGACGGTTGATTATGAATTACAATGTAATCGGCGGTGTGATGGCAGATATACATCCCAATTTTGTACGGGGAGTGAAAGATTTTATGCGTTATCTGCCGCCGGCTATGAAAGAATACCATGAAATCTTTACCGGCAATGTGATTGCCCGGCAACGTATGAAAGGTATCGGCGTGTTATCAAGGGAACAGGCTGTTTCGTATGGAGTGACCGGACCGTCGGGAAGGGCTTCGGGATGGGCTTGTGATGTGAGGAAAATACATCCTTATGGCGTATATGACCGGGTGAATTTCGATGAAGTGATCCGGGAAGACGGAGATGTTTTCGGACGTTATATGGTACGTCTCGATGAGATTACGCAGTCGTTGCGGATATTGGAGCAGTTGATCGATAATATACCGGCAGGAGACTATGCCGTAAAAATGAAACCGATTGTCAAATTGCCGGAAGGAAGTTATTTTACAAGTGTTGAAGCCAGTCGGGGAGAATTCGGGGTGTTTATCGATAGTCGCGGGGATAAGTATCCTTACCGTTTGAAGTTCCGTTCTCCCGGTTTACCGTTGGTGTCGGTGGTGGATACTTTGGCGACGGGAAATAAAATTGCGGATTTGATTGCCATCGGCGGATCATTGGATTATGTGGTTCCCGATATTGATAGATAATCGGTTGGATTTTCGGTTTACAGGTGATGAGGAAACGTGTTGTGAAAAGGCCTGTAGGTTGAAAGCAGTAATTAAAAAATAAGTGTATGTTTGATTTTTCAGTTGTAACAGAGTGGGTAGACCGGATATTGCGCTCGCTGTTACCGGACGGATGGGTGATACCGGTTGAATTCCTGATTATCGGAATATGTATTCTGATCGGATATGCCGTGATTGCTTTGGTACTGATTTATGTGGAGCGTAAAGTATGTGCCTTTTTTCAATGTCGTCTCGGGCCGAATCGGGTAGGACCTTGTGGTTTGACCCAGAGTTTTGCCGATATGATTAAAATGTTGACCAAAGAGTTGATAACGATCAATCATGTCGATCGGTTCCTGTTTAATCTGGCTCCCTATATTGTTATTATAGCCTCTGTTATCGCTTTCAGTTGCCTGCCTTTTGCCAAAGGTGTGGAAATTATCGATTTTAATGTGGGGGCCTTTTTTGTCATGGCTGTGTCTTCGATGGGGATTGTCGGGATATTGCTGGCCGGTTGGTCGAGCAACAACAAGTATTCATTGATCGGGGCTATGCGTAGTGGGGCGCAGATGATCAGTTACGAATTGTCTATCGGAATGTCGGTATTGACGATTATTGTTTTTACGGATACGACCCAATTATCGGAGATCGTTTTGAATCAGGCAGACGGTTGGTTTATATTCAAAGGGCATATTCCGGCTTTTATTGCTTTTGTCATTTATCTGATTGCCGGTACGGCCGAGACGAACCGGGGGCCTTTCGATTTGCCGGAAGCCGACTCCGAGTTGACAGCCGGTTACCATACGGAGTATTCCGGTATGCATTTCGGTTTTTTCTATCTGGCCGAATATCTGAATATGTTTATCGTTGCCGGCATGGCTGCTACTCTTTTTCTCGGTGGATGGATGCCTTTGCATATTGCAGGTTGGGAAGGTTTTAACCGGGTGATGGATTATATTCCTTCGATATGTTGGTTTTTTGGAAAAACGGGTGTATTGATATTTATCATCATGTGGTTTAAATGGACCTTTCCCCGGTTGAGGATAGACCAGTTGCTGACATTGGAATGGAAATATCTGTTACCGATCAATCTGGTCAATATGTTTTTGATGGTGCTTGTCGTCGTGTTTGGATGGCATTGGTAAAATAAAGGTTTGTAAACTAAAATGAAAACGAATTATTATAACGGTTTATTCGGAGGAATCTGGTCTTTGCTGACAGGTATGAAGGTGACATTACGGGAGTTCTTTACTAAAAAGACAACCGAATGTTATCCGGAAAATCGTTCGGTATTGAAAATGTACGATCGTTTCCGGGGAGCTTTGGAATTGATACATAACGACCGGAATGAGCACAAATGTGTGGCTTGTGGTATATGTGAAATGAATTGTCCGAACGGTACGATTCATATACATGCGGATATGGTTACGGATGAGGAGGGAAAGAAACGGAAAGTATTGCGTGTATATGAATATGATCTGGGAAGTTGTCTTTTTTGTCAGCTTTGTGTCGTGAATTGTCCTCATGGGGCTCTGCATTTTACAACGGAGTTCGAAAATGCTGTGTTTACCCGGGAAAAGCTGGTTCGCCGGCTGAATCACGAAGGTTCTGTTCTGCAGGTAACTCCTCGGGAAAAAATTTAAATGAAAAGATTATGGAAGTAGTTGTATTTTATATTCTGGCGGCAGTCATCATCGTTTTTTCGATATTGACAGTAACGACTCAGCGTATTTTAAGATCGGCCACCTATCTGTTGTTTGTATTGTTCGCTACGGCAGGAATTTATTTTGAGTTGAATTATTCCTTTTTGGGTGCAGTACAACTTACGATATATGCCGGGGGGATTATCGTATTGTACGTGTTTTCGATTTTATTGACGAGTCCTGACGGGGATAAGCTGGCCACACGCTTGCCGAAAGGAAAGTTGTTTGCCGGTTTGGTTGCTGCGGTGGCGGGTGCTGTGATCTGTATTTTTATTACGTTGAGTCACACTTTTCCGGAAACTCATTTTGTTCCGGGTGAGATTGATATGAAGAAAATAGGCTTTGCCTTGTTGGGCACGGAAAAATATCAGTATATGCTTCCTTTCGAGGCGATCAGCGTGTTGTTGCTGGCCTGTATGATCGGTGGGATTATGATCGCCCGGAAAAGAGGATAAATTAAAGTTGAGTAGTATGATACACATGGAGTATTATCTGGTGGTGAGTACCATCATGTTTTTTGCAGGAATATACGGTTTTTTTACACGTAGAAATCTGTTGGCGATATTGATTTCGATAGAGTTGATACTGAATTCTGTGGATATCAATTTTGCCGTATTCAACCGTTATTTATATGCCGGCCGGCCGGAGGGATTCTTTTTCACTTTGTTTGCCATCGGAATCTCGGCGGCGGAGACGGCTGTCGCTATTGCTATAATCATTAATATTTACCGGAATATACGGAATATTCAGGTCGGTAAATTGGATAAGATGAAGCACTGATTGAAGGTGGACGTGTAAGCGGTTTTGTTTTTTCGGTTAAAAGAGAAAAATATGGATTATACAATATTGATTTTGTTGGTACCGGTGCTTTTGTTTTTGATACTGGGACTATGCGGGCAACGGATGAAACCGTCGACGGCCGGATTACTGGGAACGACGGGATTGGCGGTTATTACAGCATTGGCTTATGCGACGGCCTGGCAGTATTTCGGTAGTGGACGGGTAGATGGGGTGTGGCAACCGCTGACGGTATTCAATGTCGAATGGCTGCATTTTACGGAGTATTTGCATATCGATCTGGGAATTTTACTGGATCCGATATCAGTGATGATGCTGGTGGTTATCACGACGGTATCTCTGATGGTGCATATCTATAGTTTGGGGTATATGAAGGGAGAACGGGGTTTTCAGCGTTATTACGCTTTCTTGTCCCTGTTCTCGTTTTCGATGCTTGGTCTGGTCGTGGCTACGAATATTTTTCAGATGTATATTTTTTGGGAATTGGTTGGTGTGTCTTCCTATTTACTGATCGGCTTTTATTACACCAAGCCTGCCGCCGTCGCTGCTTCTAAGAAAGCATTTATCGTTACCCGTTTTGCCGATCTCGGATTTCTGATCGGAATTTTACTGCTTTCCTTTTATTCCCAGACATTTAATTTTGCCGATTTGATGCAGGGTACCTCTTTGTCGTCGGCTGCCGGGGTTACTTTTATGGGTGGTTCGGTTGTCGCTTGGGCCTTGGCTCTGATATTTATCGGAGGTGCGGGAAAATCGGCTATGTTTCCCCTGCATATCTGGTTACCGGATGCCATGGAAGGTCCTACCCCGGTTTCTGCATTGATTCACGCCGCGACAATGGTGGTTGCCGGAGTGTATCTGGTAGCCCGTATGTTTCCTTTGTATGTAACGGAAGCACCCGGTGTTTTAGAGGGAATAGCCGTCGTCGGGGCGTTTACTTCGCTGTATGCTGCCGTAGTTGCCTGTGTTCAGACGGATATCAAACGGGTACTTGCCTTTTCTACAATTTCACAGATCGGCTTTATGATGGTGGCTTTGGGGGTAAGTGGAATGGGCGGACATGCCGGTTTAGGATATATGGCCGGTATGTTTCATTTGTTTACCCATGCTATGTTCAAGGCTTTGCTTTTCCTTTGTGCCGGAGCTATCATACATACCATCGGTAGTAATGAAATGTCGGCAATGGGAGGGCTGCGCAGGTATATGCCGTGGACGCATATCACCTTTTTGTTTGCCTGTCTGGCTATTTCAGGTATTCCTCCGTTTTCCGGATTTTTCAGTAAAGACGAAATATTGGCCGCTGCGTTTATGTACAGCAGTTGGATGGGAATCTGGATGAGTGGTGTTGCCGGATTGACTGCTTTCTATATGTTTCGTTTGTACTACAATATATTTTGGGGTAAAGAAGCGGTACGCGAGCATACCCCTCATGAAGCACCTTTTTCGATGACGATACCGTTGATGTTTTTGGCTGTCGTTACCCTCTGTGCCGGATTTATTCCGTTCGGGAAATTTGTCAGCAGTAACGGAGCCGGGTATATTATACATTTGGATTGGAAAGTGGCTTTAGTCAGTGTGTTAATTGCCTGTATCGCTATCGGATTGGCCAGGAGGTTGTATTGCAAAGGAACATCTGCCATACCGGGACGGCTGGCAACGGATTTCGGTTGGTTTTACCGTGCCGCTACACACCGTTTTTATCTGGATGAAGTTTATCTGTTTATCACGAAACGGATTATTTTCGCCGGAGTTTCCAGGGGAATAGCTTGGTTTGACCGACATATCATAGACGGTACGATGAATCTGATGGCCTATGTTACGCAGCAGGTAGCTTTCAGTATACGGACTTTTCAGTCCGGACAAGTACAGCAGTATGCTTTTGTCTTTTTACTGGGTACCCTGATCATGGTACTTGTTTTGGTATTATAAGATTATTCATAAGAAAACAATAAAATAAAATACGATGAATTTTTTATCATTGTTTGTTGGGATACCGGTAGCCATGATGTTGGGGTTGCTGGTGGCTGCCAATCTGAAGCAGATCCGGACGGTTATGGCGACGGGGGCATCTTTGTTACTGGGGCTGGCTGTAACGACGGTTATTATGTATTTGGGAGAGCGGACAAACGGTAATACGGCTGAAATGTTGTTTCAGGCGGATATGGTTTGGTTTGCACCGTTGAATATTCATTATGCAGTGGGTGTCGACGGTATTTCGGTGGCGATGTTGTTGTTGTCGGCTATCATTGTGTTTACGGGGACTTTTGCTTCTTGGCGGATGAATATGCTGCAAAAAGAATATTTTATGTGGTTTTGTCTGCTGTCGACAGGCGTATTCGGCTTCTTTATATCCGTCGATTTGTTTACGATGTTTATGTTTTATGAAGTGGCATTGATCCCGATGTACTTGCTGATCGGCGTATGGGGAAGCGGACGGAAGGAATATGCAGCGATGAAACTGACGCTGATGTTAATGGGCGGGTCTGCCTTTTTGCTGGTCGGTATTTTAGGTATCTATTTCCACTCTGCACCGGCCGGTGGCACTTATACGATGAATTTACTGGAAATTGCGGGCTATCATATCCCGGAAGCTGCACAGCGTTTGTTTTTTCCATTGACATTTGTCGGTTTTGGTGTTTTAGGGGCTTTGTTTCCCTTCCATACCTGGTCTCCTGACGGACATGCTTCGGCGCCTACGGCTGTGTCTATGTTACATGCGGGCGTATTGATGAAATTAGGCGGATACGGTTGTTTTCGGGTAGCAATCTACCTGATGCCGGAGGCTGCTAAAGAATTATCCTGGATATTTATTATTCTGACCGGTATCAGTGTGGTATACGGGGCTTATAGTGCAATTGTGCAGAAAGATCTGAAATACATCAATGCTTATTCGTCGGTGAGCCATTGCGGCTTGGTGTTGTTTGCTATACTGATGCTGAATCAGACAGCGATAACGGGGGCTGTATTGCAAATGTTATCGCATGGGTTGATGACAGCCTTGTTTTTTGCTTTGATCGGAATGATCTATTCCCGTACCCATACCCGTATGATTACGGAAATGGGGGGATTGATGCGGATTGTGCCGTTTCTGGGAGTATGTTATGTGATTGCGGGTTTGGCTTCTCTGGGGTTGCCCGGATTGAGCGGTTTTGTGGCGGAGATGACTGTTTTTGTAGGGGCTTTCGAACATGCAGATGTATTTCATCGGGTTATGACGATCATTGCTGCTACTTCTATCGTGATAACAGCGGTGTATATCTTGCGCGTGGTTGGAAAATTGTTGTATGGAAGCGTTGTAAATCCTGTTCATCTGACGCTGAAAGATGCTACCTGGGACGAGCGTTTTGCTGTGATATGTCTGATTATTGCAGTAGCCGGTATTGGACTGGCTCCTTTATGGATTTCGGATATGATAAACGGAAGTGTATTGCCGGTGATTGGAAAATTGGGATTATAGAATTGAGCTTATGAATTTCGCGAATTTGTTATATTTAAGGGAAGAGATATCACTGATTGTAGTGATGGTCGTTTTGTTGGTATTCGATTTGTTTGCTGCCGGCAAAGGAAGGAGTTATTTTCACCTGATAGCGTGTTTGCTGTTGGGAATACATATTGTCGTTAATGTCGTGCCCATGCCTGATGCCCGTGCTTTTGGCGGAATGTATATCAGTTCACCGATCATGTCGGTTATGAAGACGATTTTGAGTGTCGGGACATTGATTATTTTTATGCAGGCCCGGAATTGGCTGAATCGGGAAGATACGGTAATCAAACAGGGGGAATTTTATTTTTTGACGCTGACGACTCTGTTGGGAATGTATTTTATGATTTCTTCCGGGAATTTCCTGTTGTTTTTTATTGGATTGGAGACGGCTTCCGTACCGATGGCTGCTTTGGCCGCTTTTGATAAATACCGTCATAATTCGGCTGAAGCCGGAGCCAAGTACATTTTGTCGGCCGTGTTTGCTTCGGGTTTGATGTTGTATGGTATTTCCCTTTTATATGGAACTGCCGGTACAATGTATTTTGAAGATATTCCGGCCGGAATTACAGGCAGTCCGATACAGTTGATGGCTTTTGCATTCTTTTTTGTCGGGATGGGATTTAAGATTTCATTGGTCCCGTTCCATTTGTGGACAGCAGATGTTTATGAGGGGGCACCTACGGCCGTTACTTCCTATTTATCGGTTATTTCCAAAGGTTCTGCGGCTTTTGTATTAATGACGATTTTGATGAAGGTGTTTACACCGATTTTGGACCAATGGCAGATGTTATTGTACGGGATTATTATTCTGACGATAACGGTAGCCAATTTATTTGCCATACGTCAGCATAATTTAAAACGCTTTATGGCGTTTTCTTCCATTTCCCAGGCCGGTTATCTGATGCTCGGTGTAATCGGCGGAACGGCACAGGGAATGACTTCCCTGGTATTTTACATATTGGTGTATTTATTTTCAAACCTGGCTGTTTTCGGTGTAATCGCTATTATTGAGCAACGGAGCGGTAAGGTCCGGATGGATGATTATAACGGCTTGTATAAAACCAATCCCCGGTTGAGTATCATTATGATGCTGGCATTGTTTTCTTTGGCTGGTATTCCGCCTTTTGCCGGATTTTTCAGTAAGTTTTTCATTTTTATGTCGGCGGCCCGGGAAGGTTTTTATTTGCTGGTATTGTTAGCGTTAATCAATACGATCATATCCCTGTATTACTATTTGTTGATCGTAAAAGCAATGTTTATTAATCTGAACGAAAATCCTATAAATACGTTCCGTTCGGATAATTATACCCGGCTAAGTCTGGTGATTTGTACTGCCGGTATTTTATTGCTGGGCGTATTGAGTGTGGTATACGATCGTATTTATCTGTTGACTTCAGGGATGTAAGCTATTCCTCCCTCTTGTTGTGATGTGTTTGCCATCTCTTATACAAAGGTTTAATAAATAGCCAGGCTATCGACAACCCTTCGCGGGTCATATTCAGGTAATAAGGGAGATTGTCCGTTATATTTTGCCAAAAACCGGCTCTGTTTTCCTGAGAAGAGGCAGAGGATGTATTTTTCCGGCGGGGAAAAAACAGCCGGCTGAGTCCGGTCAGGATCAAACGTCCGGCATTGTCCCGGACGAGTTGCCAGCCTTCGTCCAGTTCCTGCTCTTCTTCCCGGAGCCTGCGCCGGAGTGAACGCTTATCTGCGATCAGTTGTTGCAGTGGTGTCATTTGTTGCGGTCGGTTGTTCATTGCCGGATAGGTCGTGTGTTTCGTCATTGTCTTCTTCTTCTTTTTCTTGTATGGCTCCGATAATCATGTTCATAATGCCGGTTTGAATCCTCTTTTTCATGCGGTAGGCGATAATAAACAACAGGAGGTAGATACACGCGACAATGAAAAAACCGATGTAGGTTCTGTTGAATAATTCTCCTAAGAAAAAAGCCAGTGTGAAAAAGAGAAACAATATGAGGAAAAGGGATAACAACATCAAAATAAGACTGTGTGAAAGGATTGCAATGATTTTTGCAATCCTTTCGTAAGCATCCAATTTAAAGAGTTCGACTTTCACTCCGATATAGGAGATTAGCCGTTCTTTGAATTGATTCAGGATTTCTTCGGGTTCTTGTCTCATGCCTTGAGGTCGAAAAATAAAGATCAAATATCGAGTTAAGCCGGGTTGTTTAGACGCTGACTTTTGTCATCAGCGGCGCCGGCTGCTTTATTGGCCTTTTCTGATACGTTTTTCCCGAATTCATTCATTTTTTCTTCAGCTCTTTCTGTAAATTCTTCGGCTCTTTCTTTTGCTCTGTGACTAAAATCTTTTACTTTATCACGGGCGTGTTCGAATTCCCTCTTGATCTTATCTTGATTTTTGATGATAAAATAAGTGGAACATGCTCCGATAAGGGCCCCAAAGATCATCCCTGCAATTAAATGTGAATTTTCGCTTTTCATGATATTGTTGTTTTTAAGTTATGTATCCTATCAACGATACTAAGGCGATAAAAGTTCAGGTTTTAATACTATTTTATATTTTACAATCTGTGGAGGTAGGTATTGCCGGGTAGACGGTAATAATTATTGTTTTGGAAGGGTTGAGGCCGGCGATATTTTTTCTTTTCAGAAGGAACAATGTGATAAAATTGCTTATTTTTGAAAAAAATACCAAACCGGATTTTAGAAAATCAGATGTAGGTGAATTGTAAATTTTAAGTTGCCCGGCAAATTGATTCGTTATCGGATTTTTTAATCTAAAATCGTAAGTCTACAATTTTAAATATTGTATTATGAAGATAAGTTTGAATGTTTATGTATCTGTTTTGTTGATATGGTTGTTGTATGGGTGTAATGCAGGAAAGACGGATTGGGATGGAAAGCGGATTGAACAACCGGATTTGAACGCCGATCCGGTTTTGATTGAGAGTGCAGCTCAATTGGCCTGGCTCGCTTCTCCGGAGGGCGATTTGCAAAAAAATTATTTGCTGACAACAGATATTGATTTAAATCCGGGGGTGAAGTTTGAACGGAATGGAACTTTTATGCCGGAGGATAAGGAGTTGAATGTCTGGATGCCTATCGGTTATGCAACAGGGAGGCCTTGGAAAGGCCGTTTTGATGGGGGAGGACACCGGATAGCCGGATTGTATAACGGAAACTTTCCGGAAGGCGGACTTTTCTATTGTATCGGTGCCCAGGATAGTTATGGAGAGGTAAAGAATCTGACGATAGAAAGCGGAGTGATAACCAAGAAAAGGGATTTGCATATCGGCACGTTTGGTGTGTATAACTTCGGATTGATAGAAAACTGTGTGAATAAAGCGCGGGTGAACGGAAGTTATTTTGTGGGTGGGATATGCGGAGAAAACCGGGGAGAAATCCGGAATTGCCGGAATGAGGGATGGATATGGGGGCGGGAATCCGGGGCCGGTGGGATGTGCGGGCGGAATTTCAATTTGATAAGAAACTGTGTTAATGATGCTATGATTTTTTGTTCCAATAATGCCGGTGGAATTTGTGGGGTGAATGAAGCTGTCATTACAGACTGCGACAATGACGGAAGGATAGAAGGATATGCGACAGTCGGCGGGATATGCGGGACATCCACTTATTTGCTTGAAAATTGCATAAACCGGGATACCGTATTCGGAGAAAAAGCGGCTGTAGGAGGAATTTTTGGTTTTGGCGGTGGGAAAATGCTGCACTGCTCGAATGAAGGCGTGGTTGCCGGGAAAGGAATACAGGTAGGGGGTATACTGGGTACGAGCGGTAATAATAATGCTTATTTTATCGGTTGTTCGAACCGGGGACAAATATACGGAGATAAAATGGTCGGTGGTATATGCGGTGACGGCGGCACGATCTATATCGCTTGTTACAATACCGGAGATATTCAGGCAAACCGTTCGGTCGGCGGATTGTCCGGGGATTGTGTGAATGGGGTGTTCTATGCCTGTTACAGTGTCGGCGACGTTGTCGGCGGAGAATATGTTTACGGAATTGTGGGGCAGACGGGGGGCTTGGTTAGGGCAACTTATGTATTGGCGACGGGTGTGTACGGTTCGGATCAGGATATTGCAAGGCTACAGAACGGGCCGGCTGTTTTACTCGAGGATGTTCTTGAATGCAATGCACGTATCGATGAGATGAATGCTGCAATTGAAGAGTGGAATTTGGGAGAAACGGAAGCCATACAGGACCGGTTCCGCTATGCTTCCTCTTCTCCGCAAAAATGTGTATATCGTTATAAAAAAGATGAAGAATCCGGGAATTCGGGATTGCCTGTCGTATATAAACCGGATCTGGGTCAGTAATAAACTTTGTTATGTTGAGATATTCCGTATTGTTGGCGTTGTGCTTGTGTATGTATACCGGGATGGCACAAGATGTTTTCAGTTTTACACAGGGGAAACCCGAGCAAAAAAGATATTACGAAGAAATACCGTACGAAAAGGTGGGAGGGAAGATTATCGTAACGGTTGAAATCGGGGGAAAGCCAAGGCGTTTTATATGGGATACCGGAGCGACGGTGCTGCTGACGGAGAGTCTGGCTAAAGAGCTGGGATGTAAGGTAATTCAGAGTATGCCTTTGTATGATGCATATAATCAAGTGGATACGGCGAAAATTATCCGGGTGGATAAAATCAAGATCGGAGGTACGAGCTTTCATGGAGTTCCGGCCGGTATCCTATCGGATCATTCAATTTTTGCCGTATGTTTTGGGGTTGATGGTTTTATCGGAAGTAATATTTGTTGGAAATCGGTGGTTGAATTCCGGGATGATGAGCAGAAAATTATTCTGACGGACCGGCTGAAGCGGCTTGATATGCCTAAACAAAGAGGGATCAAAATGTTACACCGTAGCCAGCAAAGCAGTCCTATTATACCTGTAAAAGTGGCTGAAAATATGGTATTGGAATTATTATTCGATACCGGAGACGGGGGTTTTTTGCAGATTTCAGAACGGAACTACAACCAATTTATTGCTGCGGATTCAGGAGTGTTTCGAATAAAGGAAGTCGGCCACGGGAGCAATAGTGTAGGGTTGTGGGGAAATGCTCCGAAGATGGATAAACTATTGTTAGGGGTGCCTTATTTCGGTGTCGGTACATCGGTTTTCAAAAATGTATCTACGGAAACGATGAATAATGATAATTCCCGGATGGGACTTGGATTGTTGGATTACGGACGGGTTGTTATCGATTATTCCCGTTCCCGCTTTTATTTTATGCCTTTTACGGAAGGTGAAATCGAAGTCAAACCGGAGAAAATTTGGGAAGTTATGCCGACTTTTATGGGGGATAAATTGGTGATCGGTTTGATATGGGGAGATTTTAAAGAGGTCGCTATCGGAGATGAGATTTTAGAAGTAAACGGGATAAAAATAACAGAAAAAGATCCGTGCCAGTTGCTTATCGAGAGTCTCGTATCCGACGAGGATGCTGACCAGATGGATTTGTTGATCCGGACGGCTTCGGGAGAGGAGAAAACAGTCGTAATCCGGGCAATTTGAATATTAGATTTTAAATTGCAAAATGGGCATAAAGAAAATGACACACTGGGACGGACTCATTGTGTAATTTACGATTTATGATTTTCGATTTCCGGTTGGGGTTAATGCGTTTTATCTTTATTTACTTATCGGGTATTGTCAATTTAAATTTAATCGTGTCCTATTTGGGGAATTGCCGGTTGCTGTAAACCGGGTTAATGGCCGGCATGTTTGCGAATAAAATGACTAATGGGAGAGGTTACGTTTGGATCAGGGACGATTAAAATTGAAAATATTTAATTTAAAAACCCACTCATCCCATTTTCAATTTTATGAATTTAATGGGGTGGGTGGGTTCAGTTTATAAAATCTGGAGTCGATTATCTCATTTTATTATTTGTATATTTGGTAATAAGGGTGTTCCGCAGCCGGACATAGGTATCCATTACAGCGTCGGCACATTCCTGGGTATATTTGTTCAATAGTTCGGCAGCTTTTTTAGGATTTTTCTGATATAATTCCGCATACTCTTTTTCAATTTCAGTATTGCGTTTAAAGAAATTACTTTCCAAAGGGGTACGGGCATCGTTTAAATCCTTTTTACCGTCCTGCCAGTTCAGATAAAGTAAGTTATCTACAAAGTCAATGGCCCATCTGACTGAATTGTCTGTGTATTGTTTGGGATCATAGGTAGAATATACTTCGGGGATATGCGTTACTCCGGTAAATATCGGTAAATAAGGTGAAGTATAAGCATTGTCCTGGAATACCCAGTAAATACCTCCGATACCTTTCGGCATGCCGGCACGAAGTTGTGCAACCATACCGTATTCTCCGTCTACTCTGGCAACTGCACGGCGGCGGGTCGTTTTCATGAGTTTCTGCGTCTCCCCCGAAGGGAACGGAGTCGCTAATTTGCTTTTTACCAACTTGTTGTCTTTGCCGGGATAATACCAGGCGGCATCATTCTCTTTGTCATAAATGGTTCCGCTGAAGGTAGAGCGTTGGAAATCCATGAAATCTTTTACCGATACGGGTTTTTCCGGTTTAAAGGAGAAGGGATATACACTCAGAGGCTCGACGAACTGTATGTATTGGTTCAAATTGTCGAAGGGATTTTGAGTTTTCCGGCTTTTCATCGGTGCTGTTGAAGGAGCAAATGTTGTTGCGAAAAGCCAGAAGCGATTGGTAGCCCATTCCCGCGGAGTGGGGGCATATATATCCTGCCAGATGAACGGTTGGCCGCTTTCAGGAGCATACCAGCCGCTGTCGATGGCTACCTGCATATAATTGGCAGAGGCTTTGAAATAGTCCGGTTTCGAGAGATCGATTTCTTTGATAATACTCCAGTTCGGAATGATAGCTACATGGTCGTCCGGAACGCGTTGTGCAGCCCAGATTACACCAGGTTTACCACTTCCGGCTTTCCAGCCTTTTCCGACACTGAAAAGTTCGAGTACCCAGATTTTTTCCGGATCTGCAATTGTCAGGCATTCGGATTCCGGTCCGCAAGAGGGCAGAAAACCGTATTGCTCCATTAATGAGGTGATGAGTTCAAGGGCTGCATCGGCGGTTTTACAACGTTGCAATGCAAAAATCATAGCTTGTTCTACGGTCATGATTTGTTCACCTTCTCCGAGGTCTACCTGTAATTCCGGTCGTTGGCTGAGGGTGCTTTCCCCGATACACAGCTCATACTCGTTGATATGGGAATAAGCCGATTGAAAATAGGTGAAGGTTTGTTCTACCTGCGGGATGTAGCCTAAAATTTTTCCGTTATCGTTCAAGGGTAAGTCTACCCGTTGTATTCCGTAATATACCGGAGCTTTGGCGTCTTTGGCAAATTTTTGGCCGGGGACAACCCGGATACGGCAATCGGCCCCCGCATCCGTATGGGAATTGAGTACACTTCCGTCTACGGTTGCCTTTTTACCTGCTACGATTACTGTACAAGCTTGTCCCTGAAAGAATGCAAAGAGTAGGACAAATAGGATGAATGTCTTCATTTTTATTTTTTTAATTGATGAATTGCTGTTATTGTCTCATGGCTTCGACTTCCTCTATGGTGGTCGGTACATATTTACCTAATCTTCTCTTGCCTTCCGGAGTAATCAGATAGTCTTCTTCGTTGCGCAGTCCTCCGAAATCTTTGTATTTTTCAACTTTATCATAGTTGATGAAATCGGTAAAGCGTTTTTCGGCTTTCCAACGGTCGATCAATTCCGGAATGAAATAAATTCCGGGTTCTATGGTCAGGACAAAACCCGGCTCCAACTTCCGTGCCAGTCGTAATGATTTGATACCGAACAAGGTGCTTTTCGGCTGACCGTCGTAACCGACCCATACCTCACCCAGATTTTCCATGTCGTGTACATCCAGCCCCATCATATGTCCCAGGCCGCAAGGGAAGAAAAGTGCGTGAGCTCCGGCTTCCGCAGCTTCTGCAGCATCGCCTTTCATCAATCCGATGGATTTCATTCCTTCAACAATGGTGGCAGCAGCTTTCAAGTGTATATCCCTGAAAGGAATTCCCGGTCGTAGTTCCGCCACGGCTGTTTGGTGAGCATGTAAAGCGATGTTATAGATTTCTTTCTGACGTTCGCTGAAATGTTTACCGACAGGGAAGGTCGAAGACAGGTCGCCGGCATAATGCATCCGGTTTTCAGCACCGGCATCCAACAGGAACATATCTCCTTCCCGGACAATATTGCCGTGGTGATGGTTGTGCAAGGTTTGTCCGTTGACAGTTGCAATTACCGGAAAAGAAAGATACCCTTCATCGCGTAAAGCAATTTCCGTAACTGCAGCAGCAATTTCGGATTCTCTCATGCCAGGACGGATCATTTGCATGGCTTTGATGTGCATGTTTGCCGAGATGGTAACAGCTTCTTCGATTTGCTCGATCTCTTCAGCCGATTTATAATTCCGCTGATTGACAACGGCTTTTATAAAATCAATGGAAACACCTTCCTGTTGACGGCTGGGCGGGATATTGAGCAATTCCTGTAAAGCGATATAATGTCCTCCGCGATAAGGGGGGAGGTAGTGGATACGGCGTCCCTGGGCCTGTGCTTTTTGAAGGTAGGTCTGTAATTCTTTCGCCGGACGGGTATCTGAAATCCCGACACGCTCGCTTTTCTCCCGTATCGTCGGTTGAGTTCCCATCCAAACGATATCGTCTATCGTCAGCTCATCGCCGAAAATGATTTCCCGGTTATCGTCGATGTCGATAACCGCTGTCAAGCCGGCATAGTCAGAACCGAAATAATATAGAAATGTCGAATCCTGCCGGTAAAAATAGGTGTTATCGGCATAGTTCATACTACTTTCATTATTTCCCAAGAAAAGCAATATCCCATTGCCTATTGCTTTTTTCAAACGTGTGCGTCTGTTGATATAAGTTTCTTTTGAAAACATATTAATAAATTTAGGTTTGATAAATATACAAGATTGAATTTCGGTACAGAAAAGTATACTTCGGTGCAGGGTTAACAAATCCAGCACTCATAGAGGCCCATATAAGCCGCATTGTATTTTACAAGAAAACGGTTAAAAAGCTCCATTTTTCATTTTTAGGATTTTCAAAGATATAAATTTTTCGGAAAAATATATTTTTTATTCCTAATTTTGCGGCACAAAAGAAATGAATGCATGGAATGGATAAATAATTTATTGTTCGGAGCGGGAATCGGACATTCGATACTGTTGTTGGCTGTGGTTATATTTGTCGGAATATGGTTGGGGAAAATAAAAATTGCCGGCATATCCCTGGGTATTACCTGGATACTTTTTGTCGGGATTATTTTCAGTCATTTCGGAATGCGGATGGATACCCATGCGCTCCATTTCCTGCAAGAATTCGGATTGATTCTCTTCGTTTATTCTATTGGTTTACAGGTAGGACCGGGGTTCTTTTCTTCTTTCAGAAAAGGAGGCGTAACGTTAAATCTTTTGGCAATGGGCATTGTGTTTCTGGGAGTTACGATCACCTGTATCATTCATTTTATAACGGGTATTCCGATAACTACGATGGTTGGAATTCTTTCCGGTGCAGTGACCAATACTCCCGGTTTGGGGGCTGCCCAGCAGGCTTATTACGATATGATGGGCACAGAGCAACCGGCTATTGCGATGGGATATGCTGTCGCTTATCCTTTGGGGGTCGTGGGGATTATATCGGCAATTATTTTGATTCGTTATATGTTTCGGATCAATTTTGAAAAAGAGTTGGCTTCAGCGCAAAGCGTGGCTGATGCTAAAACGGATCGGGCGACACATATATCTGTCAGGGTAAAAAATCCGGCTTTGTTCGGAAAAGAGATTGTAGAGGTGGCGGCTTTAATGGATAAAAAGTTTGTGATTTCCCGTATCATTCATGGAGATGCCGAGCTGAAAGTAGCCCAGCCGCATACCCGGTTGGAGCAAGGAGATCGGTTGTTTATCATTGCAGCTTCCCAGGATATAGGAGTTATAACGGCATTTATCGGAGAAAGGATTGAAATGCACCGGGCAGACTGGGAAAAAATGGATGTTAATTTAGTATCCAGACGAATCGTTATCACCCGGGAAGAGGTGAATGGAAAAACTCTGGGGCAAATACATTTGCGCAACGGATACGGTGTGAATGTTACCCGGATAAATCGTGCCGGGTTTGATCTGGTAGCACATAACGGTTTACAGTTACAGATCGGCGACCGGTTGACGGTTGTTGGCTCGGAAACAGCTATTGCACAAGTGGAGAAAGTTTTGGGTAATTCTTTACGTCGTTTACGGGAGCCGAATTTAGTACCTATATTTATGGGAATAGCTTTGGGTATTTTACTGGGAAGTATTCCTTTTGCTTTTCCGGGTATACCGCAACCCGTAAAGCTGGGATTGGCGGGTGGGCCGCTTATTGTTGCGATTTTGATCAGTCGGTTCGGTCCTCATTATAAATTGGTAACTTATACGACAATGAGTGCTAATTTGATGATGAGAGAGATCGGGATTTCGTTGTTTCTTGCCTGTGTCGGTTTGAATGCGGGGGCCGGTTTTGTCGACACGGTTGTTAACGGAGGAGGTTTTGTCTGGATTGGCTATGGCTTTATCATTACCTTTTTACCGCTGATCATTATCGGTATTATTGCCAGAGCTGTATATAAAATCAATTATTTTACGATTATGGGATTGATAGCAGGAAGTACAACCGATCCGCCTGCTTTGGCTTATTCCAATACAACAGCGGGTAATGATATGCCTTCGGTCGGTTATGCCACGGTGTATCCGCTTACGATGTTTTTACGGGTATTGACGGCGCAGATACTGGTATTGTCTCTCGTATAGGTTGCAGTTTTATAAAATTCTTTTGCAAATTCTTGAAGCCGATTTGTTTTAAAAGTCGAAACTTCTTTTTAGCTTTGTAGAAATAAGGAGACGATTATGAAGTTATTTTTACTTTGTATAACAAGCATTTTTTTCTTACTGACTTTTCAGAGTGTTGAAAAGCAATCAGAGAATGTGCCGGTACAGAGTGAAAATGAGGTGGTTCGGATAGGAAACGAACAAGGTGTTCTCCAATTGAAGCTGGCCACGATTTACCATCATTTAAAAAATGCATTTTCGCCGGTGACCGATGATAATTTATCACAGGGTAATCAGGGAAAAGGAGGTTCTTTTTTGTATCGTTTAAAAAATAATGTATTTTATGATCTCACGGTTTGCCTTTCTTTTTATAGGGGTAACAGGCAATTTCGGGATTTTTTGTCTACACGCCATCTTCACGGTTTTTATATCTTCTTTTTGGCTAAGTTAATCGTTTAATAGCCTCATATAACAGAAAACTTCAGTGCCGTCGTGTTCCTGGAGTTTTTGCTCTATTGCTTCTTGAAATATATACTTGTCGGAGAGAGTATGTTATCATAGTATAAATTTCGTTATGTATGATTACATATTGTGTGAATGGTATAATTTTTGAGGTATACCGTTCGTAACTTTTAATATGTTTTTACGTTTTAGGATTTGTGGGTAGTTGCATTTGCCGGAATGGAGAAAATTGAAGGTGAAGCGGATTTTTCAGTATCTGCAACCGGAAGTTGGATTAGGAATTGAAATTATGGTGAAAGTAAATAAAGATATGACAGAGAAATTCGGATACGTTACACAAGTGATCGGACCTGTTGTCGACGTGATATTTGAAGAAGGTGGAGATAGTCTGCCACCTATTTATGAAGCCCTTCGGATCGAACGGGACAATGGAGAGAAATTGATCGTAGAAGTGGAGCAACATATAGGGGAGGATACCGTCCGTTGCGTGGCAATGGATACGACCGATGGATTGCATCGTGGAATGAAGGCCTGGGATTTGGGACGTCCCCTTACTATGCCTACGGGAAGACAGATTAAAGGCCGGTTGATGAATGTTACCGGGGATGCGATCGATCATCTGGCACCCCTGGATTATAGCGATACCCGCTCGATTCATCAGGAAGCGCCTAAGTTTAAAGATTTATCTATTTCTGAGGAATTCCTTTATACGGGGATTAAGGTTATCGATTTACTGGAGCCTTATTCAAAGGGGGGGAAGATCGGTCTTTTCGGTGGTGCCGGTGTCGGTAAGACTGTGCTGATTATGGAATTGATCAATAATATTGCCAAAGGACATAATGGTTACTCTGTATTTACCGGTGTCGGGGAGCGGACCCGGGAAGGAAACGATTTGTTAAGGGAAATGATCGAGTCGAATGTCATCAATTACGGAGAGACTTTTCTGAAAGAGATGGAAAAGGGAAACTGGGATGTCAAGACTGTTGATATGGAGAAAGTAAATCAATCCCAGGCAACCTTGGTGTTCGGGCAGATGAACGAACCCCCCGGAGCCCGTTTGAGGGTCGCTTTGTCTGGTTTGACGGTAGCGGAGTCTTTCCGGGATTCGAATGAAGGCGGTAACGAGATATTGCTTTTTATCGATAATATATTCAGATACACGCAAGCCGGTTCGGAGGTTTCGGCTTTGTTGGGACGTATGCCTTCGGCTGTCGGGTACCAGCCTACACTGGCTTCGGAAATGGGTAAGTTGCAGGAACGTATTGCTTCTACAAAGTACGGTTCTATTACTTCGGTACAGGCCATCTACGTGCCTGCAGACGACTTGACGGACCCCGCTCCGGCAACGACGTTTAATTTTTTGGATGCAACGACGGTTTTGAGTCGTAAGATTACGGAGTTGGGAATTTATCCGGCAGTCGATCCGTTGGAATCTTCTTCCCGTATTCTTGACCCGAATATTGTCGGGGAAGAGCATTATAATGTAGCTCAGCAGGTTATCGGTTTGTTGCAGCATTATAATGAGTTACAGGATATTATAGCTATTCTGGGGGTAGATGAATTGTCGGATGAAGATAAGATGGTGGTTGCCCGGGCAAGACGGGCACAGCGTTTCTTGTCCCAGCCTTTCCATGTGGCCGAGCAATATACCGGTATACCCGGTGTAATGGTTCCTTTGGAAGAAACGATCCGGGGCTTTAAGATGATTCTGGACGGAGAGATGGATGAATATCCGGAACAGGCGTTTATGAATGTCGGAACGATAGACGAGGCGATTCAAAAAGGAAAAGAGATGCTGGAAAAAGCCGGGAAGAATTGAAAATAAATCTGGTCAATAAATCGAGAGTATGATATTACGCATTATATCCACGGAAAAGATTCTTTTCGACGGTCCGGTTGACCGGGTAACATTGCCGGGAAGTTGCGGCCCTTTTACTGTGCTGGACCGACATGCTCCTTTGATTTCAACATTGGCGGAGGGCGAAATCGTATATGTTGTGAATGGAGTGGAAAAACGGGTTGTTGTAGAGGGGGGTATTGTGGAGGTGCGGGATAACTGGGTCGCTGTATGTGTAAATTAATATCGGGATGACTGTAAAAAAAATGAAAAAGAGGATAATACTATATCTGGTATTTTTCGGATCGCTGCTGATTACACCGGAAATTCTTCGGGCCGAAGAGTCCGGCGGACAGAAATCTTTTGATTTGGAAAGTACTATTTTCGGGCATTTGGGCGATGAATACGGGTGGAGTATTAAGCTACCTCACGACAGGCAACTGATCATTCCTTTACCGATTATCTTATATGGTAAGGAAGGTTGGCATTGTTTCAGTTCGAGCCGTATACAGGACGGTCAGGAATATGAAGGATTCCGGATTGCTACAGAAGGCCGGTATGCCGGAAAAATAATAGAGATGGCAGGCGGAGAACAGTATCGACCCTGGGATTTGTCTGTGACAAAGAATGTACTGGCTTTATGGATTACGGCGTTTGTCGTGATGCTTTGCATTTTTCCCTTGGTTCGTTGGTATAGGAGAAATCCGCTGACAGCACCCCGGCGTGGAGTCGGATTGATGGAATTGATTATCGGAATGGTGTATGATGAGGTTATTGCACCGGTGTTGGGAAAAGATGCCAGGCGTTTTGCTCCTTATTTGCTTACATTGTTCTTTTTTATCCTCTTTTCCAACGTTTTGGGATTAATGGTTGTATTTCCGGGAGGTGCCAATGTGATGGGAAATATTTCGGTCGCTTTGGTATTGGCTGTATGTACCTTTTTGGTTGTCAATCTATCGGGAACGAGGAAATATTGGCGGGAAACGTTGTGGCCGGATGTACCGGGGTGGTTGAAATTGCCTTTGCCGATTATGCCGGTTATCGAGATTTTCGGTGTTTTTACAAAGCCGATCGCTTTGATGATCCGGTTGTTTGCCAATATGCTGGCCGGACATTTGATTACTTTGGTATTGATTTCCCTTATCTTTGTTTTCGGGGCGTGGGGAGCTGCTGTGACGGCCGGTTCTACGGTTATAGCCGTATTGTTTGCCGTATTTATGAATCTGGTTGATTTTTTGATTTGTTTTATACAGGCTTATGTATTTATGATGTTATCGACGATTTTTATCAGTCTTGCGCGTCCTGAAACTCATGAGCATGTAAAGAAAAGTGTAAATATAGAAAGCTGACCCGAATTATCAGAAGCTGTTTTTACAGCGCTGGGTTGACTTTTGACAATAGGAAAAATTTGTAACAATTAAAAACAAGAATGTATGTTAAGTATTATTGCATTACAGGTGGCAGCCGGCGTAAGTCTGGCTAAAATCGGAGCTTGTATCGGAGCTGGTTTGGCAGCTATCGGAGCCGGAATCGGAATTGGTAAAATCGGAGCTAACGCGATGGATGCTATTGCCCGTCAGCCGGAAGAGGCAAACAATATCCGGACGAATATGATTGTGATTGCAGCTTTGATCGAAGGAGTGGCACTTTTTGCAATCATCGTGTGTGTGTTGGCTTTGTTTATTCAATAACATGCGATAAGGTCCGCAGAGCGATCAGGCTTTATGTTTTCTGTTGTCTTTTCGGAGAAAGAAGACATGTAATATATCAATTGGTAGATGACGGGTATTTATTCCCGTATAAAAAAGAAAAAATATGGCACTATTCGAACCGGAATTCGGGTTGATTTTCTGGATGCTGGTTGTTTTTCTGGCTTTGTTCGGTATTTTAGCTAAATATGCTTGGCCGGTTATTATCCGGAGTGTAGAAGAAAGGGCCGCTTATATCGATAAGGGGGTTGCTTCGGCACGAGAGGCTATCGAGTTGAAAAAGCAAGCCGAATATGATGCGCAAACTCTTTTGACAGATGCTCAGCGCAAACAATTGGAAATCCTTCAGGAAGCACAACGCTTGAAGGATGATATTGTCGGGCAGGCTAAAAAATCTGCAACTACCGAGGCGCAGAAAATTCTGGACGCTGCCCGTCTGGTTGCCGAGCAAACGAAAAAAGAGGCTGAAATACAGATGCGCCGGCAGGTCGGGAAATTATCGCTGGAAATCGCCGGGAAAGTGATCCGTCAGAATCTGGACGGGAATAAAGCTCAGGAGGAAATGGTCGAAAAATACCTGGATGAACTGGAGAATAAAAATTGAGTAAATAGATGAACGAGGGATTGATTTCACAGCGTTATGCCAAAGCGTTGTTCCGGTATGCCAAGGAATTGGAGGTGGATGGGATGGTCTATGAAAAGATGCAACTGTTCCTGGAAAATTATACGGCCTATCCGGATTTACAGAAAGCTTTGCTCAACCCGGTTCTTTCGCCGAAGGATAAGGAATTGCTGCTTTCAACGGCTATCGGTATTGAACCCGGAGAGGCTTATATCCGGGCAATTCGTTTGTTGATCCGGAACCACCGGGAAAGCTATATGCGGACAATTGCTCTGATATACGAGGATATGTATCGTAAAGCACATGGAATTATCCTGGTGAATATAACGACAGCCAAAGAACTTTCGGCGGCAGTTATCGATAAAATCAAGGCTATGGTAACCGAACGGACGAAATTTACGGTTGAGTTTACGACAACTGTCAATCCGGAGATTATAGGCGGATTTATACTCAGGATCGGCTCGGAACAGTTAGACGTTTCCGTGCGGAGAGAGTTGAAACAGATACGGAAAGGTTTACTGGGCTAGAGGATATAAACAGTTAATAAGTTGAAGTTATGAGTAAATTGGATGAGGTTTCGGATATATTGGAAATGCAGCTCAAGGGCGTAGATACGAAAACCGCTTTTGAGGAGGTGGGTACGGTGTTGGAGGTCGGTGACGGCGTAGCCCATGTTTTCGGATTGGACAATGTGCGTTCCAGTGAGTTGGTTGAATTTGAGAATGGAGTGCGGGGAGTGGCGATGAACCTGGAACAGGATAATGTCGGGGTTATCCTGATGAATGCAGGAGACAGGGTGAAAGAGAATTTTACGGTGAAACGTACAGGGCATATTGCTTCAATACGTGTCGGAGATGGGTTGTTGGGACGGGTTGTGAATACTTTGGGAGATCCGATTGACGGTGCCGGCCCTGTTGCCGGGGATACAATCGAGTTGCCTTTGGACCGGAAAGCGCCGGGGGTGATTTTCCGTCAACCTGTAAAAGAACCTTTGCAAACGGGTATTAAAGCTGTCGATTCGATGGTTCCGATCGGAAGAGGACAACGGGAATTGATTATCGGAGACCGGCAAACGGGAAAGACAGCCATTGCCATAGATACGATTCTCAATCAGAAAGCGAATTTTACGAATGGGGATCCTGTGTACTGCATTTATGTCGCTATCGGACAGAAAGCTTCTTCGGTGGCTACTTTGGTGAATACCTTGCGTGAAAAAGGTGCCTTGGAATATTGTATCATCGTTGCTGCCAATGCTTCGGATTCTGCCGCCATGCGTTACTACGCCCCATTCGCCGGAGCTGCTATCGGAGAGTATTTCCGGGATAGCGGACGACATGCTTTGGTCGTATACGATGATCTTTCGAAACAGGCCGTAGCTTACCGGGAGATCTCCCTGATATTGAGGCGTCCGTCCGGACGGGAAGCGTATCCGGGAGATATTTTTTATTTGCATTCCCGTTTATTGGAACGGGCGGCCCGTATTATTTCCAATGACGATGTTGCTGCTCAGATGAACGATTTACCCGAATCGTTGAAACCTATGATTAAAGGGGGTGGGTCGTTGACGGCTTTGCCGATTATTGAAACGCAGGCCGGGGACGTTTCTGCCTATATTCCGACCAATGTGATTTCAATTACAGACGGACAGATATTCCTGGATACGACCTTATTTAATGAAGGGATGCGTCCCGCTATTAATGTCGGCATATCGGTGTCACGTGTGGGAGGTAATGCCCAGTTGAAATCGATGAAAAAAATTGCCGGAACATTGAAGATCGATCAGGCTCAGTACCGGGAATTGGAGGCCTTCTCTAAATTCGGTGGGGATATGGACCCTGTAACGGCAATGGTGATCGATAAGGGACGTAAAAATGCCCGTTTGTTAGTGCAACCGCAGTATGCTCCAATGCCGGTAGAGGAAGAAGTAGCCGTGATCTATTGCGGAACGCAGGGTTTGTTGAAAGATGTCCCTTTGCATCATGTATCGGATTTTGAAAAGTTATATCTGGAATTGTTGAATGCCCGTTATCGGGAAGAGGTACTCGATCGTTTGAAAGAAGGTATCCTGGACGATAAGGTAGAAGAGTTGATGACAGCCGTTGCTAAGGAAGTCAGCGAACGTTTTAAGATGTAATATATACGATTGGATCCGGTGATCTCTGGGAACAGACTGGGATTACCGTGAATATATCATTCATATAGAGTATTTAAAAGAGAAGTTATGGCCACAATGCGTGAACTGAAGCGAAGGATCAATTCGGTGCAATCGTCTCAAAAAATTACTGCGGCGATGAAGATGATTTCTTCTGCCCGGATGCGTAAAGCAGAGATTGCCTTAAACCGCACTCTGCCTTATGAGGAGCAATTGCAATCCATATTGGCGCACGTCAACGAAAAGGATTGTGATTACGAATCGCCTTTGCGGAAAATACGTCCTGTGCGACAGGTGGCTTTGATATGTCTTGGCTCTGATGAGGGAATGTGCGGGGCTTTTAATATTAATTTATACAAGGAACTTCTTGGAACGATCCGGGAATATGCTTCACTGGGTATTCAGCATCCGGAAGTATATCCGATCGGAAAAAAGATGGTCGGATATGTCAAGCGAATGCAAAATATCGACTATAAGAAGAGTACGGATTTATTTATAGAGAAGAAGTATCCGGAAGCAGTCAAAGTTTTGACGGATGAGTTGATCGCCCGTTTTCTACAAGGAGATGTCGATAAGGTGGAAGTCATATATACTCATTATAAGAGCCGTGGGACTCAAATTGTTACCCGTTTGCAATTGTTGCCATTGCTCGGTCGTAAGCAGGAAGAACAGTCAGGTCCCGACCGTCCGAATCTTCCCAGGGTTTATATTTATGAACCGGATTGCCGGGAAATTTTTGAGATACTCTATCCGCTGATTATACGAACTATGTTTTATAAGGCATTTTTGGAAAATCAGACCTCCGAGCAAGCCACTCGTATTATAGCCATGCAAATGGCCAGTGATAATGCTTATAAATTATTGGGAAGTTTACAATTGGAATATAATAAACTGCGGCAGCAGGGTATTACGACCGAATTGCTGGATATGGCAGGTGGTAATGTCGAAGAATAAGAGAGTTTTGAATTGGGGGTTTTTGATTTACAATTGAGGACAGAAAGAGATAGATTTTGATCGTTTAACCGGAAGTTGTCTGATTTTGGATTAATCACATAAAGCTAATCTGAAGTTTTTCGGTTTTGTGTGGGATGAATTTGCTAAAGTGTTGATAATCAAAAATCATCAGTCATCAATCAAAGCCGGAATGGCTTTCTCTGATTCACTTCCTGTTTTTAGTTTACAAGCTTTCTTTTATCTTTTCCAAAACGCTTTGCTGAATAATACCAATACGGTGAATACTTCGAGGCGGCCGATCAGCATCAGGGCTGCGCAGAATAGTTTGGCGGCATCGCTTAAGTGTGAGAAATTGTCCATCGGGCCGATAGAACCGAATCCGGGACCGATATTGCTCATACAACTGATGACGGCACTACAGGCCGTAGCAATGTCGTCGGTAAATATAGCCATAATGATACTTCCGATGCTGAATACAATCATAAAAAGAATGAAGAAGGCCATTACTCCGGTCATAACTGTAGGGTGTACGCTTTTACCGTCGTATTTGACGTTAATGACAGCATTGGGGTGAATGATCCGCTTCATTTCGGTGAAAGAATTCTTGAATAACAGAACGACTCGGACGACTTTAATACCTCCGGCAGTCGAGCCGGCACAGGAGCCGATAAACATCAATACGAAAATAAGTAAGCCTAACAAGGTCGGCCATAACAAGTAATCGGCCGTTGCAAAACCGGTTGTCGTCATGATTGTTACGACCTGGAAAGCTGCATCCCGGAAACATTTTTCCGCACCGGCCCATCCGTTGAAATAAAGGCCGCAAGCAATGACGATGCTGCATACGGCAATGATAATGGTATACCACCTGAGTTCTTCATCATGAAATATTCTTTTGAAATCTCCTTTTAAAGCTGTCAGGTAGAGGCCGAAATTGATGGCTGCGATAAACATAAACAACATGATTACATATTGGATGTACGGGGAGTTCCAATAAGCAATACTATCTTGTTTGGTCGAGAATCCTCCTGTTGCCATAGTGCTGAAAGAATGACATATCGCGTCGAAAAGAGACATGCCGCCGAACATGAGCAGAATCGTTTCCAAAGCGGTGAAGGATAAATAGAACAGCCATAGTTTCCGGGCAGAAGAATAAAAGGTTGCGGCCATTTTATTGTGTGTGGGGCCGGGTACTTCCGCTACGTATAGATCCCGTCCTTCGATACCGAGGCTCGGCAGGATGGCTAAAAAGAGTACGGCAATCCCCAAACCTCCCAGCCATTGGGTCATCGACCGCCAGAAAAGTGTAGCATGGGGCAAGGACTCTATGTCGTTAAGTATAGAGGAACCGGTTGTTGTAAAACCGGACATGGTTTCAAAAAAGGCATCGGTGAAAGAGGGAATGGTGTTGCCGATAATAAAAGGCAAACAGCCGAAAAGGGAGAAAAAAAGCCAGATACAGGTGACGGTAAAATAACCGTCTTTTTTGGCCAGTATCTGATCGGGAGCCTTTACAATATAAGCCATACACATTCCTGTAATACCCGTAATGATAGCGGAATACAGAAATGCCAAGGTGTCACTTTCCCCATACAAAAGGGAAATCAATACGCACAATAGAAAACAGACGCATTCGATGAGCAATAGCTTGCCGATGATGTTTGTGATAAATCGTATATTTATCATTATTTCTGGAAATACTTAATGACTTTTTTAATGGCACTTTGAAGCGCAAACACGACAACGTTATCACCGGCCTGGATTTGTACGTCTCCTTTGGCTATGATAGTCGTGTTCCCCCGGATAATGCCGCCGATTGTTGCATCTTCCGGAAAATTCATGTCTTTCAACTGGTGCCGGGTGATTTTTGAACCGGCTTCAGCTTGCAATTCGAATACTTCGGCTTCGGAAAAGGTCAGGAATTTCAAATGCTTGACATCGACATTCATCGTATAGCGGTAAATGTGTGAGGCCGCAATCAATTTTGTATTGATCAGTGTTCCGATACCGATGTTTTCTGCCAGGTCGATATAATCGATGTTTTCCACCTCGGCGACACTTTTCTTTACTCCCATTTTTTTGGCCAGTAAACAGGAGAGAATATTGGTTTCCGAAGATTTTGTGACACTGATAAAAGCGTCTATGTTTTTGATGCCTTCTTCACGCAACAGGGTGAGGTCACGACCGTCCCCGTTAATAATGAGTGTATATTTCAGTTTATCGGCCAGTTGGATACATTTTTCCCGGTCTTTCTCGATGATTTTGACGTTGTAATGTTTTTCCAGCAATGAGGCTGTTTTGATACCGATGCGGGAAGCCCCGACAATAACGATATTTTTTATTTCGAATTGTTCTTTACCGCAAAGGGCAAAAACGTTTTGGATGAACGAAGGTTTGGTAACGACAAAAATAAGGTCTCCGTATTTCAGAACATCGTTTCCCCGGGGAATCAATGTTTTGTTATCGCGTTTTATGGCTACCAGCCGAAACTGATCTGCCCCGTATATTTCGCCCATCTTGGCCAGTGTATGATTTAGAATAAGCGCTTTATCCCACAGTTTTATACCGATCAATTGCAGACGGCCGTCAGAGAATTCGTGCAGTTGACGTGAACCGATTTGTTTGAGGGAGGCTACAATTTCTTCCGCAGCCAGACGCTCGGGGTATATCAGGGTATCGATGCCGATGGATTTCAGGTATTCTGCATTTTCGCTCTCCAGGTATTCGCTGTTGTTGACACGGGCGATGGTGCGTTTCGCTCCCAGCTTTTTAGCCAGGATAGCGGAATTAATATTTTGGTCTTCCAGAGGATTTACTGCAATGTAGAGATCGCATTTACCGACTTCAGCATCTTTCAGTGCACCGATAGAAGTACATGAGCCGACAACCGACATTATGTCCAGTTGACTTTCGAGGGCTTCGACCTTTTCCTGGTCTGAGTCGATGAGTAATATATTATGTTCCTGCCTGCTGAGCATCTTTGCCAGATGCGTTCCGACAGCTCCTGCTCCTGCGATGACGATATTCATGAATATGTTTTTTATAGTGTGTTCAAGGTCGCAAATTTAAACTAATTGCCTTTGATTTCGATGATAAAAGATTATTTATTTATTTTTTGTATAAAAAACTTCATTTTTGTGTGATGACTGCATATTTACAAGTATAAAAAGTTTATTTTAAAGGAATTCGTATGGATCCATATTCTTCGGTCTTTAAAAGTGCGATGGAGTGGTTTCGGCAAAAAGATTCCCATTTCCGGATACAGGTGGAACGGTTGGATGCGTCCACGATGATTTGTCGGGGAAGCAGGGACGTGTCTCTGATCTGATCAGGGAAAATATTATCGCTGACAATCCATGAGCTTGTATTGGGATACGGAAAATCCTTATCCGATGTTATTAAACCGATGTCGTATTTTTTGTTTATAAATTGCGGAAACAGGTGTAAAAAATCTGTTCCTGTAAACTCCCGTTTGGAGGAAAGAAGCCGGTTGTAATGGATATAAGGGTATATCGTTTCCCGGTCGGATGAATCGGAGGTATTGTGAAGGAAGGTGTAATAACCGTTGTGATTCAATAAAATACAACTTTTCCCATACAGGTGGTAAGTAATAATTTCCCGGCGATTCCGGATATGTATATTAAAAAAGCAAATGTATATCAGCCAGCAACAGCAGTTTAGAAGGAGCAACCGGAATACTGCTTTTTTACGTTCTGACAAATAAAAAACAAGCAGAAATAACTGAATGTAAAAGAATAGAATATGTCCTATTGTGGGATAAAGATTGTTCATATTCAGATAGGAAATGCCGGACTTATCGAGGCAGAAGAATAATGTACTGCACAGGTATTCGGTGATGAAATTTATTTTTAGTCCGATACATAAAGGTAGTAACAGTGTGAGTAAAGCAATGTAAAAAAGCAGGGTTGTGAGCGGTACGGCTATGAGATTGATCAGGGGACTGCCCGGATTGAAAGTATGGAAATAGTAAATGCTTAGGGGGGCTGTTGCCAGTTGAGCCGATAAAGTGACACTAAGCAGGGCATATACCGGTTTCAGGAATGCCGGTATATGAGAAGAAAATTTTTTGGAAAGCGGATATAAAAGAACGATACCGGTATAAGCGGCGTATGACATTTGCATACTGATGGAATAAAGGGCTTCCGGTTGAAATATCAGTGTGAAAAAAGCTGAGGCTGCTATAGAATTAAGCGGGGTATAATCTTGGGCAAAAGCCTTGCCGATGATGATAAACGAGAGGATGTTAGCGGCCCGGATAACGGAAGGTGACAGACCTGTAAGACAGGCATAGCACCAAAGTAAGGGGATGATGACTAAATGACTTTTGGGGTGTTTTAATCCCAAAAATCTGAAAAAATAGCAAAGTAACAGGTAGACAGCTCCGGTATGCAGTCCGGATACTGCCAAAAGATGAATGGTTCCGGTGGAAGAAAAGAGGGTACGGGTATCTTTATCCAATTCATTTTTGTATCCCAGACATAGCGCTTTGACAACAGCTTGTTGCCGGGGAAGGGAAATCAGACGGTCAATCTTTGAGATTAATTTTTGCCGGATGTCTTGAAAAAAAGTATACAGATTTGTCGAATGTCCGGTTTTAATAACCGGAGCGACGGGATATATACGAAAATGAATGTTTTTTTGCTTTAGGTGGCGATTGTAGTTGAAAGCATCAATATTGGCTGTTATTTTAAGCCGGATCAGCCGTCCCTGTACCGTTAACGAGTCTCCTGCCCGGTAATTGCAAGCTGTGTCCGGTAACCGGAGATACAAAAGCCGGTCTGCTACCGATAGAATATAGCTATTGGAAGAAAGGACTTCTTTGCACCGGCAATGTAAAGTAGAAATGTCAGACGTATCCGGATGGAAGGGAGGAGGTATCGCTAAATGCTGTCCGCAAAGGAGAATGGAAATGTGTAGGAGTATACCGGAAAAGGAGTGTTTAAAAAAGAATATACCGCATAAAAAGGCTGTACTCAGAAAGGGATAGAATACGATGGCCGGTATACGGAAAACAGGAGCAAGTGCTATACCTCCGGCTAGCAGCATCAGAGGTATTAGGAAAGGCGTGCGATGACGAAAATTGTTTACACCATAAAAAATCCGGATTTGAAACTTAAGGTATACAAGTTACAAAAAATCCGGGAAAAACGGATGGGAAAATTCCGCAGATAAATTACAAATTTTAGATTAAGCACATAATCCTGTTTGTAAAAGCAAGAATTGTAAATTCTGCAAATTTTAAATTACATTTTTATTGGACGCCTAATTATAAATCTATCTGCGAAATCCCAGGGATTCAACCCGAAGCCGTCGATCCAAAATTACACAATGAGTCCGTCCCGGTGTGTAATTTTTTACTTGGGTAAAATAACCCGGTATGTGGCTTTAAATTTGCCGAGACTGATGTTGTTGAGTTTATTTTTCAACAGTCTCTTTTTTAAGCCGGACAGGTGGTCGGTAAAAAGTATTCCTTCGAGGTGGTCGTATTCGTGTTGTATGATCCAGGCTTTAATACCTTCGTATTCTTCTTCTCTTTCCACTCCGTCTTCATCCCGGTATGCAATCCGGATTTTATCTTTTCGTCTTACATCCTCATGAATACCCGGAACACTTAAGCAACCTTCGTTCCGGCTTATTTCTTCTCCCGTACGTTCTAGGATATGGGCATTGATGAAAGCCTTCCGGAATCCCGTGCAATCCGGGTCGATATCGGCAAAGGCGTCGGCATTGACTACGAAGATACGGATATTTTTACCGACTTGAGGAGCGGCCAGCCCTACTCCGTCCGATTCCTCCATGGTTTGCCACATGTCTTTGAGGAATTTATCTAAGTCCGGATAGTCGGTCGGAATGTCTTCGGACACCTTTCTTAAGGTCGGATGACCGTATATGAGTATGGGTAATAACATAATTAATTTGTATTTATCGGTTGTTTTTTATTCTTATACTTTCCATATAGGATGTAAGGATCAAGGTGGCGCTCATTGTATCTATGAGAGCTTTATCCTGACGTTTCTTTTTAGAAGCTCCTCCTTCGATCAGGGCTTTGTGGGCGATAACCGAAGTAAAGCGTTCATCGAACATTTCTATCGGAATTGTGGGAAATTTACGTTTCAAGGCTGTGAGAAACGGTTTTACATAGATCATGCTTTCCGAGTCGGTGTTATCCATTTGCTTGGGATAGCCGACTACAAAAAGATCGATTGTTTCTTTGGCCGTGTAATCCTGGAGAAATTTTAAGACTTCATGCGAAAGGACCGTTTGAAGACCAGTGGCGATAATACGTCCGGGATCGGAAACTGCAATGCCTACTCTTTTTTTCCCGTAATCAATGGCTAAAATTCTACCCACGTCCTTATTTGTCTATGATGATAAAAATGTCTTCGTTGCTGTTTTTCATCAGATATTGTTCCCGGGCAAATTTTTCGAGATTATCGCGGTTACTCAATAGTTCTTTCATTTTGCGGTTGTCTTCTTCTATTTTTTTCTGGTAGTATTCTTTTTCTTTTGTCAGTGTCGTGATTTTACCGCGTAGTTGTGCCTTTTCGACGAAACTGTTTCTGTCGAAGAAGGCAATCCATACCAGAAAGAGAAGTCCGACAAATGTATATTTGTTTGTAAACTTCCGGAATATTTGCCTCAAAGGATGTTCTGATTCTTTCAGCATGCTGCAAATTTATAAAAAAGGAATCATAGAAACAAATGCGAAAAGATTTAATGACTTGATTTTTACATAAAAACATCTAACGGAAGTATACGGAAAGAGCAACTTTTGAAATAATCACAGCGTATATGAGGTGAAATTGGTAAGTAAATAACTTTAATTTTAAGATGATGAATTACGGTATCAGTGTTTTGTTCAGGGCCATTCCGGTATTTATGGCTTTTATTTGCTTTTTTCTGGGAGGTTTCATATTTCTTTACGGACCGGATCCGGCGAAATATGTGGCGGGCCCTGTCGTATTCTTTTTAGGGGCGATTTGTTTGGCTTTGTTTGCTACAGCCGGGACAATAATACGGCAATTGATTCACACTTATCGTCCCGTGTTTAAATATCTGCTTCCCGGATTCGGATATCTGGTGGCTATTGTAACCTTTATTTCAGGGATATGGATATTTGGGCTGGGGACGACTAATTACCTCGTTTCCGGACATGTGATATGCGGCGTTGCTCTGATCACGGCTTGTGTATCTACAGCGGCGACCTCTTCGACGAAATTCTATTTGATTCCGCAAAATTCCCATTCAGGAAGCACGGAGATCAATAAAGAAGGATTTACGGCTGTGACGGAAAAAATTTTGATTGTTTTAACGGTTTTGTTTGCCTTGACAGCCTGGGTATGGTGTATCGTTTTACTTTCCCGGACGAGTTTGGGTTCGGCTTATCTGGTTGCCGGCACGGTGATGGGAGGTTTGGCTTGTATCGCGTCCAGTTTAGTGGCTTTGGTGGCCAGTATTGCCCGCCAGATCCGGAACGATTATGGGGAGCAGGATCGTAAATTCTGGCCTAAGCTGGTCTTTTTTTTCGGAACGATCAGTGTCATTTGGGGGATTGTCCTGATCTTGGCTATGATCGGAAATGCGGCTAATACCACCGGATTTATTATGATCGGTTTGGGATTGGTATGTTTCAGTATTTCCAGTAAAGTTTTGTTGTTAGCTAAGGTATGGCGGCAAGAGTATGCATTAGCCAATCGAATTCCTTTAATTCCGGTCATTACGGCCCTTTTGTGTTTGTTTTTAGCAGCCTTTCTTTTTGAAGAAGGACTATATGATAATGCTTTTTTCGTACCGGCAAGGGTACTGACCGGTTTAGGAGCTATTTGTTTTTGTCTGTTTTCTATCGTCAGTATTCTGGAAAGCGGAACATCGAAAAAATAAGCGGAAGGGGTACCTTCCTTTTATCCTTAAATCCTTATCTTTGCAAAAAGATAAGGATTTTGGGTTATGGAAAATAAACCTTTGGCAGAACGGATGCGTCCGAAGACATTGGATGATTATATCGGACAGAAGCATTTGGTAGGAGAGGGGAAAGTATTGCGCAAGATGATAGAATCGGGCGTGGTGTCGTCGTTTATTTTGTGGGGACCTCCGGGGGTAGGGAAAACAACCCTGGCGATGATTATTGCCGAGCAATTGAAAAGGCCCTTTTATGTATTGAGTGCTGTGAGCTCCGGGGTGAAAGATGTGCGGGAGGTGATTCAGAAAGCTGAAAGCCAGCGTTTTTTCAATACGCCTAATCCGATTTTGTTTATCGATGAAATCCATCGTTTTTCGAAAGCACAGCAAGACTCTTTGTTGGCTGCCGTCGAAAAAGGAACAGTTACCTTGATCGGGGCAACGACGGAAAATCCTTCTTTTGAAGTGATTTCACCGCTTTTATCCCGTTGTCAGGTATATGTTCTGAAAGCGCAGGAAAAAGCCGATCTGGAAGAATTGGTCGATAAGGCGATTACGAAAGATTTTTACCTGAAAGAGAAAAATATACAGGTCAGGGAGAAGGAGGCTTTGATTTCTTTTAGTGGCGGAGATGCCCGGAAATTGCTCAATATTCTGGAATTGGTGGTAAATGCCCAGACAGGAAAGGAGATCATTGTTGATAATGAGATTGTCCGTAAAGAGTTACAGGAAAATCCCTTGATGTATGACAAGGACGGTGAGCAGCATTATGATATCATCTCGGCTATGATAAAATCGATCCGGGGAAGTGATCCGAATGCGGCTTTGTATTATATGGCCCGGATGTTGGAGGGAGGAGAAGATCCGAAATTCATTGCCCGGCGACTGATTATTTCCGCTTCGGAAGATATTGGCTTGGCGAATCCTAATGCCATGCTGATTGCAAATGTATGTTTTGAGGCCGTACATAAAATCGGAATGCCGGAAGCCCGTATTCCCCTGTCGGAATGTCTGATTTATCTGGCAACATCTCCGAAAAGCAACTCGGCATATCTGGCGATCGACGAAGCCATCCGGTTGGTAAGGCAGACAGGAAATGTACCGGTACCTTTGCATTTGAGAAATGCTCCGACAAAACTGATGAAGGAATTGAATTATGGGAGAGATTACAAATATGCCCATGATTTTCCAGGGAATTTCGTCGATCAGGAATACATGCCTGAGGAGGTGAAGACGGCTGTTTTTTATAAACCTCAAAACAATACACAAGAGGTGAAAATACTGGAACGATTGAAAAATTGGTGGAAAAGGAAATATAAATAGATTTTGAATAGATTTTTGTCAGGTAGCAGGGTATGGCCTTAGAACTGATGATCGGTATAGGTGAGGCATGATGGCTGATCTGCAATCTACAGTTAGAATCGTTTTATAACTCTTTGTTTAGTTTGGAATCTAAAGTTTACAATTAAAATATATGGAAGTATTGGAAAAATTTAAGCAGTCGGACATGTTTTTTCTTTTGGCCGGGCCGTGTGTGATTGAGGGAGAGGAAATGGCCATGCAGATTGCAGAGCATGTCGTAAAAATTACCGAACGTCTGGATATACCCTATGTGTTTAAAGGTTCGTTTAAAAAAGCCAACCGTTCCCGGATTGATTCTTTCACCGGTATCGGAGATGAAAAAGCATTGAAGATACTGGCAAAGGTGAAGGAAACATTCGGAATTCCTGTGGTAACAGATATTCATTCCCCGGAAGATGCAGAGCTGGCAGCTCCTTATGTAGATGTATTGCAGATCCCGGCTTTTTTGTGCCGGCAAACCGATTTATTGGTTGCTGCTGCCAAAACCGGAAAATTGGTTAATATAAAAAAAGGACAGTTCCTTTCACCGGATGCGATGCGTTTTGCTGTGCAGAAAGTAAGGGATTCCCACAATCAGAATGTTATGGTGACGGAGAGGGGTACGACATTCGGCTATCAGGACCTGATCGTCGATTACCGGGGAATACGGATTATGCAGGACAGTTGTCATTGTCCGGTTGTGGTTGATGTGACACACTCCTTGCAACAACCCAATCAGGGAAGCGGAGTGACCGGCGGACAACCGGAACTGATAGAGACCATCGCTAAAGCAGGAATTGCTGTCGGTGCCGATGGTTTGTTTATCGAAACCCATAGTAATCCTTCTTGTGCCAAGTCTGACGGAGCAAATATGTTGCGTCTGGATTTGATGGAAGGATTGTTGGAAAAATTAGTGCGTATACGAAAAGCTGTGATATAGGGGAGGCTTACGATTTACGATTTTTGATTTACGATTAGGGTGATTGCTGATTCGTAGAGGGTTTTCGAGGAGGTTGTTTATGATTTTAAATTTTAAATTGAGAAACAGGGAGGTGAAAGTTACACAATGAGTCCGTCCCAGTCATGTTCGGAAGAACAGTCCCTCCAATTTTGGAAATCAAAAAAAA